>WNFR01000523.1_pt1 | contig 44598 bp, 42 predicted proteins | sample 5400221 | NCBI WGS metagenome assembly WNFR01 (sample SAMN13153357, study PRJNA577476) | soil metagenome | isolation source: 40 cm soil under Madrone tree | place: USA:California | collected 2016-06-14 | reverse complement strand
TAGACGCTCGGGCAGCTGGCAAATCATCAATGTAGGTTTGCATCTAGCTTGCGTTGAAACGCGTTAGCATTAGAACAATGTAAGGCCGTCCTGCTCGATCTTTCCATGGACAATTTGCGCAGGGCGTGACCGGACAGTATCGTTAAAATGACGGGGGCGCACTGGTTTCGACTCATCGTTGGAAGCGCAGGCGGCATGTTGAGGATGGTTCGTTGGCCTCGTAAAAAACCGGACCAAAACAAATAAACGCAGATCACGAAGATCTCGCTCTCGCGGCTTAATTGACCGTGACGTTTTCGCAGCGACGCCTGCTAGCGGCGGAAACGTGGACAGCAGGCTGGCGAATCGGCGGAGCGACCGCGCCCGGTTCGTAAGATCGACAATCGCGGACGCTCGGGAGCTGGTAGTGCGCCGGTGCAATGTCGGCTCCTCAGATTAAGCGCCGGATAAACATGTAGATGTTTGTGTGGATAGCGACGAGGACAGGGGTTCAACTCCCCTCGCCTCCAGGCTTTTCAGCACTTGCGAAACGCGTCTTGCCCAGCCTTTCTTCGGACCGAAGGGCTGTCTCTATTCTCATTCAGGTGTGTAATTTTCTTGCAGCGCTGGAAAATAAAGCTTCACATCAGAGTGGCGCTGTTCTATAAAAACTATAACAACAATAATTCTACGACCGCTCCCGCTCATGAACCGCCCGTCCATTCCCAAGATTACCTATCACTGCGCAATTCTCCTTGCCTGTGCCACTTTTAGTTGCCGCCCCGCCCAAACGGTTCTGGTTTCACCCGGTGACGACGAGCTAGTGGTGCTTAACGGTTGCGTCGTATCGGCTTGTAATTATTTAGCTGCGATCAAGACCCAGCACGCGCTGGACAAAGATTTTTGGGCGAAAATCCTCCTCGTCCGGTACAACAATCATCCAGCTGGCCACGCTTATTGCGTGTGGGAAACCGATGGAACGGTTTACGGCTACGATCGCAATGCCGGTTCTTTTCCAATTCCCGTCTACACGCAGGACGCTCGCGCGATCGCGATCGTGCTTGCGCAAGAACTCGGAAAAGTTTTAAACGAAAATCTTTCAGTCGAGCGCGCCGAGTTCGTCGAATCGAACAAAGCTCAGCTCTACCGGTTCTAAAGGCGAGGTCCAAGGTTAGACCGTCGCTTCACGGCTTGTCACCCCAGTTCTTTTTCTGAAACGACACCCGTCCCGAACCGTGCTCGAACGCCTCGAAATGTTCCGGGTTCTTTTCCGAATACTTCTGATGATAATCTTCCGCCAGCCAGAATTTCATCGCCGGCAAGATTGCCGTGACGATCGGCTTTTTGAATTTTCCGGAGCTCGCCAACTTCTCTTTTGAACCTTCCGCGGTTTTCTTTTCCTCCTCGCTGCCATAAAAGATCGCGGCCTGATAACTCGGACCGATGTCGGTAAACTGGCCGTCTCCCTGAGTCGGATCGATTTGTTTCCAATAAATGTCGAGGAGCTGGTCATAGGAGATTTTCGCCGGATCGTAAACGATCTCGATCGACTCGCGATATTTCGTTTTCTCCGAACCGACGAGTTCGTACGTCGGATTCGGTTCGGTTCCGCCGCAGTAACCGACAGTGGTCTTGATCACGCCCGGCGCCTTTTCGAACGCCGGTTGGATGCACCAGAAGCAGCCGCCTGCGAAAATCGCGGTCTTTATTGTTGTTGGCGAACTTTGGGCAAACGAAAGATCGACAACCAAAGCGAGAGTCGCTGCCACCGAGAGAATGATTTTCATGTTGTCTATCTTAGACAGTCGTGACCGCTTGGCGTTGCTGGAAATTGCCTTGCGAAGACACGGCCGCGCTGCCATAAGCGAATTTTCTGAAAAACCCATTAGGAGCTTACTATGGCTAAAACACTCGGAATGCTTTTTGGTATTGTCTTCTTAGCGATCGGCATCCTCGGCTTTGTTCCCGGCATTACGAAAGGTGAAATGCTGCTCGGGATCTTCCACGTGAATGCTGTGGATAGCGTTGTTCACATCGTCTCGGGCGCCATCTTTCTCTTCGCATCGATGGCCGGAGCCGGCGCTGCCCGTTTGTGGTTCCAGCTCTTCGGCGTCATCTACGCGCTCGTCGCTGTGCTTGGATTCATGAACGGCGATAAGCCCATACTCGGGTTAATTTCCAGCAGTACAAACAATACCTGGCTTCACGTAGTCTTGGCCGTAGTGATGCTCGCGATCGGGTTCGGCACGCCGAAGCAAGCTGCCGCCTAGTCGATTCTCAAAACTTCCTGTTGCGCGGTTGAAACGCCGCGCAGCGGCTTCATTCTTATTCCGTGGTCGAACTGATCCCGGAATCCTACATCGCGCCGCTTGATCTGGTTGCGATCTTCGACCGCGCCGCGCCTCTCGATGTCGATCTTGGCTGCGGCGACGGTTCGTTTTTATGTGAGCTCGCGCAACGTTATCCTGAAAAAAATTTTCTCGGAGTCGATAAACTGACGGGCCGCGTCGCGAAAACTTGTCGGAAAGCGGCCTCGCTGAAAAACGTTCGCGTTCTCAATGTCGAAATCTCTTCCGCCGCTCGATATTTGCTTCCGCCGGAATCAGTCGAGACTTTTTATTTGTCCTTTCCGGATCCGTGGCCGAAGCGCCGCCATCATCGGCGCCGGGTGGTCACGAAAGATTTTCTCGATTCGATTGCGCGCGCGCTCGTCAACCGCGGCTCACTGCGGATCGCGACCGACCAACGCGATTATTTCGAGCAAATTGAGCGCACGGCTCGAAATCATTCGGGTTTTGCGATTGTCGATCTTGACGATGTCGATCTTCCTGCGACCAAGTTCGAAAACCGCTTTCGCCAACAGGGCGCGCCGATTTATCGATTGTCGCTGCGAAAGGTTTCGCCAGTGACATAGGCGCGCGCCTGCCATTTGTCTTCGCCGATTTCAATTTCGACTGCGCCCGTTTCGTCCTGACGAAAAAGTTTGATTCCTCGCGCATGAACGCGCTCCGCCCATTCGTCCGAAATGCGTTCCTGCTGCGGAAAGTCGCGCGAAGTGGCGACGATCAATTTCGGCCGCACCGCCTTGAGAAATTCATCCGAGCTCGAACCGCCAGAATGATGTTGGCCTTTGATCAACACTTCGCTCTGCAAATCAATACCCGACGAAAGCAAAAACTTTTCCATCGTCGGTCCGCCGTCTGATGAAACCAAAATCCGGGCTGACGATGTTAATAACTGTACGACCAAGGCTTGGTCGTCTGCCGTGCTCGCATTGAAGTCCGGCGGCGGAAATAAAATTTTCGCGCTGACATTAGGTGCAATCGCGCGCTCGGTTCCCGCTCTCGCATTTAACAAATTCAATCGGCGCAGCGAAAGAATCTCGCGCAGTCGTCGATGAACGGTCGAGCGGTCTGCGACTGGATTGTCGATCAAAGCGCGAGGAATAAAATCGTTGAGCAAGCTTTCCGCGCCGCCGATGTGCAACGAATCGCCGTGCGTGAGCAACAGGCCATCGACGCGATTCACGCCCGCAGCGTGCAAGTACGGACGCAGCACCCGTTCGTAATCGCGCGCGCTTCCACAATCGAAAAGCCAGTCGCTTTGCCGCCCCCGCACGTGAACCGCTGCGCCGGCACCGACATCCAAGACCGTAATCTTCGCGGCAAGCGCCTTTGGCCAATGCGGATCGGCAACGTAGTAATGGCTACCGGGAACTTGGGCGAACCAATTAACAAACGCGATCACCGCACTGACCAACGACCAATTCGCGTTGTTGAAAACAATTGACAGCGCCAAGCTCAACGGCGCCGCAACGAGCGACAAGAGTGCGATCGCCAAAATAAAAAACGCGATCGGCACCACGAGTAAATTCGCGCAAACCGAGCTCGGCGTGATCAAATGAAAATAGCAAAAGATCAACGGCAAGGAGCCGAGCCACGCTGCAAGCGAAACCGATCCACCGCGACAAATGAAACCGTAGCCGTTGCCGAGCGCTCGGCGTGAACCACTCACCAAAGTGCGCGGCAGGAATGGATCGGTTTCGCCCAAACGCCGCAGCCAATTTGAAAGCGGATCGGCCAGGCACACGATCGCGCCGACTACCGCGAACGAAAGCTGAAAGCCGGTCGAGAAAAATTCGTTCGTATCCCAACACAAAAGAAAAAATGCCGCACCGGCCAGACTGTTCAGGGCAAAGACCTTTCGTTCGAAAAACAAACCGGCGAGCAAGACCGAACTCATGACCGCCGCGCGAACGCTCGAGACGTGAAATCCAGTCACAGCGGCGTAGAAAAGTAGACATGGGATGATCACAGCCGCCGCCCATTTGCGCGACAGCCGCGCAACGGAGGCGAGAATCCACAAGAGTTGCGCTACAATTCCGACGTGAAGTCCGGCCACTGCAAACAGATGAAGCGTGCCGGTCTGCTGAAACGGTTCCTCGATGTCTTCCGGCGTTTGATGCCGCAAGCCGAGCGCGATCCCGCCGAGAAAATTTTGGACCTGCGGCGAGTCGTCTAGTCCGCGGCAGATCACGCTTTGCATCCAATTTCTCGATTTTTGCGCCGCGAACAAAATCCAATTGCCGGCACCTTTGCGTAATAGAGCGCCGTCTTCGGCGTAACGAACAAACAAACTTCGGCGCACGTCCTGGCGCGCGAGGTAGCTGCGCATATCAAATTCGCCCGGATTTCGCGGCGGCTCGATCGGCTCCGCGACCCCGAACAGTTTCAATTCATCGCCGAATTCGGGATTGCCCCGCCACCGCACCAACACACTTGCCGTTGTCGATCTTTTCTCGCCCGCGAACTCGATCGACTCGAGATCGAACAAAAAGTTCGCGAAACCATTCGGCGCGATTTTGGGCTCGGAACTGACACATCCGATTGCGGTGACAATGCGCGGCCGCTCGGTCAAATCGGCGGCGAGCCGCAACCCTACCGTGTCGTGAGTTTGAAAGTTGTGCACCAAAAAGAAACCGCCGCCGACGAGCGCGTAAGTGAGAATCGCATTCGGTCGCCAAAGCAGGGTGAGCGCGACCGACACGAATCCGACCGCCCAGAACAACCATTGCGATTCACGAACTGCGATAAAATCCGCGACCACAATTCCGAGCGCCGTCATCACCGTGAGTCCAAGAAATGGCAATCGAGGAACGTTCATAGGGGAAGCCGACGCGCCAGCTTACAAAGTTTGCCGCGCTTCGCTCAACTGGAAATGCGCTCGCCGACGCCGTAACTTTGCGACGTGCAGGACTTGTTCCAAGAGGAGGATGTCGATCTTGCGGCGGTCAATAAAGCCGCGCCGCTTGCCGCGCGGATGCGGCCGCGTTCGCTCGAAGAGTTTGTCGGCCAGGAACACATTCTCGCGCCGGGAAAACTGCTAAGACGCGCAATCGAAGCCGATCGTCTGCCGTCGGTGATTTTGTCCGGGCCGCCCGGCACTGGAAAAACGACGCTCGCCTACATCATTGCCGACATTACGCATGCGAAGTTTGTGCGGTTGAGCGGGGTCGAGAGCAATGTCGCGGAAATGCGGCGCGCGATCGCCGCGGCGACGAACCGGATTCGAACGTCAGGTCAGAAAACGATTCTATTCATCGACGAGATTCATCATTTCAATAAAGCGCAGCAGGACATTCTGTTGGCCTTGGCAATTACAAGGTGAAGATCGACAAGACCGCGAAACGGCATCTCGCGAAGCTGAGCGACGGCGACGCGCGAAAATGTTTGAACGCGCTCGAAATCGGCGTGCTCACGGCGCCACCTGAGTCTGTGGCGGCGGTCTATGACCGCCGAAAACAAAAGATCGGCGCTGACACAGCGCCGCTACAGCAGCCGGTGATTCACTTCACGCTAACGATCGCCGAGGAAAGCATTCAGCAAAAAGCGGTCGTTTACGATCGCGCGGGCGACGCGCACTACGACACGATCAGCGCGTTCATCAAGAGCATGCGCGCTTCCGACGAGAAAAGCGCGATGTATTGGCTCGCGAAAATGCTGCACGCCGGCGAAGACTTTCGTTTCATTGCGCGGAGAATCGTGATTTTCGCGAGCGAAGACGTTGGACTGGCCGATCCGGAAGCTTTGCCGCTGGCGATCGCCACACAACAAGCGGTTGAGTTCGTCGGAATGCCCGAAGCGCAAATCCCGCTCGCGCACGCGACCGCGTACATGTGCCGCGCCAAAAAAAGCCGCGAAGCTTACGATTCGCTAAATGAAGCAAAAGAGCAGATCGCAGCCGAACACACCAAACGCGTCCCCGAACATCTCAAAAACAAACACTTCCCCATTAATCCGGAGAAGTAGCGTTATCCTTCGAAGGCAGTCGCGACGAGAGTGGCGTTGTGACCGCCGAAGCCGAATGAGTTGTTGAGGGTGACGCGGACTTTTTTCTCTTTCGCTTTATTGGCGGTGTAATCGAGGTCGCACTGCGGATCCGGATTTTCGAGATTGATCGTTGGCGGAATGATTCCGTCGCGGATCGACAATATGCAGGCAGCCATTTCGACGGCGCCGGCGCCACCCAACAAGTGGCCGGTCATCGATTTCGTCGCGCTGATTGTGACCTTCTTGGCCTGCTCGCCGAAAACCATCTTAATCGCTTTGGTCTCGGCAATGTCGCCGAGTCCAGTCGAAGTGGCGTGCGCGTTGATGTAATCGACGTCGCTCGGCGAAACCTTGGCATGATCGAGAGCAATCTTCATCGCGCGCGCCGCGCCTTCGCCGTCTTCGGGCGGCGCGGTCATGTGATAGGCGTCGGAGGAAAGTCCATAGCCGGTAAGCTCGCAATAAATTTTCGCGCCTCGCTTCTTCGCGTGCTCGAGCTCTTCCACCACACAAACGCCCGCGCCTTCGCTCATCACAAATCCGTCGCGGTCACGATCGAACGGGCGCGACGCGCGCTCGGGTTCGTCGTTGCGTTTGCTAAGCGCTCTCATCGCGGAAAATCCGGCCAGACCGAGTTCGACGACGGATGCTTCGGAGCCGCCCGCGAGAAAAATATCGGCGTCGCCGAATTTAATCGTCCGCCACGATTCACCGATCGAATTGTTCGAGGTCGCGCAGGCGGTGACGATGCACATGTTCGGGCCGCGCAAACCGAACTCCATCGAGATGACGCCGCTGGCCATGTTGCTGATCAGCATCGGAATCGTAAACGGCGACGTGCGAGACGGACCTTTGTTCATCAGGATGCTGAACTGGTCCTCGAGCGTTTTCAGTCCGCCGATGCCGCTGCTGATGATCGTGCCGAAGCGATCGCGATTTACTTTTTCCAAATCGATCCCGCTGTCTTGGATCGACATCTTGGCCGCAGCCATCGCCAGCTGAACAAACCGATCAGTCCGGCGGACATCCTTCGGATTTTTGAAAACTGATTTCGGATCGAAATTGCGAACTTCACCGGCGATCCGGCAGTCGTAGTTCGAAATGTTGAACGCGGTGATTTTGCCGATGCCGCTTTTGCCTTCCTTGAGGTTGGTCCAAAAAGTTTCGAGATCGTTGCCGACCGGGCTGATAACACCGAGGCCTGTAATTACGACTCTTCGATCGAGGTTCATTGAGTGATTTAACGATTTAGTGAATTAGCGATTGAGGTCATTAAATCATTGAATCGCTAAATCGCTCAATTCTTCTAATGCGTTCCCATGCCGACGCTTTGCACGGTCTGAAAGAGTTTGCCTTCTGTTTTAATGGAGGGCGCGATGATGATTTCGGTTTGCTGGAACTCGGCGATGTTGCTCGCGCCGACGTTGCCCATGCACGTCGTGATTGCGCCGACGAGATTTTGACTGCCATCATCAACTTCCGCAGGACCGAAGAGAATTTGTTTCAATGGACCAGTCGTCCCGACTTTGATCCGAGTGCCGCGTGGGAGATTTACGTGAGGCGTCGCCATCCCCCAATGGTAACCGCCGCCAGGCGATTCCTGAGCGCGAGCGAACGCGCTGCCGACCATGACCGCATCCGCGCCGCAAGCGAGCGCTTTGCAAACATCGCCACCTTTGCTCATGCCGCCATCGGTGATGATCGGAACGTAGCGAGAAGTTTTTTTGAAATAAGCGTCGCGCGCCGCTGCGCAATCGACTGTCGCAGTGACTTGCGGCACGCCTAGACCGAGCACGCCACGCGAAGTGCAAGCTGCTCCAGGACCAACACCAACGAGCACGCCGTCCGGACCGCATTCCATGATCTCGAGCGTAACATCGTAACCAACGGTGTTACCTACAATGACCGGAATGCGCATGTCTGCGCAGAACTTTGTTAGATCGAGCGACTTGTATTCGCTCGAGATGTGGCGCGCAGTCGAAACCGTGCTTTGCACAACGTAAACATCGGCGCCGGCTTCTTGTGCGATCGGACCGAACTCGGCAGCGCGTTGTGGAATGGAACTGACGGCAGCAATCCCACCTTCGTCTTTAATTTGTTTCACGCGGGCCGCGATCAAATCGGGATGGACCGGCTCCTGGTAAATGCGTTGAAGCAACGCGGTGACTTCCGATTTGTCGGTATCGACAACTTTTTGAAGAACTTCCTGCGGATTCTTGTAGCGAGTCTGGACGCCTTCAAGATTCAGAACGGCGAGACCGCCGAGCTTGCTCATCGCGACCGCGAACTTCACATCAACAACTCCATCCATCGCGCTCGCGAGGATTGGAATTTTCAACGCGAGCGGCTCGACGTTCTTGCGTGGAAGACGAAACGTGATGTCCACTTCGTTGGGATTGATCGTGACGCGCCCCGGCACGAGCGCGATCTCGTCAAACCCGTAGGTGACGCGTGCTTTTCGATTTCGGCCAATCCACATTCCCATAATTAAATCTGCTCCAATCTAAATCTTTCGTTCAAACTCCCGCAACGCGGGCAGCGTGGAAGTAGTGCCGCCGTTCGATCTTCAAATTCGAACGCGCAAATCACGCAACGTAACCGGTAACGCAATGCGCGCCGCTCACGCCGGCGCCGGTTCCACTCACCTACTATCCAGAGAAGGAAAATCGTGGCAAGGGAAAGGAGCAGATAAATTGTGACCAGCGCGGCCAGGCTGACGCGAATCACGGCGCGCGCGGAGTTGCTTGTTCAGTGGTCCTGGCGACGTCGTTGCCCCACTCGATCGCCGCAATCCCCCAAACGAACGCGTCCAGCTTCGAGTCGGGTCGCGCGGAAAAGCGGCAGAGCGCGAGATGCTCTCTCGCCTGTTCGTCCAGCGCAGGATCGCCGGACGAATTCAAAATGAAACAGTACCGAACGGCGCCGCCGGCGTCGACGGCGATGCGAAATTGCGCGTTCTGGGGCGGTTCGAGCAGCGATGCTTTGAAGTTCGCACTATCAAAGTTCGCCTGGCCAAGGTCGCGCAATTCGTTCGAGAACGTCACGCGCGTGGGTAAAATTTTCGCCGGCGACACCAGGGGGCGAGTTTGCATCGGCACGGGACCCGGCGCTTCCACGCTCGGCAGGTGAAGATCGACAGTCAGCGGCGGCGGCTCTTTCAACGCCGGTTCGACCGCGAAGTAAGATGGAATGTGTTCGACATTGCCGATCTCGTACCGTTGCGCGTGCAGCGGACGCCGTGTTGCCGAAATCAACGCCGGATCTTCGGCATCGATCCAACGGAGCAGTGTTGCAGTTTGCTCGGAAGTGGCAGTCAGCAGATTAACGCGTTGTGGCGACGGCAGGAGTGAAACGGTCGCCGGGTACACCACTTGAAAGAGGTAGAAGCCGGCAAGATGGAGACTAAACGAAGCAGCAATGAATCCGGCAATAGCGAGATTGCGGCTCCGCAGTTGGTTCCAATTAAAAATGAGCGGCGATGGCGACGCGTTCATTTCGGTGTCGCGCCCGCGAGCGAAACGGATGGGATTCCATGCTCCAGCGCGATGTTTGTCACTGCGACGACAAGTTCGTACGGCGTCTGCCGATCGGCCTTAATGATGATCGAACGGTTTTCCCGTTTTGCCTCATCCAGCAGTGGACCAAGCCGCTCGATTGAAGTCTTTTGATCGCGGAAATAGATCGACGGCACTGCGCCGCCACTGATGCTAATGATTTGCGGATTGCGCTGTGCGCCAAGCAGGAAAGGCGTCGCTGGCGCAGAAATCGCGATCCCGGGTTGCAAAATAAAATTCGAGCTTAAAAGAGTGAAGAAGATGAGAAGAAACACGACATCGATCAGGGGGAATACGACCAACCAACCGAAGTTATATTCTTTCGTCCGGCTCAGTTTCATGCCGAAAAGCGAGATGTCGATCTAATGATCGCGGCGAGCTTCTCGAGACGTTGGGAGGTTTTCGGCGGACTTCTGAAAACTGATGATGCCGGTGAGCGCTTCGCTGTCTTTCAGTAGATGCACGATCTCAATTCCAGCCCGCTCCATCTCGTGAAGCATCGTGTTCACGCGCGACGAGAGATAACTGTAAGCAACAAAGGTCGGCGCGGCGACCACGAGCCCAGCCGCGGTAGTGAGCAAACTCTTGTAAATGCCGCCTGAAAGTTCGGTCACCGTTGCGTAACCGCCATGCGAGGCAATCATCCCGAAGGCATCGATCATCCCCGAAACCGTGCCAAGCAGCCCGAGAAGTGGCGCGAGAAAAGCCAGTGTCGCCAAAACTCCAAGAAAACGTTCAAGCTTGGGAACCTCAAGTTGTCCGGCCTCCTGAACGATCTCGCGCAATTCCGAGCGGGGCATGTCATGACGGAGGATTGCGGCGTGAATGACACGAGCCACCGGCCCTGGTGTTCCCGCCGATTCGTGAAGAGCTTCCGCGAAATTGCGACGCTGAATCAGGTTCGACAAACCCTTTAGGAATTCGCCGACATGAATGCTCGCCCGATGGAGATAAAAAAAACGCTCCAGAAATACCGCGACGGCGATAATGCTGCAGGCCAAGATTGGCCACATCAGCAGCCCGCCCTTTTGAATATAATCAATCATGGGGGCTATCTTTTTAGCCCGTTTTCGGGTCCCGGGCAAGCAGCCGTAACACTAGCGCCCGAGCGGTTTGTGCGACTTTGGTCACGCGGTTGGGTTCGGAGATGCTGTTCCGGCGGTCAACTTCCCGTTAGCGTCGAAAATCGAATAGCCGATCTGCTTTCCAGCTGAGTTGTACTTGTAGACTACTTTGTTGATCACGCCGTCCTCCTTGGTCAAATGCGTCTCCTCCTCGAGGCGCCCCGCGCCGTCATATTTATATGATGTCTTAAAGACGAACTTCCCGTCGGGACCAAAGACCACGCCGCTTAGAAATTTTCCAGCGTCGTCCATCCGATAAACGGCTTTGCCGAGTGCTGCTCCTTCTTCATTGGTCGTAGTCGCAATCGCTTCATGTTTGGCATTGATATACTGGTAACTCGTCCGCGAACCATCGGCGTTTACGGTGACAGTAACGCGAACGGTGTCGCCGCCCAATTGCGCTTGGGTCGACAATGTCGCTGTCGCGAATACGAATGAAATGAGCAGTGAGCAGCGGAGGAGCATTGGGCTCGGATTTTAGATCGGCCGCCACCAGCGAAGAAGGGAATAAATTTCTATTGACGCTTGGCATGGAAAGTGGTTAAAAGTGGGGAAAAGTGGGTTAAAATGGAACAATTTCCTACCCGCCAATGCAACAGCCTGACCAACGCTTCTACGCCGGCGAGTTTCGTCACGCCATCGACGAAAAGAATCGAATCACTATTCCCGCACGCTGGCGCCGTGGTGACGCCGACGAGTTCATCATTCTTCCGGAAGCGACTCACCAATTTCTTCTGGTCATGTCGCCTGAAGAATTTTCTCGTATGAGCGCCGTTGCCGAAGCTGACCCGAACGTCTCCGCGCGCGATCGGCGCGTTTTTTTTCGTCAACTCCATGCTCGCGCCGAACATGGCACGATCGACAAACAAGGCCGGCTGGTGCTGCCGGTCGATCTTTGCAAGAAAATCGGACTCAAGGGCGAAGTCATCCTCGTCGGCGGCCGCGGTCGTTTTGAAATTTGGAACCGGGACAAACGGAAAAAGGCGCACGAAGAGGAGACGCCTACCTACCAGCACGTCGCGAACGTCATTGGTTTGTGATTAACCCGCATATGAACGCATTATTGTTTGAGCGCCCGGTTTGGTTCGCCACCGGACCGCTCGTTTTGGAAGAGGAGCCGCAGGAAATGGAAGACTTCACCTACCATCGTCCGGTGCTTGCCGCAGAGCTGTTTGAATTGCTCTCGCCCCACCCGGGCTCACTCGTCGTCGACGGAACGGTCGGCGGCGGCGGACATACCGAAGCAATTCTGAAAACCGGCGCCGACGTTCTCGCGCTCGATCAAGATCCCGATGCAATTGCGGAAGCCTGCGAAACGCTCGCCCCTTACGGCGGACGCGTCACGCTCCACCAGGCAAACTTTCGCGACGCCGACAAAATTCTCGATCAGCTTGGGGTTCAGAAAATCGGTGGCGCGCTCCTCGATCTCGGCGTTTCCTCGCGGCAGCTCGAAAACGCGTCGCGCGGATTCAGCATGATGCGCAACGGTCCACTCGACATGCGGATGGACCCAAGATCGACAATGAACGCCGCGCACATCGTCAACAATTACAGCGAGGAAGAACTCACTCGAATATTTCGCGATCTCGGCGAGGAGCCTGCCGCCCGTCGGATCGCCTCTTTAATAGTAAAGATGCGCAAAGACGCGCCCTTCGCTGAAACGCTCCAGCTCGCCAAGGCGATCGAGAAAGTGGTCGGCCGCCACGGGCGCCGCCATCCCGCCACGCAGATCTTTCAAGCGTTGCGCATGGAAGTGAACGACGAGCTCGGTGCGCTTGAACACGGTCTGCGCGTTTTGACCGCGCGTCTCGAACTGGGCGCGCGCATCGCCGTCATCTCGTTCCACTCGCTTGAAGACCGGATCGTGAAAAATTTCATTCGCGATCACAGCCGCGAGTGGATCGACAAACCCGAGTGGCCTGAGCCGCGCCGTAATCCGGAATTCGATCTTCGTGCGATTACCGATAAGCCGATTGAGCCAGGCGAAAACGAGCGCCGCGTTAATCCGCGGTCGCGCAGCGCGAAATTGCGCGTGGCCGAGAAAATCGCATGAGCCGCTCGCGACGAAATTGGAACGAAGTCAACGCCGCGTCGCTCGCGCGCTGGATTGTGCTCACCGGATTCCTCGCGCTCACCGGTCTTTGCTACGTCTACCTCACCCTTCAGCTTTATCACCTTGGCGACCGCAAGAAAGCGCTCGAAAACGAACTGGCGAATCTCAAAGCGCAAAATGAAGTCGCAAGCGGGCAGATTGCCGCCCTCACCTCCCGCTCCGCTCTGCAACGTCGTTTGAAGGAAGGCTATTTGAAAATGATCCCGATCGCGGAGCACAACATCGTTCGGATGACATTGCCCGCCCGCAACCAGGACGATCAAATTCAGCCGGTTTCGAATCAGCGAGTTGTGAGATGAAATGGAACAGCCGAACACGATGCGCCATCATCTGCCTCGGCTTCGTTCTGCTCTTCAGTGCCTTTTCGTTTCGCTTGATCTATCTCCAGATGATCAAGCACGACCAGTACGCGGGACTCGCCGCTGAAAAGCACGTCATCAAGCAACCGATCTTCGCCGAGCGCGGAGTTATTCTCGACGCGAACAACGAAGTCCTGGCGCACAATGTTCCCGTCGAAACGGTCGTCGCCGATACGAGCCGATTGAATGATGTCGATGCGACTGTCGATCTTGTCAGCGGCGAGCTGAAACTTCCACGCGGCGAAGTCTCCGAAAAGCTCCACACTGATCGGCGCTACATCGTATTGAAACGCGAAGTCGCGAAAGCGAACGCCGATGCGCTTCGGCAAAAAATGCGCGCCAAAAATTTGCGCGGCATTTATTTCGAGCAAGATGCGACGCGAATTTACCCGAATGGCACAATGCTCTGCCACGTGATCGGGTTTACCGACTTTGACCACAAAGGAATCCAAGGCGTGGAAGGTTCGCTCGACCAATACTTGCACGGCCAGGACGGCTATCGTTACATCGAGCACAATCGCGCCGGCCAGGAAATTGTTTTGTATCGCGGACAGGAACGCGCGCCGCGCAACGGCTACCAAGTCCACCTCACTGTCGATCTTAACTTGCAAAACATTGTCGAGAACGAGATCGACGCGGCGGTGCGCGAGTATTCGCCGAAGAAAGCCACCATCATTCTAATGCGGCCGCAAACCGGCGAGATCCTGGCCATGGCGAACCGACCCGCGTTCGATCTCAATCAACGCTCCGAGGCCAAGCCGGAACAAATGAAGAACCGCGCGATCTGCGACATGATGGAGCCCGGCTCAACATTCAAGATCGTGACCGCCGCCGCCGCGCTCAACGAACACAAGTTCAGCCTCGACTCTTACATTTTTTGCGAGAACGGCGTTTGGAATTACGGCGGCACGCCGCTCCACGATCACGCCGCGTTCAAGGATTTGAGCGTGAAAGACATTCTCGTGAAATCGAGCAACATCGGCGCGGCGAAAATGGCGGTTACCCTCGGCGACCAGAAATTCTACGAATACATTCGCCGTTTCGGGTTCGGCGAGCGCACCGGCGTTGAACTGCCCGGCGAAATTCCCGGGCTGATTCGATCGCCGAACTCCTGGAGTAAAATATCGATCACGCACATTCCAATGGGCCATGAGATCGGAGTGACGCCGCTGCAAATGGCAACCGCGATGTGCGCAATCGCGAACGCCGGAAAATTAATGACGCCGCGGATCGTAAAATCGATCACCACCGCCGATGGCAAAACAATCAGCATGTTAAAACCGATCGTGCTGCGACAAGTCATTTCGCCGCAAACGGCGAACCAAATTGGAGCAGCATTACGCGGCGTTGTCAGCGATCGAGGAACAGCTGCAGCGGCCGCGGTTCCCGGATTCACAATCGCGGGCAAAACCGGCACCGCGCAAAAAGTTGGGCCGCACGGTGGTTACGAAAAAGGAAAAGAAGTTGTTTCCTTCTGCGGTTACTTGCCGGCGGACAATCCGCAGTTCGTCGGTCTCGTCGTGCTGGACGACGCGCAAACCAAACCCGAACAAAACTACGGCGGCGCCGTCGCCGGTCCGATTTTTTCACGCATCGCCGAAAAGGCGGCGCGTTATCTCGATCTTGAGCCGCATGAGGAGATTCGCAAGGCCACCCCCGTCGAGCGAGTTGCCTTAACCAATTCTTCGCGCCATTGACTCCTTGGCCTAAAAATGGCGGACCCTCATGCAGCTCAAAATTCTTCTCGCCGCACTTCCCATTCGCGAAATCATCGGCCCAGTTGATCGCGCGGTGGAAAGCATCGCGTATGACTCGCGCCGTGTGCAGAGGGATGGGCTATTCGTGGCATTGCGCGGCGAAAAAAGCGATGGTCACAACTTCATTGGCCAGGCCATCGAAAAAGGCGCCACGGTGATCGTCGCCGAGCGCGCTGAAAAAAATTCCCGCGCCACCTGCGTCGTTGTCGAAAACACGCGCACGGCCATGGCCGATCTCGCCGCGCGTTTTTACAATTCTCCCGCGCGTAAGCTTAAACTCGCCGCCGTGACCGGCACGAACGGGAAAACGACGACGACGTTTCTCATCAAACACATTTGCGAGAAAGCCGGAATGCGCAGCGGCTTGCTCGGCACCGTTCGTTACGAAATCGGCGAGCGCATTTTGCCAGCGGCGCGCACCACTCCCGAATCTCTCGATCTTCAGGAGTTGCTCGCGCAAATCAGGGACGCCGGTTGCAAGGCCGCTGCCATGGAAGTTTCGTCGCACGCCTTGGCGCAAGAACGCGTCCGCGATTTGGAATTCGACGTGGCCGTGTTCACCAACCTCACCCAGGACCATCTCGATTTTCACGGGACGATGGAAAATTATTTCGAAGCCAAGGCGAAACTGTTCGAGCAGCTCGCGCAACAGGAGCGAAAGAAGAAACCGGTCGCCGTGATCAACATCGACGATCGTTACGGGCAGAAGCTGATTGCGAAGATCGACAATAAGGTTTCGGTCGTGAGTTTCGGCACCGGGCTCAAAGCCGACTTTCGTGCGTCGAATTATCGAATGGAATTCGGCGGTACCTCCTATCAGCTCGACGCGCGTGGAAAGAGTTATCTCGTCCGCGTTCCGTTGATTGGCCGCTTCAACGTTGCGAACTCGCTGGCCGCGCTCGCTGCTGCGAACGCGCTTGGCGTCGGATTGCGCGAAGCGGTGCTCAGTCTCGCCAAATCCCCGCAAGTTCCCGGTCGACTCGAAATGGTTCCGGCAAAACGGCAGTTCCAGGTCTTTGTCGATTACGCGCACACGCCCGACGCGCTGCTCAACGTTTTAAAAACTTTGCGCCAACTAGAGCCGCGTCGGCTGATCGTTGTTTTCGGTTGCGGCGGAAATCGTGATCGCGAAAAACGTCCGCTGATGGGACAGGTTGTCGATCAAAACGCCGACTACGCGATCATTACGTCCGACAATCCGCGTAAAGAAGATCCGGACAAGATCATTGCTGAGGTCGAAAAAGGATTTCGCGGCAACCATTTTGAAAAAATCACCGACCGCACGGCGGCAATTTCGCGCGCAATCGAAATCGCGCAGCCGCGTGACATCGTGCTGATCGGGGGCAAAGGTCACGAGAATTATCAGGAGTTTGCCGATCACACCGTGCCGTTTGAAGACATACAGGTGGCGCGGCGTGCGATCGAAAGCCATCCGGTGGAATTCAAATGAATCCGTTGTCGATCTTACAAATTGTCGATCTTGCGGGCGCGAAACTCGACCAGGGGGACGGGAAGGCTTCGGTCGAAAGAATCAGCACTGACTCGCGAACTATTAAGAAGGGCGAGCTCTTCGTCGCTCTGCGTGGTGAAAATTTCGATGGCCACAAATTTGTTGAAGACGTCGCCAAAAGCGGCGCCGCCGGCGCGATTGTCGATCTTAAGTGGAAAGGAAAGGTTGCGAAGAACTTCGCGATTATTCGGGCGCAAGACACACTGCTCGCCTATCAAAGCCTCGCCGCCAATTATCGGAAATCACTGCCGATCAAAGCGCTCGCGATCACTGGGAGCAACGGCAAGACGAGCACGAAAGACTTCGCCGCGTCAGTCCTCGGACGAAAATTCCGCGTCACCAAGACGCAAGGCAACTTCAACAATCACGTCGGTCTGCCACGCACTATTTTGGAAGCCAACTCTGATCACGAAGTCGGTGTTTGGGAATTGGGCATGAATCACCCTGGCGAAATCGCCGCGCTCGCAAAGATTGCCGCGCCCGACGCCGCAATCATCACCAACGTTGGTGTCGCGCATATCGAGTTCATGGGATCGCGCGAAGCGATCGCGCAGGAGAAGGGCGCGCTCGCCGAAGCCGTCGATCCAGGCGGCACGGTGATTTTGTTTGCGGACGATCCGTTTTCGAAATCAATCGCCGAGCGCACGCGCGCCAATGTGATGTTGGCCGGAACAAACGAAGGAACGATTCGCGCGATCGACATTCAACAAAGCGCGGACGGATCTGAATTCACGATCATCGAGGGTGCGCATCGCTGTCGCGCGCAACTACCGGTTCCCGGAGTCCACATGGTGCAGAACGCTTTGCTCGCGGTCGCGGCTGGCCGCGCTTTCGGTGTTGCGCTCGAAGAATGCGCGATCGGATTGGCCACCGCGCCGCTGACGAAAGCGCGTTTGCAAATCAAAGAGATCAACGGCGTCCAGTTTCTTGACGACAGCTACAACGCGAATCCCGACTCGATGAAGGCGGCGTTGCAAACGCTGGTGGAGCTGGACGCCGACGGAAAACGCGTCGCGGTGCTCGGCGAAATGCGCGAGCTCGGCACCGAAACTCAACGCGGTCATGAAGAAGTGGGCGAAGCAGCGGCGGCATTTGGAATCGATTATCTGATTGGCATCGGCGAAATGGGCGCACTTATCGCTCGTGCCGGCAAAAAAGCCGGGCTCGCGCAAAGCGAGGCCGTTGGATCGACATCGGACGCGGCCGAGCGCTTGATCGACATCGTCCAAGCCGGCGATTTGGTTTTGATTAAGGGCAGCCGGCTCGCGCGAACCGAAGACGTGATCGAGAACTTCGCGAAGCTGAGCTCGCCGGAGGGCGCCCGGGTATGATGTTTTATCTGCATCTCCTCAGCGATCGCTTTGGCGGCTTCAACGTCTTCTTTTATGTTACGTTCCGCGCGGTGGCCGCCGCAATCACCGCGTTCTTGATTGCGCTTCTGTTCGGAAACTTTGTGATCCGGATTTTGACTGCGCTCAAGCTCGGCCAACCGATTCGTCAGGCGTCCGAAGTTCACCGGCTAGCCGAACTGCACGGCCTGAAAGCCGGAACGCCGACGATGGGCGGCGTCCTGGTCATGGGCGCCGTTTTCATTTCGAGTCTTCTCTGGGCGCGTCCCGATAATCGTTTCGTCTGGCTCACGCTCTTCGCGATGCTTTACCTCGGAGCGCTCGGTTTCGCCGACGATTACTTGAAAGTGACGAAGAAAAACCCGTCCGGTGTCAGCGGCCGGATCAAACTTGTTTTCCAATTCGCGCTGGCGGGAATTGTTACCGCCGTGTTTCTGACGAGCCCGTTGCTGGAAGTGCAGGCGCGTGAGTTGTTCGTGCCGTTCATAAAAGCGCCGGTCGTCCCGAACATGAGCTGGTTCACATTTTTCTTTTTTGCGCTCGTGATCGTCGGCTCGTCGAACGCGGTGAATCTCACCGACGGCCTCGATGGCTTGGCGATCGGCTGCACGGTTACGGTTGCCTTCGATTATGCGTTGCTCGCCTATGTCGCCGGAAATTTTCGCATCGCCGAATATTTGGCGGTCCCATTCTATCCGTTCGCTGCCGAGTTAACCGTCGTCTGCGCGGCGCTCGTCGGCGCGGGTCTCGGCTTCCTGTGGTTCAATTGTCATCCGGCGCGAGTTTTCATGGGCGACACCGGCTCGCTTGCGATCGGCGGCATGCTCGGCGTGGTCGCGATTTGTTGTAAACAAGAATTGCTCCTCGTCGTGGTTGGCGGCGTGTTCGTGATCGAAGCCGTCTCGGTGATTCTCCAGGTTTTGAGTTTCAAGCTGACTGGCAAACGCATCTTCGCGATGTCGCCGCTCCATCACCATTTCGAGCTCGGTGGTTGGAAAGAAAATGTCGTGATCGTTCGGTTCTGGATCGTCTCCGGAATTTTCGCGTTGCTCGGTCTCGCCACTTTGAAGTTGAGGTAGAACTTGCGCTATTCGAATCAAAACGTCGCGGTTCTGGGAGCGGGATTGAGTGGTGCGGCCGCCGCGCTTCTGCTTCGCTCGGAAGGCGCAAACGTCACCGTGCTCGACAGCGCCGACGAAAAGAAACTCCTCCGCTCGACGATCGATAATCTGCGTGGGCAAGGCGTTCGCGTGATCGCTGGAGCCGATGCCGACCGCGATTCAAACAACTACGATTTCGTCGTTACCAGTCCCGGAATTGACCCGGCTTCGGCGCTCGGTCGCAATTTTTGGGCGCGCAAGATCGACATCATCGGCGAGCTGGAGTTTGGCTGGCGTTCCGTTGAGATACCGGTGATCGCGGTTACCGGGACGAACGGCAAGACGACCACGACAGAAATGCTCGCGCAGATGTTGAATCAGTGCGGACAGAAGACGATCGCATGCGGCAACATCGGCAAACCACTTTCCGAAGTCGCCCGCGAAAAAATCAAATACGACGTGCTCACTGTCGAAGTGAGTTCGTTCCAATTGGAAACGATCAAGACATTTCATCCTTCGATCGCGCTGTGGTTGAATTTCGCGCCCGACCATCTGGATCGCTACCGTTCGGTCGGCGAATATCGGGCGGCGAAGCTTCGCTTGTTTGAAAACCAAACTGCCGACGACGTCGCAATCATAAACGCCAACGAACAGTTGCCGGAGCTGCGCGCGCGCAAGATCAGTTTCAGCGCCTACAGTAACCGCGGCGATTTCCGCTTGTCCGAAGGCGCGATTCTTTTTCAAAACCAGCCCGTGCTCCGGCTGAATCAAACGAAACTCCGCGGCGCGCATAACATCGAGAACCTGATGGCGACGCTCGCGGCCGGTCACGCCCGCGGATTGTCGTTCGAGCAAATGGTGCCGCCGTTGTCAGCCTACGAGCCGCAGCCGCACCGCTGCGAGTTTGTCCGGCAAATCAATGGCGTTGATTACATCAACGACTCGAAAGCGACCAACCTCGATGCGCTCGAGAAAGCACTTCAGGCGCAAAGCAAGCCAGTCATTCTGCTTGCCGGCGGAAAAGACAAGGGATTCACCTACGAATCGCTGCGAGCGCTCGTGAAAGAGAAAGTTCGCGCGACAGTTTTGATCGGCGAAATGGCGAAACAAATCGCGCGCGACTGGGACGGCGCGGTTAGGAGCGAGCTCGCGACATCGCTCGCTGATGCCGTCGAGCGCGCGCGCGCGATCGCACAATCGGGCGAAGTGGTTCTGTTTTCGCCCGGCACATCTTCCTTCGACATGTTCAAGAGTTATGCGGATCGCGGCGACCAATTTCGCGCGCTCATCCAAGCCCTGCCTCAATGAAAAGGAAGTTCAAAATGCCAAAGCTGTTCAAATTCCGACGCAAAAAACTTCGCGCCACGGCAGTCCGCCGGCCGCTTCGCATCGGCGCCGCCGCGGCCGATTACGACGAGCTCGCCGAGCCGAGCATGAAACTCTCCCGCGCGCTGCTGATCGTGCTCTTACTGCATGTGGTCGCCGTCTCGGGAATCATCGCGTTTAATGCGATCAAGACGCGCCAATCAAGTCTCCCATCATCGCAGTCGCCGAGCACAACGGAAGTCGCGACCACCGAGAGCAAATCACAAGCGGCGACCGTCAGTCCGGCAACGACGACGACGAAAACGACGGCGAAGCCGCCAACGACGAAAATCGCGGACTCAGGAAAGACTTACGTCGTCGCCAAAGGCGACAATCCGGTCACGATCGCGAAGAAGTTCAAAGTTTCCTACGACGATCTGGTCGCGCTCAATCACATCGACGACCCGCGCAAATTGAAAATCGGTCAGAAGCTTTTGATCCCGACCAAATCAATGAAGAAGAACGAGTAATTGTCGATCTTATGCGGCGGAAAAGCGCTTATCTATTGTTTCTGGCAGTGCTGGGATTGTTGGTCATCGGCATCGTCATGCTTTTCAGCACGAGCGCATTTGCCCGCGATAGTCATGGCGACACTTATTTCTTTCTGAAACGCCAGGCGATCTGGCTTGGCGTCGGACTAATCGTCTGCATCGCCGCCGCGGCCGTCGATTACCACGTCTGGCAGCGCACCTGGTGGATCTGGCTCGCGATTGCCGCGATCACGCTGGTGCTTTGTTTCGTTCCTCATATCGGAATGCGGATCAATGGTTCCCGGCGATGGATCGGAATCGGCCCCGTCGGTTTCCAACCCTCCGAAATTGCGAAACTCGCGGCGGTATTTTTTCTGGCGTGGTGGTTCGCCCGTTACGAAAAAGCGTCCGGCCATCCGCTGTTTGGGTTTGCCATTCCATTAGCGATCGTCGCTTCGCTGCTCGCGCTGATTCTTTTTGAAGTCGATCTCGGGACGACCGCGTTGATCGGCATGATGACGTTCGTCGTGATGTTTGTTGCGGGAACGAATTCGATTCTGCTCGGACTGCTCGCCGTGATCGGCAGCAGCGTAATTTTTGTGGGCGCGACCCACGCACGGATGGATCGGCTGGTCGCGTTCACCAATCTCGAGCGTTATAAAGAAGACGCAGGCTTGCAGCAGATGCAGGCGCTGATCGCGTGGGGCAGCGGCGGAATGGACGGGCTCGGTCTTGGCAATGGCCGCCAGAAGATGCTCTATCTGCCTTACGCGCATACCGATTTCATTTTCCCGATGATCGGTGAAGAGCTGGGACTGCGAATCAGTCTGCTCGTCGTGTTTCTCTTTGTCGTGGTCATCGTCTGCGGAATCATGGTCGCGCTTCACGCGAAGGACCGCTTCGGCTTGCTAACCGCGACCGGCGTGGTGTCGCTGCTCGCGCTTCAGGCGGCAGTGAACATCGGAGTTACGACATCACTTTTGCCGAATAAAGGTCTGCCGCTCCCGTTTATTAGTTACGGCGGATCGAACCTCGTCGCCTGCCTATTCGGGGTGGGATTGTTGTTGAACATTTATCGTCAGGCGATTCTCGAGCCGTCCAACAAAAGGCGGAGCGCGTTAGAGGTGCGCATCACGCCGAGAATTTAGAAATCAGGATCGACAATCACCAATGAACGCGATCATCGCATGCGGAGGCACGGGCGGACACTTGTTCCCCGGCATTGCCGTCGCGGAAGTTCTGCGGCAACGCGGCCACGAAGTGCTGTTGTTCGTCTCCGAAAAAGAAATCGACAGCCTCGCACTCTCCACTCGATCGCAATTTCGATTTGAGAAACTGCCGACGGTCGGCTTTCCGTCGCTGGTTTCGCCCCGGATCTTCGGATTTGTGCGGCGTTTCACCGAAAGTCTTGCACTTTGCCGCTCGATCTACAGCAAGTTCAAACCGCAAGTTGTCCTCGGCATGGGCGGATTCACCTCGACCGCGCCGATCCTGGCCGGACGGATGCGCGGCATTTCTACTCTCGTCCACGAATCGAACGCAATTCCAGGAAAAGCCAATCGCCTCGCCGCGAAAATGGTGCGCGCGGTTTTGCTTGGATTCAAAGAGGCAGCGCAGTTTTTTCCAAAAGCGCGCACGGAAATTACGGGCACGCCGATTCGCTCGGAACTGAAACGCGTGGATCGACAATCGGCGCGGCAAAAACTTGGATTGCAGCCGAACATCGCGACAATGTTGGTGATGGGTGGCAGTCAGGGCGCTAGCGGAATCAACCGGGCGATGATCAAGACATTGCCGGTGCTGCGCAACGCCGTGCTCCAGATCATTCACCTTTCAGGCACGCGCGATGAGCGCCTCGTCGCGGACAATTACCGGCGCGAACAGCTTCCCGCCTACGTCGCCGCGTTCCATCACCACATGGAGGAAGTCTACAGCGCCGCCGATTTCGCTGTCGCGCGCTCAGGCGCAGCCAGCCTGGCCGAGCTCGCGTTTTTTGGCTTGCCGACAATCTTGATTCCGTTTCCCTACGCCGCGGACGATCATCAAACGCGTAACGCGGAAATTTTTTCGCGCGCCGGCGCCGCATTCGTGGTGAAAGAATCGGAGGTCACTCCCGAATTACTTTCACAGAAGATCTTCTCGATGGTCGGCCAACCGGAACAGCTTCGGCGCATGTCGGAGAAAAGTTTGCAATTGGCTCCGCGCGACGCCGCCGATCGGGTGGCCACAACCATGGAAAAATTCACGCAGTCATGACGAAGGATGTCGATCTTGGCAAATTCCTGACACAGGAGCAGCATCGCGTTCATCTCATCGGCGTCGCCGGCAGTGGCATGAGTGGCATCGCCGGGCTTCTGCTTCAGCTCGGTCACGACGTCAGTGGTTCTGACAAACTGGATTCGACCGAGACGAGGCGACTCGAACGCCTCGGTTTAAAATTTTACCAGCAACATCGCTCCGAGTATGCGGCTGACGCCGAGCTCATCATTTATTCGTCGGCGATCAAATTGGAGAATCCGATTTTGAAAAACGCCCGCGAGAGTGGCAAGCGCGCCGTGCGCCGTGCGCAAGCGCTGGCCGCGATCATGTCGGGGAAGCGCAGCATCCTAGTCGTCGGAATGCACGGCAAAACCACGACCTCAGCGATGACCGCCCATGTCCTACGCGAAGGCGGTCTTCATCCATCACATTACGTAGGCGCGGAGATTCCAATTCTAGGAACCAACGCGCATTGGGACGCGCGCGGCGAATATTTCGTGGCCGAAGGCGATGAAAGCGACGGAACGATCGCCTTATTCCACCCTGAGCACGCCCTCGTACTAAATATAGAGGAGGAACATCTCGACTTTTACGCCGACCTGGCCGCCATCGAGAAAACTTTTGACCAACTGCTCGGCCAAACGAGCGGAAAAGTCTTCTTCTGCGCCGACGATCCCCACGCCGCTCGGATATGTCGATCTTTGGACCGGGCGATTTGCTACGGCTTGTCGGAAAACGCTGACTATCGCGCTGCTGAGATCAAACCCGGCAATTTCGCGTCAAGCTTTTCGGTTTGTCACGATAAGGAAAAAATTGGCGAAGCGGTCCTGAACGTTCCGGGCGAGCATAATGTCCGCAACGCGCTCGGAGTAATCGCGCTTGCGACCGAACTCGGCGTTCCGTTCGAGAAAATCGCCAAGGCCCTTACGAAATTTCAACATGCGCGGCGTCGCTTCGAAATTAAGTACGACAGCCCGCGCTTTTTGCTGGTCGATGATTACGGTCATCACCCGACCGAGATCAAAGCAACAATCAAAACGGCACGATCAGTCGGGCGCAAGCGCGTGTTGACGATGTTTCAGCCGCATCGCTATTCGCGGACGAAACTGCTGCGCAAAGAATTCGGGCTCGCCTTCGATCAAGCAGACCGCGTCGTGATCACCGACATTTATGGCTCGAACGAAGCACCGATCCCGGGCGTGAGCGGGCAAATGATCGCTGACGAAATCGCGGCGCATGGTCATCGCGGTGTTAGCTACCAACCGCGATTGGAATGGGCTCATCGCGACGTCGGGAACATGCTCGACTCGGGCGATCTCGTTCTAAGTCTTGGCGCGGGAAACATTCACGAACAATTGTCGATCCTGGCGGCTGATCTCGTGATCGCGGAGAAAATCAAAGAGATCGTTGGCGAAGACGGCGACGTGCGGCTGTACGAACCGCTTTCAAAACACACGACGCTGCGCGTCGGCGGTCCCGCGCAATTTTGGGTTGAACCGCGCAATGAGAAAGCGTTCAGCGAGCTGATTCGTTTTTCCCGGCGCGAAAATCTGCCACTGTTCGTGATCGGCCGCGGCTCGAATCTCCTCGTCCGCGACGGCGGACTTCGCGGCGTCGTTGCTCATCCTTCCGGCAGCGACTTCGACAAGATCGACATCCACGGAAATGAAATTGCGGCCGGAGTCGGCGCGAAGCTGAAAGAGATCGCTTATGCAGCGCGCGCGGCAAATCTCGGAGGACTCGAGTGGATGGAAGGCGTTCCGGCGGTGGTGGGCGGCGCGCTTCGCATGAATGCCGGCGCGATGGGCTGCCAAACGTTCGATCACGTCGCGAGCGTTCGTTATCTGGATCGAGAAGGAAACGCTCACACGAAACGGCGCGATGAACTCGAAGTTCACTACCGCGATTTTCCATTGCTCAAAGAAAACTTCGCTGTTTCGGCGACATTTCGCGCCACGCCGGCTGCTCGCGAGCAAATTGAAACGAAATTGCACGAATCGCAGGAGAAACGGCGCACCACTCAGCCGATCGCGAAAAGCGCGGGCTGCATTTTCAAAAATCCAGCGAGCTGCCCAGCCGGGAAACTCGTGGACGAGCTAGGCCTCAAAAATTCCGCAGTTGGAAAAGCGCGAGTCTCCGAAGTGCACGGCAACTTTATTGTGAACGAAGGGGGCGCGACTGCCGCGGACGTGCTCGAGCTGATCGATCAGATCAAGAAAGAGGCGAAAGCGAAACGCGGAATCGAATTGGAAACGGAAGTCCAAATTGTGGGAGAGCTTGCTTAATGGGAAAAAAAGATCTGCCGAAGACAATTGCGGTACTCAAAGGCGGTCCGGGATCGGAACGCGACGTTTCGCTGGCGACGGCGGCGGGAGTTTCCAAAGCACTGCGTTCGCTGGGTGTGGAGGTGGTCGATATCGATGTTCGCGATGAAAACTTCCAGCTACCGAAGGATGTCGATCTTGCGTTCGATTGCATCCACGGAACGTTCGGCGAGGACGGTCAACTCCAGCAAATCCTGGAAGATCGCGGAATTCCGTACACCGGGGAAGGCGTTGAAGGAAGCCGGACCGCGTTTGATAAGAAGTTAACGAAACAGAAATTTCGCGACCAAAGTGTCGTCACACCGGAATGGGAAGTGATCGACGCCGGTCAACGTCCAAAAATTTCGGCGCCCCTGGTGGTGAAGCCGCCATGTCAGGGTTCGACAGTTGGCGTGGTCATCGTAAAAAACCAACACGAGCTCGATGCGGCGTTAAAAGAGGTGGCGAAGTACGACGACAAATTGTTGATAGAAAAATTTGTATCTGGCCGCGAATTGACGATAGGTATCCTCGGTGATCAGGCCCTGCCGATTCTTGAAATAATTCCCAAGGGCGGTTTTTACGATTTCAATACCAAGTACCCGTTCCTGAATCCGCAGGCTGGCGCGAGCGCGCAGCATGTTTGTCCGGCCAAGATCGATCCGACGCTGACAAAAAAAATTCAGGAGCTGGCGCTGGGGGCGTTTCGCGCTCTCGGGTTGGAAGTTTATGGCCGCGTCGACGTCATTTTATCGGAGAAGAACGAGCCGTTCGTCCTGGAAGTGAACACGATTCCCGGAATGACCGAAGCGAGCCTGCTCCCGGAAGCGGCGGCCGCCGCTGGAATCAGTTATGTCGATCTTTGCCTGCGCATCATCGAGCTTTCCCGCGCGAGAAGGGAGCGCGCCGGACGATGAGACGGCAGCAACGTCCTCGCGCGCGCAACAGGCGTCTCTCCAGCTTCCGCCAACGGCGGCAACAACATTTGCTCGACGTAAAAGTGCGTTCGCGTACGGCGGTTCAGCATCGCAACCGCAAATTCCTGGTCACGTTTTCCAAAATCGCGCTGGTTCTCGCGATCATCGCCGGAATTTATGTCGGCGCGCGTTTCGCCGCAAAACGCTTTTTCCTGGATAATCCCGATTACAAACTGACCAAGATCGAAGCCCAGACCGACGGTACCTTGCAGCGCGATCAGATTCTGAGCGTGGCTAATCTCCGCGAAGGCGAAAACATTTTCCGGGTGAACCTCGGGCGGGTGCACGAACGCTTACAGGATTTGCCACAGGTCGATGAAGTCGAAGTTGTCCGAAAACTTCCGGCTGAGATCGACATTCGCATTGTTGAGCGCAAGCCGATCGCCTGGATCACGAGCGAGAAACAAATCGCCGACCCCTTTGCCTCGGACGCCGCGTTTCTCGTGGATGCGCGCGGCGTCTTGATGAAGGAGAAAAAGTTGCTGCCGGAGTATCTGGGGCTGCCGCTGATTCTCGGTTGCACGAGCGAATCGCTCGAAGCTGGGAAAACGGTTGAATCGCCGGAGACGAAAGCTGCGCTGGAATTATTGCGGCTGAGCACGCGCAGTTTCATGCAAACGCGTTTCCAAGTTCGCGAGATCGATCTTTCGAAAAGCTATTGTCTCGTCGTGACGGACAAGAACCACAGCAAGGTCACATTCGGCTTCGAGAATCTGGATCTGCAATTGCAGCGTCTCGAACAGTTCCTCATTTATTCTGATGACGCGCACCGCGAGATCGCGACCGTGAATTTGCTTGTGCAACGCAACATTCCCGTCACGTTCCAGAAGCCGGCGGCGGAAGTGATTAATGACACGGTGCAACCGGACGAATCGCCGCGGGTGATGAAAGCGATTCCGGTAGGCGCCACGCCAAAAAAATCGACAACTTCAACGGCAGCGAAGCCGCGTCCGAAATCATCGCCCAGTGCGACACCTTGGCCGGTGATGACGCGTTCCACCCCGGCGCCGACCGCAACGCCGGCAAAGCGCAGTTTTTTTCAACCGTTCACCAAGGGCAAAAACTAAATGGCGAGTAGTGATTTGATCGTGGGTTTGGAAATCGGGACATCGAAGATTTGCGTTGTCGTCGGCGAAACGCGACCGGATGGCACGTTGAAGATCCTTGGCGTCGGTCAAGCTCCGTCACGCGGCGTCCGCAAAGGCGAGATTGTCGATTTTGAAACGGCGATGAAGTGCGTTCACGAAGCCGTCGTCGACGCCGAGCAAAAAAGTGACGTGATGATCCGCAGTGTTTTCGTCGCGGTCGCGGGCGGACACATTCAGGGATTCAATAATCGCGGCTGCGTCATGTTGCCGGAAGACCGCGATGAGATCGACGATCAGGACGTGGAAGATGTGAAGGTCAACGCGCGCGAAGTCAGCATTCCCGCGCCGAACGCGTTCCTGCATTCGATCATTCAACATTATCACGTCGACGGGCAGGACGGCGTGCTCAACCCGGTCGGCATGCTCGGCCAGAAAGTCGAAGCCGACTTCCACATCATCCACGGAGTGCGGACGCGAATTCAAAACACGATTCGGTGCGTCAAAGAATTGCCGCTCGAAGTCGAAGACGTCGTATTCGGCGCGCTGGCCGCTGCTCAGGTCGTGCTTACTCAGCACCAAAAAAATCTCGGCGCACTCGTGGTCGATATTGGCGGCGGCACGACCGACTACATCCTTTACGTCGACGGCGCAGTAAAACAGAGCGGCGCGATCGCGATCGGTGGCGACCACATCACCAACGACATTTCGATGGGGTTGCGCATTCCGATGGCGCGCGCCGAGAAATTAAAAATCGAGGAAGGCAGCTGCGTCCTTGGCAACTGTCTGCCCGGCGAAACCATCGTGCTCAAGGACGACTCCGGATTCGCGGGCAAGGAAATCGAACGGGAGACGCTGAACACGATCATCCATTTGCGCTTGCGCGAGACGTTCGAGTTGCTCAAACGCACTCTCGAAGAAGAACCGTTCATCAATTACGTCGGCGCCGGCATTTTTATCACCGGTGGCTGCAGCTTGGTCAACGGCATCGATCATCTCGCCGGCGAAATTTTCGAAATGCCGGCCCACGTCACACACGCGCAAACGCTCGCCGGCCTCACCTCCGCGGTGGAGAACCCACAATTCGCCACCGCGATCGGTTTGCTCAAATACGCGCAGGCAGTGCAGATCGACCGGCCGCGGGGCGGCTTTACTCGAATGATCGGAAGACTTTTCAATCGAATGCGGTGACAACAGAAAGATCGACATGATCCAACTCAGCAAGAACTACAGTTTGCCTGAACGCCAGGACGAACCGATCCCGATCAAAGTGGTCGGGGTCGGAAGCGCCGGCTCGAATGCGCTCGATCGCGTGTTGCTCGACGGCATGGACAAAAATGATCTCATCGCGATTAACACCGACGTGCAATCACTCGCGAGCTCCGTCGCCGCGCGCAAAGTCCAACTCGGCCGCACCTGCACGCGAGGTCTGGGAACCGGCGGCGATCCGGAGCTCGGTTATCACGCGGCGATTGAGTCCGCCGAAGAGATTCGGCAGGCAATCGCGGGCGCGCGGATGATTTTCGTGTGCGCCGGACTGGGCGGTGGCACCGGCTCGGGCGCGGCGCCGATTGTCTCACAGCTCGCGCGCGAAGCCGGGTCGCTGGTAATCGTATTCGCGACGATGCCGTTCTCGTTTGAAGGCAAACGCCGAGCAGCGCAAGCTCAAGATGCGCTCGCGCGACTGAACGAGGTCGCGAACGCGGTGATTTGTTTCGAGAACGATCGCATGGGCGACATGGTCGCGCCGAAGGCGGGAATTCACCAAGCGTTTGGGGTCGCCGACATGACAATCAGTCAAAGCGTTCGCTCGATCGTAAATTTAATTCAGCGGCCGGGACTGATTCGCATTGGCTTTGACGATCTGTTCGCGGCGTTGCGCAGTCAAAACGGGCGCTGCCTGTTTGGTTTCGGCGAATCCGATTCTGACAACCGCGCGCACGATGCGCTGAACCAGGCATTGAAGAATCCGCTGATGGACAAGGGCCAGATGCTCAGCGAAGCGTCGCACGTTTTGGTACAGGTCGCCGGCGGGCCGGGAATGACTTTGTCGGAAGTCGAAATTCTCATGCGCGAACTTGGCAAACACGTGCGTGATCACACGCAAATTGTCTTTGGCACCGCGGTCGATGGCAAAATGGGAAATCGACTGAGTGTGACGATCATCAGTTCGCTCGCCTCCGAAGATTCGGTCGTCCCTTCACTAGCGCCGCCGATGCCCGAGCCGTTTCTCGCGCCGCCGCCAGCGATTTTGGAACAAGTCGACGAGCCGCCGCCACCCGCTCCAAAGATCGAGATTGTGCCTGAATCTGAAGTCGAGCCGGCTCCAAAAGGCGCCAATGATTTGATTCCGTTCGAGCAACCGGTGCCGGTCGAGCCGCCGCCCACGCCTCTCGGTCCAGCGCATGCGATCAAGAAACCAGCGCCTCGATTGATTCCGCCGAAGAAAAAACCGGTCGTTGAAAAGGAAATTAAGGAAGCAGCGAAGCCAACGGAAAAGTACGTTTACGCGAAACAGGAAATGATGCAGTTCGAGCCGATCACGCGAGGCCGCTTCGAAAAGAGCGAGCCGACCATTGTTGAGGGCCAAGACCTCGACGTTCCGACTTTTCTGCGCAAGAACATCAAGGTGAAATAGGGCGCGGCCGGACGCCTAACGACCGGTATTTTGGCATAAATCGTGATGCTTTTTGGGGCGATTCATGCGTCGTCCCGCCGGTTTTACGCTCGTCGAAATCATGATCGTAGTCTCGATCATTGCCCTGCTGGCCGTGATGGCTCTTCCGTCGTTTCTGCGAGCGCGCGAAAAAGCGCAAAACGCCAAGCTGATAAACGGTCTTCGTGTCGCAAGTGATGCGTTTCAAATGTACGCCGTGGAGCACAACACGTATCCGGCCGATGTGAATCGCGGCGTGGTGCCGGGCGAAATGGCTCAATATTTCGGTCCAACGTTCGATTTCACCGCCAGAACCCCGATCGGCGGAAATTGGGATTGGGATTATCAGCAATTTGGGTTCACCGCCGGCGTCTCAGTCGTTGGGTCCGGCGTTAGCGACGCGCGAATGCAGGAAGTCGACGCCAGGATCGACGACGGCGATCTCAAGACTGGCGGATTTCAAAACACGGCAGCCGACCGTTACACTTCAATCATCGAGTAGCGCACCGCGAACGCGCTATTTGCCCTTCATCAAGTCTAACACCGCGCTGGTCATGCCGACGATGCCGACTTTGATTGTCGGTTCGGGTACGGGCGCGAACTTGCTCGAGTGCAAAGTTGGCAATTCTTTTCCTTCGCGCTTGTATTGCGCGATTTTTTCCGGATCGACGGCGCCGATGTGAAAGTCGACTGCCGGGATGGAGTGGTCCGGCAAACTGTATTCGGCAAAATCTTCGCCGCCCATGGTCGGATCGACAATGTCCACGTTGCCGTCGCCCAAAGTTTTTTTCCAGACGCCAACCAGTCGCTTTGTCAGATCCGGATTGTTGTAGGTCGCGGGCAATCCATCTTTTTGCACCTCGACGATCGGCATGCGATCTGCCGGAACTCCGGCCGCTTCGGCGCAACCTTTGGCGATTCGATCGATATCCGCCAAGACTCGGTCGCGCACTGCGGATTTATAAGTGCGGACGGTCAGCTGCATCTTCACCTCGTCGGGAATGATGTTGTGTTTCGTGCCGCCGTGAATTGAACCAACGGTGACGACGATTGGGTCAATCGGGTTGTTTTCACGACTCGCGATGGTTTGCAGCGCGTTGATGATTTCCGCCGAAAGCACGATCGGATCCTTGGTTTTGTGGGGATACGCGCCGTGACCGCCCTCGCCGCGCACGGTCAAGTTCACCGAATCGACGGCGGCGTAGGTATAACCGGGCGTGATTCCGATGTGCCCAATTTGCAAGTCAGCCTTGTCGTGAAAGCCGAGAGCGAAATCGGGCTTGCCAAAACGGCTATAAAGCCCGGCCTTCAACATTGCTCGCGCGCCGCCAATCGCCTCTTCCGCCGGCTGTCCGACGAAGATGATCGTGCCGTTCCAATCTTGCTTGAGCTTCTGCAGCACCCGCGCGGTCCCAACAAACGCCGCCATGTGCGCGTCGTGACCGCACGCATGCATCACGGCAACATCACGACCTTCGTCATTTTTCGTAGTAACAGTGCTGGCGTACGACAGCCCGGTTTCTTCGTGGACCGGTAACGCATCCATATCCGTGCGGATGAGAACAGTCGGACCGCCACCATTTTTCATCACCCCGACAACCCCGTAGCACTTTAATTTCGAATCGTCATACTTGCCGAAATTCTCAGTCACTTCGCAACCAACCGCGCGCAGCTCTTTGGCAATCAGCGCCGCGGTGCGTTCCTCGTGGCCAGACAATTCGGGATGCGTGTGAATGTCTTTGTAGATCGACAACAATGCCGGTAGTTCACTGCTGGCAGCTTTTTCGACCGACGTTTCTTGGGCGACAGCGAGACGCGCAGCCAAGATCAATGGGACAGATAAGGAACGAAAGTTCATAAGCGAGTTATCGCCGCAGATTATTTATTTGTCATGTCGAGCGGAGTCGAGACATCTCTAAATGTTTCCGAGCTAGCAATCGCCAGACAATACTCAGAGACTCCTCGACTTCGCTCAGAATGACAGAAAATTAATGACGCATGGAATTCGAAAAGAACGAAATCCTTTTCGGCGTTGATCCCACATCACGGATCGTGGCGATTGAGCTCGGCGAAACCGGTACCGTCAAAGTTTACCGCCGCGAGAACAATGGATCGACAACCGCCGACGTGGAACCGTTTCATCCGTTTGTCTGGGCCGACTCGGATGTGGTCGATCTCGGAATCGAAGCCGAGAAGCTCAAAGGCGATCTCAAATTCGGCTGGTTGATCACGGTCGACAGCTGGAAGGAGCTGATCGCGCTGCGCAACGGTTTAAAAAACGCCGGCCGAGATTTCTTCGCCCTCACCGATCCGGTCCAGCATTATCTCACCGCCACCGGTCGAACGCTGTTCAAGGACTTGCCGTTTGAACAGCTCAAACGGATGCACCTCGAAGTGCTCACCAACAACGAGCACATCATGAGCGTCGCACTTTCCGACAACGCCGGCTGGGAGGAACTGATCGTTGTCGATCCAAGGAAGGTCGAAGAATCGGAGCGCGATGCGATTCGAAGGCTGACCGCGTTAATCAAGGAACGCGATCCGGACGTCATCGAAGGACACGACCTGTTTCGCGTTCACCTTTCGCTTCTCGTCGCGCGCGCAAAGAAATTGAAAACGAAATTGGATTGGGGCCGGAGCGGCGGATTTCTGCGATCGCGCCCATCGCGACTGCAAATCGCCGAGAAAACGATTGATTACCCGAAGTTCGCGATCGACGGCCGCCATTTCGTCGACACCTTTCTGCTCGCACAATTCTACGACGTTGGGCTGCGCACACTGACGGGCTTCGAGAGGGCGGACGTCGCGCGGCATTTCGGATTTTGTGACAGCGAAGAAATTTCCGGCCTGACCGGCAAGGAACTCGAACGCGCGTATCTCGAAAACGACGAGCGATTCAAAAAACGTGCGCTTTGCGGTGTCCGTGAAACGCGCGCGATGTCGGACTTGCTGAGCCCGAGCTACTTCATTCAGGCGCAGATTTTTCCTTACAACTACCAGGACGTGATTGTGCGCGGGAACGCGACGCGCATCAACGGACTCTTCTTACGCGAATATTTTCGCCAACGGCATTCGATTCCTGAGCTGCCAATTCCGCAAACGTTCGAAGGCGGTTACACGGACGTCTTTTTCACCGGCGTGGCGCGCAACGTCTGGCATTGCGACGTCGCATCACTCTATCCGTCGATCATGCTTCAGTTCGATTGCTTTCCCTCGAGTGATCAGCTCCAAATCTTCCGCCACTTGCTCACCGATCTGCGAAAGTTTCGGCTCGAAGCCAAGGCAAACATGCGCGCAGCAAAAGATCCGGCTGAACAGCGGCATCTCGAAGCTTTCCAGAACACGTTCAAGATTCTGATCAACAGCTTCTACGGTTATCTCGGATTCGCGCAGGGACATTTCGCCGACTTCGATGCCGCGGCGCGGGTCACCCAGATCGGCCGCGACTTGCTGAAGAAGATGATCGATTGGCTGGGCAAGCACGGCGCGAAAGTGATTGAGGTCGACACCGACGGAATTTATTTCGTTCCGCCGGGCAAGATCGACATCGAGGAATTGCAGAAAGGTCTCGCCAAAGAATTGCCGGCCGGCATCGACATCGAATTCGACGAGCAGTTTGAGGCGATGTTCAGCTACAAGGCGAAAAATTACGCGCTGCTCACCAAAGATGGCGACGTGGTCATCAAAGGCGGTGCGTTGAAGTCGCGCGGGCTAGAAAAATTCCAGCGCGTGTTCCTCGAAGAGATGATTAAGCTGATCATGCAGGGCAAGCAGGAGGCGATTGTCAATCTTCGCGACGAGTTCGAGAAAAAGATCCGGAACCGCGAATGGAAGATCGACATGCTGATGAAGACCGACACGCTCCAGGATTCACTGGAGAAATATCGGGCGAAGATCGCCGGTTCAGCTCGGAACCGGGCCGCGGCCTACGAGCTGGCCCTAGCCAGCGGCCGCGCCTACAAGCCGGGCGATCAAGTTTCGTACTACATTAAGAGCACGCCCAAAAAGGTGGCCGCCTACGAGGCGGCCAAGCTCGCGACCGACTTCGATCCGCAGAACCGCGACGAAAACGTCGATTATTACGTGCGCAAACTCGAAGAGCTCGTGAAAAAATTTAGCGACTTGACCGCAACCGCTTCAGCTCCCAAACAAGAAACTCTCGCCTTATGAAAATAAAAATCCTGGTTTCAATCACCGCGCTCTCGTTCGCGGCGCAGTTCTGCCTCGCAGCAACCGACGATCACGCCAACATCAAAGCCGAGATCACCAAACGACACGACGAAGCAGTGAAGCGATTGCATGATTGGATTGCGCAGGTATCGATCGCCGCGGAGAACCGGGGTTATCCCGAAGGCGCCGAGTACATGGCCAAGCTCGCGCGCGATGCCGGATTTCAGAAAGCCGATGTCATCAACACCGACGGCAAGCCGGGCGTGTTCGCGACGCTCGATGCCGGCGCGCCGAAAACAGTCGGCCTTTATTTCATGTACGACGTCAAGCAATTCGATCCCGCGGAATGGAGCTCATCACCGACCGACGCGCAGATCGTGGACAAGGCGCCGCTCGGAAAAGCGATCATTGGACGCGGCGCGGTGAACCAGAAGGGACCGGAAGCCGCATTTCTCGCCGCGCTGCACGCGATTCACGGCGCGAACCAGAAAATGCCGGTGAATTTGGTGATGGTGGCGGAAGGCGAAGAGGAAATTGGTTCACCGCACATTAAGCAACTGGCGCATCGGCCGGAAGTTCGCGAAGCGCTTTCGAAATGCGTCGGTGTATTCATGCCGTCAGCCACGCAGGACTTAGACGGCGTGGTGACTGTGAATCTCGGATCGAAAGGCGTGATCGAGCTCGAATTGGTTTCAGACGGCGCGAAATGGGGACGCGGGCCGGCCAAAGACATTCACTCATCGCTCAAGGCGATGATCGACAGTCCAGCCTGGCGACTAGTGCACGCGCTGAACACGCTCGTGTCGGAGGATGGCAACACGATCAAGATCGACAATTATCCAAAGCCACGGCCGATCAGCGCGGATGAAAAGGAGATGATCGCCAACGTTTCGAAAGTTCGCAGCGAAGCGAGCGCGAAGAAACAATTCAGTACCCAACATTGGATCGACGATTTGCCATGGCAGCAGGCGAACGAGCGCCTTGAATCGCAGCCGACTGTGAACATCGAAGGATTGGTCGGCGGTTACACCGGACCCGGCGGCAAAACGATTTTGCCGCACCGCGCGGTGGCGAAGATCGACATGCGCCTTGTGCCGGACATGAAAGCGGCCGACGCGCTCGCGGCGTTGAAAGCGCATCTGGCAAAGCGCGGCTTCGGCGACATCGAAGTCACCATGACCGGCGGCTATGACCCGACGAGCACGTCGAAAGACTCGGCGCTGATCAAAGCGCAGATTGCCGCCTACAAAAGATTCAGCGTCGATCCCCTGCTCTGGCCGCGTAACGCCGGTTCTTATCCCGGTTACGCTTTCACCGGCGAACCGTTGAAGCTCGCAGCCGGACATTTCGGCCTCGGCCACGGAAGCGGCGCGCACGCGCCAGACGAATATTATGTGATCGAATCGGCAAATCCGAAAATTCAGAGCTTCGACGGCGCGACGATGTCGTTTGTCGAATATCTCTACGAGCTGGCGAAGTAATCTCGCCGGCTAACTGACCAGCTTGGCGTCGAGATTAATCTGCGCGCCGGAGAGAACGACTGAGACGGGACAGGTCTTCTTCGTTTGCTCCGCGATTTCGTGAAACTCCGCGTCGTCGATTCCGGGAATGCTCGCTTCCGTTTTCACATCGATCGTGGTGATCTTTGGACCGCCGCCGACCATTTCCAACTTCACGGTAGCGGTCGTGCTGATTCGTTTCGCCGGGTGGCCGGCTTTCTCGAGATTCGCTGAGAGCGCCATTGAATAACAGCCGGCCTCGGCCGCGCCGATCAGTTCCTCCGGGTTGGTTCCTTTTCCTTCTTCGAACCGCGATGAAAACGAGTACGGCCCTTCAAACGCGCCGCTGCCGAGTTTCATCGTGCCTTTGCCCTGTTTCAAAGTTCCTTCCCACACTGCCGATCCAGTTCGTGTTGCCATAGTTCTTATCCTCCCGATTTGATTCGTTCGTTTACGTTTCGCGCCGGACACGCATGCGCGCAACTCACACGGGTTCGGACGCAGCAATATCGCCGAGCGGCTGCGCCTCATCGCGTCTCGCTTGTGCATCAGCCAACTCGCGCTGTTTGCGTCCGAGCCAGATGCTAAGTGTGCACCAGATCGCCCCAATTGGAACCGCGACCCAGGAAATGCCGACTAATCCCAAGCCAAACCAGCGCATTAACGGTTCAGACCAGGCACCGAGTATATCGCCCAAGCGGTAGCCGAATGTATCGATGAGGCCTTTGGCTTTGTACTTGTCCTCTCGACGCAAAACTGTGAAGAGAACTTCGCGAGCAGGGCGAAGGAGCGCGAACCCTGCGGCGCGTCGCAAAATCTGGAACGTGGCAAGGACGGTAAGAATGGGTGCGAAACCAATCGCCGCAAATCCCACCGCACTCAAAAGAGGCATGAGCACCAGCGTGACTCCAACGCCAAACCACTTCATGAGACGGCCGGTCAGCAAAACTTGTATGAGCACCGTGATCGTGTTCACCGCTATGTCGATATTCGCGAGGAATGAGGTGCGGGCAGCCCGATCGTGTAGCTGACTTCCCGTGAGCTCGGCCTGCTGAAAATAGGCCCAGGTGTTCGTGATCGTGTAGATCATCAGAAAAACAGCGAGGCCAATTAAGTAGGGCGAACGAGCAATATGCGTCGCGCCTTCCCAAAATTTCCCTCCGATTGGTTGTTCACTGCGCGTGTCATGCTTGCGAACGTCCGCTGGAAAGAATCGTACACATTGTGCCGCGACTTCGAGCATCGCCGCAGTGATGAGCAAGAAAACTGCAGCACTCAGTTTCCCAGCGAGGAGGCTCGTGACAGAACCGCCAACGATTCCGCCTAAAGATCCTCCGACCGCAATGAATCCGAAGAGCCGCTTACCTTGTTCTGGAGTAAAGGAGTCAGCCATGAACGACCAGAACATGGTTGTCGCGAACAGATTGAAGACGCTGACCCAGATGAAAAAAATCGGCGCCAGGATTGAGCGTTCCTGCGCGACGGGCATAACGCGCATTAGAATGAAGAAAACGAACAGATTGATGATGGCGAAGCGATACGCGATGGGAATGAACCGGCGCCGCGACATGCGCGCGACAACGGTCGCATAAAGCGCGTTGGCAATTAGCATCCCTATCAACGTGCCCGTGTACATCCACGGCAGATTTTCAACGCCGCGGTCGGCGCCGATCTCATCACGAATTGGCCGGATGACGTAATAACCGCCTAGCACAACGAAGTTGAAAACGAATGCCAGCCAGAGTGCGCGGAGTTCTTCCGGCTTAACATCGACAATCTTGGAGAAAAGTCTTTTCAAGCGCGCTTGTGCCACGCGGTGACAACTTCATCCTCACGCTCGACCGTTAAGCCAGCGCGGAGCTTTGATTGTCGATCCTGCGGGAGGGATTTGAACCAGGCGAGCGTGTCGCGAGAAGTCACGTCGAGCGGACGAAACGTCAAACCTCTGGCGAGCGCTTTGTCGATCTTCGTGCGAGAAAGACCGAGCTCATCGCCGGCCCAGACCGGCATGTCTGACCAGGCCTCCACTTTGTGTTGCTTCAGAAAATCGTAGGGCACGAATGTGACCTTCGCGTTCGATTTCTCCGCGTCCTTGATTCCGTTCAGCATTCCGCCGACTCCGAGCGGCTTCGCTGGACCGGTCGCGTTGTAAATTCCGGTGTCCCCAGTTTCCGCCATTCGGATCGTCCATTCTGCTAAGTCGCGCGCGTCAATGAATTGAACGGGATCTTCGCGGTTTCCCGGCGCGAGGACTTCACCGCCGCGATCAATGCGCACCGGCCAATAAGTGAAGCGATCGGTCTCGTCACGCGGGCCGACAATGAGGCCGGGACGAATAACGAGCGTTTTCCCTGGAAACCATTTCTCGGCTTCCCTTTCGGACAACACTTTCAGCGGCCCATATGTTTTGAAACCGCCTGCCCTCATTGCTTCGAGCGTCTCTTTGTATGGATCGGGCCCATCGTATTTGTCCAACGCAGAATTTTCGTCAACGCCAGCGGGCGGCGGATCTTTGTAGACGGAGATCGTCGAAATAAACACATAGCGCTCGACATTTCCCTTGAGGACTTGCGCCACGTCGCGCACCCACACGGGCAACGTCGTTGGATTGTCGATCACGACGTCCCACTGCCGGCTCTTAAGCGCGTCGAGTTTGCCGTTGCGATCGCCAACGAGCTGCTCAACTTCGGCCGGCAGTTCGCTCGGATGCGTCTTCCCGCGATTGAACGTCGTAACTTTGTGTCCGCGGCTCAGCGCATAGCGGACTTGAGTTGGGCCAGTGAATCCCGTTCCGCCAAGGATCAAAATTCGCAAAGGCTTGAGGGCTTTTTCCGCAAACAACGATGTCGATCTTGCAGCCAAGGCTAAGGCGCTTGCGCCTGATAGTTTAAGGAACCGGCGGCGCGTGGTTTTCACTCGTCAACCTTCTCGTGATTTCGATCCAAAAGCCAGCCGGTTCGGCCCTCATTTCAACCGCGATGCCGGCCCAAAAAAAAGTTGAAAAAAATCGTGAAAAACGGTTGCGCGGGCAACGATTTTGCTCGATATACGGCGCTCTTTATGCGGAAAACCAGCCCCCTCGCCTCGTATTTTATCGTTACTTCTGCCTGCGGTCTGCTCCTCGCCGGAGTCGCCCACGCCCAAACGGTCGAATCGGGCAAACGCTTCATTTTCAAAGACGCCAACGGCAAGACTGATTCGGCGGAAATTGTCACAACCTACGTTCCGAAGAAGATCGTGCATCCGGTGGCGAAGGCCGATCCATCTATCAGTTCGAAATTGATGCGCGCAGCGACAATCGCGGAAGAGCGGGCGCACGCTCATTCGCGCGAACAGTGCTGGCATTACGTAAAGGAGGCCTTGGTCGCTTCCGGCGCGGTCAGCTCTTACCCCAAGACAGTGAACGCGAAAGACGCGGCCAAGGAATTGGTCAATAGCTACGGATTCAAGAAGCTGCCAGTTCGCGATCCATATAAGGCGCCAGTGGGCTCAGTTCTCGTTTACAATAACAAGCGCGGCGCCGGCCACGTCGAGATCAGAACCAGGCATGGCTTCGCAAGTGATTTTCGATCCAAGATTCCTTCGCCGCGTCCGCTCATCGGCGTTTTCACAAAGGGTTAAGCGGTTGATGTCGATCTTCTAGCGGAAGATCGGCAAGAATGTTAGCGGCCGAGCCGGCCTAATGGGTTCCGGACAACACCGCCCGTCGGCGTGTTGTTGATGATCGTTGCCGCCGCGGCCGAACTGCCGCCAACTGGCTTTTGCGTTGCCTGCGGCTGAGTCAGAGCAAACGGTTGCGAAGTGGTGATGTTCGGTTTGGCCACAGCCGGAGCGTTTGGCGGAATCACTTTTACATTCACAAACGGCGGATTCGTGTTGGCCCACATCAATGCCTGCCGTTTGTTCTCAAAAAATTTGTCGATGACGATCGCGCTGCGCTCATCAGCGGTGCGACCCGCCTTGCGCGCGGCTTTTCGATTTCGCACCGCGGTTCCGGTATCCACAGCATTCAGAGTTGTCCCATCGGGGAGCACGACGCGACTGCCGTAGGCAATTTTTCGCGGATCGACAGCGCAATGGCCCTGCTGCAATCGCTGACCGGTCGCGGACTTGTGCTGTTGAGTGTATCGATCCGAACCGCGGCCGCCATGAGCCCAGTAAACGGTGACGCGGGCAAGAAGCGAATTATCGCGGTAGTAACCGTGGGCCGCGCCCATGGTGACGAGCAATAGAAGAAGGGTAAGGCGTTTCATGTTCTGCGTTGGGCCGGTTCGAGAATAGAATTCAAAGGGAGGCCAAGCTGAAGTTTCGCCGAATCAAATTTTGGCAGCGACCTGCCAGGAGCTTTTTGTTTCGAGATTGTTTCGAAGTCGCCGCTGGCGGCAGCGTTTTTATCGAGGACGGCAACGTGCTCGTTTGTTTCCTTACTCGTTCCTGGTGAAAGAATCTGCACGGTCATGAAATGTGGATGCGATCTCTCCCACGAAAGGGCCGCTTCTTTGGAACCGAAAAAGCGATCGATCACGATCGCGCTTCGCTGAGCGGCGGTGCGGCCACACGCGCGCGCGGCTGTGCGGCTCACCACGCCAGGGCCGCTGTCGACGGCAAGACACTCCGTGTCCGGAAAGACCACGCGACTTCCGTACGGAATGCGTTTTGGATCGACAGCGCAATGCCCGTCGCGCAGCCGGGTGCCATTTGAACAGGCGCGGAGCTGGCCTTCGCCGGGCCAGTAGACCGTAATTCGTGCGAGCATTGATTCCTCGCGCGCAAAGAGCGAGGCGACGCCCAAAAAAAGAAAAACAAACGTTGTTGTTAGAAATCTTATACCCATATCGACGAATCCGCCCTATCGGGCATTCGACGTAAACCCCACAGAACGAGCAGGGTTTTTTATTTAAGAATCGGGCGTCATCGGTAAGGTGGTTTCCTGTCCCACGCAAATTTTTTCTTAAAGAATTTCAGGCCATCAGGAAAAGACTTAGTTTTCCCTTGCGAACTGGCATATTCCCTGCGATTAAACCTCGCCGTGCGACGCTCTCTCGCCTTGGCCATTGTTTGCGGGGGCTTTCTCACTTTCGGCACCGCGATTCTTCACGCCGAAGGACTGGAACAATCGACGAAGAAATTTGTTTATCGTGATGCCACCGGGCGCGTCACGGCGGTGAAGATCATTCGACATTATTGGACCAAGCCAATCGTTCATCCTTTTGCGAAAACTGATCCCCGCCTTGATCCAAAACTAACGCGTGCAGCGACACTGGCCCAGGAACGGGCGAATGCTCACTCGCAAGCGCAGTGCTGGCACTACGTAAAACACGCGCTGTTCTCCGCGGGCGTAGTCAGCTCGTATCCCAAGACCGCGTTGGCCGCCGAGGCGGGCGATGAATTAATGCGCACTTACGGCTTCAGACGGCTGCCGATCCGCGATCCGTACGCTGCTCCGGTCGGCGCCATCCTGGTTTACCGAAACGGAACTCGAGGCCACGTCGAGATCCGAACCAAAGATGGATTTGTAAGCGATTATCACAGCAAGTATTGCTGCGGTTATCCACTGATCGCGGTTTACGGAAAATTCGGCGGCTGAGTTGCGGCGCCGGTTCGTCCGGTTACCATTCGTGCAGGCAATGGAGTTTGCCTTCCCAATCACGGGATAACCGCGCTGACCGTTTCAGAGCTGATGACTCCTGCAAAAACAGGAGGTCATTATGCTCGGATTCAAACAAATCTTAATCGTCGCGCTCGGTGGCGCTGTCGGCTCGGTCGCGCGTTACAAGCTTGGCGGGTTCGCCTTACATCACACTCAATCGTGGGATTTCCCCGTGAGTACGTTCAGCGTAAACATCGTCGGCTGTTTCGTTATCGGACTGTTGGCTGCGCTGGTCGAGCATCACGATCTCTTCTCGCCAGCCATCCGACTTTTGCTTTTCACCGGATTGCTTGGCGGCTTCACCACGTTTTCCGCGTTCGGTTACGAAAGCGTGTTTCTTCTAAGGCGTGGCCTCGTTTCGATCGCGACCGGATATGTGCTGCTCAGCATCGTGTGCGGACTCGGGGCTGTTCTTGCTGGAATCAAGTTGATCGATACACTCTGGCCGCCGCACCATTGAAGCCGATCACGCGTAGACGACGAGATCGATTTCTTCAGGAAGCGAGTTTGAAACTTCGCGAATCACGTTGCCGCGGAGCAAGTTGATCAGGGCGTTGCGATGCGGCGCGCCAAGAATCAACCGTGACGCGCCGAGTGTCGCGGCAAGATCGACAATCGTTTCCGCGGCGGAGGGACTGACCGCGTAAGCGAACAGTGGCGGATGATCGCCCGCTTTTTGTTTTGCCTCGTTAAAGATTCGACTGGCTTCTTCGTCCTCCTCCCATTTTCGTTTCGCGTCCTGCTCGGTCATGAATGCTTGTTCGCGAACAAACAGCAGGTAGAGACGCGCGCCGAGTCGCTGTGATTCGCGCAAAGCGAAATCGAGAGTGCGCCCGGTCCCGCGAATCGCACACAAGATCGCTTCGCCACCAATCGTCGGAGGAACTCGCTCGCGCGCCGGAGTTGTCACCTCGGCGCGCGATTGATCTGGAATCACCGTTGGCATGCCGGCTTTTTTCATCCGGCGTTCGAGCACCAGACCGCGCAGAATTAATCCGATCACGAGAATCGTAATCGCGAAATAGCGCGCGTTCGGCTTATCGATCAGCAGCGAAATTTCAATCGACGCCATCACCAGAAACGTCGCGAACATTAACGTCCGTTCCCAAGCTTTGATCGACAGCTTCCGATCGGTTGCGGTTGCGCCCAGATTGGTCGCGATCGCGCCGACCACTCCGACCGCGTAAAGATCAGCCAGGCCGGACATATCTTTGACCGCGACCACGAGCACCATCGGCACGACCGTGGCGAGAACCGTCGCGGCGTTCGGCACGCCCCATTTGTTGAGACTTTGGAAAACCCTCGGCAACTCGCGGTCGCGCGACATCAGAAACTGGATCGCGATCAGATCGACAATTGCGGTGTTGACGGCCGAAAACAGAAGCAATCCAAAAACAATGCTGACGACGACCGCGAAGATGTGGCCAAAAATCGGACCGAACGAAGCGCCGCCAAAAATTTGGCCCATGTAACGAAGCATGTAATCGCGCACGCCTTCAGCGCCGGGCGCGTTTACGTCGCCGTTTACAATTTGCAGACCATTCAGCGCATGCATCGCCAGACCGAGCAGCGCGGTGAAAACGCAAACTTCAATCATCACAACCAAGATTGCCGGCGTCGAAGTTTTAACGACGCACGGATTTTGATCCGTCGTCCCGGGATCAAGCTTCATTACGCCGGTCGCGTTCGCGATCGCTTCAACGCCGGAGAGTGCGAGGACGATTCCGACGAAAGCGGCCCAGTTTTGAGAGAACGGTCCATGCAACGGTTGAAGATGCGCGACCGCGCCATGAAGATGCGGCAACGAAAACATCCCCAACGCGATCACCACGAGCACCGTCGGAATCGAAACGAGAAACGCGAGACCGCCGGTTTGCTTCGGTCCCATAAGATTCAGCAGGCCAATGATCAAGATCGACATCGCTGCGAATTTTTCCGGATGCGGCACACCAAGGTAGGAGAAGGCTGACAAGGCGCTGATCGCGGCGGTAACCAAATAATCGGCGATGAGCAGGAATGCTCCGACGATCGAGATCACTTCACTGCGATGACGCACGCTCGCGTAAACACCGCCGCCATCCGGATAAAGCCGGCAAATCACCATGTAGTTGAGCCCGACGAGCGCGGTCAGCACGCACATCGCGGCGATCAGCCAGAATGAGGCGTAACCGGCGACGGCGAACGCCAGGCCAATGACGTAGGCTTTGCTCGTGCCCCAGTCGCCGTAGAGAATCGCCGCCGCGCGTTTCCAATCGACATTCCGCGGCCGCTTAACGTTGGTCGGTATCATTTACTCACGACTTGTCGTCAGGGCGAGTAGGGTGGCTTCCAGAATGTCACCAACAGACCCCCAATAACGATGAGTGCACCGCCTACCAGGATGGGCAGATTGGGCAAAGTACGGAAGAAAATGAAGTTGATGATCTGCCAGACAATGAAAAGGGTCGCGATGTAAAGCCCGACGACATGCCGGAACTCGACCGGCGCAAGATTGAGTGACGTGCCATATCCCAAGAGAAGAATTCCGCCGACCAATACCAAGGTTAAGCGCATGCGACCCGACTGATCATAAATAGCGAGTCTTACAATGGCGTCGCCGCTGACTTCGAGAGTGGTTGCTAGCAAAAGAAATCCAAGTGCCGATAAACTTTGCGAGATGTTCATTTCCCAACGACCTATCCGCATTTGGAGGGCGCGCAAAGCTTTTCGGACCGAGCCAGATAGACAATTATTGCCGCAGCAATCGGCATTCCGATCAATGTTCTAAAATCGGACTTGAGCAACGCGCCACTCAAATCGCCAATCATATTGACGACTAATATGATTATCGCGGATCGTGTTCCCCAACGCGCGCCGCGCCATAAACCAATGGCGGCAAGACAGCATGCTGTTCCGACGACCAGCATGATTACTATCGACCAATTGCCGATAGACTGAAATGCGGCATGCGCGTCAGGATTAAGATTCCATACCGAATCAAGTCCGGTTCC
>WNFR01000913.1_pt1 | contig 44599 bp, 45 predicted proteins | sample 5400221 | NCBI WGS metagenome assembly WNFR01 (sample SAMN13153357, study PRJNA577476) | soil metagenome | isolation source: 40 cm soil under Madrone tree | place: USA:California | collected 2016-06-14 | reverse complement strand
GTTGCCCGAAATCATTACCGGGCACGACTTTTGCTCACTTCGCTAAGGAAACCAAAAAGGGGGTATCTATGAATAGGCCTGTCTCATTACAGAGATTAAAGAGATCTTTAGCGCTTTTTTTAATGCTATTGACGCTCGTATTTTCAGTTGGCCCAATAGCCTCGGGGCAAACTCGACGTTATCGTCGTCACCGCACTTTCTGGAAAAAACATAGGGATAAGCTAACTGTGGCGGGAACAACCCTCGGTGGCGCAGCCATCGGTGGAATCGCTGGAGGCAAGAAAGGCGCAGCAATTGGCGCGCTTGTCGGTGCTGGAAGTGGAGCACTATACACCTATAAGATCCGTAAGCGTCACAGGCATCGCCGGTACTAGAACGCGGACTTCTGACTCACCCATTGGCGCGTCCAAACTTAGCTTGAAGATTGATCGACCTTTGGCGCGGACGCGTCAATCAAGGTGGGTAATTATGATTGCTATAGCCGCGAGAAATGCGCCAACGCTGATGCCGACGCCAATGGCTATATTCCTCGCTGTTGAGTGACCTCTGTTGCTTTCCGCTTTCAAAACATCTGCGTAGCGGATAGTCGTAGCAGCATCAGTTTTCCGATCGCGCATCACGAAGTCGTCATCCCCTGCCCGCGAGACATATCCCTTTGTTTTCGTACCATCCTTCATGGTGATTGTTGCCTTGGCTTTCTCTCCTATTCCGAGCTTGGCAATTTTGATCTTGATCTGCTGCTGCCGTTAACTGCCTTGAACGGTCGATTCGAGGAGGAAGCCTCTGAAACTTGAGGCGGGGGCGCGTTGAATTTATCGCACCTTGAACCTAGCGACTGCCCCCTTCCCAACCTGCGAATTTCCGTAACTTGAGTAATACTCTGGTCCAAATAATTTTTTCACAGCTTCTACTGCGCGGTGGTACTGATGACCTCATGGGACCGCAGCATGAGTGACTGCGAGCAATACCCATCCGCTAACCGTCGGTGATTTCGGCCGCAGACTATTCTCGATAGACTTGTTTGGCCTGTTAAAGGAGTTTGAGGATGTCAGACTTGTGCAGAGAAGAACTTTTTCTCTGATTGACTCTATACTGAGACTTGATTCCTGGCGGTGGCTTCAGTAGCGGCCATAACTTTAACCTTCTTCAGCTCTGTTCCCTTCATTCCAAAAAACTTGGCCATCTCGACTATTTGTCTGGGATCTACAAAATCATTCGGGTCGGAACAAAACTTCGACATCCCTGGGCTGAATTCTCGACAACTCATGCCCTTGGGAATTTTCAACTCGAGATTACATTTCCCATCTTGTTGGTACTCCCGACAGAATTCGCAAACTATCACAATTCACTTCCTCCAAAAATATTTCATAACCCGCAAATCTGAGTAACTAAGATCCAACCGGAATGCGCTGAAAGTATGTCTTGCCTGTAGCATTCTGCCATGAGATGTCCAGGACATAAGGCTGTGCTTGCCCCGGCCTCACCTGAAGTCGATTCAATTGGTCCTGATCAACTCCTACCGGTTTGCCGTTAATCCAGGTTTTGTGAGAGAGGATGCACGCCGATTTCGGTTGGATAGTGTTCATAGCCTCAAATTTGATGTGGGCCTGTGAAGGGCCACCTCCAGGTGTTACTTCGTCCTTGAGAAATACGGTCAGAATCTCAACGCAGTCGAGCGTTTCGTTCGTTCCGTTGGTCAACTCCAGGACAACGTTCGCTCCAACATCTATGAACCTAAAGGTAAAAGGCTTGTTTATTTCGGTGCTCATCGGCCCTTCTTACAACTAACGCTCTTGGACTCTAACCCCTTTCCCTCTCGTTTACCAGCGGCGTCTGTGACTCATCGGCCTCAACTCTCAATTTAAGGGTTGCCATAAGGCTGTGAACCGGGTCTAATTTCGAATCACGGAGCCTATCAAAAATGCAAGACACGTCTGTCCCAGATCCAGCAATTGAATTTCGTAACGTATCGTTGAGCTTCGAGGACAAACCGGCACTTACAGATGTGAGTTTCCGGCTCGAGCGAGACGAGATGATCTTCCTGACCGGCGTATCTGGTTCCGGCAAGTCGGTATTGGTGCATCTTGCCATGGGGCTGATCAAACCGGACGAAGGCCAAATCTTTGTTGAAGGCCGCGAGATTGAAAACCTGGATGAATCTGATTTGTTGGCGGTGCGCGGCGGTTCGATGGGTATGGTATTCCAGGAGGACTCGCTCTTTACCAGCATGTCGGTTTACGACAACGTTGCTTATAGGCTCGAAGAGCATGGCTGGGACGAAGCGACCATAGACAAATCTGTACTGGAAGTGCTGCGATTTGTCGGACTCGCAGGCGAGGAGGAAAAGTTTCCTGATGAACTATCGGGCGGGATGAAGCGACGCGTCGAAATCGCGCGTGCGCTGATCGGGTGGCCCTCGATAATGTTGTTTGACGAAGCAACGATGGGTCTGGATCCTATCAATGCCCTGCAGGTAATGGAACTAGTTGTTCGCGCTCGAGATCTTAACAATGTCTCCTCAATCTACGTAACGAAGAGACTCTACGAGATTCCTTATCTGGCGACATATCGTGCCGCCAAAGATAAGAATGGTGATATCGAGGTGAAAGAAGCTTCAAAGGACGATCTGCCGCAGACAAAAGTGATGGTGCTCGACTCAGGCAGACTTGTTTTCAGCGGTAACGTCGATGAGTTTCAGCGAAGTGACCAACCGGTAATCAAGCATCTGGCAGTGTTCGATTCACATAATCATGACGCTGATCCTTACTTTCCGGATCCTTGGGACAAACACCGCAAACCAAAAGAAGAAATCCTTTAAAGGCGCACGGAGGCTGTGAGAAGTCAGAAATCCAACCACGGGTAGCGTGGGTGGGTCTCGCACGCGATCACTCATGCTGCGGTCCCATGAAGTCAGTACCACCGCGCGGTAGCAGCTGTGAAAAATTAGATCGATCCCGGATATGACAGAAGCTAAGAAGATTTGCAGGTTGGGAAGGGGGCAGTCGATAGGTTCAAGGTGCGATAGATTCAACGCGCCCCCGCCTCAACTTTGAATGCCAGGACCTATACGTGTCACTCGAGCCTCTGCCGTTAACTGCATTGAACGGTTGATTCGAGGAGGAAGCCTCTGAAACTTGAGGCGGGGCGTGTTGAATCTATCGCACCTTGAACCTAGCGACTGCCCCCTTCCCAACCTGCGAATTTCCGTAACTTGAGTAATATTCTGGTCCAAATAACTTGAGTGAACCTGCCGTCTGTCCCCTGGTAGCTGATTACGACGGTCTTCGCTTAACGGGATAATTTCCCTTCACAACGGAAATAACTTCGCCGGACTTGCCTCCTGCATGTCCTGCCTGTTTGCTGGCTCTGCGAAGATATTCATGAAGCTCGGGTCGTTTCAAATCATCCGCGTCTTTGAGTGTGATGTGACGAATGTGTTTGCCGCTACCTCGCAATATCTTGAGCGGATCAGCAAGCGTTGCTCCGCGATTAAAGCCCAGGTTTACATGATGAGCGTAGACTGCAATGTGGCAGATGCTTTCTTTTGACCCTTCCGTCGATCCATATCCCAGCGCCACCGCGTTGTATGCGTCATAGATGTTTTCGTGACATGGCGCGAGTTCGCCGATTACAACTTTGCGAAGGCCAATTGCCAACTCACGAATTGACCGACTGTATGGCTTGAGGAAAGTCAGCAACTCTTTTGGAGGTTTTGTGCTCATTGGCCACGTTAAAGGAGACCTGACTATTTGGCGTAGTAGCCGGGTCTGGCGTGAGTCACCAGCTCCGGTCGGTTTGATATCTGGATCTTTACCGTACGCCAGGAGCCGTCGCGTTTCTCATTTGTCGGCCTATAGCCCAAACTATAAACCTGGCCCAAATCCTCGATGACCTGATCATAGACGCCGTTGAGGTCTCCAATTTTTCGAGCTTTGTAAAAAAGCCCGCCACTCTCGTCGGCCAACAATGCCAGTGTCTTGCGAGCATTTTCAAGCATCCGCAAGTAAACGTTCCGATCTGATGGTTCCAGGTAAATAGGTATGATCAACGTGTCGCTTTCCCTTACGGTTTCAAGCAAGTCTGCAAAACTTACGCTGGAGTTCATCTCAACTATGGGAGCCAGGGAGTTGTCGATCCCATCAGTAATGAACACCACAGCTCTGCGACGTTCGAGCGTTTTGGGCCCAACCACTTTATCGAGTGTGAACTTCAATGCTGCCCAGACATTTGAGCTGCCGCTGCCTTCGATCTTACGAATGTCTTCAAGAAGTTTTGCATGGTCCTCGGTTAGGGGTGAAACGATCTGCACGTCGTCTGAGAATGTTACGATCGCAACCCGGTCGGATGGACGTGCCGCTTCAATAAAGCGTTGAGTCGCCTTCCGTATCAAGTCTCGTTTGTTAGCAGTAGAACCCGATAGATCAATTAGCAGCACCAAATCAAAAGGAACATCTGTCGTTCCGAAAAATGTAATGGTTTGGTTGTGTCCGTCTTCAGTCACGGTAAAGTCTTTTTGTTCGAGTCTGTTCACAGGTGCTTTGTTTGTCTGGTTGAAGACGCTCACATTCAGGCTAACCAGGTTGGTATCAAAGCGAATGACTTCATCTTCTTCTACGGCTTGACCGTCGAGAAGTGCTGCCGGCGCGGTCCAGGCAATGGCGGATCTCGATTTCTCGGGAAGTGAGCTTGTCAACGAGCCCGGCGATTTTACCATCACCATTCCGTAGCTTCTTTCGAGCACTCTGAGATAGTCGGCCAAAGGAGGCAGATCGTATTGCGCTCGTCTCGCATCTACGTACTTTTCCGTCTCAATGGGATAAAGAACAAGGAAGCCGCCGGAGATAGTCGCTTGCGTGCCGAACAGTTGTTTCAAACCCGCGCTCACCCTCAGTCGGTCGAAGTATCCCGCAAAAACTGCCTTTGGTATCTCGCCTATCTTTACTGCGGCAACGATAACCGGCAGCAGGTCGGCCTGTAATGCGAATGAGGACGAGTTCTTAAGCAAGAGTAGAGCGGCTGCCACACCGTCTTTGCCCACCACGGCGGTAGTAGGCCAACCGTATTCTTTCACGATCGGACAAAGTGAGAGTGTATTCTTCTCCCTGTTTGTCCTCATCTCTTTGAGCAAATCGTCTGACTTCCTGGTTTCGCCGAGGATATTTCGCAGCCGCTGCTGGTCTTTCTCGGCCAGCTTCAATAATTGCTCTCTCAGTTTCTTGTTAGGCGAACCGGTTTGCGCCGAGTTTAGCTGCACGAGCATCTTTTTCACATCGTCGCTACTCAAGCAGCTGGTTTGTCCAACGACAGACTGAAGACACAACAATAGCGAGATGATTGCTAAAAAAACTGTGGGAGTTGTTCTTGTTGAAAGAGTGCGCACGGTCACTTTGTCGAAACAAAACTTTACAATTTAACAAGGCTAATGTTCGCAGCAAACACACGCGCCGTCCAGGTCTTCCGTGGGGCAAGCGCTTACAGAAAAGCAGCAAGCCTACTCCGGATCTCGATCTTCAACGGTTGCACGAACGAGTTCGACTATTTCTTCCACAACATCTGCCGGAAGAGATTCTCGGGTCAGGATCTCGCACAGGCTGCACATATCAGCTGCCCGTGCGATTCTGCGCCAATCGTCCGGTAGCGCCATTCCCGCATCGATGCAACCGTGGGAGAAGAAAGGCTCGACAAGTGGTCGAGCTTTTCGTTCGTAGCGGAGAAAGTTCCCAATGTCCCAAAGCGTCGATCCGGAGAATGAGAACTCCCAGTCGAGGACTGCCACCACTCGCCATGAATCCTGCACATACTTCACCATGATATTCGCAGCGTTAAAGTCCGAATGGACCAGCGAAGTTTCGCCATCTAAAGGCGAGAGATGTTCGGACCATTCCCAGGCAAACTTGTGAATGCGCTCGGCCCAGCGCGCATCGACGCGTCTCCTGAATATTTCGGACCCGAGACATGCATCAACTAATCGTGGGATGGTATCGGGACCATCGATTAACCATGGGCTAACTTCGAGACCAGTTCCCAACAGCCCCTGCCGAGGAAACTTATAGCTTGCTATGGTCGTTAGCGTCTTACCAATTGCAGCGGCTGCCTGAGCAATGGCTGCTTGATCTTTTGTGCGGCGAAGAGTGCGAAACAGAATCCCATCCACATATTCGAGAATCGCAAAACGTGGAAATCCCTGGATTCCGTCTGGCTCCGCGTGGAGAACCTCGGCCACCGGCACATCGCTACTAACTAAACGCAGCAGCGCGACTTCTCTCGCGCATGCAGTTGATTCGCGCACATAAAAACGCAGAACTACTGACCACTCGCTGCCAACGAAGTGGACACGATAGTTGGTATTCATCAGCCCACCAGACAACAGCTCAAGACGAGCCACAGTCTTACGCGCCAGAGGTGCGCACTCGCCGATCAGCTGAGTGGCCTGTTCTACCGTTAGTTGCTGAGGCGATTGAGCTCTTTGCCAGTTTTCTTTTTCTTCTGCGATGAGGGTTAGCATACGGGCTGCGCGACCACCGTCAAGAGCAATCCTTCCGAAGTAGTGTCCTAATTTGAGATTGTATTAGTGCATTCTCTGTGTTCTCCGTGCCTCCGTGGTGATAAAAGTGCCGACAACCATTTCACCACGGAGACACGGAGAACACGGAGAACCCCATTGGACCTGAAATTAGGACTCTACCGCTTCCGATCATTTATTGGCCTCTTAACAGAATCTCAACTAGAATGCCCCGGCTATTGGCTTCAAACTCATCATACAGTTGAAATTTCAAGGAGCGTTCAGTGAGACACTACACGCTGTTTACACTCGCATTGATAGTCGCCGCATGCCTGTCTATCTTTGCTGTCCCACAAACTCCAGCCGGACTCATTCGTCCTGAAGCACCAGAAGGAAAAGGCGTCGTCGTATTGCGCGCAGCGCGTTTGATCGATGGGACGGGCGCAGCTGCAATAAGCAACGCAGTCATCGTTGTTAACGACAATAAGATCGCCGCCGTCGGTCCGGCCGGCTCGGTGAGCATACCCGCGAATGCAAAGCTTATCGAACTTGGCGACGTCACGCTGCTTCCTGGTTTCATTGACGCTCATACGCACTTGATTGGTCGCGTGCTCGGAGATCCTGAAGGCGACCTGTCAGTGGTCAGGGACTATGAGTCGTTCGGTGCGATTCTCGGTGTCATACACGCTCGCGACACTCTTCTCGCTGGATTCACCAGTGTGCGTAACGTTGGCGCAGCCGGGCGGTTTGACGATATGGCGCTACGCAAAGCGATTAACGACGGCTTCATACCAGGTCCGCGAATTGAAACGGCAGGACATGCGATTGGAATCACTGGCGGGCACTGCGATGTGAACGGCTTTCGTCCGGGATTGCTGGAGCCATCAATTGCCGATGGTGTGGCAAACGGACCCGAAGAGATTCGCGCGGCTGTGCGTTATCAAATCAAGTACGGCGCCGATGTGATTAAGACTTGCGCAACGGGCGGCGTGCTGTCTGAAGGCGATGCGGTTGGCGCTACGCAATACAGTTTTGAAGAGTTGAAGGCGCTGGTAGAAGAAGCCAACAAACTAGATCGAAAAGTTGCCGCTCATGCGCATGGCGCCGAAGGAATCAAGCTGGCCGTACGCGCTGGAGTGTCATCAATTGAACACGGATCTTTCCTTGACGCAGAAGGCGCCGCGCTGATGAAAGAGAGGGGAACATTCCTTGTGCCGACACTTTCGGCCGGCGAAGCTGTAGAGCGAGCCGCGAAGAGCGGTGTGTTGAAGGGCCTGCGAGCTGAGAAGGCATTGGCTGCTGCAGCAGCAATCCGCCAGGCCATCAAGCTTGCTGTTGCGAACAAGATTCAAATTGCTTTGGGAACAGATGCAGGCGTGATCCCTCACGGCACCAACGCGCATGAGTTTGTGCTGATGGTTGAGTGGGGTGGTATGAGCAACATGGATTCAATCATGGCGGGCACGCTCAACGGTGCAAGATTACTTGGCTGGGACGCGCATCTAGGTTCTTTGACTGCCGGCAAATGGGCCGACATCGTTGCCGTTGCAGGCGATCCGCTCAAAGACATTCATAACATGCAGAAGGTCGTGTTCGTAATGAAGAACGGCGTGATCTACACACAGCAAAGTATGTCGGTAGCATATCCATTCTATCCAAACGAGATAAGGAAACCGTAAGAATCCGCTTACGATAGACTCAGAAACGACGCATAGTCATCTGCACGGAATGCCTTGAGCGCATCGATGTTCTCTCGCGGCAATTTTTCCACTTCGAAGGTTGAGCAATTACCCAAACGCACCCAGACGACTTTAGGCGGAGCACCAAACATAAAACTACGCTGATGCATGTCGGCGTCCTTTGAGATGATGATCAAACTGTTGCCTTTCGCATAGTCCCACACCTGTGAATCGTCGGCAGCCTGCAATCCAATATCTCTAACATGCACAGAATTGGGAACGAGATCGTTTAGAAGCCGCACAAGCTTGAAGGAGAGGTTCTCGTCAAATAGGAACTTCATGCGGCAGGAACGGTCATGAGCTTACGTTCACGGTCAGCAGCAAAGGCAATACAAGCTTTTAAGTCCTCACGTGTGAGGTCGGGAAAATCGTCCAGGATTTCCTCTTCCGTCATGTCCGATGCCAGATACTCTAAGACCTCATAAACAGTAATTCGCAAACCACGAACGCAAGGCTTGCCGCCACGTTTGTTAGGATCAATCGTGATGTAGTCCTGATAGTTCATGAGTGGAGATTACGTCTGCCCTATTCACAACGTCAAGAGTCGCGGTGCCCGTCAAATCTTCCAAGAGCTGCTGACCCATCTTCGAGAGATACTGCCTATTTGGAGATTGCCCGCCATTTACAAAGTCATTCTACCGGAGACTATCCTTAAGCCTCAAAATCAACCAACCTTTTTGCGGAAGCTTTACAAATATTGGAGATCAGCTGAATTATGGCTAAGAACGGTCTCTGATCTTTTGCTAATGTAGTTGAGTTGACTTCGCTGTTGTGGTGAGAGATTGCACCAGTACCGATAGTCGCGCTCTGGCTACTTCGGAGAAGCAATGATAAAGCTGCCATCTCTTGCTGAAATCCAGAGCGCGCGTGGTGTGATCGCGGGTTCGGCTATTCGTACACCGCTTGTGCGACTCAACATCCGTCGAGCGCCCGCAGAGATCTATCTAAAGTTGGAAAATCTACAGCCGATAGGCTCGTTCAAAGTTCGAGGAGCGACGAATGCTATTGGTCATATGGAACCAGGAGTGCTGGCTAGCGGAGTTCTCACGGCATCCGCAGGTAATATGGCGCAGGGTGTAGCCTGGTGCGCACGCGAACTCGGTATACGGTGCACCGTTATCGCCCCTGAGGGCGCGCCTGATACAAAGATCAAGGCAATCCAACGACTTGGAGGACAAGTGATCAAAGTCACGTTCGACGAGTGGTGGAATGCTTTTGAGCAACGCGCTTTTCCTGGTGTTGAGGGAACTTTTATCCACGCGTTTGACGATCTAAATGTGATGGCCGGCAACGGAACAATCGCACTCGAAATCTTTGAGGACCTGCCAGACGTCGATGCACTCGTAATTCCCTGGGGAGGTGGAGGACTCACGTGCGGTATTGCTTCGGCGATGCGTGCGTTGAGGCCGAAATGCAAAGTATTTGCCGCAGAAGTGGCAACGGCGGCTCCGCTTGCCGCTTCCTTGGCAGCGGGCTCACCGCAGGAGATCGAATACAAAGCCTCTTTTGTAGATGGCATTGGTGGCAAGGGCGTCTTCCCTCAGATGTTTGAGCGCGCGGTAGAGTTGATCGAAGGCTCGCTCGTCGCAGAGCTGGACGAAGTGGCGCGTGCGTTGCGTTTGATGGCGGAACGCAACCGTGTAATTGCGGAAGGCGCCGGCGCTTGTCCTGTTGCCTGTGCTCTGGATGGGCGAGCAGGAAAAGGAAAGGTGGTATGTATCGTTTCGGGAGGCAATATCGACTTCGCGAAACTTTGCACGATTCTTCAGTGAGAAGCATCAAGAAAGTGATTATCAGCCAGCCAGTCTGCCATACCTAGCGGACCTGGATAGATCATGATCACGAGTCGTATTCCTCATACCGTCTCTTCCGTCTCCGCACTTCGAAGTGTGTCCATCTCATTCCAGATCAATACATGCTTCGTTTCCTTGAGCAACAAGGAACCAACTACGAACGTGATTCCCGCGACCATAATCGGGTAGTACAAACCGGCGTAGATGTTTCCCGTTTGCGCGATAACACTAAGCCCAATCAGTGGCAGCAAGCCGCCGAAGACTCCGTTGCCAATGTGATATGGTAATGAGAGCGACGTATATCTGATCTTGGCCGGAAAGGCTTCTACCAAATAGGCGGCGATGGGACCATAAACCATCGTTACAAAGATCACTTGAATAAACACCAACAGAATCAGCTTCCAGGCTACTGATGAACTGATGAATGTGCTGAAGTCGGCATAAGTCAAAACCTCTCGCGCTGGTTGTAGCGCACCATTTACCAACGCCTGTGGCGTGAGGCTGATCGCGCCGGTCACTGGGTTTGGCTGAGATAACGCGCTGACGACATTCGATCCAGCGGCACGCTGCATCGCATGATAGATAGGCATGTAGAAAACGGCAGCCAACAGGCAACCGAGCATCATGATCCACTTGCGCCCAAGGCGATCCGACAGCGCGCCGACAAACACAAAAAAGGGCATGCCAAGTAGCAACGCGATGGCGATGATGTATGTTGCCGCGCGCCCGTTTACCTTGAGTATCGTTTGGAGATAGAACAGGGCGTAAAACTGTCCCGTATACCAAACGACGCCCTGGCCGGCCGTTGCCCCAAAGAGCGAGATGAGAACGCGCTTTAAGTTCACCCATTTCGTAAAAGCTTCTTTGAGTGGCTGGGAGGAAGTCATTCCGGCACTCTTGATCTGGCGATAGATGGGCGACTCTTTCATGCGCAGTCTGATGTAAAGCGAAATGCCGACCAGGAAGATTGAGATGATGAAGGGAATACGCCAACCCCAGCTACTGAAGGCCTCTTTACTCATCGCGTTCTGCACAGTAAGAACGACTACGAGCGATAAAAAGAGTCCGAGTGTCGCCGTGATTTGGATAAAGCTTGTGTAGAAGCCACGCCTTTCATCAGGTACGTGTTCAGCGACGTAAACGGCGGCGCCGCCATACTCGCCGCCCAGCGCAAGACCCTGCAGAATGCGGATCAGCAAAAGAGTTATCGGCGCGGCTAGACCGATAGTCGCGTAAGTTGGAAGGAAACCAATCATTGCCGTAGCGCCACCCATGATCAGCAACGTGACAAGGAACGCATACTTACGTCCAACCAGATCACCGATACGTCCGAAGAAGAGGGCACCGAAAGGACGGACAACGAAACCAACTGCGAACGTCGAAAGGTAGGCGATGAGTGCCAGTGTGTTATTCCCACTAGGGTAGAAGAGCGGTGAGATTATGATGGCCAGGCTGCCGAAGATGTAGAAGTCGTACCATTCAATCATGGTACCGACAGAAGAAGCAGCTATAACTTGCCAGATCTCGTAACCGTGGTCCAGGTCTGCACGCGCGCGGCCTGCGGCTGTTGAGAGTGAAGTACTTTGCTTCAAGTTTTTAACTCTCCTCTGTTAAGTTCACAGAACTATTTACCTGGAGTTCTTTCGGCTCCGCCGAGTTCAAGGTGTGCGATTTAGTTCGGTGCGAATCTTAGTGAGGATTTCGTTAATTGCTCGTTACCGTTCGCGGTTTTGCATAGTCTTCATGTCTCTCATTGGCATGGGGAGTTTGCCGTCGGCGCCGCGGGTGAGAGCTGCGAAAGAAGGGTCTTCGCGCAAAGTGTCAAACACGGCGTCGACGCGGGCTTCCATCATCTCTTTGCTACGCACCGCCTGGTAGCGCTCGTATTGAAAGAAGTGACGTTTCAAGAGCGCGAGGGCTTTTTCGCGGTGCCCGGTTTGTGCGTAGACAGCGGCAAGGTTATACGAAGCGGGCAGCAGCTTCTGATTAGCGCGTGCGATTTTCAAAGCTTCGTTAGCATGGCCTGAGGCGGCCATGAAGACGGCGGCAAAGACCAGGTTGTATGGATCTCTGGGCTCAAGGGCAAGAGCCTCCTTTGTGTACTCATTGCCCTTCACCAGATCTCCCTCGGAATTCCAATACACGGCCAGATTGCGGTATGCCAAGGCAAGAGGGAATTCTGCGACGGACCGTTCCATCAGGGCCAATCCCTTTTTGAATTCACCTTCATGAATAGTGATTTTGCCTAAGCCGTGCAGCGCGACGGCGCGCGCAAGTGGATCAGCCTGCATGTTCAGGATTGTTTCGAACGTCGCGCGGGCCTTGGTCCAATCTCCAATCTGATGGCGATAGAGTTCGCCCAGGTAGCGCAGCGGAGTCGGATCTGCCGGGTCCATGCGGTTTGCCTGAGAGTAGAGTCTTTCCGCGAGCGTATAACGAGCTGCCATTTCCGCACGCAAGCCATTGCGCATGACTTGTTCTATCAGCGCACTTTCACGCGTCTCGAATACTGGTGTCGCCATCACGCTGCTAATTTCGTCGACGCCTAGTTTCCTGAGTTCCTTTGTCGCTTCCTTCGCCTTCTTGGGGAACATGCATTTCTCTTCCAGCACATTACGAAGCAATGCGATCGCAGCTGGATTGTCTCCCGCTTTCTCCTTGTCCTTCGCCTCTTTCAGGTGCTCGTTGAGCGCATTCTCCCTTTGTTTCATCTCACTATCGACGGCTTTTTCCACCGGCTCTGCTTTGAGATAGCCATCTTTGCCTTCGACCCGCTTAATTGCCGAGCCATCGGGCGTAGCCAATACGGCCACGGGTGGTTTGGAATCGCCCAGCACCTTCTGCAGTTGGGGAAGGCGGGGATCTGCGACCTCCATGGCCACACATTGGGAGGAGTAGAGCGAGAGGATACGCGAGGCGCGAAGACTGGACTTCTCCAACTCGTTCTGCGAGAGCGGGAACCAATACAAAATGAGCCCTTTGCTCGGTGTTTCTTTGGCTGTCCAGACCTTCCATGGGACGTTGTAGACAACCGGCGCAGAACCGGCACCACCACCGCTCGACATGCCACCGCCTCCGCCGCCTCCGCCGCCACCGCAGGTGGCCCAGGCGGGTGAGATAGAGAACAGGATGATCAAAATAGTCGCTAAGGCGTGGCTAGATAGTTTTCTCATGGCGCGCGATTATACCTGTGAATTTGTATCTTGAAAAAGGATTTGCATCATTGATGGAGTTCGCGAATCAACGTCAGAACCGAGAAGCGGTAGCGACCGGGTCCATGAGCGCGACCATTCAGCTGCTATGTAAAGTTCTAGTTGATTGCAGCTGAATGGTCGCGCTCATGGACCCGGTCGCTTACCGCTCCTGGTTAACGTCCGATTTGACCCCACCGACTTCTGCTGTTGTTCCGCTCACCTCTTGCTCTACCCCTTCCGCGCTTTCTCCTTTTGAAACTTCTTCCATCACAGTTAGAACCTCGTCAGGCTCAGGAGAAAGCTTCAGTGCTTCCGTCTCGGCGTCTGGTGTGTAGTTGAATTGGCCGGGCATCGTGTCGAGTTGTCGCGCGATATGATCCAGGAGCTCCAATACCTTGGCAGTCTTCTGCTCTGCAAGAAGATTTACGTGCAAGTCAAGCTCAGCGCGGCGCTCGCTGAGAGCAGATAGATTATTTTGGGCTATGAGAACGAAGGTCGAAAGAAAGATGGCTTCAAGCGACACTACCAGAGTAAGCAATCCGAAAGGATATGGATCAAACTGTGTTAGATAAGGAACCCGTAGAATACCAATGTTGAGAAGAACCCAGAGACCAAACCATACTGCGTGGATGTAGACAAAAGCCATTGAACCCGAGAAATCGGTCATTGCCGCCGCCAGACGGTCTTGCACGGTTCGTCCTGCGGCTTGCTTGCGTTGCATTTCTACAATCGCAGCGACATTCTTCCTTACTATTTCATTTTGCGAACCTGCATCAGACATCATAGACCTAATTTCCTATTATCGAATCGACGTTATATTGGAATCCGTGCTGCGGGAGTCTAAAACGGCGAGCCCTTTTCAGAAGCTCGCCGCCCGAAGGAAATGTGTTTGAGCATCCAGCGTTTGTCTGTCGAAAGTCGTGGTCGATTAACATCGTCAGACTAAACTGAATTACAGCATTTGCGCGCGCGCCTGTTTGGCACGGGCTGCTCCGATAGCAGTCTCGACTTCCTTTACCTCTTCCGGAGGCGGGAGCACCGCAGGCATACCCAACGATTGAATCCAGAGTTCACGCGTCCAACCAGCTGTGTGGTAAAGGTGCTCGTCTTCCTCCTGTTCGATTTCCTTATGGGCCTCTGCGAGTGCTCGACCTGGAGTTTCGGCTTCGAGATCCAGGCCCATTGTATTCAGGAGATCTGAAACAACTTTCACGTGATTTGTTGTTTGTTCCAGATACTCTTGCCACTCTTCTTTCAATTCATCGTTGACTGCACACTTGAGCGCAGTGGTATAGACTTCAACTCCCCCCTTCTCGGTTTCCAATGCTTGATACAGTAGTTCTGTGACCTGGTTGTTTTTTACCTTGCTCACCATATCCCCCTCCATTCGAAGTTCATGCAGACACTTCCCCAGTTTGATAATTTCCGCTTTGCAGATAGTTTTCAGACGAAGCAAATGAGGTGCCAAGTCGAACTGCAGCGTCTATAGCTGGATCTGCTTGAAAATCTGAAACTCTTATTGCCGATCTGATTGAGAGAAGTAGGCAGGACGCGTAGCATAAGCGAACGGTCAGCGAAAGGAATGTAGCTGTTGAAGACTCAGACACTGAACAAGCGCAGGCATTAGTAGCTTGTATGAAACGGTTGAACAACGCAGCTGACAAGGATAGCCGAGCCCCTAAAAATCCAAAGGAAACCCGTGGGTGTCGCCTCCCAGTCCAATAATAATTTCGCATTCTTACATAACTATTACTCACGTCTCTTCTCAATCGGGTCTAAGATCGTGAGCGCCAAATCTCCCATCTTTTGCTCGAGATTAGTAACGCCAATCAGGCATTCGTTGCTGTGCAAGTTAGCAGGCTTACTCAACGATGTAGGAGGACGTGATGAAGATTTTATTAGTTAATCCGGAGTTCCCCGACACGTATTGGAGTTTTCGCCATGCGCTGCCATTTGAGGGCAAACGATGTGCTTTTCCTCCGCTCGGGTTATTGACCGTTTCCGCCATGCTGCCGCAGTCGTGGGAGCGTCGCCTGATTGACTTGAACGTGCGCGAACTTAAAACAGCTGACATTGAGTGGGCCGACATGATCTTCGCCACCGGGATGTTAGCGCAGAAAGAATCGCTGCATGTCGTGGTCAAGCGTTGCAAGAAACTTGGTAAGCGCGTTGTGTTGGGTGGTCCCTATGTGACGAGTACTATTGAGGATCTGCCGGATGCCGATCATCTCTTTCTCGGCGAGGCAGAAACGACGTTGCCGGAGTTTATTAAAGACCTGGAACGTGGCGAAGCCAAGCGATCGTATAAAGCTCCTGAGCGACCACCGTTATCTATTACGCCTATCGCTGACTTCGGACTCGCGGATCTGAAACGCTACAGTGCAATGTCGGTGCAATACTCGCGTGGCTGTCCTTTTTCATGCGAGTTCTGCGACATCATAGAAATATACGGACGGGTGCCACGCACGAAAAGCATTCCGCAGATGCTATCTGAGTTTGACGCGCTGCTGGACCTTGGTTGGCGCGGCACAGTCTTCATCGTTGACGACAATTTTATTGGCAACAAAAAGAATGTTCGCCTGCTTCTACCGGCACTGGCCGAGTGGCAAAAGAGACACGACTACCCGTTTTCGCTGTTGACTGAAGCCAGTGTGAATCTCGCCGACGACAATGATCTGCTTGCTGATATGCGCGACGCAGGTTTCCGCCGAGTCTTTCTCGGCATTGAAACGCCAGTGGAAGAAAGTCTCAAGGAAGCACAGAAGACGCAGAATCGAGGCAACCTGCTCGAGTCAGTAAAGAAGATTCAAGGTTACGGCATGGAAGTGATGGCCGGCTTTATTGTCGGCTTCGATAACGATCCGGCCGATATCTTCGAACGTCAGATCAGATTTATTCGCGAAAGCGCAATTCCTTTGGCGATGGTGGGTTTGCTAAACGCGCTTCCGGATACTCAACTCTGGCGACGATTGGAGCGAGAGGGTCGACTATTAGGCGAGGCCTCCGGAAACAATACTGTTTGCACATTAAACTTTGTTCCGAAAATGGACCCGGCGATCCTCGTTGCCGGTTACCAGTCAATTATGCGCACCATCTACAAACCGAGTGAATACTATCAGCGCGCCCTCGACTCGCTGAAGCGTACCGCGCAGGAGGCGAAAGAGCCCGATCACTATAATGTGTTTAATGCCATTGCGTCCTTCACTCGCATCGCAATCAAGCTGGGCATACTCGATAGTGAACGCAGGGAGTTCTGGCGTTTCTTTGCCACGACTGCCGCCAGACATCGCAACAGGTTTGCCGAAGGCTTGCGCCTCGCGGCTATGGGTTACCATTTCCGGAAGCTAAATGAATCGTATGGTGATGGCTGAACAGGTGGGGTTTTAGGTTGTCTCAACGATGGTGAGGTGCGTTCGATACCCTCTCAAAGATTCGGTTGTGATCTTTCTCCAGTTCTTCACGCTTTTCCGCGCGTCTTCTTCTTCATCTCTGCAAGTCTGAGTATGTCGCCAGGTTGACATTCAAGCGCACGACAGATCTTTTCGAGAGTGTCAAAATTTATGCCCAGCGCTTTATCTTTCTTCAATCGCCACAATGTTGTATGACTAATGCCTGTGTCCTTTGCCAACCAATAAAAAGTTCGCTCCCGTTCTGCCAGTAATTCATCGACCCTGATTTCAATCATAATGTCCGCCTCCGATATTAACTGCATCCGAAAAATAGTATATCTGAGATATATCCTACAATTGACATATACGGTTGTCTAGCGTAAAGTTCTTGTGAACCGAGTCTGCTAACTCTCTTCTCAGTTCCTCTGGAATCACCCAGATTACCTGACGTCCACAGCCAGAAACCCCGGGTTCCCGAACAGTCCGGAAGGACAAGTTTCGATGGCGACGAGGGTCTCACCTCGTGGAATACCAAGGTCTTCGGGGAAGTAAAGAGGAGTCAGGTGATCAATCTTTATATTAATGAGCGCCGAATAGGAAACGTAAGCGTTCTGGATCTCAAGGGCAGGGTGAGAATAAGCGGACCTAACCTGGCCTTGCACAGATCCATACGCACCCTGGCGGAAGAAGGGAAGCTCCAGGTCCTGCTAAACCTCGCCAACGTTATGTCGATCGATTCCTCCGGGTTGGGCGAGCTTATCTCCAGTCAAATTACTCTGAACAATAAAGGTGGCGAGCTTAAGCTGGTACATTTGACCGAATCCCTTCGCGAACTCATGGCGATCACAAAAGTCCTGACTGTGTTTGATATCTGCGATACCGAGGCGGAAGCACTGAGCAGCTTCAAAGTCTTTGTTTTAAAGGTGAAGGAGCCACAGCCTTTCTTTGTTTAGACGGCTAGTGGGTTTAGATCTCAATGAAAATCATTTTTCTGGTTATCGCGCTCGAGAGCTTGGCGATCACGTTGTGGATGACGGTGATCTGGTTTTCCAGGAATAGAAAACCAAACCTCGGTGGCGTGATTACGGACGAATCGTCCTTGTTCAATGTGAATATCCCTCGCGATTCAGCCACACGGTTGAAAACCGAACATTGGCTTTTTATTAACGGATGGAAAGTGGAAGCTCAGGCCGATGACAGAAGGCCGATGCTGGGCTCTAAGTCTGGGCGCCCCTCAGTAGCGCGACGCACGCATCAACTGCATTACAAAGAATGGTCCAGGCAGCGTCACGACTAACGTTATTCTTCTCACAAATGTACTAAGATTTGCGAGGTGCAATTGGAATGAGTTACGTAAAAAAAAGTATAACCGGGGTTTGGGCCACTAGTATTGGTGTCGTGTTACTCGGGGCGATTGCTGTCTGGCAGTTTTATCTTTTCGTCACTTTCGCAGGCACGAATGGAACATTGGATGCGCAGGGTGGGCGAGGTCATCTGTGGGTGGCGATTATTTCGGCTGTATTTGCGTGTTTCGCCGCCTTCTTTATCTTCTCGGTATTTCTGCGTTATGACCGCGACGATGAGATACATATCACTTCGATAAGTCCTCGTTGACGTTGTTCTTTTGTTTGCGGAGACAAATGGTGAGTAGTGTTTACGCGATGCAGCGTGCAAACGGAGACTGGTTCGCCCTTGATGATCGGGGACGCTTTCGCGTTCCGGTTTTCAGCAACAGCCGCGAGGCAATGATGGCACGCTCCTACAACTCGGAAATGCTCGTCTTCAAACCAGTACTCCTGACTGAGCGCGGATTGAAAACGCTGGCCCCAACCAACGGAGAGACAGTTGATTTTTGGCTTGTGGAGAAGGAGTCGACCAACATGAAACGCGGTCAGCTTCTGAATCACTCGGAGCTTGCATTGATGGTGGGCAATTCCGGGTAATGACTCGAACATGGGAAGGCTTCCCGCTGATCCCGCCAACCTGGCTTGATTGACGAAAGATGAATGAAAAAATATGACCACGCCAAAAGAATTCGCGAATAGTGGCAATGGCCTGAATGCAGACTTGTCGAAACTTGACTCCATTTATCGGCTGATCATTGTTGCCGGGTTGAGAAGTAAACAACTGGTGCGCGGCTCTCACCCGAGAATCGTTCCGAATCCTCTGAAACGAAAGAACACAAGCATAGCCCTGGAGGAGGTTCGGCAGGGTCTCGTGCCTTTTACAACTCGCACCACGAACGGTACAGGTGAAAAGGCAGCGGTTGCCGAATGAAAAACGAAGTCTGGATCTTATCGGGTTTTTTGTTTGGGTGGCGCAGATGAATGGCTTACGGGTATACACTCCAACACTAATCAATAATGCCGACGGCGAATATAAAGTCTTCTATAGTCGTCGCGGAGCCGGTCCGTATTACTGTTGGCGATATGATGAAAAAGGTGCTCGGTGGCATTCCTCACGCGTGAACACTTCAGATGTGACAGCACAAATGTTCGCTACTACGAGCTGGAAAACAGTACCCATGTCGCTGCAGACTAGATTGGGCGAGCACTACATCGAGTAACTCTGCCCTTATTACATCAAGGTCCACGCCTGTTCCCCACATACGCTACAATGTTGAGTAGACTCTCTCAAACATGTACCTTATCTTCTGATGGCTGTGCCCACTCTCGGATCCGCACAATCAGAATCTGCTAACACCAACTCTCGTTCCGCTTTCAGCGCTCTCCGCTACCGCGATTTTCGTTTGCTCTGGCTCGGACAGATCATTTCTGTAACGGGTTCGCAGATGCAATCAGTCGCCATCAACTGGCACGTTTATTTGCTGACCAAATCTGCTTTTGCGCTTGGTCTAGTTGGTCTGTTTCGCGGTGCGCCGATCATTCTTTGTTCGCTTGTAGGCGGCGTTGTAGCGGATGCCGTTGACAGGAAGCGCCTGATGATAACGACGCAGTGTGTGATGCTTGCTAGTGCCGCATTCCTCACCATCGCCACAATGACCGGCCTGAAAAGCGTCTGGCCAATTTATATTCTCAGCGGAATCGCCTCGGCCGCGATCGCCTTCGATATTCCTGCTCGTCAATCGCTGATGCCGATGCTGGTGCCGGCAAAGGATTTTCCCAATGCCGTAAGCCTCGGCCTGGTGGTTTTCAATATTGCTACGATTGGAGGTCCATCGTTGGCGGGCTTCCTGTTGGCCAGCCGCGGGCCCGCAATCGTGTATGGCGTCAATGCCGCTTCCTTCCTGGCGGTGATTGCGGCGCTGATTGCGATGCACACCAGCGGCCGTTTGGAGGGCGACGACCAAAGCAAGAATACTGTGAGCCTCGAGGCCTTGAAGGAAGGTTTAAAATTCGTCTGGAAAACTCCCATCATAGTACAAACAATGACCCTTGATTTCGCTGCAACCTTCTTCGCGTCGGCAACCTTCTTGTTGCCGATTTTCGCGCAGGACGTATTGCACGTTGGCGCTCGCGGCTATGGCTTTCTCTCAGCAGCACCTGCTGTCGGTTCGGTTGTAACCGCACTGGTAATGGCACGCATCGGGACTTTTCGCCGGCAGGGTCGCCTTGTCGTGATATCCGTGGCAGTCTTTGGCTTGGCGACAGCGGCCTTCGGTGTTTCCCGAGTATTTTGGTTCTCGCTGTTGATGCTGGCCCTTACTGGCGCTGCCGACACAGTCAGCACCGTGCTGCGACAGACTATTCGACAGCTGGCAACGCCAAATCATATACGCGGTCGCATGACCTCAATTAACATGATGTTCTTCATGGGTGGTCCGCAGCTTGGCGAACTGGAGGCGGGCGTGGTCGCAAGCCTGATCGGTGCGCCGCTTTCAGTGGTGACAGGGGGCGTAGGTTCGCTAGTTTGCGCTTGTATAGCAGCCTGGCGATCGAAGAGTCTAATGGAGTACGACGCATAGAAGTGACCGAGTGGACAATCCAGGAAACTACAACCCATCAGGACCATGTCATCGCGCATGTCATTGGCGCAACCGTGCTTGGATATTTTGTCCGGGACGAGACGGCATACCTGCTGCTCGATATTGGTTTCATCTGGAGAACTTATCTCGACGGCGAGATGGGCCTGTTGCCGCATCCGGTAGCCATCGGTGAACTGGAAGCCGATGGGCATACGAGGAGTGAGTTTCGTGAGGATATCGACTTGTTATTGCAAGAAGGCACAAGTGCAACGGCGCTACAGCAATTCACTGTTGCCGGCAGCGATTGTTGTATTCAAAGTGTCGAGTTCTTTGCTCGCGAAAATTCGCGGCGATTGGTGCTGACCTGCGAAGGCGGCAGTATTGCCCTAGAGAGTTCTTTGGAGACTGGGGAGTTAACGATTATGAGTTCAGATAAGGATCCAGTGGACGATGTTAGAGATGAAGAGGGATTGGGTGAGGCCATTCGGGCCGAGCAAGAATTTGTTCGACAACGTCTCCGAGCAGACTTGGGCCGGGAGCCGACTGCCGAGGAGATGAACGAATGGCTTCGCGAGCAGACGGAAGGCTACTAAGGAGTCTTCAACCGCAGATAAGAAGAACCGATGAGAAAGGCCGAGAGCAAAGTTCGTTTGCTCTCGGCCTTAACTGTTCCTTATGTTCAGATGAATCTGTGAAATTTGATGCGTAATCGGCGGATGTTATCCTGGAATCACAGAGATCTGATTGTCGACCGACTTTACGCCCTTTATTCTCCGGACCATTTTTTCAACCTGATTTTTTAGACCGTCATTCTTTACGCTTCCCAGCAAAGTTACTTTGCCGTTCTTCACGGTTGCAGTAATACCGAGAGTTGAGAACATTGGGTCATCAGCGAGTTGTTTATCAATCGCTGCCTGGATAGTGCTGTCGTCGTTAGGATTTGTCGCTGTGCCCCCGCCGGCTGGCACGCCTGGGTTCACGATTACAGGAGCGGGCTGTGTTACGGGCGCCGGTTGTTGAATAACTACCGGCGGCTGCTGAGCAGCGGGCTGTTGCACGATTGTTGTCTGGGGCGGCGCAGGCTGTTGCTGTGCTGCAAGATTAGCGTTTGCGTCATTTGTTTGCTGGTTGCTCATCCAGAACAATACGAGAACGGTTATGAGCGCGATTGCAACAACTACGAGCACGCCAACCATTCCGGCTGAAATTCCGCTGCGTTCCGGAGTTCGCACAGATTCTGACTCAACGACCTCGCGTCTAGCGGTCGGTGTTTGTACTACCACCCGACTTTTTTTTGCCTGTTCTTCATCGTAAGCCATCGCTTTTTTCTCCATTCTTGTCCTTGATAGTAACTGTATGGAAGATTGTTGAAGAACGCGAAGTCATCCGCATTCCTCAATCTCAGAATTCATCTCTAATAACGTCTGCGTGCTCGCCGGCTGCGAGAGTAGATGTAGGATCCAGTTCCGCCCGCGATCGCCCCAACTGCTGCTCCTTTTTTGTGTCCAGCAGCTCCCCCAACACCCGCGCCGAGCGCTGAGCCGCTCAGCACCGTGCCCGCGGTGCGTGTCCGACCTCTGAAATTACGTCGGGCAGCACGCCGGTTGAACGCATATAGACCAGCACCGCCTGCTCCGATTGCTGCGCCTTTCTTACCCGCCACAGCCGCGCCGACGCCTGCACCACCCGCGATGATCGCCGCCGTGCGAGCCTTGCGACCAAACCGCGAGCGGCGGGTCTGTGCTTCAGCCGATATAAACGTTCCGGCCAGTACTAATAAGCTCAATAAAATGATGAGGGCTAATAATCTTTTCATGCGCACCTCCTCAAATCGATCCTAGTTTCACTTCGCTGCGGGAGAGTGGACTCCATCCATTGTCTTCCTCGGCAATCGCCATTCCCATTGCGCTCAATGCTGGTCGATTGCGGGTGCAAGTCGAAAACCCTCAATAATTCCGCGATTTTTGTTGCCAATTCGTTGCTCCCACCCTGCAACCTGGGAACGTTTGATACCGTACGCTTTTGATTCTCAACGGGCGAGACTGGTTTAGGATTGAGACAGTGAGGGAAGGCTTACCGCATTGTACTTGGTGCTGCTTTGTACTTAGTGCTTTGGACTTGGTACTTTGTGCTTGGTACTTGGTGCTTGGTACTTGGTAGTTTCGTCTGATCTAATTATTTACGGTTCACATGCATGTCGGCAACCGAACAAAGTACTAAGTACCAAGCACCAAGTACCAAGTACCAAGCACCAAGTACAAAGCACCAAGTACAAAGCACCAAGTTACTATGACTACCGCAATAGTTCACCATCCCGCCTTTAAAGATCACGACACGGGTCCCAATCATCCTGAGTCTCCGTCCCGTTATAGCGTTGTGATGGACGCTCTGAGAACAGACGAGAGACTCTGGCCAACACTTTTGGAAGTGCAGGCGAAGGAAGCTCCTCGTGGAGACATTCAGGCGTGCCATACGCCACAGCTTTACAAAACCATCGAACGTGTAGTGAGTGAAGGATCAGTTTATCTTGACGCCGACACTGTAGTTTCCATGCACTCGCTCGACGCTGCGAGATATGCCGCCGGTGCGCCGTGCCAGGCAATCGATCTGGTGATGACGGGCCAGGTCAGCAATGCCTTTGTTCCCGTGCGTCCACCCGGCCATCACGCAACATCGGAACGATCGATGGGGTTTTGTCTTTTTAATAATGTCGCCATCGCCGCCAGATATGCGCAAAACCACTATCCGGAGATCGAGAAGATAGCCATTGTCGATTGGGATGTTCATCACGGTAACGGGACTCAGGGAATCTTCTATGACGATCCAACAGTCTTCTTTTTCTCTTCGCATCAATATCCCTGGTATCCGGGCACCGGTACGCGCGCTGAAAAGGGAACCGGCCGTGGCTTGGGCTACACCTTAAATCTGCCACTTCGCGCAGCGACCCCGGCGACGGAACAGAAACGAGGCTTCGAAGCCGCGTTGGAGGAAGCGAGTAGAAAGTTTGCACCAGATCTGATCATCATCTCTGCCGGCTTCGATTCACATGTCGACGATCCACTGGGTCAACTGATGCTCGAGGATGACGACTTCGTCGCTCTAACAAAAGCTGTGAAGCAGTGGGCCGCGAGCAGTTGCGGAGGTCGAATGATTTCCTGTCTGGAGGGCGGTTACAATCTGGAAACGCTGGGCGAAACAGTCCGGACCCACGTTAAGGAATTACAAAGTTAGCATGAAACTAAAGTCCGGCTACTGGCTGCTTGTTTGACACCCTGAAACTGCCTTCCTATGATCAAGTCACATGCCTGCCAAACAGTCTGCAATTGGAAACGAACGACCTGAACGTGTGTTCCTAATCGACTCGATGTCTCACATCTTCCGCGCGTTCTATGCTCCTATGCAGAATCGCGCTGCGCCGCTGGCCACCTCGCAGGGACAGGTCACTCAAGCCGTTTATATCTTCACTAACATGCTTATTAAGCTGTTGCGTGAGGAGAAACCAGACTATATCGCCGCAATCTTCGAATCGGGCGAGAAGACTTTTCGCCACGAAACATTTGCCGACTACAAGGCAAACAGGCTGGATATGCCTGACGATCTCGCTTCCCAACTGCCATACATCATCCGCGTTTGCGAAGCATTCAATATTCCAGTCATTAACTCTCCGGGTTACGAAGCTGACGACGTGATCGGCGGGCTGGCGACTAAAGCGGCGCAGAGAGGCTTGCAGGCAGTCATTGTTTCGAACGACAAAGACATGTGCCAGCTTGTCCAGGACCCGCTAGTCGTTTGCATGCGGCAAAATTCACAGGTTATGAAGCGCAAAGAGCCGGTGCCTCCAATCGAGTGGTGCGACGAAGCGTGGGTTGCGAAGAAGTTTGGCGTTACGGCAGACAAGCTTGTGGATCTGTTGGGCCTGATGGGCGACTCGGTTGACAACATTCCTGGCGCGCCGGGTATTGGCGCGAAAGGTGCAGTGCAGATAATTCAACAGTTTGGCTCAATTGAAGCAGCACTTGCAGGCTGGGAGACGGTGAAGCACAAGACCTACCGTGAGTCTCTCCGCGACAACGCAGACTTAATCCGGCAATCGCGTGAGCTGGCCCGCATCAAAATCGATCTTGATGTTGAGCTCGACCTTGAGCAGATCAAAGCAAGGACGCCGGATCGCGCAGCAGCTTACGAATTGTTTCGTGAGTTGGAGTTTTCGGCGCTCACACGCGAATTTGCCGATGCAGCCGAGGTCCGGCCCGCAGCAGTTGAAACGGCACGCGAATATCACTTGGTGCAAACAAGCGCTGACCTCGAGAAGCTGATTAAGAGTCTGTGGGATGCTGAAAGAGTAGGCGTGGCCATTGCCGATTCAACTCCTCCGGGCGCGGGCGAGCAGGAATGCGCCGTCGACCTCGAGGCGGCTCGTGGCATTGCATTCTCAACGAGTGCGAACGTTTCGGCTTACGTTGATCTTGAGAAATTCGCGAACGGTGCTGAAGCTGCCACAGGTCCCCTGCGCGAGGTTCTCTCCAATGGTTTGATCGAGAAGTCGGTGCACGATCTGAAACGGGCCGTAGGTCTGTTGGCTCCGCTCAGTATTACTCTGGAAGGCGTCAAGGACGACACATTCCTGGCAGCTTACTTAATCGATCCAACTCGCAGTAAATATGAATTGACCGATCTCGCCCGCGAGGCGTTGGGAGTTGAAAGTGAGAATGGTGCGCCCGCAAACTGGTCTGCATCAGCCTGGCAAACTGCGACTGCAGCTGACCTTACCGCGCAAACTGCGCGCGTGTTGCATCAGCGAATTCTCGAAAAGAAGCTGGAGACGATCTACGCGGAGGTCGAGCTGCCTTTAGCGCCACTGCTCTATCGGATGGAACGCTTTGGGCTGAAGGTTGACAGACTCGTGCTATCTGAACTCTCAAACTACATAGGCCTGGAGTTACATAAACTCACGACAAAGATTTATCAGCTTGCCGGACGCGAATTCAATATTGGCTCGCCCAAGCAAGTCGGTGAAATACTCTCTGATCTCAATATTAATTCTGGCAGGAAAACTTCGACGGGGCGTATATCGACGAGCAAGGCCGTGTTGGAAGAGTTAGCGCAAACCTTTGAATTGCCGCGAATAATTATTGATTACCGTGAGCTCGATAAGCTTAAGAGTGTCTACACAGACGCGCTGCCACACCAGATTGCCGCCGATGGTCGTATCCATTGCCAATTGAATCAGACAGTTGCCGCCACTGGCCGCCTCTCTTCGAGTGATCCCAATCTGCAAAATATTCCCATTCGCAGTGATCTTGGCCGTCGCATCCGGCGTGCGTTCGTGGCTGAGAAGGGGAACAAGATTATTTCAGCAGACTACTCACAACTCGAACTTCGGCTTTTGGCCCACATCACTCAAGATCCTGTGATGCTCGAAGCTTTTCAAAAAGGAGAAGACATTCATGCCCGCACGGCCCGATTGGTGTTTGGCGCCAGGACAGACGAGGAACTGAAGGAAGCCAGACGATTCGCCAAGATTGTGAACTTCGCCATCGCCTACGCCATTGAGCCCTGGGGATTGTCGCAACGCGTCGGCATCAGCCGGCAGGAAGCGAAGAAGGTTATCGAGGACTATTACAATACTTACAAGGGTGTTAGGCGTTACATGGAAGAAGTGCCAATTCGCGCACGGGAGCACGGCTATGTGCGCTCAATCTACGGACGCATTCGACCGCTTCCGGGAATCGCCGACCGCAATGCGAACATTCGCAAGGCCGCGGAACGCGAGGCGATCAACATGCCGATCCAGGGAACTGCCAGTGATATTGTAAAAATCGCAATGTTACACGTCGATGAGGAATTCAAACGGGAGCGGTTGGAGGCTCGGATGCTGATGCAAGTGCACGATGAACTGCTGGTTGAGGTTCCGGAGAAGGAAGTTGAGAAAGTAATTCAGATTCTCAAGCATGAGATGGAGTCGGCAGTTTCACTCGACGTCCCTCTTGTTGCGGACGTTGGCGTGGGAGACAATTGGATGGATGCGAAACCATGAGGGAGTTTTGACGCACGAGTTCACAGATGGCCCAACCGAAACCAGAAACGCCAAACCTGACCGAGCAGACAGACCACACCGAGTCTGTTTATCGGCGAGCGCCTCAGGAAGGTAATAAGGCCCGTCCTCCTGGCCCCACGATGCGGGCGCGTGCCCGTGAACTCGCTCCCGCGCTTACTCCGCTCATTATCGGTTTTACCCTGTTGCTTGTCCTCATCTTTGTGCTGGGCTACTGGAGTGTGCTGCGCATGAATGAGGTCAATTTTCAGGCGCGTGATCTCGAACTTCAGCACTCGGCGCGCTTGAGCCTGCTGCTCAATCTTCGCCTTGCTCTCACCAAACTCGACAATGAGGCGCGAGCAAGACACGAAGCCGAAGCGCGGCGTGAACTCAAACCACCCTTTGACCTCCGGTTGAGTAGCGCACGCGACGACATCCGAGTTCTTTTGGTTCAGCTCGACAAACCTCCGCTTTCGGAAGATCCGAGTTGGCGCCAATTTCGTGGGGATCTTCAATCCTATATCAACATCACCGAAGACATGCGACGCTACAGCCTGGAAGGATTTCGCACGTTTCAGACTGTAGATAAGGAACTCAACAATTTGTTTGACGCTTCGCGAAACGAACAGGACGAGATATTCCGCCGCACGGAAGCCATTGAGAACGGCGCCACTCGATCCATTCAGCTCTGGAGTTTGATTGCGCTATTTGTTGGCGCGCTGGTTGCGGCCGGGACAGTCTGGGAAGTGCAGCGACGATTCAGGCAGATGCGGAGCAGCATGTTTGAATCCCGTCGTGAGCGTGCCTTTACGAATCAACTACTCGAAGGAATGGTTAGCGCAATAGCTGCAATTGATGAAGATGATCGTATCCGGAGCGCAAATTCCGCTTTTTTCAAGATCTTTCCCGGTGCCACAATCGGCGCATCCGCCCGGGAAAAGTTTGGTTCGGACGATGCAATGAAGATGCTGGAAGCGGCTACCGCCAGCCAGGTGTCCAAAGCCACTTACAGAGGCCGCTGGGTTTCTGTTGTGGGGGAAGAGGAAAAAACTTTTGACGTTTATTCATCGCCCCTGGCAATCAACGGAGATCGCGGCCAGATCATAACGCTTGTCGACGCAACCGAAGTGGCCGAGTCAGAACGCACCCTTCGCAGGAGTGAGTCTCTGGCCGCAGTGGGGCAAGCCACTACTCAAGTGGCCCATGAGATTCGCAATCCGCTGGGCAGCATTCGCCTGGGCGTCTCAATGTTGCGAGACAGCGTGACGGACCGGGAAGCCTTGAACACGATCGAGCTGGTAGAGCGAGGTATCACGCATCTGAACAAACTCGTCGTTGACGTTACGCAGTTTTCACGCCAAAAGGAGTTGGATCGCTCTCAAGTAGATCTGCACGACTCGCTCGAGCGCAGCCTTGATCTGGTTAGCGAACGAATAAGGGAAAAGAATTCTGCTGTCGAGAAACGCTTTAGTAGCGAGAAACTGGTTGGAGGATGGGATGCCGACCAGTTGCGGCAGGTGTTCGTCAATGTCATAGCGAATGCGATCGACGCGAGTCAGGAGGGAGCGCCAATTCGCATTTCAACTGAGTTAGTCAGATTCGACGGCAGCGCCGATGGGGATGGCCATGGCCGGGTACCCAAGACCTATGCGCGCATTACAGTTACAGACCGGGGAAAGGGGATGGACAAAGCTACCCGAGATCACATCTTTGAACCATTCTTCTCAACAAAAAAACGTGGCACTGGTTTGGGGCTCGCAATCGTGAAACAGATTGTCGAACAGCACGGTGGCAGGATCAGCGTTGCGAGTGAGCCTGGAAAGGGAGCACGATTCACTATTGATTTGCCACTCTGAAGTGGATCTCCTTAAACGCTCTTCTCGCCGCTTCTATCGTTCGTCCGACAATCTCCTCCGTGTGAGCGACACTTACGAAGCCGGCTTCGAATTGTGATGGCGCCAGATAGATTCCCTGGGCGAGCATGGCATGAAAGAACCTGCCGTAGAGTTGACGGTCACAGCTGTTCGCCGTTTGCCAATCAAAAACCGGCCCATCTGTAAAGAACGTGGTAAACATCGAACCCACTCGATTTGAAATAGTGTTCACTCCTGCATCGCGAGCAGCTGCCGACAGACCTTCACAGAGTTGGGCAGAGGCGAGTTCCAGTTGTTCATAGATCGACGGGTCGCGCAAGCGCCGCAATGTAATGAGTCCTGCAGTCATCGAGAGCGGATTCCCAGATAATGTGCCGGCCTGATAGATTGGACCGGCAGGCGCGATATTTCTCATCAAGTCCTTACTTCCTCCGTAAGCGCCCACGGGAAGACCGCCTCCAATAATCTTGCCCAGCGTCGTTATGTCAGGCGCGATGCCATAGAGTTCCTGTGCTCCACCACGAGCAACGCGGAAACCCGTCATTACCTCATCAAAAATCAAGAGCGCGCCATGCGTGCTGGTTATCTCGCGGACTGCTGCCAGGTAACCGGGCTGAGGCGGAACGCAGCCCATGTTGCCGACGACAGGCTCGATGATAACCGCGGCAATATCCTCGTGCTTACCGAAAACCTCCCGAAGCGAGTTCGGATCGTTGTAAGGCAAGGTTAAAGTGTTTGCCGCAACTGACGCGGGCACTCCCGGGCTGTCCGGCAATCCCAATGTCGCCACGCCCGAGCCGGCCTTCACCAGCAAGCTGTCAGCATGACCGTGATAGCAACCTTCAAACTTTACTAGCTTCTCTCGTCCCGTGACGCCGCGGGCTAAGCGAATCGCTGACATCGTGGCTTCCGTACCGCTGCTTACCATGCGCACCATTTCGATCGTTGGCACAGCGTCAACAATTTCTTGGGCCAGCAGTACCTCGAGTTCGTTTGGGGCTCCGTAGCTTGTTCCTCGGGCCGCAGCCTGCTGCAAGGCCGTCACTATCTCGCCGTCTGCATGACCCAGAATCATCGGGCCCCACGACCCTACATAGTCGATATAAATCCGATCATCCACGTCCGTGACTGTGGCGCCGCTTGCGCTCTTAATGAAGAGCGGCGTTCCACCAACACCTCTAAACGCACGCACCGGAGAATTCACTCCGCCGGGAATTAGGTCCACAGCGCTAGCAAACAATTCTTTAGACCGATCGTTCATAATCGCTTAACACTTTCCTTTGGCTCAACTGTGATCGAACGGAAGCTAGACATACGCACTAATCCGGGTGCTGACCTCTTCGGCTTTGAGAGAAACTTACGCTCAGTGTAATGCACCACCACCTTTGTATCCTCGCTTGCCTGGCTGAAGCGGCCGGCCAACTGAGCCGCCTCAATAACAGTTCGCTGCGGTATCTCCTTTCGGTTTGGATTACGCACAACGACATGTGAACCAGGATAGTCACCGGCGTGAAGCCAAAGGTCGTTGGGGCGAGCCAGGCGGAAAGTGAGATTGTCGTTGTCGCGCGCGGCCCGCCCCACCAGGATCTCGTAGCCGTCCGAGGAAAGGTAGCATCGCACACCGGGTATCCGCTCCATTGCGTCCTTTTTGGCTCGTGGTTTTCTGGAAGTCGCCTCCGAACCAGCAAGATGCGCCAGCGCAACTTCGTCGTGCTCGAGAACAGTGTGCTCAAGATCCCTTTCCTGTTGCTCCAACCCTGTTATCTCCCGTTCGAGTAGGATTAGCCTTTGCCCGATTTCCTCTGCTGCTCGTTTGGCTTTGGTGTACTGACGAAACTGTCGCCCCGCTTCATCCTGCAGTGAGCTACCATGCTCGATCTCGATCTCCATGGCTGGTTCACCTTCGGTATAGTAATCGATGATCCTGACTTTGTTCCCGTCACGCTTGGCCGTCGCAACGTTGGCAAGCAACAGATCTCCGATTAGCTTGTGTTTTTCGGCATCACCATGAGCGGCGAGATCTTTTTCAAGATTTGCCATCAACCTTCGTTTTTGCGAAAGTGCTTTTTGTAACCGGGCTCGCAGATTATTAGCTCGAGATCGAAAAACATTCTCAGCATCGAGTTTGGCAAAGTAATTAGCTGCGGCAGCTGACGGCGAGCCGGAATATTCCGTGCGTGCAACATCCTCTTCCGATACTTGTTTTTCTTGCTTTGTCGGCGGCCGATAGATCTCTCCGGGGCGCTGGCCGCTTCCTCTTGGCGGACGCAGTGCGTCTGTAATCTGATCGAGCTCATCCAGAAGAAAAAGATTGGCCGCTTTTCCCGTCAACTGAACTGCGATTCTCAATTCACGCGATTGTCCCAATTCATCTTCGACACTGAACGTCATTCGCACTATTCGATCAGAAGGGTCCCTGACAATTGAGATGAGTTTTCCTCCGCCTACTCTGGCGCGCATCAACTGGCCGAAGTGGGAGAGGGGAATTGCCTGCTTCTCCAAGTCACGTGCGCGACGTTCAATAAGGAAGAAGCGAGGACTCGATGGTTCGAGACTGATATAGAGGTACTGACCATCTTTCAGACCGAAGTCCACGGCGAACGAAAGTGGCGTGAGCTGAAAAATCTTACCGAGATATCGGCCTGTTAGTTTGGCACGAATCTCTTCAACAATCTGCTGGATTAGTTGCTGATGCATGTTGCGTGAATGCAGGCTAACAGATTCTTGTCGCCAAAGAGAAAGGCCCCGCTCCGTCGCCGAGCAGGGCCAATGTTTTTAAACTGTGGGCCTTGGTTACAGGCTTATTACCTCGGTGCGCGTCAGCCTGTCGTGGACCGTGTACCCTTCACGGCTCAAAACCGCATAGATAATTCCCAGTCCCGCCGTGCCGAGCGAAATGAGGTAAACAAATGCTCGCCCGGCAGACTGCGCGCCAGTTGGGATCAACCCTGTCCTGGTATCTATCACACGCAAAGAAAGCGAGCGCATTCCCCACGTGCGTCCAGTTAGCGCTACTGAAAGGGTTAAATAGACGAATGTCATGACGACGAGAACACCTACCGAGAAAGCCACAATTCGGACATCGTGAAAATCGTTGCTAGTGATCTTCATTGCCACAATGATAGGCGAACAAAGTAGAGCTGAAATGATGAGATCAAAGACTGCGCAGAACAAACGCCGAGCCATGGACGCTCGTTTGTGTGAGACCTCCTCGACTCTGATTTCCCTGGAAATGGAGTCAAGATAGTTCAGTGCGGGATCATTCGGATCATCGCGAATCAAGCGTTTGGGCGGCGGCATCTTTTCAGCTCTTGCTGTAGGCAAAGATTGGCTCACCGCGACCATTACCAGATTGTGACTTTTTTCAGTCTTTGGTTGGGCGGGTTCGGCGTGAGCTGCTTCTAATCCCGCGTCAAATTCAAGAGTGGTTGGGGACGGAGCTGCTTTGGTCTCGTCAGGTTCGCTCTCTTCCAACACCGGCGAGTAAGCGACAGCCGCGGCAGTACTTGCTCCGTGCCCGCGATTGTCGGCCAACATCGCTCCCTGATGGGCACGTTCGATCCTTCGTAATGCAGCGGCAACCAGTGGGTTTACTGCACGCATTGTCGCTTGTGGCAAAAGCTCAAGCTGTGGTGGCGACGTATCTGCCTCCAGACGCCGGCGTTCCGCTTCTGCAGCTTCATACGCGGCGTCGCGAGCGCGTCTTTCCTGTACCTCACGAACGCGTTCGCTTAATTCTTTTCGCCATTCGGGTAGAGAGCTTCTTGGTACGCCTGGAAACTCAATTAATGTTGATGCCTTTTTTGGCCTTGGTAGATTTTCCGAAGAAACACCGTCAGATTCCATCGCTATGTCCATCGCAACTCGAGGCGAGCCAGACTGATCCTCACTGCCGTCCTGGCCGCCAGTAAGCATCAATCCGGATTCGGTACAGCAATCAGAGGTCTCTGTGACGGCGCCGCACGAGGGACATTGCATAGCAAACTGCCTCCGGGGATCAGGAAGAAGGGGTCTTAATTGCCGCTCCCCTCCATCGCTCCGCATTGGGACGCATCCTATCAGGAATAACTTTAAGTGGTCAATGAGAAAATGAAGCAGGGCTTGAAGTTGTTGCTCGTGGGTTTGTCAGACTAAAATTAGAAAAGTGAGGGTAGGAAGGACTCTCTAGAGAGGCGTTCGACCGGCAAACCCAGCGTCGACGTCGTGCCACCATTCGAGCTCATCACCCTCGCCAAGTTGCCAACAGAGCAACACCACCCGGCCCTCGCGGAGTGAAGGAAAGTCTACGAGGCCGCGTTCATAATCCTTGAGTTGTACACCCAAACCTTCCAGATCAGTCAGTAGGGCGGTGAATTTTGTTAACAGTTTGGCGTATGCGACCCCTTCTACCATTCCCCCACCACCTTGTTCGGCACCATCGGCAGCCTTCCTTGCTTCTGTGCGATAGCGCGAAACATTTTGATAGGCCTGCTGAATCCTGGCGAGAATGTTTCGAACATTGGGAATGAGGGCGTTTGCCTCCTGCACGGTAAATATCTTCATGTGTGTAGCAGTTTGTTCGTTTTAATGATCATCAGTAATCCGGATAAACTCGGTGGCCGAATCAAATTCTTCTACGTCCTGCTCAATTTCGGATTCAATGACGACGCGCATAGTGGCTTCGAACCCGTCGGGTAATGCTTCTTGAATATCAATCTCTTCCTGCAAGTAGTGAGCGGGCAAAGGCTCATGCAAATCACGCTCATCGTAACGTGAACCATGACTGACTTCTTTGCGCACCTTATCTGCAATTTCTCCCAGATCGATGAAATAATCCGCAACATCGATCAGCTTGGGCGCAGTGTTTGATCGGAAACCGGCAATCTCGACACGGCAGCCTTTGTAGGCAACCGCATTAACTGCATAGACAAAATCCTCATCTCCAGAGACGAGCACTGCGGTGTCGTAGCGCCCGGCGAGCGAAAGCATGTCGACCGCGATTTCCACATCAAGGTTGGCTTTGCGCGTGCCGTCGTAGAAAGTCTTTAGTTCTTTCTGAATGACACGGAAGCCATTCCGCCGCATCCACAGAAGAAAACCCTGTTGCCGCTCGGCTCCCACATCGACTCCGGTATAGAAGAAAGCCCTAAGAAGGCGTCCATCACCCAGTAAAACGCGCAGCAGTTTGTTGTAGTCAATGTCGATATTATGGAAGCGTGCCGCGTGAAAAAGATTATTGCCATCAATGAAAAGTGCAACTCTTCCACGGTGTCCGAGTTGCCATGAAATGTTATTCGTGGGATCAAGGTTATTCATACGATGAAGCGCTCCCGAGAGGGCTGTATCAAATCTAACCTAGAATGCTGTTTTGCGGTTCGTTGGTCAAGTGGATACGCCTGAAACCACACACCCTTTGGCCGATTAGGCCCCGGCGATCACTTGATCATCTATTGCGTCCAGATAGACTGTCTTAAAGGGTGCATTTGGCGTGTCGATTTCCCAGGCAAGGTGCAACTCGAGTGCGTTGTCTTGGTTCGGCAACGCATAGACAACCAACTGGCGAACAGTTACAGAGGTATTTGTCGCGAGGGAAAAAGTCTGCTGTTTTCCGGTAGCATCCGTAAGCGTAATGGAGCGACCCTTGATGTGGTTCAAGGCATCCTCCGCTGTCACCTTGGGAGTGATAGCGGCGATCGATGTTTGCAGGCGCTCAGCGTTGGGAAGGCAGTTGCTCGATAGATCCAGCACCCGGAGGTTGCTCGCAAAACGAATAATCAGATTCCCGAAGCCTCCGCGCAGCGGATAGCGAAAAGGTCGCTGCTCGTAGCGGGCAAGCTTGTCGCCGTTTTTCTCATCTGTTCGTTCTACCAGTGACAATTGAGCCGGATCTGCTCCGATTAGCACTCGCCAATCGACAATGAATCGTCGCAACGACTCTCTAATGTCCTCTTCCGTAAAGTTTGGTCCGGCACCGACCTTAGGAAGGAACACCCCGCCATTCAGGTTGGCGGGCAATCCGTGAAGCGTGGCAGTGAAAGGTTGAAGATCTGGTTCGCTTTTATCGGAGACTCCGTATCGTTGCACGAGTTGGCGCCACGCCAATCTGGATTCCTCCCGTCTAGTTGCCTCGTCCGGTAAGGAGACGGGATAAGCCGGAACATTCGATCTCGGCCCATTAGCATCGGGAGGTTGCAGGGCTGAACAAGCGGCAGTAAGCAAAGCGACCGATGCTACTAAACACCAAAACCCAATTTGCTTTATTGTGAGAGTCAATCCTTTATCTCGCGTTAAATTCTTTTGCCCGTCGTATAATCCAAACTCTTGGAGGAGCTGTTGCCTAAAGATAACAAAAACATTCGTCAACCAGTTGTTGGTCCACCCTTAGAGCCGCAAGGATTTGCATTAGATCAGATGATTCGTTGCGAAGAATGCCTGCGCGCTAATGCTCCGACCCGCGTGAACTGTTTCTATTGCGCTTCCGCCCTGCCTTTCACAGAGTCGTCCGCAAAACTTCGGAAACCGGCTCTCAGACGCCCAGACAAGGGCCAACCCGGATATAACAGCATCTTTCTGCCTCAGCTTCAAAGCCATTATTCAAACAGTGCCCTGGCCGACGCTGCCGAACTTCTTAAACTTGCACCAGAAGATCTGGAGCGAATTGTTTCTGCCGAAAGGCCTCTTCCTTTGGCGCGTGCAGACAGCCCGGAAGAAGCATCGCTGGTTTTTGATAGGCTTCAAGGCTTCGGTGTGGAGACAATAACACTTGCGGACGATGATCTCGGAGCAAAGGAGAGCAGCATCAGGCGGATTCGCTCAATGCACTTCAATGATGACGCAATGAGTCTCTTGCAGAAAGGGGCGCTGGAATCGGTCCGCATTGCCTGGCCCGATCTGCTCCTGCTGGTTCCGGGCAGACTGGTGGTAAAGAGAGTGGAAGTCAAAGAACGCCGGTCGCGAAGATCCGAAAACGATATTCTTTCCACCAGTGAGTTTTTTGCAGACGAGTCTGTCGTCGATCTCTATACGTCTTCTAATTCGCAAACGTGGAGAATTAGCGCGCACAGTTTCAATTTTTTCTGTCTGGGAGAACGGAAAACTCTGGTCGCCAGTGAAAATCTTTCTACTCTCATCGATCAAATTCGGAGCTACGCCACTCAGGCGGAATTTGACGATTCATACAATGTGTTGCGACCAGCACTGGAACCTGTTTGGGGTATGCAACAAGAGACTGAGTCGAGTGGTTGGCGGCGCGAGCGACCTGGCAAGTATAGCGTTGGATCGGCCACTGTTAGCAGCAACGAGAGTCAATTTATGCTCTATTCACGATTGAGTTATTACTTTAATCTAAACCCGTCAAAGGGACGTCGATGAGTATTCGGAGACAACACCACGGCGATGCGTCGTCCGGGCCTGACCGAGCTGGACATAATGCGAGCGGGAAGGGCAAGAACAGACGACAAGAGATCGAGGCCGCAAGTTTGGTCTATGGCCTTGTCCCTGTGATGGCGGCATTGCGTGCGGGCAAACGGCAAATCGAAGAGATTACAATTCTTGAAGGAGCAAAGCCCGAACGCCTCCGACATCTGCTGGAGCTTGTGCGAGAACTGCGCGTGCCCATTCGTCGTGTTCCCCGTATTCAGTTAGATCGCACGTTGGGAGAAGTCAACCATCAGGGCGTAGTGGCCCGGATAGCTGCCGCACGATACACCGATGCGGAGGAGTTGCTGGAGACTCTCGAAATAAAAATAGGCACCCCAGATCCGCCTCTTGTTCTGGGGTTGGATGGTATTGAGGATCCGCGTAATATGGGCTCGATTCTGCGAACAGCCGAATGCGTGGGTGTACATGGCGTTTTTATTCCGGAACGCAGGGCAGCCGGACTGACGGAGGTGGTCGCCAAGGTCGCGGCTGGGGCACTCGAATACGTTCCTGTCGCACGAGTGACGAATCTCGTGCGATTGATAGGGCAACTGAAAGAACGTAACATCTGGGTTGTTGGAACAGCCGCTGAAGCTTCACGGGAATATACAGATTGGGACTGGAATCTGCCCGTGGCAATAGTTCTGGGAAATGAAGGCCATGGCCTTCACAGATTAGTGAGCGAACGTTGTGATGCGCTGGTTCGCATTCCGGTGAGCGGTAGTCTGGAATCGCTGAACGTTTCCGTTGCAGCGGGCGTACTGCTCTATGAGGCAAGGCGACAGCGAACGCTAGCCAGTGGAAGCGGAGAATGGACTCGTTCGATTGCAAGCCGCGGAGGAAGTTGAATGTTCTGTCCGAAATGCGCGACACAAAATCTCGAGGGCGCGAGCTTTTGTCGGATTTGCGGAGCTAATATTAGCCTGGTGCCCCAGGCGCTAACGGGACAAGTGCCGCAAACGACGACGAATGATATTTGGGAAGGGCGAAGGCGAAGCCGCAGACATAGCCGGGAAGCGAGCCTGGACCACTCAATCAAGAACATTTTCACCGGCGTGGCGTTTTTAATTATTGCCATTGCGCTTTCGAGATCGATCGGCTCCGGCTGGTGGTATTGGATGTTGATACCTGCATTTTCAATGATGGGTAAAGGGGTAGCAGAATTCATCCGGCTTAAAGAAAAGGGAAAGCAAGCTTCGATTGCTGGGGAGTCCGCGACACGTACCCTCCAGGACCGTACGACCGCGGCTCCAGTAGGCGGTCTCTCCGCCCCGAACACCGGCGAGCTCTTGCCCACACCACCAAGCGTGACGGAGGGGACCACGCGCCATCTTGGTGCTGAAGTCCCGACGCGGCATCTGGACGCGGCCGGCGATAAGAAATAGCTGAAGTTGAAACTGAGACCGGGGCGATGCGTTAGTTCCAGGTTGTTCCGACCGGGCGCATCGCCCCGAAGTTTATTCGCATGAATTCAGACCGACAACCCTGCGTTTGTGTTCCTGTTTGCGAGAAGAGTTTTGTGTCCCTGCAGACCGCTGCCAGAAAAGCATCGGAAATAGGTGACCTCATTGAGTTCCGACTCGACTGTCTTGAGCCGGCCGAGTTCGAGAAGGTAAGTAGTTCTTTAGCTCAGTTTCTTGACAGCTTATCTCTCAAAGCGATTCTCACATTTCGTCCTACGGAGCAGGGAGGTCATCGCGCCGCAGATTACCAATCGCGGTATTCTTTTTGGCAGGATCGGCTATCCCAGGGCATGACAGAATTGTTTGATGTCGAGCTTGATATAGCCGCCGGACTCGTGTCGTCCAATACGACGCTACCGGCAGCCAGGTGGTCGCATATCATTTGTTCGCATCATGATTTCAGCGGTGTGCCAGCGAACCTTGAACAGATCTACGAGCAACTGGCCAACACTCCAGCTCGAATCCTGAAGATTGCTGTTCAAGCCAATGACGTAACTGATTGCCTGCCCATTTTTCGCTTGCTGGAACGGGCGCGAAGTGAACGGCGAGAACTGATTGCAATCGGCATGGGCGCCGCGGGAATTGCGACGCGTATTCTTGGCCCATCACGCGGATCTTTTTTGACTTATGGCGCTTTAGAAAAAGAAAGGGGAACAGCCCCCGGGCAAATCACCGCAGGAGAACTAAAATCTCTGTATCAGATTCAGAAGATTGATCGACAAACACTGATCTGTGGTTTGGTTGGGATGCCAGCAATGCATTCGGTTTCCCCTCACATGCACAACGCTGCATTCGACGAGGAGAACGTAAACGGCGTCTATCTCCCGTTCGAGGTCCGCGATGTCGCATCGTTCTTCAAGCGCATGGTTCACCCTCGCTCACGTGAGATCGATTGGAATCTACGAGGGTTGAGTATCACCGCTCCACACAAGTCGACCGCGATGGAGTATCTGGATTGGGTTGAACCGGCCGCCTCAGAGATCGGCGCGGTGAATACCATTGTAGTGGGAGCTGACACACTGCTCGGTTACAACACCGACGCAGAGGGAATGATTGAACCGCTCAACAAAATGGTTGGTGATCTCAGCGGGTTGCGGGTTGCCGTGATTGGTGCAGGCGGGGCAGCCAGCGCGGCGGTCTGGGGGTTGCAACAGAAAAATGCAGATGTGGCTCTTTTTGTGCGTGACCAGGCAAAGGGAAGTCGCCTGGCGGAACGGTTCCAAGTCTCATGCTTGCCTCTATCCCATGCGTTGTTGTCGAATTACGCTGTCGTAATCAATGCCACGCCGTTGGGAAGTCGCGGCGCGGCGATTAGCGAGACACCGGCAATGGCTGAACAACTCCGCGGGGCGCGTTTGGTCTACGATCTAGTCTACAATCCAATAGATACACGATTTTTGCGTGAGGCACGCAAAGCCGGTTGTGAAACACTCGGCGGGCTGGAAATGCTTGTCGCCCAAGCCCGCCGTCAATTCAAATTGTGGACAGGCAAGACCGCTAATCCAGCCGTTATGCACGCTGCCGCATCCAACGCCTTGCAGGGACAATCTTGAACGAACGATATAGCAGGCAAGTCCTCTTTAACGGAATCGGTGAGGAAGGTCAGCGCCGGTTGCAGACGTCACGAGCACTGATTGTTGGCTGCGGCGCCCTGGGTTCGGCCCAGGCAGAGTCGTTAGCGCGCGCAGGGGTGGGCCGCCTCCGGATTGTCGATCGCGACTTCGTAGAGGCGTCAAACCTCCAGCGGCAGACGATGTTCACCGAGCGTGATGCTGAGGAACGATTACCGAAGGCGATTGCCGCCGCAACGCACATTCGAGAGATCAACTCTGAAACGCAAACGGAACCTGAAGTGACCGACGTGAACCACTCGAATATCGAAAGGCTAATCGAAAATTGTGATGTCGTAATTGACGGTACAGACAATTTTGCCACTCGGTACCTCATCAATGACGCATGCGTGAAGCATGAAATCAAATGGATATATGGTGCAGCCGTAGGATCATATGGAGTAACTATGACCGTTCAGCCGCATGTAACTGCGTGTTTGCGATGTATTTTTGAAGAAGCGCCGCCGGCGGCCAGTGCACCAACCTGCGACACGTCCGGCGTGATTATGCCCATCATCAACGTGGTTGCGGCCGTACAGGTGAGTGAAGCCTTGAAAATCATGACCGGGCATTTCGAGGAGTTGCACGGATCGCTCATGCAGTTTGATGTGTGGCGGAATGAATGGCGAAAAATCAATCCCGGTGCTCCGTCTCCGGACTGCGTGGCTTGCGCGTTGGGGCGCTTCGAAACACTCGCTCCGACTACTCAGGATTTTGCCGCAGTCTTATGCGGACGCAACGCCGTACAGATTTCGCCGATGCAGAGGACCACAGTAGATTTTCCTTTACTCGCGGAAAGATTGCGGGGCGTGGGCGACGTAAAGTTCAATGAATACCTTTTGCGATTTCGTACGGGCGAATTTGAACTGACGGTGTTTCAGGATGCTCGCTCAATAATCCGCGGCACAGACCAGATAACAATCGCACGATCTTTATATGCGAGGTACATAGGAAACTAACTAAACATGATTCATATCAAACGATTCGGAAGTATTCCCTCGGTAGCCGGTTTTTTTTTGCTGCTTTCTTTTTTCTCCACCGTTCACGCCGGACAACCACTGATTTGGGAAACGAGCAGTCGTGCGGAGTTTCTGAAAGGTGACGCACGTGGAGTTTCTATTAGTGATGCTGGTGTCTTGATGCTGGCGCCAAAACTGACCGAGATATTTAACACGCAGCAAACCTACATCTGGGCGACAGCTGTCGATAGTCAAGGCAATGTTTTTCTGGGAACAGGACATGACGGTCGAATTTATCGCGTAACCCCCGATGGAAAGGGTTCGCTACTTTACGACGCGGCGGAACTCGACGTTACCGCTTTGGCAGTCGGCCACGATGGTGCGCTTTTTGCAGGAACTTCCCCTGATGGCAAAGTCTACCGGATTACCCCTGATGGTCACACAGAGGTCTATTTCGATCCGGCCGATAAATACATCTGGTCACTCGCGGTTCTGCAGGACGGTTCGCTGGCCGTGGGTACCGGCGACACTGGCAAGCTATACCGGGTGCGCTCTGCTGGGGCCACGCCCGCGTCTTCACTGCTTGTAAGCACGACACAGACGCATGTGATCTCTCTTGCGGTAACTGCGCAAGGAGATCTAATTGCCGGGACTGACTCCGGAGGCCTGGTTCTGCGTATTTCACCTGATGGTAAGACCTTCGCACTGTTTGATACCCAACTGCGTGAGATCCATGCGCTGGCGCCGGCCGCTGACGGATCAATCTATGCACTTGCATTGAGCGATGCGGCAGCGACCGCCCGGCCTCCTGCTACTCCCGCAGCAGCGCCACCACCCTCGGAGACGGGCACTCCAAGCACTTCCGTTACGATCACTCCGGTAGACGAGAGTGGTGCGCCCATACAGTCTTCGACAACCACTTCCCGAAGCCGAACTGACCTCTCTAATGCTCGTAGCGCCGTCTTTCGCATACTTCCCGATGGCGCTGCGGATACCGTCTGGAGTTCCACTACCGTTACCGCCTTTTCGATTGCTCCCGGATTGCAACCAGGAAGTGTGCTCATCGGTACCGCAGACAAGGGCCGTATCTATTCAGTAACGAACGACGGGCGAGATACTCTCCTGCTGCAATCTTCCGAAGCACAGATTTCGTCGTTTCTGGTGAGGAACAATCAGGTCTACGCAGCATCCACCAATCAGGGAAAACTCTTTCGTTTTGGCACTGAGCTTGTGAGTGAAGGGTCATATGAGTCGCCCGTTCGTGACGCAAAACTTACAGCATCATGGGGACGCATCTGGTGGCGTGGTGCCGGCAGTATTGACCTGCAAACACGTACCGGTAACGGTCAGCGACCCGACGCAACCTGGAGTGAATGGAGCCCGACTTATAAGAATCCGGAAGGTAATCAGATTGCCAGTCCTCGCGCTCGTTTCATTCAGTGGCGCGCTACACTTAGATCGTCAGCTTCATCTCCACAAACCTGGTTGGAAGATGTCGCGCTCGCTTATCTGCCGCGGAATGTAGCGCCCGAGATATTGTCGATCACCGCATTGCCGGTCGGGATCGGTTTGCAGCAAGTTGTCCAGATAACTGTCGATCCCAATGTTGAGTCTTCAGGCCTGGATCCCTCGTTGTTTGGTCCAATTGCGCAAGTCCCTCCACGCCGTTTTTATCAGCGCGGGGCGCGCTCTTTTCAATGGCAGGCCGAAGATCGGAATGGTGATACTCTCGAGTATGCCATCTATTATCGAGCCCTCAACGATCAAACTTTCAGGCTGTTGAAGGACAAGCTGCGCGACAATTTTTACACCATTGATGGAGCTACGCTTGCTGACGGCCGCTACGTCATAAAAATCGTGGCCTCAGATGGTCCTGACAATCCACCTGCCCAAAAGCTGACTGGGGAGCGTTTGAGTGAACCCGTGGATATCGATAACACTCCCCCGGTAGTTAGGGTTATAGGCCAGCCTCAACTGACTCGTGAGGGCGTGAGTCTGGTTTTTTCTGTAGATGATGTCACCGGGAAGATCAAAAGATCGGACGCCAGCATTGATGGCTCGGCGTGGAGTCCGATATTCCCTGATGATGGCATTGCCGATAGCGGGCACGAAACCTATTCAGTTGCGTTTGCGTCGCTGGCGCCAGGCGAACACACAATCTCTCTTCGCTCATTTGATACTAGCGGGAATGTGGGCACACTGAGCGTGACTGTTAGGCGTTAACCGAACTGCTTCGGCGTGGAAGCTGCACGATACCGTGCGAATTAGCTCGAAACGGTGCGAATGTGAGGTTTCATTGATAGACTTCACCTAAGGAAAACAAGGTTCTAGCCGGCCATCGCCTTTTGGCACCCATCTTGCTCAATGCAGGCCGGCGCGTCTCTTTCTCCCTCCTATGCGCTCGAAGTAGCATAAGGAGGCTTAGGCTGGAAATGAAGAAATTAACACGAAAGCTTTGTGCGGTTGTGATGTTAGGCATCGTGTCAGCAGGCGCGTTTGCCCAGAAACGAGATGACGACAAACGGCCGCCTAAGGAACCAAGCAAAGTTGTGACCCCTGACAAGAAAGACAAGCCGCAGCAAAATCCCCCGAAACCCAAGGATAACGATAAAAGGGGAAAGCCCTGATCGGTACATAGCCCGGTCTGCCTGAGCCATTAGCACCTCGATGCTGGCGCCGTTTCTGTGATCAATTATCACCCAGCCAATACTCAACGAAAGCTCGTAACCCGCGGTAGATTCCTCATTACATACCTGAAGGTTAACTCGCAGGCGTTCGATAATGTTGTCTATCTCGGTGCTGGTGAGCACGGGCATGTCCACAGCATCAATAGCTGTATTGATCGCCGGCCCAGGTTGATCGTCTATCTCTGCGGTGCTTAGTGACATGGTTTTCCTCGTAGTCGTTGAAGAGAGAGCTGAAGCGTTGAGTTTGGCTCGAAACTCAAGTGGTTTCCGAAAACGCGGGGCTATTATTGAGCAGTAGGCGTAAAGTGCTTAGGAACAGTTGGGTAGTGAAAGGCTTCGGCAGAAGGAGCGTGACCCCAGCGGCGAAGCTCTCTGTAATCAACCGAAGGTCCTGCTCCGAGGTGATCATTAACACGGGGATCCGGTTTAGATGTTTTTCCGTCCTCATGAAGCGAATGACGTCCAGTCCTTGAAGGTGTGGCATCATCTTGTCGAATATGGCGGCGCAGAAGTTTGCGTCTGTTTGAAGGATGCGATATGCCTCCTTACCGTCGTTCACGACGACAGCCTCATAGTATTCCTTCTCAACCAGGCTGGTTATTAGGTGTCTGATGACTGGATCATCGTCGGCCACTAAGATACGACGTGATATTCTGTTTTTGTTTTCTGTCGACATTTCATAAAACTCCCCAAATAAAATTATCAGCGGCAAAAAGGTTTATCGCCTAGTGAGTCGTGTACGCGATCGATATCGCCGGGAGGTGAGACCGACGGTGCTTCGTACTCACCGTTGCAGTCAGAAGAAGCAAACACCCGCTCCAGCACCCTTGCTAACTCTTCTGACCTGACTGGCTTGGAAATGTAATCGTCCATACCTGCGGAGAGGGAGCGTTATTCTACTGCAGATGATCCTTAGCTTGCCGCCCCAGTCGTCTGCAAAATTTCGAAACTTCTGATAGAACTGATTTGTAGAAACGCTTCTCATCTCGGTCATGTCTTTAGCCGGATCGCTGGGCTTCTTAAAGGGTTCTTGATGAGAGATCGGCATGCTTGTACTTGGTTATCGAATTCGCTTAGCCCGAAATAAAGCGGCTGAGGCCTCATGGAACTGCCGGTAAGACTAGCTAGCCCCCGATTCAGTGCGGAAAAGTCTGGAACATCTCTGATGAGTTGTTCCAAGTCCTTAGATCCGCGTGGACAATTGGGGCGAAACCCCTTTGCTGGGGCGCAAAGGGCAGGGCGAAACGCCACAGTTTGGCCCACAACGCGGCTCCGCTGCGCGTCTCAGCTAATCAGGGCATTCCGTATGCCATTGGTCGGGGAAGTGAAGTGGGCGAGTGTGGAAAGACTCAAGTGACCGCGTTCCGAGAGATGACCTCGCGATAGAAGGCGGCGCTCAGTTTTGGCGTTCTTTTCTGCGACGCGTAATCGACGTAGTGCAAACCGAAGCGATTGGTATAGCCGTCTGCCCACTCGAAGTTGTCCATCAGACTCCACAGAAAGTAACCCTTAACTGGTACGCCGTCAGCGGTTGCTCGTTGGAGTTGCGTTAGATAGTTGCGGAGATACATCACGCGATCCGAGTCGTACACAATGCCGTCGGGCGCCGGGACATCCGACGAAGAGCAACCGTTTTCAGTGATGTAGATCTCTTTCACGTTCCAGATCTTCGCAACGTGGTGTGGTCCCCAGTAGAGCGCCTCTGGGCCGATAGACAACCACGATGACGCCATGTGCGGATACGATTTTGGGTGTGGTACGACGGTGAAGCCAAGCGGCGAACTGTCTGCGCGAATGTACGCGGGCGTGTAGATGTTGATACCGGAGAAGTCGAGCGGACTGGAGATGATCTTGAGATCCTCGGGCGTGAACTTCGGCGCGTCCGCCCCGGCCGCGGCAAGGTAAGCGTCTGTATATTTTCCTTCCTGAATCACGGTCATGTATGGCGCGTTCAGTTCTCGTGCGGCGCGCATTGACGCCTCAATGTGCGGTTGTGTCTCGATGATAGGGACGCAGATAGTCATATTCT
>WNFR01000382.1_pt1 | contig 44661 bp, 32 predicted proteins | sample 5400221 | NCBI WGS metagenome assembly WNFR01 (sample SAMN13153357, study PRJNA577476) | soil metagenome | isolation source: 40 cm soil under Madrone tree | place: USA:California | collected 2016-06-14 | reverse complement strand
CACCGAAGACGATCGGAATTTGGCGGTCGCCAGTCAAAGACGGCAGCTCAACAACAACGAGCCACGTTGCCCCAGGAAATTTTTGACTCAGCCGACGGAATTTGAAAAATCAGGGGTTCTGCAACACCCTTTAGCTAGAACGTGAACTTGACCGCAAGACGCAGAGCGCGAGCGCCCTGCCACAGCGCCGGCTGTCCATAAATCGAGCTCAGCGCCTTGTACCCTGCGCCACCCGAAGAGCATTGGCCCGCGGTAGGCGGTGGGACCGGTGGTTTCGCGCATGCCGGCGGAATCAGATTCGCCGTCGCAATGTAGTCCCAACCCTTGTCGGTTAGGGCATGCCAATCGGTCGAACCCGTGTTCCCGCCACCGACGCGCGGAGTGCTGATTTGCGAGCCGGCGAATGGCGTGTCCTTCAGCGCGGTTACAGCATGCTGGTTGAGGAGGTTATAAGCATTGACTTCAAATCCCAGTGTCATGGCTTCATTGGCCTTGTTGACGTGGAACTGGTGATGGATGCTGAAGTCGGTCTGGCTGTACATTTCTGTGCGCTTCCCATGTTCTATGCTGACCAGTTTGATGGGGTTGGAGCCCGCCGCCGCGGCGCTTATGCTCGCAGCCGGATCCTGCGACAGGTTCACCCAACCGCCGTGACCCTCAACATACTCACACGACGACGTCGAGCTGGCCGACGGCCAGCACGTGGTAAGCGGAGTGCCGGAGAACACCGATTGGAAGATCCCAAGGGTGGTCTCTTGGTTCAGCCACTTCAGTGTGTAAGAGCCCACCAACTTGAGCGTATGCGGCCGGTCGGTGGGAAGGTAGCCCATCGCCGGATGACCATGCGCATCCCAAGCCATATTTGGCAGGTCGAAGTAGCGGCTGTTGTTCGGTCCGTGACGGCCACCGTTGCCATCCGAGATTTCCGTGCTGGTTAAGCCCCCGTAGTTACCCCAAAGCCGGCTGTAGGTGTAAGACGCCATACCGAACCACTTAGTAGAGGCCCGCTGGATAACGCGAGCCTCCAGACCGTCGTAATTGCGGACAGCTTTGGGACTAAGCGGGCAATCTGCGCACTGCGCTGGGTACGCCGTCGCCGGCACGATGGGCAGACCGCTGGAGTCGTAAGTCGTACGCTGCAGCAGGTTGCTAACGATGCCGTAACCAGGGTTGCCGATGTAGTATAACTCGTTGCCGGGAACCGCCACGCCTACGTCTTCGATAGCATAATCGAGACGCTTCCGCGTGTAGCGAATTTCCACACCTGTGCTCCTTTTGAGCGCGTATTCTGCGCCCACCGTCATTTCGTGCTGCTGTAACGGTTTCAGGTTGGGATCCACACCCGGGTCGGTGGGGAACAGAATGACGGACCGATAGTTGATGTTTTCGATGAAGGTGTTGGTCGAAAACGAGCCTGCCGCTGGCCCCGACTGCGGGCAGAAATGCACGCCTGGAGCGGAGCTCACAGGCTGAATGTTGCGAATATCCGGGTCGTTCAGCTGGTATGCGCAGTCATGCCAGTACTGGCCACCGAAGGAACCCTGCGGCAGCGAGTACTTCATGATGTCGAAGAACTTGCCATAGCTGGCAAACAATTTCATCTTGCCGTTGCGCAGCACATCCCAAGCAAAACCGAGGCGAGGAGCCACCTTGTCCGCAAAGCTGAAGTTCACTACAGGAGCGTTCGGCACGAAAGCCGGAATGTGTTCTTTGTCAAAGCGCACGCCCACGTTCAGCGTCAAGCCACGGCCCACGGTCCATGCGTCCTGAATGAAGACGGTATGGTTCAGACTACTGACTGTACCAATTGTGTCCACGCCGTCGCGAACCAGGAAGTGGCCATAAGTGCCTGAACACGCCGGTTTGCCAGTAACATCGCAAGCGTTGGGATCCAAGGGGCCGTAAGACTGACCCCACTCCAAGCGAACAAAGGACCCCGCAAAGCCCGTGTTGACATTATTCGCCAGGCGGTTAAACCCGTAGCCCCCTTTGATATTGTGGGTGCCCCATCCCTTAAAGAAGTAAGACGCGTCGGCGTTAAACCCTTTGCGCGTGTTGATGTCGAAATTGCGGATGGTGTTCGCTGGGACGTTCTGGAAACCGGTGTTTTGTTGGAACTGCGCGGGAACACCCGGCGGCAGCGAAGCAGAGGTGGTTGAAGCAGAATCCCACAAAAATCTGGGGGTGCCTGTGGTGACCCCGCGGTCTTGGAGGTCGGTGTACCAATAACCGAAGCGTGCGGTCACGACCAGCTTCGAAGTGACGTTTATGTCTCCGCCGAAGGTGTACACCGAGTTCGGGTTTACACTGCCGCGGTCTGCATTGTATTGACCCGGAGTGTTCCCCGCCGTGCCGTTCACCTGTGCAGGGTTGATGGGATCCGGATCGGGCAGGTTGGTGCCGGTGATGCGTGTGTACCCATATTGCCATGCGGCATGGAGGCGTATCTTGATGGTGGCTGACCAATCCAACCGGGTCAGCGCATTGTGCACGTCCTGCGACTCGGGAAAGGAGCGCGTCCCAAACGGCGTGCCGTTGGCATCACTACCCGTGAAATGCACTGTACGGGTCAGGCGCGTGAAGCTGGGAATATAGCTGGTGAACAGCCATAGCTTATCCTTGAAAATCGGACCGCCGATCTCAAAACCGGGATCGATCGCGCGGTAGTGGTCCTTCTTCGTGGTGTCCTGGTCCAGAGGCGAGTCGACCCGCCGCGAAGAGCTCGTCCCGATCCTCGGGTTGGTCCGCAGACCGCAAAGGGTAAACCAGAGGCACTGGTCGTTGGCGTTGAGACCATCCGATCGATAATAGGCGATGATCGAACCATGCCACGCGTTGGAACCGGTCTTCTGAATCACGTTGACAACGCCGCTGCCGCCACCATATTCGGCTTCGAAACCACTGGATTTGATCTGAACCTCCTGGATGAATTCCATGGGCACGTTTGCACCTACGCCGCCATTCTGGATATCGGTCGTGTCCATACCTTCCACCATGTAGGTGTTCTCCGAGTCGCTGGCACCGTCAATCTGGAAACCGCCGCTGCGGCCAGCTCCACCTTGGGAAAGAACAGATCGGGCGGCGCTCTGGAGAGGCTCCTGGCGCGCCCCCGGAGCGAAGGGGATGACCGATTGGAAAGAACGTCCTTTGGGAATGGCGTTGAGAATATCCTCGGTCACCGTTGCCGCCGCCTTGCTTTCGGTCACGTCCACGATGGGAGCCGCCGCAGTGACTTCGACGACTTGGCTTGTGGTACCGATTTCGAGCTGCACGTCAATAATGGGCAGGCGGCCAGCGCTTAAATCGATTCCGGTTCCCTTATATGTGCGGAAATTAGGGGCGGTGACAGTCAGAGTATATTCGCCTGGAGGAAGATTCGTGAACCGATACACGCCGGTGGAATCGGTTTTCACTTCTTTTTTCCCGATGAGCGCCGGGCCAGTGACCTCGACGGTGGCACCGGGAACCGTCCCGCCATGAGCATCTTTTATTGTTCCCTGAATGCCCGCCGTCGTTTCCTGCGCAAAGGCCGCTGGCAGCATGGTGAGTGCCAGCGAGCAGATCAAAACTAAGGCCAAACAACAACGGAAGCACACCCTCTCCGTACGCATAGTCCACCCTCCTTGGGACGACAACCCGTTCAGACTCAAGATCTGAACGACCTGGTTGAAATGTCTAACCCTATTGTCACAAACCACCACTTAGGGAGTCCCGATGGTTTGGGAATTAACACCCTGGAAATATTTTTGTCAAGCGAATATAGAATCTATCTAAAATTTATATAAATCATGCTCAGGGATCGGGAGGAGCCCGCCGTGAGCTGGGACCTCCGTCTTACTTTGATCGCACATCTGAGAGTGGTTACCCTGCCCTAAGTTCCTGAAACTGAGGCTGACAACATATTTCCCATCAGTGCTGTCCCAAGAAAGTCCGAGCAGTTCGCTGTAACTGCTTGATTGAACGAATGTAAGGGGTCTCTGTGAGTTTACTGCTTTCCAGCTTGTTCGGGAGGCAGTAGATGAACCAAGGCCGAACCGTTTTCTCTCAACTCGTGGACTTCCTCCCCACCTACCAGTTTCAAATTTGTCGATCGCGACCAGGGCAATCGCTACGTCAAAGATTTCTCCTGCTGGGATCAGTTCCTTTCTCTGGCCTTTGCTCAGCTCACCTATCGCGAAAGCCTCCGCGATATCGAAGCTTGTCTTGTGAAGCTAGGCAGAAATTACAGGCGCCATGGGCCAGGGCTTGCCGTCCATGTGCAGCGGAACCTGCAGTCCGAACAAATTGAGCAATGTTGGAGCCACATCCGTGATGGCGTGTCGGTCGCCCGCAATCTTCCAGTTGGAAAAGAGCACGCCGGGAACGAGGCTGGGATCTATGCAGTGATCTCCGCTCCAGGCTTTGGAATTGACTTCGAAGACCGCCGACGTCACCTTGCCCTGTGCGGAGTCCCAAGACGCTCGGTAGCCCTCCCCGAATCCGACGATGACGTCGGGCGCGTTCTCCCGATACGGTCCGGTGTAGGCCTTCATGGCATCAAAGGTCCGCCGAATCGCGACGCGAGAGGTCGAAGGGTCCACAAGCCCCTGGAGCTTCTCGCACAGCTCGGTACGTAGTCGGGCGGCTTCGGCGCCGGGCTCGACCGTCCCGAGGCTTTCCCGTCCTTTCGTGTTCAGGTAAATGCCGTTCAATCCGAGGGAGTAAGCGCGCGTCTTGCTCCAATCGACATCCTGGAACCAATCACCCGATGCGGCCCCTTCTCTCAGCGCTAAGTAACCCTGCTGGTGCAACCAGCTATTCAGGTTCACTCCCCATTCGAATGCCTTGAAGCCATGATCGGAGACGATGAGCAGCAGCGAGTTGTTCGACATCTTCTCCATCGTGCGCCCAATCAAATCATCCATCTTTCTGTACAGCTCCTCGATCACACTGGCCGCGCCGTTGCCAGTTTGAGGAGCAGGTGCGCTGTGGTCATCGGCGAGATGGCGCCAGAACATATGCTGTACTCGGTCGGTGATGTCGAAGACGCATACACAAACGCCTTGTCTGGTTTTGTCCAGAGCGTCGAAAAACATTCGCTCGCGTTCCTGGTGAATGAGGTAACACTGTTCGAGGAACGCATCTTCACCCAGGTAGCCGTCGTTCAAAGCCCAGGTATCTTCGGCGAGCCCCAGCGTGGCGTAGAGACCTTGCAGCTTCGCGAGATAAATCGAATACGTCAGCGGATGCGAAATCGGCAATGCGGGATGCATCGGATGGATGTTCACCGGCGTGGCGTACAGTTCCAGCTCAGGCTCGACCGACTTAAGGTAAAATCGGCAGATCCCCTTGACGCTGGCGCCGACCCCGGCGCGGAACTCCAGTTCCACCCACTCCGAGTATTCGCCCACGGAAATCGCGATGCGCTGGCGATCGACGCGAAGGTCGGCCGTCCGCATCGACGCCGCTGGCATGAGCCGGAAAGGCGCACGCAGTTCCACGGTAGAATCTGTTCGCAAAGTGTCGGGGGGGCCCGGGACATAAGAATGGAAAAACGCGCCATGCTTCTCGAAAGGTACAACGACACGATTGCTTGCAGATTCGCGCATGGACGTGCGTGTCGTGTGGAAAGAGAATGTGCCCTGGGTTCCTTGGATGTCTGGCACACACATTCCAGACAACAAAACTCCCGAAAACTTTTCCGGAGGAAATGTGATGGGCACGCGAATTACGGAGCAAAATACACCGGCGTCAGCTAGATAGTGCCAGAAAGGCGTGCTCCTGCGGAGAGGTTTAATCTGAGGACGACTCAGCGGGATCGCATAGCGGCCGATCTTTAGAACACGCTTGGATCCGCGTATTCGAGCTGAGGAAAGCTCCGGAAGGTAGCGCCGTCGATCCGGCGTCAAAAAATCGTATATATTGTGCTTGCCCGGGTTCACACCGGTCAGAAACGAAGACCACGCCACCGGTGAGATCGGAGGGAGTGTCGTGGCCAGAGGATGAAATGTGCCGCGCTCGCGGAGTCGCGCCAGATTCGGCAGTTTGCCCTGTTTGATGAATCGTTCTGTAAGCTGTGGGTCCATTCCGTCAAATCCAAGAATTACGATGCGCTTCGTCTTGGCCTTAAGATAAGCGCGCCTGCGCCGCAAAAAGCGGAAGAACTGGCGTATGGGCCAGGTCAGAAAAGCAAATACGGCCTGCACCGAGGCCAAAAACAGAGTCAGGAAAGAAGAGAGGACTGCAAAGCCCGCGCCCGGACCAACGTAAGCGTGCGCGGCCGGAGTAAAGATCAAAAGAAACACTAGCGCAACGAATACGCATCGGAGAATTTGTTGCGTTCCGTACGAGCTCCCTCGCTCTTCTTTCTTCGCGGACGTCATAACTCCGTCCTCAGGGGTCCCTTGAGAAGCAGCGCGGCGGCCAGTGTCAAAACTAGATAAGGCACCAGCCATTCTATCTCCCATGTACGGAAGTGGAATACGCGCGGAGCGTACTGAATTGCAATCTGTTCCACCAAGCCCGCACGCGGGAGCGGCGGCTCGCCTGGGTTAATGATCTGCTGCCACAAGCTTCCCCGTTCTCGCTCGGAGACAATGCGCGCGAGCCCGCTCTCGGCAACGACCTGCTTTGAAAATTCACTTCCCTGCAAAACCAGGTGAATGTCGTAAGTTCCCGGCCGTTCGGCCTTCACTCTCCAATCCACCTCGCGCTCGGAAGGAATATGTACGGGTGGAGCCGACTGCACCAGCCCCGGCGGAAGACGCAGCACCGGATCTCTGAGCGAATCCACTGTCTCGAAAGTTGCACGGACAATGAAGTCACGACCGGGCTCCACCGGACCGCGCCCAAAATAGGCTTCCAACTGCGCAAACAAAATCAGCAAGGGCACGCTTAGGATCAACAGGGGCACGAGCGCGTAACGCAGGTAGAGAAGCGTATTCCCGAACAAAGTGAGATACGCGCGGAGGACCACGTTGAGTTGGTCAGGAAACAACCGCACCTCAAGAACGTGTGCGCCCATCAGATCTTTAACTCGCCGAATCGCTTTCTGATTCGAAGTCCACCGGACCGCAAGCAGGGAGATCACCGCTGTGAAGACCGAAAATACCGCCAGCACACCGAGTCTAGGCAAGGACCGCATCAACCGGAACGATAAATCGAATACCTGATCAATGAACGATAGCAACGTCGTCATACGGGTAAGCCAGCCGCGACCTGTCCCCATCCTGCGCGGCGCGAAAAAGGACTCCGAAGGTTACTCAATATAGCCGAGGCCCTGGAGACGCTTCTTGATTTCCTCCGGAGTATCACCCTCGCCCGAATCGGGCCCCATGATCTGATTGATTTCTTTTTCCACGACGTGTTGGATGAACTCATCGGCGGAGGAATAACCGGCCAGTTCGGCGCACTTTTTCGCTTTGGCGTAGAGCTCGCCGTCAATCTTCACCCGATTCCCAAACATCGCCCGTCCCCCCTATCCCTCACGCCCCGCTGAAGCCTCTCTTCACCCTCGTAACACTCCCTTTGATCTTCGCGAATTATAACGCACCCTAGCAATCCTCCCTCATGAAAAACTTCGCTCCTGACTCCTACTTCGTTGACTTTCAGTTCCACCACTCGTGTGCCCTTCGTTTGACGCACTATTCGAACGCGCTGTAAACTCATTTGTCTCCAGGGGCGCACAGGATCATGCAAGCATTGTCGCGGGCAAGCGGTACGCCGCACTTCACGGAGGTTCTTCGCTGCGGAACACAGGCGCCGAGGAGAATGGTATTCGCCCTCCTTACCCCGCTTTTCATCTTCCCCTTTTTTCTTTCCGCCGCGTCCCCCTCCGACGATCCGCCTAACGTCGTACTCATTACTATCGATACCGTTCGTCCCGACCACCTCGGTTGCTATGGCTACAGGTCCATCGAAACGCCCCACCTGGATGCCATAGCCGAGGCCGGGGTTCGCTTTACGAACGCCTATACTCCTGTTCCCATAACGCTCCCGGCGCACAGCGTGATGCTCACGGGCACGTACCCGATGCGCACGGGGATGCACGACTTCAGCGGCAACCGTCTGAATGCCTCCCAGCCGACTCTGGCGACGCTGCTGCACGCAAGGGGCTATACCACAGGTGCGGTGCTGGGCTCGGCCGTGCTCGATTCTCGCTTCGGCCTAAATCGTGGGTTTGATTTCTACTACGACCATTTCGATTTTAGCCGGTTGGATGAGAAAAACATCGACGCTATGATGCGACCCGGCAACGAAGTGATAGACCGTGCCCTCGGCTGGCTCGGGGGAAGCCGGCGGAAGCCGTTCCTCCTATGGGTCCACCTTTACGACGCGCATCATCCTTACAACCCGCCACCACCTTATTTGCAGAAATATCGCACCCATCCATATGACGGCGGAATCGCGTTCGTGGATGCGCAGGTAGGGCGCCTCGTCACCTATCTGAAAGCAAAAGGAATTTTTGACCGGACGCTGATCGTTGTTGCCGGTGACCACGGCGAGGGACTCGGCGAGCACGGCGAGAAAACCCACGGTTTCTTTATCTACGAAAGCACCCTCCACGTGCCCTTGATCTTCAAGCTACCCGCTGGCTCGGGACAACAAAAACCCGTCGTCGACGATTCCGCGAACCTGGCCGATCTCCTGCCCACGGTTCTCGAAATCGTAGGCGCGAGCAGGCCCAAAGAAGCGCAGGGCCGCAGCCTCGTCCCATATATGGCGGGAAAGCCGAACACCGCACCGGCAGAGAACTATGCAGAGACCTATTTGCCGCGAATTCATTTTAACTGGAGCGAACTGCGCGGTGTGCGCTACCGGCAATACCATTTTATCGACGCGCCGCGCCCCGAATTGTATGACCTTTCCGCAGACCCGCACGAACTCAAGAACCTTTACTCGACGCAACGTGCGGTAGCAAACGAGCTGCGAAAACGCCTCGGGCAACTCATTACTCGATTCACGCCGGCCTCTGGAGAAAAAACGGCAGAGACAACTGGCCTCGACCCGGCATTAATGGAACGTTTGAAATCGCTCGGGTACGTGGCCGTCGCTGGCGGCGGTGACGAGGTACTGAGCGACCGCCGTTTGGCCGATCCGAAAGACCGCGTCCAGGTGTACGAACTCGTCTCCGATGCGCTCGCCGATAGCCAGCGAGGCAACTACGCGGACTCGATCCAAAAGCTGCATCGGGCGGAGTTAGCCGAAAAGGATTCTCTTCCCGTTCATTATCTGCTCGCGCTGAACTATTACCGCCAAAGTGATTTTCAGACCGCGATCAACGAATTCCAGATCGTTCTCAAATTAAGCCCCGAATACACGCTCGCCAACTACTATCTGGGTCTTTCCTACACACGAACCGGAGAGTGGGATAAGGCGATTGCCTCCTTCCGTCGAACACTCGAACTTGATGCCACGAATTTCTCGGCCGCGTATAACCTCGGCGCCGCCTACCTGAAAAAAGGAAATGTCGAGGATGCCGAGGGAGCCTTCCGTCAGTCCGTGAAGATCAACCCGGGCTACGCCCAGGCCCATGAGGCCCTGGGGGAGTTGTTGTTGTACACGGGAAAACTGGACGAGGCCATCGCGGCGCTCCGCACCGCCCTGGAGATCGCTCCCGGCTACACCAAGTCTCGCGAGGTGCTGGTTAAGGCGCTGCAGGCCAACGGACAGAACCGCGAAGCGGAAGAAGAATTAAGAAAGGGAGCCGACGGTAGTTCGCGGCCTTAGGTGCAGCCTCCTGTGAAGATTTGTCAGCCGGAAAAACGCTGGGGGCACGTTGTCCTCTCGTCCCTTGGCTGCGCTTTTCTCCTGCTTGGGGTTGCCCTGTTCCTCGGCTCCTGCCGTAAAAACAAACCACCGCGTCCGAACGTCTTGATAATTACGGTGGATACCCTGCGCGCCGATCGCGTGGGTTGCTACGGCTACTCCGGTGGCCTCACTCCCAACGTGGACGCGCTGGCGAAGGACGGCATTGTCTTCGAGCGCGGCGTTGCCCAGGTTCCTCTCACTTGGCCGTCGCACGCAGCGATCTTCACCGGCACGTATCCCTTCCACAACGGTATCCAGGACTTCACGGGGCAGCCTCTGAGCGATCGCTTTCGCACCCTGGCTGAAAGTCTTAAAGACCACGGTTACACTACCGCCGCGGTCGTCAGCTCGTTTGTACTCGATAGGAGTTGGGGGCTCGCCCGCGGATTTCAAAGCTACGATGACGCATTTGCCGGGCAGGAGTTCCTTCAAAAGAATCTAGGCCTGGTCGAGCGCCGCGCGGAAGAAAGCGTGAATCATGCCCTGGCCTGGCTGGAAGCTCATCCAAATCAGCCGTTTTTCCTCTGGCTCCATCTCTACGACCCGCACAGTCCATATAAACCGCCCGAACCGTTCCGCTCGCAATACGCTAAGCAGCCCTACGAGGGCGAAATCGCCTACGCGGACAGCCAACTGGGTCGGCTCTTCGCCTGGCTCAAGCAGGCACCCAACGGCCTCTATGACAATACCCTGATCGTCTTCCTCAGCGATCACGGCGAATCCCTTGGAGAGCACGGCGAAAGAGAGCACGGTTTCTTCGTCTATGATTCGACCGTGCGCGTTCCTGTCGTCTTGAAGCCTCCAAAAAGCGCGGGCCTTGTCGCGCAGCGCGTTGCTGAGGCAATCGAAACGGTTCAAGTAGGACCAACGGTATTCGAGCTGGTGGGAGTGCAGGACTCCATCCAGAAACAATTTCAGGCAGCGAGCCTCGTTCCGCTGGTGAACGGCAAGCCCCATGCTCCACCGCGCCCCGCCTACAGCGAGACGTTTTATCCGGCGAACTCATTTGGCTGGAGTCCGCTCCGCAGTATGCAAACCGCCCGATACCACTTTATCGATGCTCCGGAGCAGGAACTCTATGATCACCAGGCCGATCTATCGGAAACCAATAACCTCGCTGCCAAGAACGCGAACGTTGCCACGAGTCTGCGCGCTCAGATGAATCAGCTATTCACCAACTACCCGGCGTCGGCAGCCGCCTCCGGAGGAGCCGCCTCCGGCACAAGCGCGAGCCCGGAGGTCATGGAAAAGCTAAGGTCCCTCGGCTACGTTGCTTATCGCGCTCCGGCAGTGCCAAACGCAAAATTAGCCGACCCCAAGGACAAACTGCCCGTCTTCCAGGACATACTGCGAGCCACCGACCAGATCCAGACTGGCAATTTCACCGCCGCGCGCTCCCTGCTCTCCAGCGCGCAGCGAAAGGAGCCGCACCTCTATCTGATCCCCTTCCTCCTTGGGGAGGCGGCCTCACACAACGCCCAATGGAAAGAAGCCGAGACACAATTCGGCCGCGCCGCCGCTCTCAATCCCGGTTTTGAACAGGCCCGTATGGGTCTCGCTCGCGCTCTCGGCCTGCAAGGCAAGACCGCGCGGGCCCGGGATATCATCGGCACCCTGCTCACGACGAATCCCCAGAATTTCCGCGCCTGGTTCCTGCTCTCTCAAATCGAATCCAAAGACGACCCGCGCTCCAGCCGTCAGGCGCTCGACAAGGTGATCGCCATTCAGCCCAATTTCGCTCTTGCCTATCGCGACCGCGGCCTGCTCTCGGTCCGTGAGCAAACCTACGTGAGCGGCGCGGAAGACCTCTCGCGCGCTGCGGACATGGGCTTACGCGACGTAACAACTTACAATTCTTTGGGCATCTGCTACAGCCGCATGAACCGCCTCGACGATGCCCTCGAAAGTTATCGGCGCGCTATCGCTGTCGACCCCAGGTATGCTCAAGCGCACCTCAACCTCGGCTTCGTCTACGAGCGCATGAATCAACCGGAAATGTCAAAGAAGGAATACGCCGAGGCCTGCCGTCTCGACCGCGGGATTTGCCCACTCGTCGCCGGTCGTTAGCAGCTCCTATCTGGGAAAATCTACGGCGGGGCAGGTTGCACGATCTTGCTCAGCGCCACGCGAACTTTGGGCACCATCGGGTCCTTTGGAAACTGCTTCAGGAACGACTCGAACATCGCAGCGGCTTCATGTTCCCTGCCTGTCTGCAAATAGAGCGTAGCCAGTGTGATTGGCACCTGCGGCATTTTCGGATCAAGGTCGCGAGCAGTCTTCAGTTGCTCCTCGGCTGCCTTGAAATCCCCCAGCCGAGCCAGCACCGACCCATTCAAATAATGCCCCATCGCACTGGAAGGCGCCAGCCGAAGACCCGCTTCGAGTGTTTGCTTGGCCTCATCGTTCCGCCTCGTCATGTACAGCACGTTTCCGAGATTGAAGTAGGCTTGCGCCCCATTCTGATTCAGCTCTATCACCCGCCGGAATTCTGTTTCCGCCGCCTTCACCTCTCCCTTTTGCAGATGGTGAATCCCCAGGTTGTTCAGTGCTGGATAAAAGTCTGGTGCTTCATGTAGGGCAGCTTCATAGAGCCGAACCGCTGCATCCATCTCTCCTCGCTGCTCCGCTTTGTTTCCCGCTTCAAATTCTTTGATGACCCCCGGCGGAAACTTCTTCTTCAATTCGGCAACATCGACGATATCTGCATTCATGCCACTTAGGCCGTCGGGCACGCTCTTCCGCCTCTCTGTGAGAGCAGGCCGCAGTATCACCCGTACGACGTTTGTTTGTGCGGTAGAAGGATTAATGACAACCATTAGGCGAACCGGCTGATACCGCTCGGCTTCGATCACGACAGTGTAGACATTCGGAAGCAGGTCAATGAAGCTGAAACTCCCCTCGGAATCGCTATAGGAGTCCCCCACAACCATGCCATGAGCCTCAAGGGTCACCCGGAGCCTCTCGTTCGGGAAGGTGCCGTCCATCTGGCGGATCTCTCCTGCAATGTTGCCCTGCTGTTGCTGTGCGAAGAGGGTTCCGGGAAAAGTGAGTAGCAAGAGCAGTGGGCGGAGAGCATAGGAAATCCAACCCGTTCGCGCTCCGTCTTCCCGCATCGGTTACACCGCTTGCTAAGAGACTACCACCTTGTCGCTACCATTGCGCAGGTTCGATTTCCTCAAATAAAAAGGGGCCCGGCAAATTCGCCAGGCCCCGATCTGCTGTTAACAAAAATTACCAGAGCAGCTTCAGGCCGAACTGCATCAGGCGCGGCTGGAACGTGCCCGCCGACTGGCCAAAAATTCCGCTGGTGATCCGGTTTGCAAAGTTAGCCCCTGTTGCGCTGCTGGGCAGCTTGAAGTTGGCCCGATTGAAGGCGTTGAAAACCTCGAAACGGAATTGGAACTTGAACCGCTCGGTGAGCTGCAGATTCTTGAACAACGACTCGTCCGTCGTCCACTGTCCCGGCCCCACCAATGTGTTCCGCCCCAGATTTCCGTCGCAAGCCTTGCACGGGGTCCCGAAGAAGGCGGTCCGCAAGGCGCCGGGGCTACCAGCAGACCCACAGGTACCCGCGGACCCTACCACGGCGCCACCGGAATTCCAACCGCAACCGAACGAAGAGTTGTTCGCGAACCAACCGTTTGCCCAATCGTTCCTGCTGGCAGTGAACGTTTTTCCGCCCGGCCCCACGTCCGGGCGGTCATTGCGCTCGCCGTCATAGTTGAAGTCGCACGCATTGCCGGTAGCGCAGTATGGCGAAAAGTGCGCCCCCGTCTGAAACGACCAGAGACCGTTATATTGCCAGCCGCCGAGGACCTTCCCCGCAAAGCCCTTCTGCGCTCTCATGAAGGGAATCTCCCAAACGTAATTGAAGGTCAGCCGGTGCCGGACGTCAAATGTCGAGTTGCCCTTATCCAACCCCGGCTTGGTCACATCCAAGGAGTAACCGTCCCCGGCGGCAGCCCCATTGGCTGAGGTCGCACCGCTGTGCCAGTCTGAGCCCGTGTCAATGGAGTGGCTCCAGGCATAGTTTGCGTTGAACACCAGTCCTCGCGTCGCCTGGTGCTTCACGCCAACTTGCAGGCCGTTGTACCACGATTTGCTCACGTTATCCCACACACGTAGGCGGCCGTAATTGGCGTTCAACCTGCGTTGCCCGAGACCCGTGAGTGTCCGCCCGAACGAGTCCACAACTGTAGTCCCCGCTGCGAGCCGGTCGCCCGGCAGACGATTGGCCTGCTCGGAGCGGAACAGATTACGCGCCTCGGTTCCCACGTAATTCACTTCCAGAGTCGTCTTCGGCAATATCTCCCGCTGGACGCCAAAATAGTAATTCAGCACGTACGGGTCGCGAATCCCTTGGGGGAAAACGATACCCGTCAGGTTGGCGAAGTTGCTGTTCCAGGAATTGTATCCCTGTAGGTTCCCCACGGCCTGGGCTCCAACGCCCTGACCCGGGTTACCAGCCGCTCCGGTAAAGATCGGCGTCGCACCGCTGTTGGGCGCACAGGCGGTCGTCACAGGATCGCACGCGGCCACCCCGCTCGGCGTACCGGCAGGACAAAAAGCGCTGACCGTGCTTCCGTTGCAGGCTGCCGTCGGCCCGTAAACGATGGCATTCACATCTCCGCCGAGGGCATTGTTAACACCGTTAAAAGAATAAAACGGCGGGTTCCAGCGCGAGTTCGAGAGCGGGTTATACAGAGTGCCCTCGTACGACACTCCGAAGCCGCCGCGAATCGCAGTCTTACCGTTGCCCCACGGATCGTAGGCCACGCCGACACGCGGACCAAAGTTATGGTGATTGCCTTTGCCCAGGCTCTTAGCTGTCGAAAACCCGCCCGGCCCGCATATACCGGCGAGGACGTTTTGGGCTAATTGAGTCGGGGTGTCGCAGCCCGGAGCTCCAGCCGGAATGTTGGCGCTTTGAATCCCATCCGCGCAGTACCCGTTGCCGGGGTTCAAGCAGCTGCCATTGGGCCCGAGGTTCGGCCCGAGAACGAACGTTGTTACCTTGCCCAACTTTTCCGTGTGCCGGGTAAACAGGTCGTAACGTATCCCGAGGTTTAGAGTCAGCTTGCGGGTTACTTTCCAGTCGTCTTGCACGAAGGCGCCCACTTCCAGGTTCCTCCAATGCCGGAAGTTATCCGCCAACTCCGCTGGCTTGCCTGATATAAAACCCGGATCTACGCCCGCGGCCATTCCATACGGCGCATCCGCCGCGAAATAGATCTGGTCGAAGAAGTAGTAGGACGGTCGGGCAATGTTGAATTCGCTGTTTTCTAGATTCCGCCGGAAATCCGCGCCCACTTTGATACTGTGCTTCCCCTTCTGGAAGGACATCATGTCCGCGTACGAATAAATGTTCTCGTGAAAGACCTGGGGATAGCCATTATAGGAGCCAAACCCCGCGGAGCCATCGTCAAAACCGACCGAAGGCACCCCAGGGGCGTTGGGGTGATTCTCGGTCAAGTTGAGCGCATAGCCCGCGCGCGCTTCGTTGATCCAATTGGGGCTGAACGTGTGCACCCAGCTCAACTGCAGGTTCGGGGCGTGGGTCGGCGTAGCGTTTTTGAAGCCGTGGATCGAACTGCTAGCATTCAGCGGGCCGAAGCTGTCCAGCGCGTGCAACCAGTGGAATTCGCCGAACACCCGGTCCTTTTGTCCTTTAACCCAATCAATCCGCGTGGAAAATTCGTTCCCGTTGAATAGGTTGCCTTGGGTCTGCGATCCGAAAATCACCAGGTTCTGGTTCAGGAACGGCATGTTGCGATCAGTAATTGCGCCCGCCCGCTGGGCCGGCGCCGCGCCACCAAAATACGACGCGCAGTTCGGGACAGGAGTCGGGTTGGTGGCACTCTTGGGATGCGTCCCGGTCAGGTAAGTCTGGTCGGCAGCAGTTATTCCGAACAGATTAACAAAGTTGGACATCACCCCCGAGAAGCCCGTCGGAAAATTGTCAGGGCACATATAATCCCCAAACGTGCCGAAACCACTGCCGGATCCCCCCCCACCTCCCGCCACGTAATTCGCCAGTGTCAGCGAGTTTGCATTATTGGGATCTCCGGGGCTGACGGTCGGAAAATCCTTATAGACCAGCGCGGCCGTGGAGCCTGGGAATGCGCTCACGATTGCATTCCGCCATTCTGACGACTCCGAAAGGATCGGCGTCGCGGGCGCTTGCCCAACGAAGCGGTCTCCCTGGTAGGAAGCCGTGAAGAACAGATGGTCCTTCATGATCGGACCCGTGATCGTCGCACCGAACTGATTGTAACGGAGCTTTGGCGGCTTGCCGCTTACCTCCGGAAAGTTCGTCTCGGTATTCCGGAAAAATTCGTTGGCATCTAGTTTGTCGTTGCGCAGGAACTCATACACGCTCCCATGAAGCGTGTTCCCACCCGACTTGGTTACCACGTTGACGATGGCCGCCGCGCTATTCCCATACTGCGCGGACATGTTCAGCGTCAGTTCCTGGAACTCCTCGACCATGTCGGCATTCGGCGTGGTCACCACGCCCCCGCTCAGCCCCTTGTCCGAAGCGCCATTGATCAGGAAGCCCGTGAAGTTCGGCCGCAGGCCGTTCACCACCGTGTTGTGGCCGTTCTCGAAGGAGACACCGTCCGCGTTGACTGCACCAGGAGCGAGCTGAATCAGGTCAAAAACGTTCCGGCCGTTCAGCGGCAGGTTGGAGATTTGGGTTGAACCGATTGTCGTGGACAATCTCGCGTCGTCGGTCTGGACCAGCACCGCACCGGCTTCCACAACGACCGTTTCCGACTGCTGCCCGAGCTCGAGTTTGAAGTCCACGCGCTCGATCGTACCCGCTCCGAGATACAGCCCGGTCTTCACGGCTTTCTTGAATCCCGGGGCCGTCACCGTAAACTTATACGTCCCGACAGGCAACTCTGCAATTCGATACAAGCCTTCCGCATTCGATTTCACGCTGGTCGTGGCGTTCGTGCCGATGTTCATGACGGTCACGTCGGCTGACCCAACGGACGCACCCTGAGGATCCGTAACCGTCCCAGTAAAGATCCCGTTCTGAATTTGCGCATGCGCCGGCATTGCCGCAAATGCAAAAACTAGCAACGCGATAAAGAAACTCCACGCAGACACACCGCGAAAACACTTCGCCGCACTCTCAAAACAAGAATTAACAGAATTCATGCGTCACCCCCCCGCTGAACGTGGTGGAATACACCTTGGTGAGAACAAACCGGCTTATCGGTAGTTGCAGGCAACCCTTCACCCCATTGTGCATTTATATCTCTCACTAAAGCTCGCTTGTCAATAAGTTTTTATTTTATTTAGCTCAGTGGAATGTAACTTCAGACTCATCCAAATAATGGATATCCGCAATTATGGATATCTGCAATTATGGATAGTCCGGTCAAACACAGTTCGTACGTTCGTACAGCTCAAAAACGAGGGAAACACCAATTCGAACGAAAGTGATCCTACCGCCTGCGCTGTAAGGGCATAACCTCCCCCGTTCCCTCCCAGATCACCGTTCCCCGGTCCACGGGCAAGCTCGTCAGCTTTTCCACCAGCCCGGAGGGCCATCGAATTATGACTTGATCGACGCGCGTCGCCGATCCAAGGCCGAAGTGCAGCCGGGCATCACTCGCGGACAGATAGCTGCTATTTGCGCGTACCTCATCGACTTGTTTCATGCCCCTGGCAACAATTTCGACCCGGGCGCCGTAGGCGTCGCGGTTCGATCGCGTTCCAATCAACTTCAGGTTGATCCAATGGCCGCGCGGCTTCGATACGTTGCGCAGCAGCGTGGGGGACCCGTCGAGGTTGGAAATGAGAACCGCGAGCGCGCCATCATTATTAATGTCAGCGACAGCCAAACCTCGGCCGACTCGGCGCTGCCCGAGGGCGGGACCTGCTCGCAGACCAACCTCCTCAAACCGCCCATCTCGCAGGTTATGGAATAGCAGTGCTCGCTGCGCATTCGTAATCCCGAAGGCATGCTCGTCCACTTGCGGATTTACGTGCCCATTGGCAACAAGAATGTCTTTCCAGCCGTCGTTGTCGTAGTCCAGGAAACGGACACCAAACCCTAGAAACGGAACACTGACCGCGCCGAAGCCTGCCGCGCCCGCCCGATCGTCGAACGTGCCGTCGCCGTTATTGTGATAGAGATTGTTCGCGTCGTCAGAGAAATTCGTTTTGACCAGGTCTGGAAGACCATCGTTATCGTAGTCACCGAAATCCACACCCATCCCTGCCTGTTCGCGGCCGTCTTCGCTGAATGCCACACCGGCCGTTACCGCAACTTCCGTGAACGATTTGCCCTCATTGTTGTGATACAGAAGACTCGGTGAAGAATCGTTCGCCACATAAATGTCAGGCCATCCATCGCCGTCGTAATCGCACCAAACCATTCCGAGACCGTAGTAGGAATTGGCGTCGATGTTCATCCTCTCGGTAACATCCGCGAAACTACCATCGCCGTTATTATGGTAGAGGCGGTCGCGCGATCCCGCGAGGCCACGCGGGCCGCAGGAAACCGGGATGCCGCGGTACTGGCAAAATGGAGAGCTGCCAAATTTCGGAAGGTTGTTCAGATCGAGATCCACGTAATTCGTAACGTAGAGGTCCAGAAACCCGTCGCGGTCGTAGTCGCCGAAGGCGGCGCTCGTGCCCCAACGCCCTGGATTTCCAACACCCGCCTGGGCCGTCACGTCACGAAATGTTCCGTCACGATTGTTCTTATAAAGGAAGGAGCTGGTGAGGCACGTAATATAAAGGTCGTCCCAGCCATCGTTGTTGTAATCCCCCACCGCCGCCCCAAAGCACCAGCCGCGGCGCGCCAGACCAGCATTCTCTGTCACGTCGGTAAATGTGCCGTCATGGTTGTTGTGGTAGAGCTTGCTCAAGGGACTCTTTCCCGTCTGCATGTCCTCGAGCGTAGAGCCGTTCACCAGATAAATATCCGGCCAGCCATCGTTGTCGTAGTCGATAAAGGCGACGCCACCACACATCGATTCCATGATGTAGAGCTTCCTTGCGCCACCGCAGGTCAGGTGAAAATCGATCCCCGAGGCCCGGGTCACATCCATAAACGCCGGCGTCGAAGCCTGCTCCCTTTGGACGCCGACGGCAGGAAACAACAAAGCAGAAGTAACCAGCAAGCACACTGAAATGGATCGCGGACGCGCGGAGGGAAAGAAATGCATTCTAATTGGGCCGATACGCCATACCACCCGTCTCTCCCTGCCGTTTCTTGAGTTCCGCGAACTGCTGTAACGCCTTCGCGGCTTCCGCTTGGTTTTGCACCCTGCCATACGCGCGCGCCAGCAGAAAAAACGGGCTCGGGTTGTCTGCATTTAGCGCCGCCGCCTTTTGTAACGTCTCGATTGATTCAAGCGGCCGGCCGAGTTCAAGAAGAGCTTTCCCCAGAGCGTACTGGGCATCGGCATTCTCCGGGGCCATTCGCACGGATTGGCTAAGCTGGAGAGAGGCCTCCTGCGTTTGGCCGGAGTCTAATAGGGCGCGTCCCATCCGGTAATAAACTTCGGCATTGTCCCGGTGCAACGCCAGTTCTTTCCGGAATTCCGCGATTGCTTCCGAATTCCGTCCAAGGCTCTGGTAAGCGTAGCCAAGATGGTAGTGGCCGAGGGGAAATCTAGGATCGATGGAGAGAGCCTTATTGAATTCACGGATGGCAGGAATCGTGCGATTGGTATTCAGGTAAGCGCGGCCGAGCAGGATGTGCTGCAGTGGCAGCTCCGGTTTGAGCCGGACCACGACCTCCAGCGATTCGCTGGCGGCAAGATATTGTTTCGTACTTAGATAGGCAAGGGCTAGATCCAATTGTGGTTCGTAGCGGTTTGGCATGAGCCGGGTGGCTTGCGAAAGTTCCCGAATGGCCGTCTCCATCTGTCCATTCTGAAAGTACGCGAACCCGATCACATGACGAGTCTCCCCGTCGTCGGGCCACCGCGAGACGGCTTCGCGCGCCAACTGCAGAGCGCGGGGTCTTTCTCCTAAGCGCAAGTAACACAGCACGAGGCTATGCCACGCCTGCTTTCTCTCCGGGGCTGCACCCCGCACCTGCTCGAAGCCGCGAACCGCAGTGGCAAAATCGCCCTGCTCAAAAGCCAGTTGAGCTTCCTTCAACGTCCGATCCGTCGAAGTGGAAGGAATCTGAGCGAATGCTCTGGAAAGAAAAACCACGAAGATCAAGGGCAGAAGGAGTCTCGATGTGCTGCAGATCCGTCTGCGGACTAGGAATATCATCTGCATCGCTCTGATGGAAATGATATAACACCAACCTTCGGGGTTTGTCACCAAACCCGGCAGGGGAGTTGATAGGCTTCGATTGGGTGCTCCATTACACTGGCTGCACTCCAGACAGGGGAACTCAAGAGTAGAGGGACGCACGGAAATTCTGCCTTCACCTACCCCTCTACGGCGTCTTGAGTGTCCACTCCATCAGCGCTGAAGAAGATGAAACGACTCTACATTTGGATGGTTGCAATTGGTGTCACCGGATTACTCGGCACCCTTCTGGGTCTATCGCTGGCGCGCAAGTACCGCGCGGAGTCTCCCCAGCAAAAAAGGAAGCTCCTCATTTTGGGTATCGACGGTATGGATCCGCAACTTTTGCAACGTTTTATGGATCAGGGAAAAATGCCCAACTTTGCCGCGCTCGCCGCGCGCGGCGGATTTCTCCCTCTGCAGACGAGCATTCCACCGCAAAGCCCGGTCGCCTGGGCCAATCTGATTACCGGCATGAACCCAGGGAGTCACGGCATCTTCGATTTTATCCATCGCGATCCCGCCACCCTGACCCCCTACTTCTCGACTTCCCAAGTTAAGCCGCCCAAGCACAACCTGCGGCTGGGGAGCTGGGTAATTCCCCTCTCGGAGGGAGAGGTGTTGCTACTGCGGCACGGCAAAGCCTTCTGGCAATACCTGGACGAGCAGGGGATTCCCCTGACCGTTTTCCGTCTACCTTCGAATTTTCCGCCCGTCTCTAGCAGAGGCAAGACATTCGCGGGCATGGGCACACCAGATCTGCTCGGCGGGTATGGCACATTCTCCTTCCACACAGACGACCCGATTTTCTCCCTGGGGCCGGTGAATGGCGGCGTTATCTACGCGGTTCAGGTTGCGGGTGACCGCATTGAAGCACACCTCCACGGACCCATCAATACGCTTCGCAAGGAAAACCCCGAACTGACCATTCCTTTTTCCGTTGATCGCGACCCTTCTGAGCCTGTCGCGCGATTCTCCATCCAGGATCGCCAGTTCATTCTTCGCGAGCACGAATGGAGCCCTTGGGTACCGCTGACGTTCAAGTTCATCCCAGGCTTGGAAAGCATCACTGGGATCTGTCGCTTCTATCTGAAGCAAGTCCGGCCCCAGTTCGAGCTGTACGTGACTCCGATCAACATCGACCCTTCGCATCCGGCTCTGCCGCTTTCCACTCCCGAAAAATACGCGCCTGAGCTTTCGCGCGAGCTCGGCTACTTCTATACGCAGGGAATCGCGGAAGACACCAAGGCCCTCACCAGCGGTTTTCTGAGCGACGACGAGTATCTGGTACAAGCGCGCATGGTGTTCGAGGAGCAGCGGCGCCTCTTCGAGCATGAACTAGCGCAATTCCGCGCCGGGCTGTTCTTCTTCTACTTCTCAAGCCTCGATCTTAATGGGCACATGTTCTGGCGGGCGACGGATCCTGAGTCTCCCTCCTTCGATTCGGAACTCGCAGCGAAGCACGGACGGGTGCTCGAAGACTACTACCGCGAGATGGACGGAATCCTGGGTGAGGCGCTCCGTGCGGCGGACGAAAACACTATCGTTCTCGTGGTCTCCGACCATGGCTTCGCACCGTTCCGCCGATCCTTCAACCTGAACGCTTGGCTTTTGGAGAACGGCTATCTGGTGTTGCGCGCGGGAGCGTCTTCGCAAGGCCGCGACATCTCCCGCGACGCAGACTGGTCGCGGACGCGTGCCTACGGGCTGGGTCTTAACGGGCTGTACTTGAACCTGCGCGGACGTGAAAAAAACGGAATTGTGAATCCGGGAGCCGAGGCCGAAGCGCTCCAGCGAGAGATTGCGGAGCGGCTCCTGGCCGTGCGCGAGCCGAACGGCCAGCAACAAGTGGTTACGCGCATGGACCGTGCTGCCGAGGTCTATTCGGGGCCGTCCGCGTCACAGGCGCCGGACCTCATCGTCGGGTACAACCGCGGGTATCGCGTCGGATGGGACAGCGTGCTGGGCGGCATCTCAGCGAACGTGATGGAGGACAACACCCAACCCTGGAGCGGAGACCACTGTATTGATTTCACGAAAGTTCCTGGGGTGGTCTTGAGCAATCGCAAGATCCACGCGGAACACCCGGCTCTGACGGATATCGCCCCGACGATACTTGCTGAGTTCGGGATCGCGACGCCAGATACGATGAAAGGCCGCAGCATCTTCGAGCCGTCAGGACAGAACGCGGACCGTGGCGCGGCGACGCCGGATTAAGCGGGAAAGTAGCATTGAGCCTCTTGCTGATCACAACCATCGGGCTGGGTGTGGGATTGCTGCTTGGGTTGACGGGAATCGGCAGCGGGTCAGTCCTGACGCCCCTTCTTATTCTCGTGGGAGGGCTTGCACCATCGAAAGCCGTGGGAACCAGCCTGGCATTCGCTTTCGCCACGAAGATCGTCGCGAGCATCAGTTTCTACAGGAGAGGGCTTATTGATTTCCACATTCTGAAAACGGTACTGCCGGGCGCGGCGACGGGCCTGCTACTAAGCTTTTCCCTGCTCGTAGGCTTGCGCGTGCGATCCCCTCAAATGCAGAGCGGCTTTCTGCAGCGGGCCATTGGAGTGGCGCTGCTGGCCGTATTTGCGCTGATGGCCGCGCGGCTCTTTCCCAAAACCTACGGGCATGCCATCACCGAGCGCATGATGAGTTTCGCGAAGCGTCACGAGCGCTCGCTCGCTTTCGCAGCAGGATTCGCCGTCAGCTTCAGCGTTATGCTCACTTCGATCGGTGCGGGAGCGGCACTGATACCGATGCTCTACCTTCTGTACCGGCCAGATTCGGGTCGCCTGGTGGGCACGAGCATCTTCTTCGGAACTATTTTGAGCGCGGCGGCGGGTTTGATCCATGCAGGAGAAGGCGACGTGGACGTGCGCGTGGTTGCAGCGCTTCTGGTGGGTTCCGTGCCGGCGATTTGGCTGGCGAGCCATCTGCATGGTCGATTGCCCCGGCTGGTTTCCGAGGGAATCATCGCTGCCGTCATGCTCGTCCTCGGCGTGCGCCTTGCCTTTCTCGGATAGTCATCATTGGCGCAAAGGGCCAAGCTCCGGTTGTGGCTCCTCTCGAAGCTCCCTTCGCAGCGCCCTTCAAGACTCTGGTCAAGCGACCTAGGATACTTATACTTGACATAAGCTTGGAAGGGTCACGACTCCAGATATCCAAGGCGTACAAGTCGCTCGCGGATACGCGCTTCTTCCTCGGGCGTGTAACCGGCCACAGGTAAAGGCTCAACATAGCCCGATTCCTCAAGCCCTTGCAGAATGCGGACCACCGACTCCTGCGGGCTCTCCGTCTCGGTCTCAATGGTCAGTTCGGGTTTGAAAGGGGGCTCATAAGGATCGTCTACGCCGGTGAAGCCCTTGATTTCGCCGGCCAGCGCTTTCTTGTAGAGGCCCTTGACGTCGCGCTGGATGCACGTTTCCACTGAGGCCTTCACATAGACCTCGACGAAATTACCGACTGACGCCCGCACTTCGTCTCGCACGGCGCGATAAGGCGAAATGGCAGCGGCGATCGCCGCTGCGCCATGCTTCGTCAACAATCCACACACAAAACCGATCCGTCGTACATTCTCGTCGCGGTCCTCTTTGCTGAATCCCAGCCCTTTGCATAGATGCCGCCGCACCACGTCCCCATCCAGCACTTCGACGCCATGCCCGCGCTCCCGCAATTCGTGCGACAGCAGTTCCGCCAGCGTAGACTTCCCCGCCGAGGGCAAGCCCGTGAACCACACCGTGAAGCCCTTTTTTGTTCGCGTCATTTTTCCCGGTAGGCTTTCTCTAGGATTGCGGCCACTTCGGAACGCGTGAATTCAAGGGGCAGTTCCTCGCCGTTGCGCAGCAGTTCCCGTACTTTCGTGCCGCTCAGAACCAGCCGGTGCTCCGGCCCGTGCGCGCAAGTCTTTTCCGAAGAGACTTGCCCGCACAGCTTGCAATAAAAGGTGGCATCAAAGCAGAGCGGTGTAATGCCAAGTTCGTCCGGTTCGAAGGCGAAGAATTTTTTCTGCGCGTCAAAGGGTCCGTAAAAGTTGCCGACGCCCGCATGGTCGCGCCCGACTATGAAGTGCGTGCAGCCGTAATTCTTCCGCGCGATGGCGTGGAAGATGGCCTCGCGCGGCCCGGCATAGCGCATCGCCGCGGGATACACGCTGAAAACGGTGCGCGCCGCTGGCAGCGAACTGCCCAACAGCGCCAGGTAACATTGGATTCGCACTTCGGCGGGCACATCTCCGTCCTGCGTGTCCCCCACCAGCGGATGCAGCAGCAGTCCGTCCACGGTTTCCATGGCGCACTTCAAAATGTATTCGTGTGCGCGGTGGACAGGATTACGCGTCTGGAACGCCACGATTGTCTTCCATCCGTGCTGGCCGAACAGGTAGCGCGTCTCCTTTGGATCCAGTCGGTAATTCTCATAAGTTTTATCTTGGTGCCGCTCCAGTAGGCGGATCGGCCCGGCCAGGCAGTATTGGCCTGCACTCTTGAGGTAACGTACGCCGGGGTGCGAATCCTCCGTTGTCCGCAGCACGCTCTGCGCCTCGCGTTCGCGGTCGTACTGGAAAATTTCCTCCAGCATTAACAATGCGATCACGCGGTCCTCGGCGTCCGTGAGCGCCACGGCCTCGGCTCGCCCGATCGAGCGCTGCGTCTCCTCCGTCACCGCCAGGGTCACCGGAATCGTCCACACCTCTCCCCTGGCCAGCCGTTCTTCGCGCAGGACGCTTTCGTAGTCCCGGCTCCCCATGAACCCTTCCAGCGGAGAAAATGCGCCGACGGCTATCATCTCCACGTCTGAGAGTTGACGCGCGTTCAACCGCACCCGGGGAAACTGCGCGACACGCTCCAGCCATTCCTCGCGCGCCTCCCCTTCGAGTACACGGTTGATCAGTGTGCCGCCATGCGGACGATTGGGAATCATGGGATCCGCTTTGGGCTCCCTTCTTGCCGATATCTTCTCATGCAAACGTCGTCGAGAATGACATCCGTATGCTTATAATACATGCCCGCTGGGTGGTCAACGAGTCCAGCGGCCCATTATGCAACGACATTCTGGAATCTACCGGGGGAAACGCAGCTCCTAGGGCAACCCTTCTCTCAGCGCAAGAGTCTCCTAGCGCCGAAGTGGGGTCAGGATCGACATGGCTGGCAATTCACATCCGAAAATCTGCGTTCTGGGTCTCGACTGCGCCGCGCCGGAAATTGTCTTCGGCGACCAGCGCCTCAAGAATCTCCACCGCCTGATGAGCATGGGCACGTGGGGACGCCTCGAGAGCGTCATCCCGCCGATCACCGTCCCCGCGTGGATGTGCATGGCCACCAGCCAGGACCCCGGCTCGCTCGGCGTCTACGGCTTTCGGAATCGCGCCAACCGCACCTACGGTGGCCTCAGCTTCGTGGATTCCCGTTCCATCACCGAGCCGGCCATCTGGGATCACCTCGCCAGCCACGACAAGCGCTCCATCGTCATGGGGCTTCCTCCGGGTTACCCTCCGCGCCCCATCCAAGGCATTCGCATCGGCTGTTTCCTCACGCCTGACCCCGCGAAGAACCAGTTCACCTATCCCGCCGAGATTGGCAACGAGATCCGCTCCCTCGTGGGCGACTACGCCGTGGATGTACCGGGCTTTCGCACCGATGACAAAGCCTGGCTCCGCGAGCAGATATTCGAAATGAGCCGCAAGCACTGGAAAGTGGTTCGCTGGCTGCTTGCTGAAAAAGAGTGGGACTACTTTCACTATGTGGATATCGGTCTCGACCGTGTCCACCATGGCTTCTGGGATTCCTTTGATCCGAAGCACATTCACTACAAGCCAGGCAATCCCTACGAATCCGTCATCCCCGACTATTACCTCTGGCTTGATGAACAGATCGGCGCGGTGCTCGACATGCTCGAAGGCAAGGCAGTCGTCCTCGTCGTCTCCGACCACGGCGCACAGCGCCTTGACGGCGGCTTTGCGGTCAACGAGTGGCTCGCCCGCGAAGGTCTCCTTGTGCTGGACGATACGCCCAAAGAGATCACGCCCTTCTCCAAGGTCAAGGTCAATTGGGCGAAGACCAAAGTGTGGAGCGAAGGCGGCTATTACGCCCGGATGTTCTTCAACGTCGAGGGCCGCGAGCCTCGCGGCATCATTCCCGCCAAGCAGTACGAATCCTTCCGTGACGACATCAAGCAGCGCCTCGAATCCCTCACCGATCCGCAGGGTCGCCCGCTCAACTCCCTCGTCTTCAAGCCCGAGCAGATCTATCGCCGCGTGCGCAACGTCGCTCCCGATCTAATTGTCCACTTCGGCGGGCTTTATTGGCGTTCCATCGGCAGCGTGGGCCACCGCCGCCTGCATGTAGAAGAGAACGATACCGGGCCCGACGCCTGCAATCACGCGCAGTTCGGCACGTTCATTCTTTACGCGCCCGCCCTCAAGGTGCGCGGCGAACTCCAAGGCGCGCATCTCCTGGACATCTCGCCGACGCTCCTCGATCTCGCCGGTTACGACATCCCCTCAGCCATGCAGGGCCGCTCCCTGCACTCCCGCGCCTGAACAAGCACCACCACTTGGCCGCCCCAGCTCTTTCTTCTGTCGCGTATCGATTACCTCACCGAAACACGTAAATCACATCTGCGAAATACTCCCGTAATCCGTCGCGCTTGAAACTGTCCCTATGCCCACAGCTTGAACACAGCGTGGAGTCTGCAAAAGGGGTGGAGCGTAATTCTGAATTATCGGAAACAGCGTGCTCTTTGGGTCTCCGTTAAGGATTCCAGCCCGAGTCACGGAGGACTTTTCGGAATCGGATTGGGGAAGGGTTGCGAAACGGACCAGGAAAAAAAAACGCCGAAGCGATCCGTCAAGAGGCCGCGCGCGAAGTAGAGCAACTCTTGCGGGTCATTTTCCAAGGTCGGCGCAAGACCGGGCGTCTCGATCTGGAAGCTCTGGAGATGGCCGTGCGCTCCGCCATGCACCGGCGGGTGCCGCCGCCTTGACCAAACTGCTGGAGTTTCCGGCCCCGGCCCACTCCCAACGCACGGTGGCTTGTCCTTGCGGCCAACCAGCCCCTTACCGGGAGTTGCGCTCCAAGCCGGTGCTCACCGCCGTGGGCCAAGTGCAAGTCTCGCATCCCTACTATTTGTGCCCGCACTGTCACACCGGCCAATTCCCTGTGGATGTCGAACTGGACATCGAGAGAACGGAGTTCTCTCCCGGCGTGCGCCGTATGCAGGCCTTGGTGGGCCAGCAGGCTCCCTTCGATCACGGCCGCGAGCAGATGAAGGTCCTGGCCGGCTTGGAGGTGACCACCAAGTCGGTCGAGCGCACGGCGGAGGCCATCGGAGGTGATGTCGCTCAACAGGAACAACAGCAGATCCAGAGAGCCGTGCAGTTGGATCTCGCTATCCCCATCGGCCAGCCGGTTCCCATCCTGAAAGTCCAGGGGAGCTACATCTTATACTTCACTTGGGGAACTTCAGCTTCGTAACGGATACCAACAATCTAATCGGCACGCCTTTGTTGAAGCATGTCATCAACAACTGGACGTTCAGCGTCCTCGGCTCTCTGCAGGCCGGGCGTCCTTATCCGGTCTCAACGGGTGACGGCATGTTTGCCGGAAGCGCTTTCGCGGCTCTCGGCAACGAGACCAACCAGCCCCCGAACGTTTGCAACGCCGGTTCGTCGATTGCTGGTTGCGCGGGCGCGCCGGTTGGCGCTCTTGTGGCCACCAACATCGGATCCATATCAGGCACGAACCTGGAAATCGGTCCGGGGGGCGTCGCGGCTTGCCGAACAGCTGGCTTAGCGAATTGCGCGGCCCTGCAAACCACATTTGCTCCGTCGATTAACCCGGCCACCGGAAAAAGCCTGGCCAGTGCATTTGGTCCAGTGGACACGTACGCAGGAACCCCGGTCGACTTCCAGTATTTCAGCGGGAACCTCGCGCGGAATGCGGACCTGAGCCCGGGACTCACCAGGTTTGACGTTTCGTTGATGAAGGCCTTCAAGATTCCGAAGTGGGAGTCAAGCAGCCTGGAACTCAAGCTAGACGTGTTCAACGTGTTCAACCATCCGTTATTCATCGCCAATGACTCGAACGACGCATTGAACTTCATTTCGACTCCGACACTGACGGCGGGCGGCGCGGCCAATTCCAATTTCAACTGCACCGCGCTTTGCGTTAACCCATTCACCGGCCTGTATCTCGGCAGGAACGGCCAGCCGCTGACATTGCACGACTTTCAGATGGGTCGCGTGGATAAGAATCTAAATCCCAACGTAACAAACTTTGCGGGATTGGGTAACCCGGCCTCCGACGTCACTCCGCGCATCATGCAGCTTGCGATTCGGTTCCGCCGGTAAGAACGGCGGAAGCGGCGCAAGTACAAACAGCAATTTGTTCAACCGAGGGGGCCGCAAGGCCCCCTCAATTATTTGCACGCAAGGGTAACGAGAGCCTGACGCTTGATTTGCGAAGGACAGCCAGTCGGCATGGCCATGAATAATGCACCACAGATGACGGGGAGAAGAGAGATTCCTTACTGCGCAGGCCGACCCTTCGCAGGAGGGAAGAGCAAGAGAAAATCGCTTGCCTGCTTGGTTCGGAATAACGGTGGCGGGATTATTGCACAGCTTGATACACGGTACGGCCGCCGACGACGGTGCGGAGGACGCGCGCTTTGGTGAACTGGGCGGGGGGAACCTTGGTAAGATCGTTCGAAAGGATGACGAAATCGGCGTACTCGCCCTGTTTCAGCTCGCCCTTCTTTCCTTCCTCGAACTGGGCGTAAGCGGAACCCGAGGTATATGCGCGGATGCATTCGTCGAGCGAGATTTTCTCCTGCGGCTCCCAGCCGTTTTTCGGGCCGCCCTCCTGGCGTTCGCGCGTAACGCAGGCGTATAAACCGCGGAAGGGACTGATGGGCTCCACGTTATAGTCCGTTCCAAACGCCAGCGGCACGCCGTTTTTCAGCATGGTGGCCCAGGCGTAGGCGCCCAGGATGCGCTCTCGACCGATGCGGTCCTCGGCCCAGCGCATGTCGGTGGTCTGATGCGATGGCTGCATGGAAGCAATGACGTGAAGTTCCGCGAATCGCACGAAATCCACGGGCGCGACGACTTGGGCGTGTTCGATGCGCTCGCGGCGGTCGCGCGGGCCATTGGCTTTGGCGACCGCCTCGAAAACGTCCAGCGCGATGCGATTAGCGCGATCCCCGATGGCGTGGAAGGCCAACTGGAAACCGGCTTTATCTCGCTGAATGGCCATCGCAGTGAGCTTTTCCGGATCGTTGGTGAGGATTCCGCTCGTGGACGGGTCGTCGGAATAGGGCTCGAGCATCGCAGCCGTGCGCGAACCCATGGCTCCATCCGTGAAAGCTTTCAGGGCACCCGTCTTCAACCACGGATCCTTGGTGCCGCCCTGGGCGCGCATATTCTGCAAATCGTTGAGCGGCGCATTGAACGGCAGCCACTCCGTGATGCGGACGGTGAGTTTTCCTTCTTCTTTCAGTTGCTGGTAGGTCTGGAAATCCGCCCACTCCGAAAAATCCTGGACGGAAGTAACCCCGTTCTTCGCGACATTCTCGAGGACCAGCTCGATTCCCCGGCGGCGCCGCTCAGCAGTGGGGTCGGGGATCCGTACCTTCACCAGGGACATTGCCGCATATTCTTTCAACATTCCCGTCGGCTCGCCAAGCACGTCGTGTTCGATCTCACCGCCCGGCGGATTGGGAGTGGTTTTATCGATCTCCGCGCTCTTGAGCGCCAGCGAATTCGCAACGGCCACGTGGCCGGAGATGTGCGTGAGGATGACGGGATTCTTGGGAGCGACGGCATCGAGCTGCTGGCGATTGGGGAATTTTTTCTCAGGCCAGAGCGTGTGATCCCAGCCACCGCCGGTGATCCATTCGCCTTCCTTGTGCTGCGCAACGGCGGCGGCGACGCGCTTCTGCATTTCTTCCGCGGACGGCACGCCCATCAGCGGGACGGCGAGTTTATCCGCGGCGGCGACACCGAGATGCACGTGCGCATCGTTGAAGCCGGGCATCACAAACTGGCCTTTGAGCTGGACCGTCTCCACGCCTTCCTGGCCGCCCCCGCAATCGAGGAGGACGTGGCCCATCTTGCCGACGCAACTGATCTTCCCGTCGGTGACGGCCATGGCCTCGGCCCACGGATGCGCCGGGTCATTCGTGTAAATGCGGCCGTGGACGTAATAGGTCGTGGTCGGAGCTTTTTGTGCCACGCTCGTTTTCACGTGGAATATCGCGACCGTGGCTACAAGGACGAATGAGAAAATACCGGTAAGCAAACGAACGCGATTCGTCCGGATTTTCATCGGGATTTTTCCTCCGCAACTCCGGAGATTCCGAGAATGGTAAGGAGCACGCGCTTCAAACCAGCTTCCCTGCCGGCGGAGTCGTACCATTCCTGCAGCGAATGGGCCCCGCCGCCGCTGCCGCCGGCGCCGATGGAGATGGCGTCGATGCCCAGGGACAGAGGAATATTCGCGTCTGTCGAAGAACGTTCGATGCGGGACTGATTGCCCACAACCTCGTCGGCGGCGCGAAGTGCAGCCAGTAGCGGCGAATCCGCAGCCATTTCCCCTCCGGGACGGCTGCCCAGCAGTTCGACCTTCCATTCCAGCTTTCCCTTGGAGCGGTCGCGCGCGGAATCCATCTCGTCACGAACGCCCGCGGCGACGCATTCCCGAAGCGCGGATTCGAGGCGCGTCAGCTCATCCTCGCTCTCCGAGCGGATGTCGACTTTGAGGCGGGCTTCGTGGGGAACAGAATTCACCGACGTGCCCCCTTCGATCTGGCCGATGTTGAACGTTGTGCGAGGGCTGGCCGGTACTTTGGTGTTGATGAAGCGCACGGAGCCGCGGACAAGTGCGTTGATGGGATTGGGCATGCCGAAGTCAGACCAGCTGTGGCCGCCTGGACCGGTGATCAGGGCTTCGAGCCGGCGTGAAGCCAGCGCTTTCGTCGTCACGTGATCGGTGCCGGAGCCGTCAAGCACCACAACCGCTTTGAGTTTCCCGCGGTAGGTATCCACAATCGCGCGCATGCCGCGAAGATTGCCTTCGCCTTCTTCGCCAACGTCGCCGACGAAAAGAATGGTGCGCTGCGGCTTGACGTGCGCAAACTGCACGGCACGCGCCAGCGCCAAGAGCGCCGCTACTCCGGTGCCATTATCGGAGATTCCGGGCGCGGCCATGCGGCTGCCTTCGCGGTGAACTTTCACGTCCGTGCCGGGAGGAAAAACGGTGTCGAGGTGCGCGGCAATAGCGACAATTTCCTTTTCATTCACGCCGCGCAGTTCCCCGATGACATTGCCGGTCTTGTCGATCTGCGCCGTCAATCCGGCTTCGGCCAGTGACTCTTTGACCGCCGCAGCGCGCAGCTCTTCCTGAAATGGCGGCGCCGGGATTTCCGTGATGCGCACCTGCTGGTCGTTGACCCAGGAAATATTGGGCGTGAACCAATCGAGGGCGGCGCGGACTCGCGCGTTGTCGGGAAGCCGCGAACCTTGGGCCTGGCGTGGCGGGTGGGAAGGAGCGGCGGAGCGAACCGGCATAGCCAAGAGAATAACGCAAACGAGGGCACGTTTCACCGTCGGCTTGCAAGGCCGTTTCCCGCTCAATTGCGTGCGGCCTCGGTGCACAGGGCGAGAACTTCCGCGTCGGAGAGGACGCGCGGGGACTGCTTGGCGGCGTCAAAGATGCGCGTGACGGTGGCATCGTCCGCGGGAATGCGGTGCTTCTCCAGCCAGAACAGCACGTTGGATTTGCCGCTCATCGGGCCGATCTCGATCACCTGGTCGAGGCCGAAGAGATGCGCGGGCACCCCGCTATAAACGGCATTGGCGAGCTCGAGATCATTTTTTCGAAAGGCTTTGATGAGCGCGGCGGCGTGAACGCCCGTGGCGGTGCGGAACGCGTCATGGCCGACGACCGGATAATTCGGCGGAATCATCGTGTGCGTGGACTTGGCGACTTTTTCGCAATACTCCTTGAGCCGGGAGAGGTCCTGGTGGATGAGGCACATGAGGCGAAGATTGACGAGCATTAATTCCATAGGCGTGTTGCCAACGCGTTCACCGAGAGCGTTGGCGGCCGCGTGGACCTGGTGCGCACCGGCGGCGACGGCCGCGAGCGAGTTGGCGATGGACAGGCCGCGATCGTTGTGACCGTGCCAGTCAACGCGAATTTTTCCGCCGGACGGTTTCACCACTTCGTCGATGGCGAATTTCACGAGGTTGAACGCGCCGTTGGGCGTGGCGTGGCCAACGGTGTCACAGAGAACGATGGCGCGCGCGCCGTTTCGAATGGCGGTCGAGTACAGCCGCTTGACGGTATCGGGATCGGTGCGAATGGTGTCTTCCGTGACGTACATGGATGGAAGACCGTTCTCGACCGCGAACCTCACCGCCTTTTCGGTGGTGCGCTCGAGGTGCTCGACCGTCCAGTCTTCCACGAGGCGGCGTATCGGGCTGGAGCCGAGGAACGTTGCGGCTTCAATGGCGATGCCTACGGCCTGCGATATTTCCACGATGGGGCGGATGTCGTTTTCAAGGGTTCGCGCCGCGCAGTTTGGCTTGATCTTCATCCGGTGCGTGGCGATTTCGCGAGCCAGCGCTTCGGTGTGCGCGTAGGCCCGCGGCCCAGCGCCGGGAAGACCGATATTGACCGCGTCGATTCCCAGCGACTCCATCAGATGCAGGATTTCGATTTTTTCTTCGATGCTCGGATCGAAGACCGAGGGACTCTGCAAACCGTCGCGAAGCGTTTCATCATTCATCAGCACGCGCGTGCCCGGAGGAATCGCCGGCGGCGTGGCGGCGTTCCAGTCGTAAATCCATTCGTTCTGCTGCACGGCGGGCCTCGTTTGCTGAAAAAGCGATAATTCTAATTCCGCAAAATATAACTCTGCGGCTGTTGCGCGGGATCCGGGCGATAGAGCGTCTTGCAGAACTCGCAGCGGTAAATCTCCGCCTTCGGACCAATAAGCGCCACGACTTCCTTGGGGTAATCGTAGTAGCGCTTCAAGTGGCCATTGCAGAGCTTGCCCTTTTCGTCTTTTTCGTCGCACGCGCGCTGTTTGGGTTTGCGCGTTTTGATTTTCGGTGACGCTGCAGTCTCTTCGGGCATGGAACTCCTCTCTACAATCCGTGGTCACGGAAAAACGTTTTCATGGCACTGCGGGCGTTTCGCAACTTCGCGCCGATACCGCCGGAAAATTCAAATTGGAGAAAAGCGTCCGCGGCGTGCTCCAGATCCGCGCCATAACGGTACCACCAGGGCTTTTCGCGCCGCGGCAGGCGGTCGACGTCAATGTATTTCATTTGGACCATTTCGAGGAGGCCCGCCTCCCCATGCGTGCGGCCCCAGCCGCTCGCGCCACACCCGCCATGCGGCGCTTCCGCAATGCCGAAATAGCTGATGGCGTCGTTCACCATGACTGCTCCGGCGCGCATTTCCGCCGCCAAGGCCATTCCTCGAGTCTTGTTCTTTGTCCAGATGCTCGCCGCAAGCGCAAACGCCGAATCGTTGGCCCGGGTTATCGCTTCCTTGGAATCCTTCACCACCTGAATGGCGAGGATCGGCCCGAACGTCTCTTCTTGAAATAACTTCATGGAGGAATCGACACCCGCGATGACCGTGGGCTCAAAAAAGTTGGGACCAAGATCAGGGCGCGAGTTGCCGCCGCACAAGACTCTTGCGCCTCGGGAAACGGCGTCGTGGACTAAATCGCTCATGCGTTGCACGTGCTGCGGCCGGATGAGCGGGCCGACGTCGGTCGCAGGATCGCTGCCCGGACCGACGCGCAGTTTCTTCGTTTTTTCCACGCAGAGGGCCATAAATCTTTCCGCGACGGATTGCTCGACGAAGAGCCGCTCGACAGAGAGGCAAACCTGGCCGCAATTCGTGTAGCTGCCCCAGACGGCCGCGCTGGAGGCCACCTCCAGGTCCGCATCCGCGAGAACGATCATGGCATCTTTACCGCCAAGTTCGAGCACGGAAGGAATCAATTTCTTTGCGCAAGCCTCGGCAACCCGGCGGCCGCTGGCTACGCTTCCTGTGAATAGCACTTTGTCTGGTGAGGCATCGATCAAGGCCTGGCCGACTTCCCCGCCACCTTGGACAACCGTGACGAGATTTCCTGGGATTCCTGCGTCGATGAAAAGTTTCTCGATCAGCGCACCGCATTGTGGCGTGAAGTCGCTGGTCTTGCACACCACGGCATTTCCTGCGGCAACGGCCGGAATGATCTGGCTGAGCGGTATCGCGAGCGGATAGTTCCACGAAGAAATGATGGCGATGACACCGAGAGGGTCGTAAGCCAGATAGCCGCGTTTAGCTTTCGCAGCGGTGCTGTGATGCGGAACCCGCCGCGTGCGCAGAGCGTTCGCGGCGTTCCTGGACCAGTATTCCGCCGAATCAAGAGCAACGAAAATATCCGCAAAGAGAGCTTCGACGCGCGGCTTGCCAGATTCGCGCACAACGGCGTCAGCCAATTCATTGCGCGAGGCCATAATGCGTTCGCGAAGCCCATGCAATTTCGCGCATCGATCGCGGATCGGAAGCTTCGCCCATGCGCCCTGGGCGACTCGCGCGCGGGAAACGATCTCCGGCAGCAGCGATGCCGGCGTTCTCTCGAAATGCGCGAGCACTTCCCCCGTGGCCGGGTTGACCGAAGGAATCGTGTCGATGGGAATGGCCGTGGCAGCCATAAGCGCGATTCTAACCGATTTTGAGGCTGGGGTGTGGATGTGGAATTACCGGCCGCGGAGCCCTTGCCAGCGAGGAAACCGCGAACTCAACCGTCACTCGATGCCCCACTTGGCGAGCTCTTCTTCGGTCATTGGCGCGAAGGCATCGGAAGTGTAGGAGATCTTTCCCTTCAAGCTACCTGGGACGCGCTTCTTTCTCAAATGAGGCACGGCCACAAGCTTGGCGACCGGCGTCCTACCACGAGCAATTATGACTTCCTCACCTCGGACTGCCTTCCGCAAAAGGATTGAAAAATTCTTCTGTGCCTGACGGATGGTATACATAGCTTCCCAGATAGTTTAACTGATTTTGATGAAGGGAGGTCTCTTACCCGAGCCTGGGGAAATGCGACGGAAGCTCGGCCTGGCATTCAGATTGTCGAAGAACATGGCTTGCTTAAAGGTGCCACGCCTCTTCGTGTTGTACTTCGACCATAACGAGGCCCTGCGAAGGCACGGTAGGGCCGGATTTAGAGCGGTCCCGGAGTTCGTACAAGCGATCGATGTCCGCAGGCATGAGTTTTCCGCGCCCGACATCGAGCAGCGTGCCCACCATCTTGCGCACCATATAACGAAGAAACGAGCGCCCGCGAACGGTGAAGACCAGCTCTTCGTTATCCGCGATGCGCACCAACTCGGCCGAGTAGATTTCGCGCTCGGTGGATCGCTCTTTGTCGTCCTCTTCGGAGCCCGTCGAAGCCGCAAACGAAGCAAAGTCATGCGTGCCGACAAACCGGGCCGCGGCGTCGCGCATGGCGTCCTCATCGAGCGGAAAGGGATAGTGGAGGACGTAGCGCCAGACCATCGGCGGCACCACTTTCCCGCGATACAGCCGATAGCGATAGATTTTGCCGCGCGCCGACCAGCGCGCATTGAAATCCGGACCGACCTCCTCAGCGCCGGCGATTCGAATCGCGGGAGGGAGCAACGCGTTCAAGGCGCGCTGAAATTCCTGCGCTGATAAATGCGATTGCGTTCGAAAGCTGCCGACTTGGCCAAGCGCGTGAACGCCTGCGTCGGTGCGTCCGGCGGCATGTAAAACGACGTTCTCCTGCGTCAAGCGCCGAAGCACGCCAACGATTTCCCCCTGAATCGTCGGCTTGTTCGCTTGAATCTGCCAGCCGTGGAAATCAGTGCCGTCGTACGCGATGGTGAGCTTGAAATAGCGCATGGAAACCAAGTTATCAGTTTTCAGTCTTAAGTCTTCAGAGGGGGATGAGATTTGGCAAGTTTTAAGAAGCACTATGGAGCGGTGCGAACGAAGCGGCTCCCCGGCTTCACCGCCACGCTGCCGCCGCGACAGAGCGGGCAATCTTCTTCCTCGTAGCTGGCGATGGGCAGTTGTATCAGCGACTGCGCTTCAACTTCGAAATCGATCTTTCCGCCACTCCGGTCGATCAGCGCACCGGCAGCAACTACGCGCGCGCCGGCTTCTTCCACAACGCGAATGGCTTCTTGCGTAGAGCCACCCGTCGTCCAAACATCTTCGACAACCAACACATGCTGGTCAGGGGTCAGCGAGAACCCGCGCCGCAGCGTCATCATGCCGCTGGCATCGCGCTCCACAAAGAGTGCAGGCGTCCCTCCTCCGGGCGAGCTCTTCGGCTCAGGCAGCGCCCGAGCGACTTCCTGTCCGATGATGAGCCCCCCGACAGCCGGTGAGACCACCGCCTCAATCTTAATGTCCGAAAAAAGGGACGCCAACGCCTGCCCCAGCTTCTCGGCGAAGCGCGGATATTGCAGGACAAGCGCGCACTGAACGTACGTGCCGCTATGCAGCCCGCTGGATAGCTCAAAGTGCCCGTGACGGATGGCGCCCGCCGTCTCGAACTGTTTCAACAATTCTTCGCGTTTCAGCATTCGGCCCAGCTAACCGCCGCCAGCTCCTAACCGTCGAAATGTCAGCAGACTAAGCCGCCGCGCCAAGCATTGTCAAGGATGAGGGCCCCTGCTAGACTCCTTCGTTCGGTCCGCGCGGCCCAGCCCTCGCGACGATTTCTGGACCGTCTCAGGCAGAGTGACCGCGAAACTGTCAAATTTCGGTGATGGCCTCAAAACGGTCAACTTCTTGAAACAAATTCCATTCTGCGAACGTTTTACAGAGTTGAGTCAATACAAATTTAGCCCCTTGAGGGGTGAATCTTGATGGTAAGGAGCTCTATGAAGACGCTGTATGCTCGACCGCTGTTGGCCGCCATACTGGCGGTAACGCTCGTGGGAGGGCCCGTTTCCCCGGCCTTCGGGCAGGATACGCCGCAAAATCCGCAAGCAGCAGCCGACAAGGGGGCCACGCCAGTCGTGCCGGTTTCTCTTGGTTCGTCAAAGCACAACTATAGCCGGGCGCCCAAGGCTTTTCCGAGCCTGCTCGCTCCTTACAATCCCATCAAGATCGAAGAGCCGGGCCTCACCAATTCACCGCGCATGGACCAGCTCATCCAAGACGGTAAGCTAGTGTTGAGCCTGCAGGAAGCCGTGGAGTTGGCGTTAGAAAACAGTATGGACATCGTCGTGGCACGCTATAACCCCTGGTTCGCGGACACGAGTATCCTGAAAACGAAAGCCGGCGGCTTTGGCTTCGGCACTCCCGGCGGGGTGTTTGGCAGTTCGACGGCAAATATTCCGTTATTGAACTACGATCCCCTCATTACCTCGACCTTTAGCATCGACGACCGTAACGTACCGGTCAACAACCCTCTCACTTCCGGTACCGGCACGGGCCTTTTAACGCTCACCAGACTGGTGTTGCACACTTCGACCTTCAACACGCAATATTCCCAGGGTTTCCACACCGGAACGACCTTCTTTTCCTTCTGGGACAACACGCGCTCTTCCTCCACTTCAGCCGCCAACCTGTTCAACCCTTCCGTGCAATCTTCGATATTCGTGGGATTCCAGCAACAGTTGCTGAACGGTTTCGGCCGCTCCGTGAACACGCGAAATATCCGCATCGCCAATAACAACCGCACGATCGCGGACTGGGCCTTTGCCCAGCAGGCCATCACTACAGTTACCAACGCCATTACCGCATATTGGGAACTCGTCTTCTCGCGGGAAAACGTCAAGGTGCAGCAGCAGGCCGTAACGGTCGCCAACAAACTATATAACGACAACAAAAAGCAACTGGAAATCGGAACGATGGCGCCGCTCGACGTGACGCGCGCCGAATCCGAATTGGCCACCGACCGCCAGAACCTGATCGTGGCGCAAACCCTGCAGCTTCAGAATCAGCAGATTCTGAAAAACGCCATCAGCAAGAATCCGCTTGCGCCCAACCTCGTCAATGTCGAGATTATTCCCACAGAACTGCCGTTTCGGCCGGAAGCTATCGAAGCACCCTCGTTCGAAGAAGCCGCGAGGGAAGCATTTGCGAAGAGGCCGGAACTGCAGGAAGAAGCACTCAACCTCCTGAACGCAGACATCGACGTCAAAGCGACACGCAACGCGCTGCTGCCGATCGCCACGCTAACGGCGCAGTATGGAAGCGTAGGATTGGCCGGCGACGCGCCGATGAGAGGCGCAACTACCCTTGTGAGTAGTGGAATTCCTATCGTCGATGCAAATGGTATCCCCGTGTCCGTCAACGGCACCCCGATCTTTGCTCCGGCTACTTCCGCAGCCATTACCGGCACAGTGCACACTGGCTTCCCGGACGCCATGAGCTCGGTCTTCCACAACAATTTTCCCGATTACTCCGTTTCACTGAACTTGCAGATCCCTCTCCGCAACCGTTCCGCACAGGCGGATAATCAGCGCGCTATCCTTACGCAGCGTCAACTCGAAGCGACGTTGCAGCAGTTGAAAAACCTCGCCTTGCTCGACGTCCGCAATACCTATATCTTGCTCACCCAGGACCGCGCCCAGGTCGATGCCGCCAGCAAGGCGCGCGAACTGCAGCAGCAGACGTTTGATGCGGAGCAGAAAAAGTATCAGCTCGGCGCATCCACGGTCTACCAAGTGATTCTGACGCAACGTGATCTGATCTTCGCACAGGGCACGGAACTGCGCGCCCTGGCCAATCTCGTCGAAGCCAAGGCCAATTACGAGCGCGCCGTCGGGCGGACGCTCGAAGTCAATCGTGTCACGATCGCGGATGGCAAGAGCGGCGAAGTCGAGCGCGAAACACTCATTCCCGGCACGTTGCATGGACAAGTGGTTGGCACGGAGAAACTCTCCTTCAACGCCGGTCAGAAATAATCTCGTCAGAAACTTGTTCGGCTCGGCCCGGGAGCAACTCCCCGGGCCGGGTTCCTTCTTCTCCGGCTTGTGCAGCTCCCCTATCCGATTCCCAACGGCCCCCTCATGCCGCGATTCGCGCTTGACAAGCGAGAAGAGCGGGCATACGTTTTCTCGCACGGTTAGTCTTTCTTTCTTGAGTGTTCCGCATGAACTGCCAAACTATGTTTCAGGAGGAGAAGCTATGAACTACAAGTATGCTTTCTTCGCCGCCCTACTCGTTTCCGGAATCATCGCTATGGCGTTACGAACTGCATCGCCCCAGGAAAAACCCCGGACTCCAGCCGACGGTCACGAACTTCATGTCCTGGCGCCCCATCAGATGGATGGCAAAGTGATGGGGCCCTACCACCATTACTGCAAGGCTGTTTCGAGCGATGTGCTCGAATGTCTGATTTACGAATCCACCGAACCCAATGCCCTGCTCAAGCAGGTCGAATACTTCGTTGCCAAAAATGTCTCGCGTTCGAACGTTTCCGTCGAAAACTGGAACAAGTTCTATCACGATCACGCGGTCGAAATTGCCACCGGGCGCGTTCAGGTCCTCGACCGGTCGCCTGAGGAGGCCAAGAGCATCGCGGAAGCTGCAGCTCAAACGGACGGCATTATCTTTCACCTCTGGTGGCCCGACGACGGCAAAGCACCGAATGGAACCGTCAAACACGCTCAATCGGTAGGCCACAAAGAATTGACCGCCAAGGAATACACCGCCAAGTGACAACCGCAAATCGTTCGAAAAGAGCCGGTGCAGGTGCGAGACCTGAACCGGCTCTTTTGTTTCAATACTTTTCACGTCTGGAGCGTGAACTGATGCTCTCTTGTCTTCGGCGCGACCACACTACCCTTGCCCCTCGGGAACCTTTCGAATAGCATTAATCTTTGCCGTCTTTCAGGCCGATGATGAATCCTTCCCGGGGAGCGATCAGCATGAGCGAAACATTGAAGGGAACCACGCAGGCTCCGCCCCCGGCCGAAACATCTTCAGTTGATCGAGCGCCCTCCGCCAAGGAACAAGCCTGGGAGAAAAACACCCTCAGGCCGGCGCTGGAAAAAAGCCCCGAGAGGCAGCGCGAGTTCACGACCATTTCCGGGTATCCCATTCGCAGGCTGTACACGAAAGCCGATCTGCCGAATTGGGACCCTGACCGCGACCTCGGCTTGCCTGGCGAGCCCCCGTATGCCCGCGGCATTCATTCCACGATGCACCGCAGCCGGCTTTGGACCATGCGCCAGTTCGCGGGCTTTGGAACCGCCGACGACACCAACCAGCGCTTCCGCTATCTCCTCGCGCAGGGCCAGACCGGCCTGTCCACAGCTTTCGACTTGCCCACGTTGATGGGCTACGACTCCGATCACCCGCTCTCCGAAGGGGAAGTCGGCAAGTGCGGCGTGGCCATCAGTTCGCTCGCGGACATGGAAGTTCTCTTCGACAAGATTCCCCTGGCAAATGTCACGACCTCCATGACCATCAATTCGCCGGCCGCCATCATTTGGGCGATGTATCTGGCCGTCGCGGAAAAGCAGGGCGCGGACTGGAAAACAATTTCCGGCACGCTCCAGAACGACATTTTGAAGGAATACATCGCGCAGAAGGAATACATCTATCCGCCGGAACCTTCGATGCGGCTGGTGATCGACACGTTCGAATTCGGCGTCAAGAACACGCCGAAATTCAATCCCATTTCGATCAGCGGCTATCACATCCGCGAGGCCGGCTCGACCGCCATTCAAGAACTTGCCTTCACTCTGCGCGACGGCATGGAGTACGTCGAATGGGGAATGCGCCGCGGTCTCGACGTCGATCAATTTGTGCCGCAGCTCTCGTTTTTCTTTAACGCGCACAATGATTTCTTCGAGGAGATCGCCAAGTATCGCGCAGCCCGCCGTATCTGGCACAAAGCCATGGTCGAGCGCTACAAATCAAAAAACCCGCGCTCCTGGGCGCTGCGCTTTCATACGCAGACCGCCGGCTGCTCTTTGACCGCGCAACAACCCTACAACAACGTTGTCCGCACCGCGATCCAGGCCCTCGCCGCGGTGCTCGGTGGCACGCAGTCGCTGCACACAAATTCCCTCGATGAAGCCTGGGCGCTGCCGACGGAGTTCGCCGCCACCATTGCCCTGCGCACCCAGCAGATCATCGCCCACGAAACCGGCGTCACAAACACTGTCGATCCGCTCGGCGGCTCCTACTTTGTCGAAACTCTCACCAATGAAATCGAACGTGGCGCTTGGGATTACATCGAGAAAATCGACGCCATGGGCGGCATGGTCGCGGCCATCGAGCGCAGCTACCCGCAGCGGGAAATCGCCGAAGCCTCCTACCGTTACCAGGTGGCTGTGGACAAAAAGGAAAAGATCATCGTCGGCGTAAATGATTTCGTAGCCGAGGAAAAGCCTCTAGACATTCTGCAAATTGACGAAACGGTCGCGCACCGCCAAGCCGCCCGCTTGAAAAAGCTCCGCGCCGATCGCTCCCAGGCCCAGGTCGACCGCCGCCTCAGCTCCCTGCGCGCCGCCGCCAAAGGCAAAGACAATCTCATGCCGTTTATCTACGATGCCGTGAAATGCTACGCCACCCTCGGAGAAATCTGCGACGCCCTCCGCGACGTCTTCGGCACCTACGAAGAAGTCGCCATCACCTAACTCTTCTCTGTGCTCTCTGTGACCTCTGTGTTGAATCCCCCTGCCCCATGACCGACAACGAAATCACGCACGAGATCATCGGTGCCGCCATAGAAGTCCACAAACTTCTTGGACCTGGCCTGCTCGAATCAGCTTACGAAGCATGTTTGTGCCATGAATTGGCGATTCGCAAAATCAGCTTCCAAAAGCAAGAGCCGGTGCCGCTCGTATACAAAGAAATAAAACTCGCTTGTGGCTTCAGGCTGGATCTGCTCGTGGAGGAGCGGGTTGTCGTGAAACTCAAGTCGGTGGACGCACTCGGGCCGATCCATGAAGCCATCATGCTAACTTATCTTAGGCTGTCGGGTCACAACCTCGGCCTACTGATCAGCTTCAACGTTTCGATATTAAAAGAGGGCATCCGCCGATTTATCATGTAGCGGCGAAGAACGTGTTTTTTCAACACAAGGGCACAGAGTACACTGAGAAGAGGCAGAGAAATGCCGGAGAAGAAAATCAGAGTGCTGATCGCCAAGCCGGGGCTGGATGGCCACGACCGCGGCGCAAAAATAATCGCCCGCGCCTTGCGCGACGCCGGCATGGAAGTCGTTTACACCGGCTTGCGCCAGACCCCGGAAATGATCGCCTCCGCCGCCGTGCAGGAAGACGTCGACGTCATCGGTCTCTCGATCCTCTCCGGCGCCCACAACACCATCTGCCCCCAGCTGATGAAGCTCCTCCACGACAAAGGCATGAACGACGTCACTGTCCTCGTCGGCGGCATCATCCCCGAAGCCGACATCCCCGCCCTGAAAAAATCCGGCATCGCCGAAATCTTCCTCCCCGGAACCTCCACCCAAGACATCGTAGAATTCATCCACAAGCGCGTCTCGCTCTCCTAGTTCGCCCCCGACGTGACACGAGCGTACAGGACTACGCCATCACCGCTTCCCCGCGTCTTTTTCCCTCTGCTGGTATTTCTGCCGCGCGGCTCTATGAATCTCCTTCCATTGCTCCTTTTGCACCTGCCGCGCTTCGGGATCCATTTTCCGCCGAAGGAATTCCTGCTCGCGCAATAGCTTGCGCCGGTTTTCGACCCGCACCGGATCCAGTGTTCCCGCGCTCAACGCCGCCAGGACCGCGCATCCCGGCTCCGCTTCATGACGGCAATCGCCAAATCGGCACTGTGCCGCCAGCGAGTCAATGTCGGCAAATGCTTGCGCAACGCCGTGCTCCGCGTCCCACAGTTGCATCTCGCGCAATCCCGGTGTGTCCATCAGCAGCGCGCCCCCCGGCAAGACGAACAGTTCACGCGTGGTCGTAGTGTGCCGTCCGCGGCTATCACTCTCGCGAACCGGCCGCACTTCCTGAACCGTTTGCCCCAGAAGCCGGTTCGCGATCGTTGACTTACCCACTCCTGAAGAACCTAGCAGCACCAGCGTTTCCCCCGGTCTGAGAAACTCCTCCAATTCACCAAAACCCTGCCCCGTTCTCGCACTGACAACGCACACACCCGTGCCGATCGCGACGCGCTCCATCTCGGCGGCCTTCCCGCGCGCCTCCTCGCAAGCGTCGGCTTTGTTCAACACGATGACCGGCTTCGCCCCGGACTCCCAGCACTGCGCAAGATACCGCTCGACGCGCCGCGGATTGAAATCGCCGTCCAATGCGGACACCAGCAGCGCCGTGTCCACATTCGCAGCGATCACCTGCTCCTCCATTTTCTTTCCCGGCAATTTGCGGACAAATTTGCTCCGCCTCGGCAAAACCTCCTGAATCGCCGCGGTCGTGTCTGCACCGTGCAATTCCACCACCACCCAATCGCCGACTGCCGGCCAGTCTGCGCCCTCGTCCGCGGCAAGACGCAGCTTGCCGCTCGCTTCAGCCCAGCATTCGCTGAAGTCTCCCGCGACGCGCCAGAATTTCCGTTGCTGTGCCACAACGCGCGCTGGCACGGCATTTTCCCAGCCGCCGCCCCGCCAAAACGCGTCAAAATACGAATTCCATCCCCATCCTGCAAGAGATCCAGTAATAGACACGGAAAAATCCTCCCGCAGCCATGGCGCAACACACAGCCGCCGCTAGTGCCAAATACAAAACAACATTGGTCTTAGTGGATGTGAAATGCGGGAGGGGTGACGCGGTCAGTTCATGCAAGCCGCGGAGACACACCCGCCCGCGAGAACTCTGGTAATGATTCGCACAGGCGCCTCCGTGGTTGAAATGAAGGCTCCCGCGATTGCGCGGGAACCTTCTCAGTCAAATCTTAGCGGCGGGCCCGGTCCGAGTCAACACTCGAAACATTTAAGCTCAGTGAACGATCTTCCCATCGGTGTCCCGAATCTCAACCTTGCCCAGATTGAGCTTCTTCATGTCCTCTTCGATCTTCGCGCGGTCGCCTACCGCTAGAACGATCATCTTTTCCGGCAAAATGTAATTTCGCGCCATTGCCTGAGCCTGCTCGGCCGTCACGGCATTGACGCGATACGGAAGATTCGAATAGTAGTCCAGCGGCAAATCGTAAGTAAAAAGCTCGGCGAAGCTCACTGCCGCTTCCGTGCCGCGTTCGAACCGCCCCGGCAGCGACCGCGCGATGGAATCCTTCGAAAGAGCAAGTTCCGCCGGCGTCAGTTGTGTATCTCGCATCCGTCGCAATTCGTTGAACACTTCCATAGTCGCGGGAGCGGTCACGTCCGTCCGCACATCCGAATACGCGACGAACGGTCCTGGCGCCCGATGATAATTGAAGAACGATCCAGCGCCGTACGTGTAACCATGCTGCTCGCGCAGGTTCATGTTGATACGGCTCGAAAAAAGCCCGCCGAGATCCGTGTTCATCACCTCCACGGGCGCGTAGTCAGGCGTAGACCGCGCCAAGCCCATCGAGAAGCACACCAGCGTCGTCTGCGGCGCTCCTGAACGGTCCACAAGAATCAGCTTCGCGTCCGTTGTCTCCGGCGTACCCATCGCCGCCGCAGCCGGCTTCCCTG
>WNFR01000533.1_pt1 | contig 44667 bp, 38 predicted proteins | sample 5400221 | NCBI WGS metagenome assembly WNFR01 (sample SAMN13153357, study PRJNA577476) | soil metagenome | isolation source: 40 cm soil under Madrone tree | place: USA:California | collected 2016-06-14 | reverse complement strand
CTAGCGAAAACGACTACCTCCCAATACCACCCAGCGCCAAAGCATTCTCTGATTGCTGCAACGAATTCTGGTGGGTGTGCCCTTACGTTGCCAAAGGATTGTGGAGGGAGGAGATAATCTACGCTAAGCACATGCTCGATCAGGTTATCAGGGAGCAGCTTATGAAAATGCTCACTTGGCATATGGCAGTGAAAACCCAGTTCTTACGCAGTCCTGGCAAACTTGGGAAACACCTCGAGCAGTACCTTGAGCCAGAAGTCTGGGCGATGCTTGAGAAAACCTATGCGGATGCCAGCTACGAGAGTACGTGGGACTCCCTTCACATGATGTGTGAACTTTTCAGAATGACAGCCAATCTAGTTGGAGAGCATTTTGGTTTTGACTATCCTCGCAACGACGATGAGAAGGTGAGTGCTCACTTGAAACACTTGCGATCGCTGCCCAAGGATGCCAGGGAGATGTATTGACTCGCCGACCTTCCAATGGACAAGGCCGAAGACAGCTAACAGGCGCATGCAGCGCCGCGACCAACGTTAATCTTATTCTCTGATGGCCTGGCGCGGCGGCTGAAGCGCTGCGTCGGGCTCCTTTTCTCTTCCGAAGCTGTGAAAAAATTATTGGACCAGAATATTACTCAAGTTACGGAAATCCGCAGGTTGGGAAGGGGGCAGTCGATAGGTTCAAGGTGCGATAGATTCAACACGCCCCCGCCTCAAGTTTCAGAGGCTTCCTCCTCGAATCAACCGTTCAATGCAGTTAACGGCAGAGGCTCGAGTGACACGCATAGGTCCTGGCATTCAAAGTTGAGGCGGGGGCGCGTTGAATTTATCGCACCTTGAACCTATCGACTGCCCCCTTCCCAACCTGCAAATCTTCTTAGCTTGTGTCATATCCGGGATCGATCTAATTTTTCACAGCTTCTTCCGCAAGGTGGGCTTTTGCTATGATTCGCGAGAGGTGAATTCCATGTATCAAGAATACTTCAGGGCACTTCCACAATTAGCTCGCGACCAAACATGAAGTTGGGACGCTTGCGCCCTTTCATATACTTCGCGGCGGTCTGCGAAAGCGACGTAATCAGTATTGGCAGGGCGATTGTTGCATCGCAGGGAACATAGGCCGTGTGAGCCCCTCGCGCCAGCTTCCCATAGATCAAACCCTCATCAAAGGAGACTGCATTCGACCGGCCGCCCGGGTGCGGAGCGTCAGTTGAAATCTGAATTGCGTATTTGTGACCATGATGCTGTTCCTTCGCCAGGAATGAAGAGATTGCCGCCTGCTGAATGAAGCTCTTGGTGGTTCCGCCGCCGAGATTTAGGATGCCACTGATGCGCGCGTGGGCCATGACGTTCATCATGTCCAGAACGTCCTGGATGATATCGAACATGAAATTGTTCTTTTTTTCGAAGCGGGCGCCCGCGATACCGACAGCTAAACCACTATCAGCAATGGCGGGACAGAATATGGGCACACGAGCTTTGTAGGCCGATGTGAGCACACCGTCTTCAGAAGCAATTTCCGCCAACTCCCGGCCGAGCAAATGCAGAAACTCGCGTGGTGAATATGGACGCGACTGATCCAGTTGGTTGGTAAACCCACCAATCCACTCTTTGGCCTCTCGATATTCCTCGTCGCTCGCCAGCAGATCCCACATACGGCTGATCTGGGCCGATTCCAACTCGGCGTCGGTCATGGTTGGATGCGCCTGAAAGTGATAACGGCCCAGGGTCTCGTGCAAATCGTGAAACAGCATCGAACCTGACAGTACCAGCACATCGACAAAGCGATTCTTGATTACATAAGCCAGCAAACGGCGCATGCCCGCAGGGATTAGCGCGCCGGAGGCGGCAACCATGATGGTGGTGTTGTCGCCCAGCATGTCGAGCCAGATGCGATGGGCTTCTGCGAGTTGGCGGCCGCCAAAACCTGTCCCCTCCATTTTTTCCAGGAGACCGGCCACCGAACGATCGCGGTCCACCTGAACTGGACGCGTGGGAGTAGTTAAATATTTCGACGCTTTTGGTTTTCGTTGAGTGACCATGAAGGTTTATGAACCTCTCGAACTGTAGAGTTCTTTGAATTAATGCCTAAGCCTATGAAGAATCAGGACAGATGCAGGTACTAATCTGTTCTTCGCCTCGAGCGAGGACTCGCGCCATTGACCGAAAGATAGGTGTACGCGTCATACTTCGACTCGTAAAACTGGGCCAGTTCGGCGCCGTCAGCCTCGCTCAACTCGCCATCTTTGACTCGCTGTGTGATAAGTCGCCGGAAACCATCGTGTAGCAGGCTGCGTTCGTAGCGCGCACGCTCGGCGGCCCCGCCCACGGTTGTTCCCTTGATAACCTTCTTGATGAGGTAACCATCCTCGTCGATATGGATGTGCGCCTCATGTGGAGTCCCAAAAAGGTTGTGATTGTTGCCCATAGCTTCCTGGTATGCACCAACAAGCAGAAATGCAAGGTAGTAGGGCTCGTCGGGATTCAGGGAATGAAGTTCGAGGACCTGCTTCACGTCGTGCAAGTCGACGAACTTATCGACGATACCGTCGGAGTCGCAGGTAATGTCGCACAAGGTCGCATACTCTGTCGGTGGTTTGTTCAAGCCGTGAATGGGAACGATGGGAAAGAGTTGATCAAGAGCCCAATGGTCCGGTACAGAACGAAACACAGAGAAGTTCATCAAATACTTGGCGCAGAGCAATCGTCGCAATTCGCCAAACTCCTCGGAAACGTATTTAGCCTGCTGCGCATGTTTGTCTGCGCGCTCGCACACATCCCAGAACAACACCTCACCTTTGGCCCGGTCTTCGAGCGAAATCAAACCGAGATTGAACAAAGTAAACAGCTCTTCGCGGTGTTCGAGAGCATCGTGATAGTACTCGCGATAATTCTTGACCGTAATTGACTCGCGCAAATCACCCAGTTCGATCACTACCTGCGGATCGTCATCGTCGATGGCGATAGGTGTGATGTCTTCAACGACGGTCTCGATTTCATCCAGCACGTTCGTCACCAGCAGCGCGTGGTAAGCGGCGAGGAATCTTCCCGACTCCTGAATTAGTGTTGGATGAGGGACGTTTTCGTCGTCACAAACTTGCTTGATCGTGTAGATCACGTCGTTAGCAAACTCCTGGGCCGTGTAGTTTGCCGACGAATCAAAAGCCGTCTTTGAGCCATCGTAATCGACGGCCATGCCCCCGCCGACGTCCAGCAGCTCGATTGGAACCTTCATCTGGTAGACCTTGGCATACACTCGGGCCGCTTCTTTCATCGCATTCTTGATGCGCTTGATGTCGGTGAGCTGCGAGCCGATATGGAAGTGGAGCAGCTTCAGCATGTCCACGCGATCTGCTTCTTCCAGGCGCCGGATTACTTCCAACAGCTCAGTTGTGGTCAGGCCAAACTTTGCCGCTTCTCCCCCAGATTTTTCCCAACGGCCTGAGCCCTTTGAATAAAGCTTCACCCGCATGCCGAGCATTGGCAGCGGACCCTCGTGACGTTCCGCAACGTTGAGCACGTGGTCGAGCTCGTTCAGCTTCTCGATCACGATCACAACCTTTTTGCCGCAACGGGATCCGGCAAATGCCAGTTCAATAAACTCCTGATCTTTGAAGCCATTTAGTACGAGCAAGCTATCGGGCGTTTGTTCCAGTGCCAACGCCGCATAAAGTTCCGCCTTGGAGCCGGCCTCGAGGCCAAAATCGTAACGGGAACCCTCGCGCAAGTACTCCTCGACGACGGCCCGCTGTTGATTAACCTTCATGGGGTAGACGCACAGGTGCGCACCCTGATACTCAAACTCGCGAATGGAGCGACTAAACGCGCGTTGCAGTTTTCTCACCTGGGCGGCGACAAGTTGAGGAAACCGCAACAGAACGGGAGCGGTAATGCCTCGTTTAGCCAAGTCTTCGATGATTTCTTTGAGGTCCGCTGAACGAGGATCGCCATCGGCGGGCCGAACGATTAAGTTTCCCTTCCGGTTTACGTCAAAGTAGCCAGCACCCCAGTTTTCGATGCCATAAGTTTCGAGCGTGTGCTCGATTGCCGTGGTCAATTGGCGGTCTCCTGCCTAACGTCTGAAACTTGTCTGATATTGATTCCAGTAACTAAAACGCAGTTGTACATATTCCCGAGTCGAGTAGCGGAGTTGTGCTGGGTGGAACGCTTTAGCCGGGCAATGTAACAGAAAACGCTCACGCCGGTCTATAACTTTTTTGTTTCGGAATCACTTGTGAAAGAAGGCAAATCCAGCAGAAATAGCCCATTTTTCGTTTTATTTGCAGAATGATAAGCGCGAGAGGCAACTGATAAACTGCAGCTACCTCGCTTGCCGGCAACAAATCTGATCAGCCTAAAGACCTTGACATCGCAGTCGACGTCACTATAATGCAAGCTTTTTACGCGCCGTCGCTCTATGACGCTCGCCTCTTTCCGCAGAGTCGCCAAGGACCCACAATACTTCGCTCCAATCATCACGCCGGGGCGAAGAGCACCCCTAACACTCGCTTTTTCTTTCAGGAGATAACATGAACCCAAAGACTGTCTTGAAATATGCCTCTGACCAGGGCGCCAAGTTCGTTTCTGTTCGCTTTACTGACCTGCCTGGCTCCTGGCAACATCTGACGTTTCCCATCGCTGAACTGGGCGAAGAAACATTCGAAGATGGATTCGGCTTCGACGCGTCTTCGATTCGCGGTTGGGCAGCTATCCACGAGTCAGACATGCTTCTCGTGCCTGATGCTACGCGTCAGTGGATGGATCCCTTTTCCGAGCAGCCGACACTCTGTTTGATCGGCAATGCGGTCGATCCCATTACCAAAGAAGGTTACGCTTTCGATCCACGAACAGTGGCCCAGCGCGCCGAAAGTTACTTGAAGTTTACCGGCTTGGCGGACACTGCTTACTTCGGTCCAGAAGCAGAGTTCTTTGTTTTCGACTCTGCCAAATTCCACAACGATCAAAACTCGGCCGGATACACAATCGACTCGGATGAAGGACACTGGAACAGTGGCCGCGAGGCCAACGAGTTCAGTGGTTCAAATCTTGGTTATCGCATTCGTCCCAAAGAAGGTTATGTCCCCTGTCCGCCAACTGACTCGTTGAGTGATCTGCGCTCGGAGATCTCACTCACGCTTGGCAAGTGTGGTGTAACAGTCGAATGTCATCACCACGAAGTCGCCACGGCCGGCCAATGTGAAATTGATTTTCGCTATTCGACTATGTTGGGTACAGCTGACAATCTTCAAATATTCAAATATGTGGTCCGCAATACTGCACACCAGTATGGCAAGTCAGCGACGTTTATGCCGAAGCCGCTCTATGGCGATAACGGTTCAGGAATGCACTGTCACCAGTCGTTGTGGAAGAGCGAGAAGCCGCTGTTCGCGGGCGACGGTTATGCTGGACTGTCGGAAATGGCGCGCTTCTACATTGGCGGTTTACTAAAACACGCCGCCGCAATCGTTGCCTTCGCTGCTCCCACGACCAATAGCTACAAGCGTCTGGTGCCTGGTTTTGAAGCGCCTGTGAACCTGGCTTATTCGGCGCGGAACCGTTCAGCGGCGATTCGTATTCCGATGTTCTCGACAAATCCGAAACTTAAGCGTCTCGAGTTTCGTCCTCCGGATCCTTCTTGCAATGCCTATCTGGCATTCTCGGCCATGTTGCTGGCAGGCATTGATGGAATCCAGAATCGAACCGATCCGGGTGAGCCGCTGGAGAAGGACATTTACGATCTTAGCCCAGAAGAATTGAAGGATGTCCCTACTCTGCCGGGGTCGTTGGACGACTCACTCCGGGCGCTCGAAGCTGATCACGAGTTTCTCTTGAAGGGTGATGTCTTCAGCCCGCAATTGATTGAACGCTGGATTAGCTACAAGCGCGACAAGGAAATCACGCCGCTACGTATGCGCCCACATCCGCTCGAGTTTAGCTTGTATTATGATATTTGATTCTTACTAGAGAACGCGAAAAGCAAAACGATGCCACCCACGGCCTTGCGCCGTGGAGATTCACGCTCGCAGCTACGAGAGGCGCATGCAACTCTCTGAAGATGCCACGGCCTTGCGCCGTGGAGATTCACGCTCGCAGCTACGAGAGGCGCATGCAACTCTCTGAAGATGCCACGGCCTTGCGCCGTGGAGATTCACGCTCGCAGGCTACGAGAGGCGCACGCAACTCTCTGAAGACGCCACCACCGTGGCATTCACAAAAGCCTTTCTGACGTATTTCATAGCCGCGAGCGTGAACCTCCACGGCACAAGGCCGTGGCCTCCAAACTCGAGTTTTCGTCCAGTCCTGGGTGAGTGAGAGAACAGAAGCCAACACCCCCTCATCTCCAGCTGACAAGTCAATGGGTCGAGGTGAAAATAGAGAATCAGTTGCGCCTTTCTTTCACTTACGGCACGTTGAATCCAGTTAATGGATTTCCGTAAAAACCATCCGACTTCGCCGTCATTGCGTTCCATTTATCAACTGTCCCCATCACTTTAATCGCCAGAATAGATTTGTCGGTGGTAATTTTGTTTTGCTTTGCAAGACCGTTGTCAGTGAAATTTCCATCGGCGATAGTGAATTTCGTCTCACGCACCTGGTCGCCTTTGTAAAAGACTTTCACCGTATAATCGCCCGGCGATTGGTTGATATATAGTTTGCCCTGATTAGACGTCATATTCCGCGCCTCCGGAGTGACGATGAACAGGATCTTGCTTCGCCAACTAAACTCATATAAATCCCACTTCAACGCCGGATTGTTCCCTGCGTGTTTCGGAAAGCGACCTTCGACATGACTGACATTTCCACCGTCATCTGTCGTGGCTATCTGCTGCCCGTTGTAGAAAAGGCGCGCCTCCAAATCGCTACTGTTAATGCCGCCTTTAAACCACATCTTGACGGCAGGCAGCGCGTCAGTGCGGCTGGAATAATCGGCGTCCGTATATCCAATTGGCAGATTAAAATCCTGATCCACGTAGAAGTCGACCAGGTTCCGATAGCGCGCGTCAGTGTTTTCGGGTTTGTACTTGACTACTTTAAACTTGCCTTGAAACACGACTGAGTTATCCCGCATGTTGGTGATCTTGATGCCGAACGTACCGGGCGTAACAATCGCCTTACCCTGATCTTTGTCGCTCTCAAACGGGCTCTCGATGAGTGAGTTTTTCTGCTCAAGAGTTTCGCTGTACCAGGGTTGGCCGTCGGGCATGGAGTAGTCAGCCTTATAACGCAGGCGGCTCGATCCACCATAAACGACATTGAATTTTAGGTGCGGCAGCCAACTCGTGTAGTTACTTTCTTTCGGCAATTTCCAGTAGTAGTCCTGAGTGTCGGTGCGGATCTCGAGAGTTTCGGCCAGGAACAATGGCGTGTCCGTCGCCTCTGGCGGCTTTGCAAATACCTCGGCACCGCCGCCTGCTGACGCTCCGGTTGTTCCAGGAGTTGCCGGTTGCGGCTGGGCAGGCTGAGTATCACTTGATGGTGCAGGTTGTGTGCTTTCGGTTGGCGTCGGTTGGGGTTTTGGCTGATTGACTTTAGGGATTTTGATCTTTCCAGGAAACTGGCCCAAAGCCGTTTGAAAACTCGCCGTTGCGATAACGAGAAACGCAACTACGAAGAACGAGGTCTTTTTCATCTGCTCTCTCCTTTTTAAAACCTTTAGGTCCGTGGCGACTTTCCAACGAACTTGTTCAAGGCGCTTGGTTCGAATTGTTAGGAATGCATCCCTTCTTCAGGAATGATTAGGGTCTTAAGCTTGGAAAACTCTCGAGCGGTCAGAGTCTTTTATCTGGCTAGTTTCACTGGATGGAAAGTATATCGTCTACATACGCTCTGTCAATAAACACCTGGCCCTAATTGGCTTACAACCTTACTAACCGCGTAATATATTTCATGTGCAAACGAATGACTCAAAAGTCGAGTTTCTGCTTCGTGATCTGCCTGACGAACATGGCGCCCGCCTCTTCCTTGAACGATTAGCCAAAGAACACCAACGGGAATATCAGCATCTGCTGAGTGAGCCGGCCCTGTTCTCAGATGTCCTCGCAGTTGTGACCTGGAGTCCGTTACTTGCGACAACGCTCGAACAGAATGTTGAGTACATATCCTGGCTTGCTCGAGAACGTGCCGATCCCAGAGTCCGGACCGGCGACGAACTGAGAGAATCACTAGCACGTTTCGCACTCACAAACTCATCTCTGAACACGCAGGTACTGCTCGCACGGTTTCGCCGGCGCGAGCTCCTCCGTACTTACTTGCACGACATTCGGCGGACTCACACATTAGTTGAGACCACCGAAGAGTTATCGAATCTTGCCGATGCGATCCTGGACTACACGCTGAGTTTGGCGCGCCAGCAGTTGGACAATCGTTACGGTTCGCCGCGACTCACGGACGAACGCGGCCGCAGCGCCACAGCGGAGTTCTGTATCATTGCGCTTGGCAAACTCGGCTCCTTCGAACTCAACTATGCCTCCGACATCGACCTCATGTTTGTCTACTCCGATGAAGGGACTACCTCAGGTTTGGGAGAAAGGGGTGAAGTAAGCAATCGTGAATACTTTGTAAAGCTTGCTGAAACCGTCGCACAGTTGGTCGGTAAACCGGGAGGCGAAGGCGCGGCTTATCGAGTCGACTTACGTTTGCGTCCGCATGGTCGCGATGGCGCTCTGGCCTGTTCGCTGAATGAGGCGACGCGTTACTACGCTGAGTCGGCCCAGGATTGGGAACGTCAGACTTTGATTCGCGCACGTTCATCGGCAGGGTCAACAACTCTCTTTTCGCGCTTTGCAAGTGCCGTAACCCCGCACGTCTTCCGTCCCAGTGTTTCAGTAGCAGCCGCCCTCGCCAGTGTTCGCCTGGCAAAGCAAAAGATCGATCATCAGGTCGAGCAGAAAAGCGGCTATAACGTGAAACTTGGCCGCGGCGGAATAAGAGAAATCGAATTCATCGCGCAGGCTCTGCAATTGGCCCATGGCGGAAACGACGATTGGTTGCGAGTGTCGCATACGCTGATAAGCCTGGGCAGACTTGCTGATCGAGGTTTCATAAATGAGCAGGAACGCTCTGAACTATCAGAGGCTTACACTTTCCTGCGCACACTCGAGCACCGGTTGCAGATGGAACACGGGCTGCAAACTCATACCATTCCAGAAACACCACAGGCCCAAATCTTAATTGCTCGCCGCATGGGTTTCTCAGGCGTCGCTGCCACCAAGGAGTTCTCGCTAGCTTGGAAGTCTCAAACTATCAATGTTCGCCGAGCTTATGATCGCGTGTTCGCGGAGGTGAAACAGGTTGTGGCTGAGAGAGCTGGCACGGATGCCTATCAAACTTCCGATCGCAATGTGCGAGCACTTGCGCCGATCGATATGAACGCGGCAGCGGCCCTTTCGGCAGCCAGGGTATTCAGTTTGCATCTGGTTGCTCAGGAAACTTTCGCGCTCAACGATCCGGTGCCGCTAGCAAAAACGCTGGAGAACCTGGCAGGCCAATCGCTCAATGCTCATCGCGCATTGATTAATGCTGCTCGCATAGCAGCGTCGCTCCAGAAATCGAGCAGCAAACTCGATATCTTTCCAGACAATCTCGCTGCCCTGTTTCGCTTGTGCGGTTCATCGGAGTTTTTTTCGGAAATGATTGCGGCGAACCCAACCCTGATCGCGTCTCTAAACGCTACGCGTTCTGCCTGCCTGCGGCGAGACTATCGAGCCGTATTGCGCTCGGCCATCGACGCCGAAAAGAGTTTTCCGGCTGAACTCGCTGCTTTGCGTCTGACGTGGGCAAGGCTTGTCACCGAAATTGGTGCGCTGGATGCTGCGGAACAAATCTCGGTTTCGGAAGTTAACTACTTACAGACCGAACTGGCGGTCGCGAGTCTCAATGTCGCTTTGCTGATGGCTCGACGTGAGTTGGCGCGGAGGCACGGACCGTTGGCTGCGGGTCCGAGGCTCGCCTTGCTGGGAATGGGACGCCTCGGCAGTGCGGGCGTCGATTACGGTTCCGATCTGGATATTTTGATCATTTATGACTCGCTGGTTTCTTCGCCCGTCTCCTCGTTGACTCAGGATGAGGCATATGCCCGGCTCGCTGAGTTAATGATCGCAGCGCTCTCGAGCATCACACGCGATGGGTACCTGTATCGCGTCGATGTGCGTCTGCGCCCCGATGGAAAGAATGGACCGTTGGTGACCAGTTCCGATGGATTTCTCGACTATCTGAAGGAGCGAAGTGCGCCGTGGGAGTGGCTCGCTTACGTGAAACTCCGCGCTGTTGGAGGTGATTTGGAATTAGGACGAATGATTGAGACTCATGCACGTCACAGAATTCATGAGACCGCGCGAAGTTTGGATCCAGCGGAGCTGAAACGCGAGACAAGATATGTGCGAGATCGGCTCGAAAGAGAAAAGGGCAGCCGCGGAAGACATACAGGCATAGACATCAAATACGCGCCCGGTGGCATGCTGGACGTGTACTTTGCGACGCGTTATCTGCAGTTGCGCGATGAAGTGCCGGATGAAGGGGAGGACCGTTCAACTGCATTTACGCTCGAGAGACTGCATGCCGAAGGTTCTTTGAGTGAAAATGACTTCGTCGCGTTGAGCACCGGCTACAGTCTGTTGAGGTCAGTGGATCACAATCTGCGCCTCATTGTGGGCCGTTCCACGCGTCTGCCGGTAGCGGATCATCCGACCGCCAGAGACGTCGCCATTAAATTGGGTCTCGCATCGGCCTCGCAGTTACACGAGATTCTGGCGGAGAGAATGAGAGCAATCCGGGAAGCATATGATCGGATCACCGGATAGAATAAATGCTTCTTTGGTAGTGCCTAATTTGAGATGGTCTTATTGCATTCTCCGTGTTCTCCGTGCCTCCGTGGTGATAAAAGTGCCGAAGACTTCACCACGGAGACACGGAGAACACGCAGAACCCATGACCAGTGATTTTCTCTGTACCACTTCTAGGCTTCTGACACATCATCTGTCGCCTCAAACCAGCAGCGAGCGCACCAGCGATGAGTCGTCCGTTCCGCCGCTGTGTACTCAACCGATGCCGGCAATCGTTTAACAATTTCCTGTTCGTCTTCGCTTAGTTCGCTCCATGTCCGGAGCCGTTCCTCGCCACAGCGGGGGCATCTGTTGTTGTAGTTCATAGTTAAAATACCCTTCATATGAAGTTATTTATTTACGGAACTGTTTTCATCGTGTAAGTTAGCAGTGGCGATGCAGGACAACAAGTTGTCGTTCATACGCATCCAGGTAATGGAAAGATTCGGTTAACGGAGAGCAAATGTTTCGAATAAAAGCCTCATACGCGGACCAGATGGAATTGCGAACGACACTCGAGCGGGCCCGCGAGTTCTTTGGTGAAATGCGCAATTTCGCGGACTTGATGCCGGGCATTGAGGGCATACGCAAAGAAGCCGGTGGCATCATGCGGTGGATCGTCCGCGCTGAAGTGCCAGTTATTGGAGCGGTTCACGCCAGTTTTACCGTGGAGAAAACGGAAGATCAGCCCGACAGGCTCGAATGGTCACCAGCCCGATCCGAGATGAAAAACTATCTGCGCTATGCCGCCGCTTTCGAAGAGCGCGGGCAGAAGGTACTGATTCGGATTGTCCAGCATGTCGAGTTGCGGCGACAACATGCGAAAGATCTGCATCGGTTTGCCGTCTTGCTCGGTGAAGGCGCGATTAGCGCAGAGATGCAGAAACGTGTGCGCGACATGATCAAGACTTTTTTGGAACGCGCTCGGGTCAAGCTGGAAGGCGAAAACTCTTGTGACCCGGAAGCAGTGCTCGATTCCGCAGTGTAGTCACCCACCCTGACCCATCCACCTGACCATCCACAGATTACGCCGATTACACAGAAAAGAAAGAGATAGTGGGCAGGAGCAGTAGGCAGGTGCAGAAACAACAGGAACCTTCTCTTGCTTCTAGTCCTGCTCCTGCCTGCTGCTCCTGCCCCTTTCCCTTGCGTGTTATTTGCGGATAGATTTTCCGTAGCTGATCATATTTGCAAACACCCGATAAGCACCAGGAATGCCCGCACGCAGCTCTCTGTACCAGACCAGGCTTGTGTAAATGTAGTTGCCTTTTCCATAACTGCTGGCGAGTAGTCCGCCTTTCAATGGCTTCTCTCCCTTGTCATTGGTGGCCAAGACCGCTGTGTAGTGCTGGTCCCATTCTTTTGGAAAGTAGAGTCCTCGTTCCTGAATCCAATTAGCAAAGTCGGCTTGAGTTATTTTGTTGGGAAAGTTCAGTAGCGGGTGATGCGGTTGCAGGAAGATGATCGGCGCGTCTTCCTCCGTGACACGCTCATCGCCGACGATGATCGAGTAGGGCGCTAGTTGCGGTCGCTTCCGGTCAGGATTTGGGTTCCATTCGTTTGTCTTATGATAGAAGACAATCAAGTTTCCGCCGTCTGCGACGTATTTAAGCAAACGATCGTTGGCGGTAATCAACTCCGGATGTGCTTCATAGCCTCTATTGTCGATAATGATGGTGTCGTAGTTTGACAGTTCGCCCTTTTGAACGTCGTCTATGGTTAGCTCTCTGGCTTCCACCCCCAAGGCTGTGAGCGATCGTTTCAGAGTGGCGTCGAAGCTTGGCACATACCCCACCAACAATTTCGCCGGCACCCGGGCGTCGGCATAGACGGTCGGTACCGGTCTCCGTGTGACTATATCCTTTGATTCCGGCAGCTCAATGGAGGCAATAAGAGTCGCGGCCTTTTGGCTTGCATGGCTAGTTATTCTGGAGGGAATGAGAGCGGATCTAACTTCTATTTTGACTGCCTGCTGTTCAAGTGGCTGCAAAGCAATTTCACGTCCAGTCTCGAGATTGGGACCGTTGATTCTGACGAGCCCGCGAAAGGGTGTGCTCAGATGATTTGTCAGAGTCAGGTTGAGGCTCAATGGCAATGACCGAGTCGAAGGTGTTCTAACATAAGGCGAAGGCTCGAGGGTTCGAATCTCGACTGCGGGCGCCACGTCGATGCGCCTCTCCGCCACCAGCGAAAAGCGCGCGCCTTCGATTTCCAGGTCAGCTGTCGCTACAAGAGGTTCACCAAACAAGCGGCCATCGTAGAGGTGTTCAGAAGACGGCACACTGACGCTCATGGTCTTTGGTACAGTGATTCTGGTGTCTCGAGATGTATCGGTTGCCGGCAGCAGTTTTTCCGCTGCGTCGAGCGGTCTATCCACAGTCAGCCCGCGCAAAGCGAGTCGTTTTACTTCAATATCGGCGTCACCCTGATTCGCGATTGAGACGTCAAACTGAGCGGGCATACCGGGCACGAGTACAGACTCGCGATCACCCTCCGGAAGTTGATCGCCCGGCGAACCGGGGTTTAAGTTGAGTGTCAAGGAAACGCCAGCAGCAATTGCGAGGGCCCGATCAAGACGTGACGACATCAGGTGAAAACGCTGCGGGTCCAGCCTGGCGACTTCGTCAGGCGCTGTAAAAGCGCCAGCTTTGCGCGCATTGATCAGCGCAACTAACACTTCATCACGTGTATCGAGAGATTCAGTCAACGGCTTGTTATCTATTGTTGGCGACTGAAGCTTTGACGTAATGGTTTCCGGCAGCCGCAAGCCGTCGAGCACCGTCTTCGGATCCGCTGGCAATGACTGCGCCGACGCGGCCGACCGCACGAGGGCGTAGCGGATGATACGCCCACCGTTGGGCGCAATGGTTTTTGGCCAGGGACCCTGCGTCGCATGTTTTTGTAGGGCCGCGAGCGCTTGCTGTGCGTAAGTTGTGCCACGAATCGGATCGAGCTCGTTCGGATTTATCGTGACAACAGGCTGGGCTTGCGGAGGTGGTGTGCTGGTCGGATTTCCACTGAAGGCCCGCACGAAGAGTCGTTGTACCTGCCATGGACTGACCTGCCTTAACTGTTCAGGAAACTGTTTTGGATCCGCGGCGGCATCGAAAGCTTGCAGGATAAGTCGCCCGGTTGCCTGGTGATGGCCGTGACCACTCGTTGTGTCGTGGTTAGTGATGATTACATCCGGTCGCAGCTGGCGAATTTGCAAGACCATGCGACGCAGCGCCTCTTTTTCACCCCAGACGCGAAAGGCTTCTTCAGCAGACTTTGAAAATCCGAAATCGCGCAAACCGAGAAAGTGCGGTTCCGAACCCTGCACTTCCGCCGCGGCCATAGTCTCCCGCGCGCGAATCACGCCGAGTTCTTCATAAAGTTCCGGCCCAACAGCGTTCTGGCCGCCTTCACCGTAAGTCGAGAACAGGCTGACCGTGTGCACTCCATACTTTCGCCTCAACAAGGTGAGCGTGCTGCCGTCTTCGTCATCCGGATGTGCAGCCACACACAGCACCGTCCAGGAATTTGTGAGATCGAGCAATGCCTGGTGAAGACGAGATCTGGCTGGAGTTGCAGTGACATTTGCCGGTGATGCCGCAGGGCCTTGCGCTTGAGAACTTCGGAGAGCCGTTACCGAGCTCGCTAGAAGAAAGCTGAGCAGAAAAGATACGGCGATTCGCAGTCGTCGATACGAAACCGCAACTGGCAGCGACATGTCGAGCTTCTGTTTTGAGTACAAACAATGAAAAGCCATTAGCTGTTTCCTGGTCCCTATCTCTGTTCGCTAGCGCTGGTCTGATCTCTTAACTGCGCAAGCGCTCCAATTTTCCCGCAACGATCATGCTGATAGCTATGATACCAATCAAGACGACACCATAGGCCGCGGCCGTGCCCAGATTGAAGTCGCGCAACTCTGAGGCGATAGCAATCGAAATAGGTCTATTGCCTGGCACGAAGACGAGCACAGATGCTACATATTCTCCCAACGCAATCACAAATGCCAGCAGAGTTCCGGCGATGGCTCCAGGCCAAACCAACGGCAGCGTGACTTTTGCCCAGCGCTGCCACGCGCGCGCGCCGAGTAACCCCGCAGCTTCATCAAGTGTCGGGTCTATTTGTTCCATGCTTGCCTGAACAGCCCGAACGACCAGGGGCATGAAGCGCAGAAAATAGACCAGGGGCAATATCCAGAAGGTGCCCACTAGAATAAATGAACCGAGTAAAGGGCTGGGTTTGCCGTAAGCCTCCGCCACGGACACTGCCACGACAGTGCCGGGCAGTGCCCAGGGCACCAAAATGAGGAGCGAGAGCAAACGATTCCCGCCGCGTCCAACAAACTTTGGTTTGTCGCCGGCCTTTCCTCGTTTAGTTATCAGCGTGACAACGCAAAAACTCCAAACGAGCGCAGCCATTGCGGCAATTGCCGACATCAGGAAACTGTTGGTGAAAACTTCGCCGGCATGCGGATCGGTAAACAGGCGCTGGTAGTTTGAAAAGGTGTAGGCGGCCGGAAGTGTTTGCGTGGTCCACGATCCCTCACGAGCAAAACTGACGACAAAGAGAGTGACGACCGGCAATACGAGCAAGGTTGAGAATGCAACTGCGGCGAGTGTTGCGAAGGTCCGGGCCTTACCACCGCCAATGGTCTCTCGCCGCCGGGAAACCCCCTTCATAGCGGCAGCGGCAAACTTCCGCGTGCCTTCGTAACGTTGAAAGAAAACCAGAGCCGCAAGAGAGACACTCAGGAGGATTACAGTTTCAGTTACAGCCATGACAGCGTCACCTCGCTGACGTGCTGTGAAGATTTCCAGAGTCAGCACCCGAACACTACCGCCGAAAAGCAGTGGCGCACTAAACGACGCCATGGAGGTCATGAAGGTCAGCAACCCGGCAGCAATCAACGAGGGTGTGAGTTGAGGGAGCACAACGCGCAAGAGCACACCGATTCTTGCGGCACCCAAACTCCGTGCCGCTTCTGCGAGGCCCGCGTCGATCCGGCGCAGTCCGGCGCCGGTTAGTACGTAGAAAAAGGGATACATCGTGTAAGTGTGAAAGAGCAACAATGCCGGCCAGCCGCGCAATGTCCAGGGCGCAGTTTGCCAATGAAAAAAGGTTTGCATGCTGCGGGCTAAAATACCCGATTCGCCGAAGAGAAAAATGAAAGCAACCGTGCCCACAAGCGGCGGTAAAACAAGCGGCAAGGCTGCCAGCACCGCAAATAACTGTCGCCCGGGAAACGCATAGCGCTCGAATAGAAAGGCCAATGGTATACCGACAAGGGCGCAGAGCAGCACCGTAGCGACCGACAGGCCGAGGCTATTTACGATTGCCTCAATGACTGTTCTTTGGGTCAGTACGTCGCGATAGTTGGCGAGGGTCCAGGCGCCGCTTCGCTGAAACGAAGCAGCAAGAACATAAAGGTTGGGATAGATAACGCCGTAGAGCAGGACGACGGCGGTGATAAGGAAAAGAAGCAGACGCGGCGAGATGGAGATTCCGGGAGAAGGTTTATCTCTCATCTCATTCGCCCTTCAAGAGCGACAACCGATGCGTAGGGAGCGCAACGGAGCAATCAGCTCCGACCTTGAGCCCATCCGGCTCCAAAACCAGAGCCTCGAGAAGAAGTCCATTAGCATCCACCCGAACAGTTGAGGTGGCTCCGGCAAAGACAATTTCTCTAATCTTCGCGGCGAGGACGTTCTCAGCCGTTTCACTGTCTGGATTGTTACTGCGATCACGAAGGAGTACGACGTGTTCGGGACGAATCGCAAGGAGACAGGGCTTGTTCAAGGGCGCCAGTTCGTCGTGACTTACTGGCAAGTGGATAGTGTGTCCGCCTTCAAGTGTCTTGAATGCTCCAAGGCTGGACTTGCTTGAACTCAGGCGTATGGCATTGATGACATTGTTTCTCCCGAGAAATCGCGCTACGGAGATGTCAGCCGGGAATGCGTAGAGCTGGCGCGGCTCGCCGGTTTGCATGATTCTGCCGCCTACCATGACGCCGATGCGATCGCACAGGGCGAACGCTTCTTCCTGATCGTGCGTTACATAAACCGCAGTCAGACGCAGCCGGTTGACTAACTCGCGGAGTTCGCTGCGCGTCTCTTCTCGCAGGGAGACGTCAAGGTTCGAAAGCGGCTCATCGAAAAGCAACAGTGCTGGTTCAATCGCAATCGCCCGCGCAATCGCTACCCTCTGTTGTTGGCCGCCTGACAGTTCGTCGACGCGGCGCTTGTCATAACCGGGAAGTTGAACGAGTTCGAGAGCGCTGGCTACTCGTTCGCTTATTTCTGTATTGGCTTTATGGCGCGCACGCAAACCAAACGCGACATTTTCAAAGACATTTAAATGAGGGAAGAGTGCATAATTCTGGAAGACCATGCCAAAGCCTCGTCGCTCAGGAGGAAGGTTCGTTATGTCAGCGCCGGAAAACTCAATCGTTCCCGAGTCGGGCTTCTCGAGGCCGGCGATCATGCGCAACGTGGTGGTCTTGCCACAGCCGGAGGGACCTAATAGACCAAAAAACTCACCGTGCTCAACGTTCAGAGCAACGTCAACCACGGCTCGTGTTGAGCCAAAATTCTTCGAAATGTTTCTGAGAGAAAGCAGCGGCATCTTGAACTATTTAGTACTTCTCCCACGGATTTCAGTGTCCCAATATCTTAACCATTCGCCACCTTCTTTTCGCAATAAGTCCCAATCGAGGGGCAGGCGAGTGAACGGCTCGTTCATCCAGCCAGGTAGTTGCCCGCGATCGAGATCGGTGCGCACGGGGATGCGGTAATACTTCTTTGCCGCGTACACCAAGTTTTCGGGCGTGGTGACAAACTCATAAAAACGGCGAGCCTCTTCTTCGTTTGCAGTTCCCCGAAGAATGGCGATGCCATCGGTGACCACCGGTGTACCGCTCGCAGGCACTACATAGGCCACTGGCAGTCCTTTTTGTTCCTTGAACAAGCGCACATCCGGCATGTCCCACAGACTAACCAGGCCTTCACGCCGGGCCAACTTCTGCATCAACAAGGTCCCGTCTGCGGTGTACTCATGGACGTTCGCATCAAGCTTCCGCAACCACTCATAACCCTTGTCGGGCGAGCCGGAATCTTTGTAGAACCTCCAGATCATCGCTCCGAAAATGACTCGCATGGTATCAGAAGGATTTGGATTCCGAATCAGTACCTTATCTCGCCACTTAGGATCGAGCAGGTCGTCCCAATCGTGCGGCGCCTCTTCAGCGCGCACCGCATCGCTGTTGTAAACGATGACTTGCGGGGTCTCATAAGCGCCGTACCAGAGGTCTTTTCCGTCGCGAGCAGAAGCGGGCACGCTGTTGGCCCAACTGGGACGAAACGGAGCCAGCAGGTTTTCCTCGGCGGCAGTTTGAAACGTAGTGTGTGCGGCGCCCCACCACAAATCCGCCTGGGGACGATTTCTTTCCACTCGCACTCGCTCGAGTATTTCCCTCGAGCCCATATCGAGAAACTGGACATCGACGTCTGTGTAACGGTCTTTGTAGCGGGCGATGAAATCACGCAGCAGATCCTGTCCGTGTGGAGTGTAGATCAGAAGGCGGTGACCCTTGTTTGGGCCAGAAGGGTTGCATGAGAGGAGGAGCGTAAAGATGCAAACTGCTAATACCGCAAGATGGGGTCTCATGCGCATCTATCTTTTGACTACCTTAGGATTTGATTGACATGAAGCGGCAGCATGCTAGCACGGATCATCTATCATTTATCATTCGCCATTTTTATATGGCCATTTTCGGAAGGAGCAGGTCAGTACCACGATGCTGGTAGTTGGTGGGTCTCACTCGCAGTCACTAATCCTGCGGTCCAGTGAGGTCAGTACCACCTCGCGGTTCTGTAGTAAGTGCTTTGATCATGATCAATTTGAGTACTCACACAGTCTCGGTAGCGGGTGGGTCTCGTACGTGTGGGGTGATGGGCAGCGGTGACATCCACCACCGCCGCGTGGTGGTATTGACCTGCTCCATCGGATTGATAAACGAAAAACGGCTCGCCGTCCCTCGAATGTTGGCAAAGAGTCGTAGCTTGTGGTTTGATCTAGACGATGACAGTTAAGCGCAGAATCATGAAGGCTGGAGGCTGGGGCATCGCGAAGCGACTAATTAAGCCGATTCCGATCCTCGGGTCCCTCTTTGCCCTGGGCCTGGTAGGTTACGAGATCAAAAAGAAAGGCCTGCTCCCGGGAGCTTTTCATGTGGGCCTGGATGTGACCCCCGTCGTGGGTACAGCAAAGAACGTCCTCGAACTCTTCACGGGCGATCTCATTCCTGACAAGAAAAAGGCAAAGTCGATCCCCCCTGATTTTTAATTTTTAATTTTAGATTTTTGATTTTAGATTGGATTTGGAAACAGCTCTACCGCAGCTTCTGGGCGCTTGAGCATTCAATCAAAATCTAAAATCAAAAATCAAAAATCTAAAATACTTAGGAGGCGTGAACCGCTGGACGTTCATTAAACGGGCGCACCTGTTCGTAGGCGTGTGCAAGTTTGAAAAGCATCGGTTCGGACCAGTAAGGCCCAAGCAATTGGAATCCGATCGGCAGTCGGGCTGACGAAAGTCCGCATGGAACACTCAACCCGGGAACGCCGGCCAGGTTAGCTGTAACGGTGTAGATATCGTTCAGATACATTGCCAGCGGATCGTCGACTTTTTCGCCGATGGCAAATGCAGGCGTCGGAGAGGTGGGCGTTATCAGTGCTTCGCAGCTTGTGAAAGCCCGGCGAAAGTCGTCTTTGATAAGCGTGCGTACCTGCTGGGCTTTTCGATAGTAGGCATCATAATAGCCGGCGGAAAGCACATAGGTGCCGAGCATAATGCGTCGTTTTACTTCCGGACCGAATCCTCCTTCGCGCGTCTTACGATACATCTGCCGTAACTCAGGAGCCTCTTCCGCCCGAAATCCGTAACGCACGCCGTCGAAACGTGCGAGATTCGAGGAGGCTTCCGCCGTTGCGATGATGTAATAGACGGCAATTGCGTACGGGGCTTGCGGCAACTCGATGTCGACGATCTCGGCGCCAAGTTCACGATAGACATCAACCGCACTTTTGACCAACGTCCCTACTTCCTGATCGAGACCTGCGCCAAAAAGAGCGCTCGGAAACCCAATGCGCACGCCTTTAAGATCGGGTTTCTCGCTAGTAAGCGAACCAACATAGTCAGGCACCGCTACATCAGCGGTCGTCGCGTCGTGGGTATCCCGTCCCGCGATTACACCCAAAATCTGTGCAACATCTCGAACACGGCGACCAAAAATTCCAACTTGATCGAGTGAGGAGGCAAACGCGACCAGCCCGTAACGCGAATTGCGGCCATAGGTTGGTTTGAGTCCCACGACACCACAAAGCGAGGCTGGCTGGCGAACGGAACCTCCAGTGTCGGAGCCTAATGCGACAGGAACAATACCGGCTGAAACCGAGGCTGCCGATCCTCCAGATGATCCACCAGGCACACGCGTCGTGTCCCAGGGATTTCGCACCGGGCCGAACGCAGAGTTCTCATTTGACGAGCCCATCGCAAACTCGTCGCAGTTGGTCTTTCCAATCACAATCGCGCCGGCGTTCTGCAAACGTTCAATGACTGTGGCATTGTAAGGTGGATGGTAATCGCCCAGAATTTTTGAGCCGCAGGAAGTTTGCAGTCCCCGCACACAGATATTGTCTTTTATCGCAATGGGAACTCCTCTTAACGGAAGTTTCTGTGTGGACTGCTGCGGATTCTTATCGATCTCTTCGGCACGCCGCAGAGCGCCGGACCGATCAATCTGCAGGAAGGCGTTGAGTGTCTCGTTGAGCTTTTCAGCGGCGTTAACAGAGAATTCGACTCTTTGACGAGACGTGGAGCCATCGTTCCGAAGGTCAGCGAGGTCGGGAGTTCCAGAGTCCATTGGATATGTCAGACGAAGACCTCTACCGCTTAACAGATGAAGTCAAAAGCTCTTGTGCAAAATTGTCCACCCACTCGCGTTGCTCTGATGTATCTGGCACCTGCAGTCCTCGCGCGCTACTGACTCGCACGAGGGATGCTTCCGCACTGTCACCTGACAATACTAATACGCAGGCGGCAACAAGAGCGGAGCGGCCGATACCTTGTCTGCAGTGGATACCAACGGTCTTGCCGTGCGACAAAAGATGCTCGAGTCTGCTTGCCAACTGCAGCGTGGCGTTCCTTGAATCGGGCACACTGTAATCCGCTATCGGAAAACTAACGAAAGCTAGCCCAAGACTTTGAATGGCCCTGGCCTCGTCAGCAAGACCGAGTTGAGAATTCTCGCTTTCAGTTAACAACGACACAACAACGTCAATTCCGGACACTCGCCAACTTTGAATTTCGTCGCTTAGCCAATCTTCTCCTCGAGGCCTCGCGAGAATTGCGAGTTGACCGGGCCACGGCCCTTTGATCCAATATACCTGAGCTTTCATACGATGAACTTATGTCCTTGGCACTACCTCCCGTGGCAATTGGTTCACATCAATACCACGCTTTTGAAGAATTGCAATGCGATGATGGCCGTCGATTATCGTACCGTCTGGACGAACCTTGAGTGAACCCTGCCGGCCCGGTTCGAGAGACTGCTTCAATTCTTCGTTGGATAGTCTAGCATACTGATTTAGCTTAGCCTGACTCAACGAGCTAGAGAGATGTAGTGGTTGAAGGGGATGAGTGTTCATCGTGAGGAACCCCTTTCTGGAGCTTGGTTGTATGTTCAGATTCTCGTAACTAGAGCACTTTCGGAACGCGAAAATGTCCGCACGCCGGATCGGGCGCTTCTTCCAAGGCCAATTTCTGCCCGAGCGAAGGAGCTAACTCGTCGTCGCGTGACGAGTCAGTCAGTTTACCTTCAGGGGTGAGGCCACCAAGAGCTGGTTCGACACTTGCTGTGTCGAGCTCGTTGAGCTGTTCGACATAATTAACTATTTCAGCCATTTGCGCCCCGAACAGTTTGAGTTCTTCGGGTGCCAATTCGAGATGGGCCAGCTCTGCGACTCTTTCAATGTCAGATTCTTTGATAGGCATAATTAGATTTTAGATTTTAGATTTTAGATTTGCGATGTCCGAACCTTTGCGTTGATAGGGCCTATCCCCCTGACTGCTGAGTCTCCTCCAGACGCTTGGTTGAGCTGAGTGCGGCTCTCAAAAACGCCTGCCTCAGGTGTTTGTCCTTGATTGCGTTGGCTGCGGACCACAATTCCAGCGGCACCTCGTTGTGGAGCACATCTTCCCTTTTCTCTGAGCGCGGTAAGGCCCGTATATGTGCCATCCGCGGATCGATCCGCAAGTCAATTTGGCTTACCAGCGGTTGGCCCAGGATCGCATTGATCCTAAAAAGCATTTGACCCTTCATCGACCCTAGTTGTTTCTGCCAAACAGAGTCGGCAATCGCCACGATAAGCGTCTTACCCTCCAAACAAAGAGGTAACGCATGGTTACGCAGGCCCTCGCCAGCTGCGTGCTTCCAGGCAGCGATCGCCGCGGCCTCAGCGACTTCTTTTGAATCGCCCATGACCCTGAGGAGTGCAGGAAACGTTTTGACTAATTCATCCATTGAAGTTGGGATCTCAAACTTGCTATCTGGTTTAACCCAACGAGTCGTAGAGTTCCGGGAGAGTGTAGCGAAGAATCGGTAACAGGCCAAACGTGAGAAAAGCTCCACATATTTACGAGACTCAGCAACAGACTGATAACATGGCCTGCCTTAGAATGGGAAAGATTACTTCCAATACCGGTTCTAAACGGTCCAATACGGAAAACTGCGGCAGGAGCTGATTGATACAAGCCAAGCCACGTCTGGAAAAACTGGTGCTCGCCTCAAGCAGTCCTCGACGCGCAGAAATACTCAGCGCTGTGGGTTGGCCCTACGAAACGATGGTAGCCGGCATCGACGAGTCGCGCGCGCCGGGGGAGGATGCCGCCGCCTATGTTCAACGTCTAGCCCGAGAAAAGGCCGAGGCCGTGGTTGCAAGGTTACAGAACGGTTTGGTACTCGGCGCAGATACAGTCGTGGTTGTAAATGGCGAAATACTTGGTCAGCCGCGTGACGACGACGATGCCCGACGCATGCTCAAACTCTTGAGCGGAAAGTGGCACGAGGTATTAACCGGAGTTGCCCTTATACGAGCTGGGAAGGAGCCGGAGACGTTGGTGGACTACGAGCGCACAAGAGTGCGTTTTGGGGAAATGTCCGACGACGAAATCGAGTGGTACGTTGGAACGGGTGAGCCAAAGGGGAAAGCCGGCGCTTACGCCGTGCAGGGCAGGGCTGCACTGCTTATTGAAGAGATTGAAGGAGAGTATTTCAACATTGTCGGATTGCCGATCAGACTAGTCTATGAACTCGCGCTCAGGATCTAACTCAATGTTTCCCTATGGACTCCTTAGCCGCCTACTCGTCCTACCTTTCTTGATTGTAGGCAATAGATGCTTCGTCAATATAGAAGCCGGGCGGGTTTTCAGGGATGCGGTGAAAGTAGGAGATGGCGGCGAGTATGCCAACGGCTAGAACGATTATGCGGGAAAAGTCAGGCTTCGATACGCTTCCTACTGGGTGCATCAACGGTTTCCGACAGGGTAGTTATTGGACCAATGATTGAATCCTTACCTAGTGTCTACTGTGGGTGGGTACTTCAAAAAAGGATCGTACCGCCATCAATGTTGATGGCCTGTCCGTTAATACCGCGGCCTTCTTCAGACGCGAGCAGCAATGCGACCGCAGCAACTTCATCCGCGGTAACCAGTCGATTTTGCGGACTCATTTTCTTAATCGCATCCAAAGCTTCTTCCGCAGGCCGGCCTGTCTTCTTCGTTATGTTTTCGATCCCGCGAATGGTCATGTCAGTGTCGACATAGCCCGGGCAAATCGCGTTTGCGGTGATGGCCTTACTGGCAACTTCCAGGGCGACAGAGCGTGTCAGGCCAAGCACACCGTGTTTGGATGCAGCATAAGCGGCGATGTAAGGGGCGCCGGTTTTGCCGGCAATTGAGGCAACATTGATAATGCGACCCCAACCTTTTTCCAACATGGCCGGCAAAGCGGCGCGCGTGCAATAGAACGTACCTGAAAGATTAACGGCTAAGAGACGGTGCCACAGTTCATCGTCGGTCTTAAGTAGTGGGGCGCTCTCAGCCATCCCGGCGTTATTCACGAGGATGTCTGGATCGCTCCCGAAGCCTGCGCGCGCATCGACAAACAACTTATCGACATTCACCCGATCTGAGACATCGCAAACGAGAGCGAGTGCTTTGGTCCCTACTTCATTCTCTATCTCTTGTGCGACGTCTTCGACTTGTTTCGGTGTGCGAGCAGCAACGGCCACGCGCGCGCCTTCACGAGCAAACGCCAAAGCAATGGCGCGACCAATTCCGCGACCCCCGCCGGTTATCAGGGCAATTCGATTAGACAGTTTCATAAAACTAGTGCCCGGTAAACATTGGATCACGTTTCTCAATAAACGCCCGCACGCCTTCGCGGCCATCCTCAGATTCGAAGCACCGAAGTTGTGCCGCTGTTTCGTAACGCAGCATTTCATCCAAGTCCGCAGCCTGGCTGGCATAAACTGCCTGCTTGGCGGCCGCGAGAGCTATCGGAGGTGCCGCACGCAGTCGTTCGGCCAGATGTTGAGTCGCGGCTTCCAAATCTTCCGGGGCAACCACACGATTGACGAGACTCAAGCGCGCCGCTTCTGAGGCATCGATGGCTTCGCCCAAAAAGAATAGCTCGCAAACTTTATTCGGGGTCAGGAGTCGAGGCAAAAAGTAGGTCCCACCCCAGTCGGGATGGAGACCGACTTTCAGGAACGACTGGCTGAAAGTTGCATTGGTCGAGGCGATGCGGAGATCACAGGCCAGCGCGAGATTGCAACCAGCTCCCGAAGCGACCCCATTGACTGCGGCAATAACAGGCTTGGTCATTTGCCGAATACTCGTGATCACGCGGCGTCCGGAGCCTAGAATGCGAGCAAACTCCTCGTTATCATGCCGCTCCATCAACTCAGCCATAAAGTTGACGTCACCACCGGCGCAGAATGCGCGCCCCGCGCCCGTGATCACAACCACGCGAACACCGCGATCACTTCCTGCCGCCTCGAGCGCTTCAGCCAAGTCTCGACGCATGTGGCCGATGAAGGCATTCAGCTTGTCAGGACGATTCAGTGTAATCGTAAGGATGCCGGATTCTTCTGAGATTAGGAGGTGTTCGTACATTTTTGGTTTGTCAGTAGTCAGTGGTCAGTAGTCAGTGGTCAGTCTGCTTGAACTATACACAACTGACCACTGACTACTGACCACTGACAACGGAAGTTACCTTCCCTTGAATTCCGCCTTTCGTTTATTGACATACGCATCGAGTCCTTCTTTCGCATCTTCCGATTGAAAGAGTTGTTGCTGCAACTCACGTTCGAGCGCGAGAGCATACTCGAAAGGTATTTCCGCCCCTGACTGCACACTTCGCTTAATCCTGCCGACCGCATGTGCTGCCTTGTTTGGCGCCGTGAATTGGCGCGCGTAGTCCAATACTTGTTGAAAAAACTGTTCACCAGTTTCCGCTGTGAAAATTTGATTGAGTATCCCCAACTCCAGCCCGCGCTCAAAGTCGAAAAGCTCGCCGGTGGCCATCAGTTCAATTGCTTTAGATTTTCCCACTACTCGTACGAGCCTTTGAGTCCCGCCAGTCCCCGGCAAGACTCCGAGTGTGACTTCCGGCAGGCCCATCTTGCCCGCGCCCTTTCGCGCGAGACGAAGATCAGCGGCCAGCGCAATCTCCAAACCGCCGCCAACACAATGCCCGTTGATTGCCGCGATCACGAGCTTGGGAGTTTGTTCCAGACGGGAAAGAGTCTCATTGGCATGGAGGCAGAAATAGTATTTGAAAGTCGGCGTCATGTTGGCAAGGATTTGGATGTTGGCGCCGGCGCAAAAAAACTTCTCGCCCTTTCCTCTAATCACAATGACCTGCACACTCTCATCCATACGTGCTGCCAGAATTGCGCGTTCCAATTCCTGCATCATCTCGTAGGTATAGGTGTTTGCCGGCGGATCATTAAGCGTCAGAACCGCGACACCGTTCTCAATGTTGTACTGAACGAGCCGGCCTGCCTCAGGTGCTTTTGCCTCAGCCTCTGCCATTCTTGATCTGCTCCCTTTTTTGACAGGATTAACGTAACTCACAGAATACCAGCACTTCTTCAATCCTGAAAATTCTGTGAGTCCTGTCAAGAGTCTGGGGCGACAATGATTACGGAAAACGTTAACGACTTCGAGGGGCTTTTTGTGGTTGATGTCCGCGCCAAACGCTGACGCTTTCAGTCACTTGTTTAGTGAGAATCAAGCGCTGGTTATCCTCGGCACGGTCGGGTAGAAAACCACCTAGAAACAATTGCGTCAGATTGTGTACCAGGTCGGCGACTTTAAGTTTTCCGTATGGGTCATACCAGTTGTAGATCCAATTCATCATGCCGAAAAGAGCATAGGTGGCGACCGTAAGATCGATTTGCTGTTTGCCAGACTGCTGGTCCTGGAGTTCACGCAGAATCTTGCGCGCGAGTTTTGTGTATTTGTCTTTCCGAGTGGAGACGTGTGCGTGGAGATCTCCTTGCAGAGACTCCGCTTCGTGCGAAAGCACCTTCATCTCGGCCATATTAGCGGCAAAAAATGAAAGATGGTTCTCTATGAAGATGCGAAGTTTGCTAACAGGATCCCCAACTCCCTGCAGTCGTTCTTCGAGCCGTTCGAGCACTCGTCCGAAGCAGTTGTCCTGAATCAGAAAAAGGAGCTCTTCTTTCGATTTGCAGTAGTGATATAGACCCGACAGGCTGATTTCGGTAGCGCGCGAGATGTCGCGCATGGAAGTTGAGTGGTAACTTTTCTCCGCGAAGATAAGAGCCGCAGTCCGTAGGATAAACTCCAGCTTTTGATCATAGCGAGAGAGTTCTGTTGTAATGGTTGCTGTCATGCTGGTCCTTTGAACTTTGTACTTAGTACTTTGTGCTTGGTTTGGGCTTCGTGGGTTGGTGATCAAAGTACAAAGCACCAAGTACAAAGTTCAAAAGACCTAAGACCAAGTCCAAACTCCTTTTCCTAGAGCCGTACATATTCAAACTCGAACGGCTTGCCCTTCACTCCCGTTGCCGGCGGCGCGATCCAGTTGGCGATTTTTCCGGGTTGGGTTACTGAATGCATCAGGCTGCGCACGTATTCGCGATCTTTTATCGTCGGTAACCATTCTGATCTCCGGCGCTCAAATTCTTCCGTCGTGATCAAATTGCCCATAAGGTCGAAGTCATGGCCCGCGTACTCACCGACGTGCCGATGAAAACGCGGACTCGGTAAATTGAGGCGATCCGTCAGTCCCTCTTCCGCAAGAATCTTGTTCCAGCGAGCGAGACCCTTCTCGCAGTCCTTCACATATTCACCACGCAGCACCTCGTTGAGCGCATTTCTCAACGGAACTTCACGCGGCTTGAGTTGACCATCTTCAACGACCAGCAGAGTAAAGCTATCGTTGGCGGCCAAGTGGTCCTTATATTGTTCTTGCTCTTTGTAACGGCCTTTCAATCCGGCAGCAAAGAAGTCGGCCGAGTTAGAACTGATCTCGCCGCCAAAAAGATCCAACGAATAACTGAACCAAAAGTTTATGTACTTTTGAATGATATCGAGTGGAATCCCGCCGAGTTCTCGCGCGTTGCCTTCCTTCATTAATTGAGCAGTCCGCCGGACCACGCGGCCGAGGCCCGTATCTCCGACAAACATGTGATGCGCTTCCTCGGTCAACATGAATTGACAGGTGCGCGCCAGCGGTTCGAAGCCCGACTCCGCGAGGGCCGAAAGCTGAAATTTGCCATCGCGGTCCGTGAACATCGTAAAGGCAAAAAAGTTCAGCCAATCATCGCAAGGTTGGTTAAACGCTTCGAGAATGCGCGGCTTGTCCGGATTACCACTCCGGCGTTCCAGCAAAGCATCAGCTTCATCGCGACCGTCGCGACCGAAATAGCCGTGCAACAGATAGACCATGGCCCAGAGATGCCGCCCCTCTTCAACGTTGACTTGAAATAGATTCCGCAGGTCATAAAGCGAGGGACAGGTGCTTCCCAGTTGTCGTTGCTGTTCCACTGAGGCTGGTTCTGTGTCGCCTTGTGTAACGATGATCCGGCGCAGCGAATTGCGAAATTCTCCCGGCACTTCCTGGTAGGCGGGACGACCAAAGTTGTCGCCAAAGCCTACTTTGGCATCGGCTTGGGCTGGTTGAAGGAAGATACCCCAACGGTAATCAGGCATCTTCACATAGTCGAAGTGCGCCCAGCCTTCTGAGCCCACGTCGACGGCAGTGCGCAACCACACCTCTTTATCCTGAAAGCCCTCAGGACCCATTTCGCGCCACCAGTCGAGATAGTTAGGCAACCACTTTTCCAGCGCGCGCAGGAGTTTCTTATCTTCAGAGAGATTTACGTTGTTAGGAATGCGATCGTAAAGGTTCATGGATATCTACCTTCGCTTGGTTCGGCCACAAAAAAGCACACAAAGCACAAATCAACTCACTTGATTGGGGAGGAGGGAACCGTTCAAATGTGAACCCGTCTCCTCAGTCTCTCCTTCCTCCCTTTCATTTGTGCTTTATGTGCCTCATTGCGGCTAGGTCCTTTTGTAATCAAACTGCGCCTGCGTTGGCTTCCCATAGTTCGTCAGTGCACCCTTCTCGCCGACTGCATTTGGCCTTTGGAAAATCCAGTTTTGCCAGGCAGTCAGACGCCCATAGATCTTCGTCTCCATCGTTTCCGGACCGGCAAAACGCAGGGAAGCCTCCATGCCTGTGAGCGCATCTGGCGACAGGGAGGTTCTTTCTTCAATTGCGACGCGGATTTCATCTTCCCAGTCGAGATCGTCAGGAGCGAAGGTTATTAACCCTGCACGTTCCGCCTCCTCCGTGGTGAGTGGCCCACGATGCTGCAAAACTTCGTCGACGCTTTCGGGATTAGCCAGGAAACGCGATAGCAGACGTGTCAAACCATTACTCATCGGCAACTCGCCTCCATTCAACGCGGAAACATAGACTGACGCTTGTGCCGCATCGGGACTGTTGAGCATGTAGCTGCGATCGGAGGCGAGCAACAGTTCAAGTAGATTTCCCGCAAAGCAGCTACCCGGCTCAACCAGCGCAAAGAAGCTTTTGGCGGTCAGATCAAGGCGACGCAGCACGCGCGCCATGTGGGCCAGTATTTCACGGACCAGCCAGTGATCTCGGTTGTTAGCTAATGTCGTGTCCACTGCCAGTACGTCCGCAGCGTTGCCTTCAGTGTGAAGACAGACTAGGCCTATCAGCGGTTCATTTACACGTAGATGAAGCAAGGCGTCGTCGAGTTCGCGATAGGCCCGCAGTGGCCAGTAGGCATCGCCCAGTTTTTCGATTTCTTCCAGTCTGGTTGGAGGGGTAGCCCCAGGTCCATGAATCGTCAGGTCGGCATAACGCTGCTCACGTTCGAGGTTTAGTTTAACGTACTTGTAGTTACGCGAATCATCGCTCTCTTCAACCTTTAGCGGATTTAGTTTTATACCTGGAGCCTTCGGAGTTGATATGCGCACCGCTTCCTGGACGCGCGCGTTGACGGAGTCCTGAAACTTGCTGGTTGGAAACGAATCATCGATCAAGCCCCACTCCTTCGCGCGCTTACCTTTTAAGCCTTCAGCCAGTGTCGAGAACACATCAGCGCGATCGCGTCTGACCTTTCTCTTATCAACGAGACGCGTTAAGCCACCAGTGCCCGGCAACACGCCGAGCAGCGGAACTTCGGGTAGGGAGACAGCTGAGTTGCCGTCGTCGACGAGATAAATCTCGTCGCAGGCGATCGCCAGTTCATAACCTCCGCCTGAGGCGGTCCCATTCAGTGCCGCGATATAACGACGACCTGAATGGCGTGAATCGTCTTCAATGGCACACCGCGTCTCATTCGTGAACTTGCAAAAGTTAACTTTGAAGGTATGCGACGATGTGCCGAGCATATAGATATTTGCACCCGCACAGAAGATGCGCGGCTTCAGACTGGTAATGACCACCGCTCGTACTTCCGGATGCTCAAAACGCAGTCGCTGAACGGCATCGGCGAGTTCGATATCCACGCCAAGGTCGTAGGAGTTGAGTTTCAGTTTGTAGCCTTCAGCTAGTGTCTCGTCTTCCTGGACATCCATCGAGAGAGTAGCTACCGAGCCCGAGACCTGAAGCTTCCAATGGCGGTAGTGGTCCGGTGACGTTTGAAAATTGATCATTGAGACCTCGCGTGAATTCGGTCCTCTGGGTCTGCCTGCAGACATGGCCAACGTTCGGACGTTCGAACGTTCGTTCGAATAATAAACTGAGACGTCAGGAAAGATCAAGATCTGGAATGTATTGTTGCTCTAGGCATCGGTGATAAAAGCCGGCGTCAACGTGGGATATGAAGACTACTGGACCTACTGAAATCCGAATACCTGATAATTGACCCTGATGGTTCGTCAAATTGAGATGCTCTTGGCAACAATGTTGATTTGGTCGGCCGTCCTGTGTCTGTCAACTCTCGCCCAGAAGCCCTCCTACCCAAAAAAAATCCGCGGTTACAAGGTTGCGCGCGCGGCGGTCTCCAAGATTAATAAGCAGCAGAAGAAATCGGAAGACACGAGCGCGGATCAACGGGAATCGGAGACAGACGCGTTGATCCGATTCGGTGATGCGCAACTCGCGCGCGTCACCCCGCTAGGGATCACACTTGAAATTCCGATTGTGATAGCCCCGGTTCAGCAAAAAGGCCGTGTCGATTTTCTGGTTTTTGAAGACATGGTTGTAAATGAAATCCCCGTCGAGATAGACGAATACCGCCGCACTTTCGATTTGCCGAATAAGGAGGAGCTGACCTTGCGCGAGCCAGTGAGGTTCTACATCTACCTTCCCAGCGCGGTGCTGGCGGCGATCGATGAGTGGAGCAACTCGAAAGAAAGATGGCTTGTGACTGGTCGGGTATATGTATTCGGTAAATTCAAGAAGAGTGGCCTCAGTTTCAAGCGGTGCGTTCCAGTCGAGTTGAACATCACGATACGGAACCCTCTAAGAAAGTAGTACTGTATGGCCGGTTTTCTGGTACTGGACTGGTGGCGCAAGAGAAAGACTATTTGGTATTGGGTCTGCGTTAGCAAGCAAGGCGGTGTTGTTGTCCCCCATGCAAGACTTCTGGCATCGTATGGTAGAATTCTTGTGTTGCTTGGTTATTGTGTGTATAAGCATTTAGAAGACCAAAACAAACAACTCTTGGATGAGATTCTAAGAGGAAGAAGATCATGATTGAAACATTAATTGAAGGCGGCATGATCATTATTGCGGCTCTAATTTCGTTAGGAGTTGGGATCAGACTCTTTCGCAACGCGAAGGCGCATGAGCGATCTGCCAAGACTCTTGATAAAGAGATTGAACGAGCAGCAATTCACTTCAGATAAAGTCTTAACTTCTCGTAAGGCCTTTATGGGTAAACGGGCTGGACTCCAATGTCTAGTCCGTTTTCTATTTTTCCCGGGGCGTCCATTTTTTGTAGGACCTCCAAACATGTACCTTGGTAATGGTTTTCTGGTCGCCTTGACAGCCCAGCCTGAGGGCGCGTAGGGTTTCAGCCTCCGAGGAGCCTGGCAGATTGGGGCTTTGAGATCTGGAAATCTCAGAATGGAGGCGAATCTGTTCTGGTGAACGGCGCGGTCTTCAAAACCGTTAGTGAGACCGTGAAAGCGGGCTCAGGTAGGTTCGATTCCTACACGCCTCCGCCAGAATGCAGTAGGCTGGCCCCAGATGATTTTGGAAGTAAGGAACTGAGATCTTTTAATTGATGAACGCTCGCAAAGACGAAGCTCAGAAGGAAATCCTCACATGATAAGAGACTGGGTTGAGCTCAATATGACACCGGGCATCGGACCTCGCGCCGCTGCCAAGCTTCTGGAACGTTTTGGCTCCGTCGAAGCCGTGTACAGTGCAACCCGAGCCGAGCTGGAACAGTTGCGCCTGATACCCGAGGCGATCGACACAATCATCGCCCGCGACTTGCAGGCTACCGCCGAAGCTGAGATTCGCGCTGTTAGAAAACTCGGCGGAGATATCCTCTTACTGGACGACGGCGTTTATCCTTCGCACCTACGTGAGATTTATGACCCGCCTATCGTTCTCTACGTAAAAGGCGCGTGGTCTGAATGTTTGGATCGGCCCTGCATTGCCGTTGTTGGCTCGCGTCGGTGTTCGACGTATGGCCAGAACTCGGCGTTAATGCTGGCGCGCGATCTGGCCCAGCGAGGTGTGACCGTAGTTTCGGGGTTCGCTCGTGGCATTGACGCGGCAGCGCACCGCGGCGCGCTTGAGGCAGGCGGCCGCACGGTAGCGGTGTTAGGTACCGGGATCGATGAGTATTATCCGCGCGATCATAAAAAGCTTGCCGAGGAGATATTAGGCAGCGGCGGAGCAATGGTTACCCAGTTTCCCTTGGGCACACCGCCAGTCTCGGAAAACTTTCCCTATCGCAATCGCATCATTAGCGGGCTGAGTCTGGGAATTGTGGTCGTCGAAGCTGCTGAAAATTCTGGTTCATTGATAACGGCGCGATTGGCAATCGAACAGAACCGGGAAGTATTTGCCGTGCCGGGAAATATCACTTCGCGAAATTCTTTCGGCACTAACTATTTGATCAAAGGCGCCGGCGCGAAGCTGGTCCAGCAATGGCAGGATATAGCAACAGAGTTACCGCCGCAGGTTGCAGCGAAACTATTGCCGCCGCCGTTTGGCGAGAAGAAAAATGAGAAGTCGCTCGCGGATCGTCTCGCGTTTGTGCCCGAGGGCCTTAATGGAAATGAGACATCGGTATTCAAGTTGTTGACGGCCGATGACCCGGCGCACATTGATTCGCTCATTGATAAAAGCAAGTTGCCAATATCGGATCTGACGGCTGCTTTATTGGCACTGGAGATGCGCGAATTAGTGAGAGCGCTACCGGGAAAATGTTTTGTGCGAAAGCTGTAACGATGTCCGATATGCTTTAGCTTGTCGTTAACTGGCGAAGGAGACTTCAGCGCTTCACGACGACAAGCTAAAGCATATCGGACATGAAAATCGGAAATAAAAAAAGAAGATGGCAAAAAATTTAGTCATAGTTGAGTCGCCTGCAAAGGCCAAGACAATTAATAAATACCTGGGTAAGGACTATCTGGTTAAGGCCTCGATAGGGCACATTAAGGATCTGCCTTCTAAAGGACTAGGAGTTGATGTTGACGACGATTTCAAACCTACCTATGAAGTAATTCCCGACACTCGAAAGCGTAATAATAAGAAGATCGTTGCCGATCTGAAGAAGGCAGCCAAAGAGGCAGACGCTATCTATCTTGCTGCTGACCCTGACCGCGAAGGCGAAGCAATCTGCCAGCATCTAGCCGAAGAGATTGTGCCGAAGCGACCAGCTAAGCCCACTTTTCGAGTGATGTTCAATGAGATCACGAAGCGAGCGGTTAACGAAGCATTCGATCATCCCAGACAGATAGACGGAAACCTGGTTGATGCTCAGCAAGCGCGACGCGTGCTCGATCGTTTAGTGGGTTACAAAGTTTCCCCACTCCTTTGTCGAACCATTGGCGGTCGTTTGAGTGCAGGGCGAGTACAGTCGGTAGCACTGCGCATGGTGGTCGAGCGCGAGCGGGAAATCGAGAGTTTCCTCAAGACAGAGTACTGGACGATCCTCGCTGACCTGGGAGCAAAACTCCCGCCCGCTTTTGACGCCCGGCTTTTCAAGGTCGGCGACCAGACCGTCAAGACAAGTGGCTTCGATCAGGAGACTAAGAAGAATGAGATCCTGATTAATGAAGAAGCTAAAGCCACAGATATTGTTGCTGAGGCGGAGAAGCAAACATTTGTCGTCAGTGAAGTGACGACAAAAGAACGAAAACGCAACCCGGTCCCTCCGTTCATTACGTCAAAGCTCCAACAGGAAGCATCCCGCAAACTCGGCTTCGCCGTGAAGAAGACAATGATGCTTGCGCAGAAACTGTACGAAGGGGTTGAACTTGGTGCTGAAGGCTCAGTCGGCTTGATCACTTACATGCGTACCGATTCAACTCGCGTTTCGGAGGCTGCATTGAATGAGGTACGAGATTTCATAGGCAACCAATACGGTCCTGATTATCTTCCCGAAAAAGCTGTTCATTACCGCTCGAAGAAGGATGCACAGGACGCGCACGAAGCGATACGCCCAACTGAGATCGGACGGACTCCAGATTCACTAGCCAGTTTCCTCAACAAAGACGAACTCAGACTCTACCGCTTAATCTGGCAGAGATCTGTTGCTTCGCAAATGACGCCGGCGATTTTTGACCAAACCACGATCGACATTCAAGCTGGACGTTTCCTTTTCCGGGCGACAGGTTCAGTGCAAAAATTTGACGGCTTCCTAAAGGTCTATCAGGAAGGTCGTGACGAGAAAACCGAAGAAGATGAAGAAGCAGAGCGCACCCTGCCCCGTGTGGAAAAAGGGGAGACTCTTGACCTGAAGGCGATCACGCCTGAGCAGCACTTTACCGAGCCCCCGCCGCGTTACACGGAAGCCACTCTCGTCAAAGCGCTTGAAGAGCAGGGGATTGGTCGGCCCTCCACCTACGCTGCGATCATGTCGACAATCCAGGAGCGAGAATACGTCGAAAAACTCGAAGGACGCTTTCATCCAACCGTGTTGGGAAAGACAGTTAACGATCTGCTAATCGATGGTGGATTTGATGATCTTTTCAACGTGACGTACACAGCTCGCATGGAGGAGCAACTCGATAACGTCGAGGATGGCAAGCTTAAGTGGACTGACGCGCTCCACGATTTCTATGGAAAGTTTCAGGGAGATCTCGACAAGTTTAAGAAGTATACCGATGAGGTAAAGAACAAGGATATTCCAACTGAAGAAGTCTGCGTCAAGTGCGGCACACCTGGAATGGTGCAGAAGTTCGGACGCTTCGGTCAGTACTTGAAATGTTTGAATTGCAATGCCACTCGTGATGCCGAGCCTGCGGCTGGCGCAAACGGTGGTTTAGCCTCGCCGGAGTCTTCCGCCACTGGTGAGGAAGTGCCCGAGCCCGAAGCCTGTGAACTTTGTGGCAAGCCAATGCAGATGAAACGAGGACGCTTTGGACAGTTTCTCGGTTGCACAGGCTATCCGGAGTGTCGCAACATTCGGAAGGTCGCAAAGGGCGGGGTCGCCGCGCCGGCTCCCGTTCCACTCGATGAGAAATGTCCGGTTGATGGAGCGCAGCTTGTAAGACGTTTCGGCCGGTTCGGAGAGTTTATCTCCTGTTCGAATTATCCCAAATGTAAATATATAAAACAGGAGAGCACGGGTGTTTCGTGTTCGCGACCAGGGTGTGGTGGTGAACTCGTCGTGAAAAAATCCAAACGCGGGAAGGTCTTCTATGGCTGTTCCCAGTATCCAAAATGCGACTCCGTCTACTGGGACAAACCCGTTAGCGAAGTCTGTCCGAGTTGCGATGCTCCATTTCTACTGGAGAAGACAACCAAGAAGCAGGGCACCTTTCGCTACTGTGCAAAAGAAGGGTGCGGCTATACCTCGAATCAGTCAGCGACAACAGGCGCCGAACAAACAAAAAAATCCGCGGACCGTCCCGCTGCTCGGTAAGGGTTTAGCGCTATGGTATAAATTGCTTTCGAATTCCAGTCGCTTTCCGTAAAGATCAGCGGTCAAAACCTAAAACCTGGGAGAATATCCATGATGCTACGACGCCATCTTGCAGTCGTCCTGCTAGTAATCTTTTCTGTTTCGCCATCTATCGTTCTTGGGCAGCAACCTTCGCAGACCACTTCCAGTCCTGCCGCAGGACAGGCACAGCAACCGGGTCAACAGCCTGCTCCCACGCCGGATCCGAACGATCCCATCGTGCGTATCAAAGACGAAGGCATGAATCGCTCACGGGTGATGCAGACATTGAGTTATCTCAGCGATGTGATCGGTCCAAGGTTGACTGCATCGCCGGGAATGAAACGATCGAATGAATGGACACGTGATCAACTCACCAAGTGGGGATTGCAAAATGCACACCTGGAATCCTGGGGCCCGTTTGGTCGCGGCTGGTCTTTGAAGCGCTTTTCGGCCCAGGTTTCAGAGCCGTTGGATATCCCTCTTATCGCTTATCCAAAGGCCTGGTCCCCAGGCACAGATGGTCCAATGACTGCCGACGTGATTTATGTCGATGCCAAAAACGATGCGGAGCTTGAAAAGTTTAGAGGGAAACTGAAAGGCAAGATCATCCTGACAGCCCCCATGCGTGACGTCGCCGCGCATTTCGAACCGCTCGGCACGCGGCGCGATGAAAAGAACCTTCTCGCTTTGGCCGATGCGCCCGACCCGCGGACAAATCCGCCGCGAAACTCTGGTGGCGGTGGTGGTGGGGGCGGTCGTGGGGCGGCTGTTCAATTTGCTTCAAAGAAACTTCAGTTTTTCCAGCAGGAAGACGCCGCAATCCTGGTTGATGCGAGCCGCGGCGACGGCGGGACGCTCTTTGTTCAGCAGGCAACCGTACCTCCTCCGGTCGCGACAGACGCAGCAGCTCCGGCGCCTCGGGCTTTGCCAGCCTACGATAAGAACGCGCCTAAGATTGCGCCGCAACTTGTTCTGGCTGTCGAGCACTACAACCGGATCGCCAGAATGTTATCAGCCGGTGAAAAAGTGAAGATGACTGTGGACCTCGCAGTTGAATGGCAAGACGCCGATCCAATGGGCTACAACACGGTGGCCGAGATTCCTGGCGCGGATCTCAAAGATGAAATTGTAATGCTCGGTGGGCATATGGACTCATGGCATGCTGGCACTGGCGCTACCGACAATGGCGCGGGTGTCTCGGTGGCGATGGAGGCGGTGCGGATTATTCAAACACTCGGCTTGAAACCACGTCGCACGATTCGCGTCGCGCTATGGACTGGCGAGGAGCAAGGACTACTGGGCTCGCGGGCATATGTGGCTCAACACTTTGGCAAGTTTGAACCACCTCCCGGCGTCACGGCGCCTGCATTCGGGCCCCCGGCTCCCGGTTCGAAACTGGTTGCTACACCGGAGTATGAAAAGTTTGACGCCTACTTCAATCTCGATAATGGCACAGGCAAGGTCCGCGGCGTGTACCTGCAAGGCAATGAATCGCTGCGAGCGCTGTTTCGTCAATGGTTGATGCCGTTTCGTGATATGGGTGCAACGACGCTCTCGATTGCGAACACCGGAGGCACCGACCACCTCTCCTTTGATGGTATAGGCTTGCCTGGTTTCCAGTTTATTCAGGATGAGATTGAATACGACACTCGCACGCACCACTCCAACCAGGATGTGTTTGATCGCATCCAGGCGGACGATATGAAACAAGCGGCGACGATCATGGCGGCATTTGTGTACAACGCTGCAATGCGTGATGAGAAGTTGCCGCGCAAGCCGGTGCCAGGACGTTAATTTACTTTTTAGCTGCAAGCGTGAGGCACCACGGCACAAGGCCGTGGCATCAGTTACCGCGGTCTGCGGTCGCTTCTACTTGCCTTCGCCCTTTAAGACGAATTCCATTACATAGCGGCGCAACTTGTCTTTGTTGGCGGTGCGGTACGCCACGAAATCCTGCGCTATTCCCTGATCGGGTCGCGCCAGGAGTATATAAGCCTCCAACAGACCGGAGCGCTCGAGTTTCACAAGATTCTGAAGTGATGGATCGAGGGTTTTTATATCGCTCACCTTTTTCTGATTTGACAACGCTGAAACCACAGCACGCAACGCCGTGGCCTCTTCTTTCAAACTGTGCCGATATACTTTTTCGTTGGGATACTCCTTGGCGAAGCTGCTAGTGCCCCATGTTCCTCGAACCATGCCATAGACCACCCAGGCAGCGCCTGCGCCATTCTTGTCGTCACCCTTGAACACGCTGGGATCCAGATTGATGGTCATTTTTCCGTTCTCGAGCGGCGAAACGCTGGTGGGAATATTTATCTTCGGATGGGCAAGTGGAATATTGTTGCGCTCACCCCACTGAGCAAACCTGCCAGCTGCCAGCCGGTTGTAGGGCTCGGCGATAAACGCTTCGATAAACTTATCTCGAGCTTCATTCATCTTACCCTGCTTCATCAATGAATCGCCCCAGTAACGGTATGCAGTTTCGCGGTCCGGATTGATCGTAACTGCCCGCTGAAACCACTCCGCGGCTTTACCTTGTCGATCTGCCTTGTAATACACATCACCGCTGAACAACGCCGCTTCATACTGATTAGGGTCAAATAGCAGGGCGAGCTGGTAAGACTTTACGGCCTCGTCGTAGTCACCTCTGGCGAAAGCGGTCTCACCGTTTCGCATCGCATCCTCCACCTCTTTTTTTGCGGAGAAGGTTGTGTCGTCACCTCCGTTTTCCGGCAGGGTGGCGAGCAGGTGCTTCAGGAAATTATCATTGGCGCCCATTTCCTCGGCTCGAGCGAGTAATTCTCGACCGCGTACGCGAGATTGCCTCCGGGTTGCTGGGTCCTTCAAATAGTTGGACTGTGTGACAACCAGAAATCCCAAGGTCTCGATCACTTCGCGGTCGTTAGGTATGGTTGCGGCCAACTTTTCGAATGCGGGCAACGCCTCCATGTATTTGCCATCCTGGAAAAGCTGAAACGCACGTTTACGCTCGGCCTCGTCCTGGTTTGTTGAAGCGACAGCAGCAAACGCGCTGGTGAGACAGGTAAGTATGAGAGAAACGGTAAAGCAGAAGTCAAGAGAGCGCCGCAGTTCCAAATGCGGTCGAGACCTGTTCGACATGGTTGCTTCCTTCGAGGCTGGGCTTCTGTCTCCCTGTACAGGAGGCAGCGGAAGTCTATGGGCCGCACGTCGACTAAGTCAATTCAGTTTGATGGTGGGTAGCGTCCTAATTCCATGTCCCACGGAGTTCTCCGAACACTGAGAATTCACTATTTCAAACTTGAGTTGGGGTTTTAACACCTTACGAGAAAAAAGCGAGCCTCGTATGAGACTCGCCGAAATTGGACCGCCTGCGGACGCGATCTATTTTTGGTTGTGTTCCAACACCGGCTGATAAGTCGAATCACTTCTGGGTTGTGTTCGATTGGAATCAGCGCGCATGGCTTTGCCTTCGGTGCTGCCCGGCAGGTAGCCACCGAGGAAGTCTTTGATTGACTTCATCACTGCCGGTAGGATCATTTGCTTGGCAGTTTTCGAAAGTTCGTCGAGAAAAGTGTTACCAATGCCCGCCACCTCACTTCGTACTCGGCCATATGCAGGAGTAGTCTTCAACCGATCGAGAATACCGGGACCCTCATCCTCCTCTTTGCCGTTTTCGGAAGTAGCCCGGGGTCGCATACTGGCGGCTGTCTCCCCAAGCACGGGCTGCGCGGCGTACGCGTGAGATTGTGATGGAATAAACCCTGCGTCTTCGTGATGTCCATTGCCATCGCCTTTTACTGTAGCGGCAATCCCGTAACCAACGAGAAAACCAACCCCCAGGGCTCCGGCACTCCATGCAACTGGCCGCTTCTTGAATTGCTCTCGCCAGTCGAGTGTGTCTTTGACTGCTTGATATTGGTTTGCCACGGTTTCTTTGATCTCAGTAACGGTGTGTGAGATTGAATCGCGTGCTTCGTCCATACGTCGCTGAAGCTCTTCTTTGGAGAGGTCATCAGCGGCTCGTTCAGGAGCCCGAGCCAATCCTAGAGTTCGTTCTTCAGCCATAGCTTGTCCTTTCTCAGTTCTTCAACTGTTCTATTGGGCACCAATGCCTGTTTCGCCAGCCGGCTCTTGATTGCCATTACTATAATCGCGCCGAGAAGGAGGTAGAAGACACCGGTGATTACGAAACCCAGCGCATAGCTCGCAGGTTGGCTCAGGTTCGTCTGCGCGAAAAGAGTCGAGACGCCAAACGCTACCGCCACGTTGAGGAGAGCAAATCCGATCACTGCGATCGCAGCGCCTAAGCCGATCATAATTGCTCCGCGCGCATAGGCATTTGCCTCCTCCTTGATTTCGACTTTGAATAGTTTGAGCTGCGAATTGAAGAGTTGCACGACGTCATCGCCAAGCCTGCTAAGCAAAGCCGGCAGATTTTCAGTCTCATTTCGCATTGCAGCTTCGTCTATGCTGGTCGGACTTACCTTCGTTAGACTGGCTCTGGTTGCCGCCATTGGATTATAACCCCCCTATTCGTAATCTCGATTCAGCTTAACGTCTGCCACGAATGATCAAACCCAGCAGGAGTCCCGCCGCGGCTGAAATCAAAATAGCCTGGCCTGGCTTCTGTCGCGCGTAATCCTTGGCGTTTTCCGCGAGCTCGCCAAGATCGGCATTCTGCAGGTCTTTAATCTTTTCGCCGACGATCGAGACCTTATCGGTGACGTAGTCCTTAGCCTGCGCAGCAACTTCAGAAATTTTCTGGCCATATTCCTGAGCCAGGCCTGTCGCGGTGCCCGCACCTGCGCTGCCTGTACCTGCTGTGCTCACACTTGGTTGATTGAGGTTGATGCTTCCATTAGGTTCTGGCATATCGAATTCTCCTTCGCTTCTTGAGAGTCGTGGAACTGTCCTGCGTCAATCGAGCAAAAGATGTGCCCGAGGCTTTTCCTCTGCAGCGAGGGCTAACGCCTCGCGTCTGTCGCAAATAGGCGAGAGCGTCAATTTCCTCTTGTTGTGAAAAGGTACAAGAAACCATAGCGCAAAGGTCGGGAACAGTACAACGAACTGCAAGATTTATTTTCCCGAGAATTCGGTAGTGCCCTAACTTGAGATTGTCCCAGTGCATTCTCAGTGTTCTCCGTGCCTCCGTGGTGATAAAAGTGCCGAAAACCATTTCACCACGGAGACGCGGAGAACACTGAGAACCCAGTGGGACGTGAAATTAGGACACCAGCGAGAATTCTGTTTGCTTGACATCGTTGCCTTGGGGTGGTAAGTAAGTACTTACTTTGGGGAAAGGTTTTCCCGAGACTTAACGATTTGACCAAACCAATAACAGCCAATAACGATGCTTCACCCAACATAAATGGGGTCCGGATGGCCGGGGAAGAAAGGCGCGTCCAGATCCTGGCCGTGGCCATGTCCCTCTTTTCAGAGAGGGGGTTTCGCGGCACAACCACCAAAGAGATTGCGCAGGCTGCTGGTGTTTCGGAGGCCATGGTGTTCCGTCACTTCGCAAACAAGCAAGAGCTTTATGCAGCAATCCTTGACCACAAGGCGTGTTCGGGAGGGGGTTTTGACCCGGCGCAGATGTTGGCCGAATCGCTGGGTCGAAAAGACGATAATGCGGTCTTCGAACAATTGGCGCTCGGCGCATTGCAGTATCACGAAGGGGATCGGGATTTTCAGCGTCTGCTGCTCCATGCGGCACTCGAAAAACATGAGCTCGCTCAAATGTTCTTCGAGAAGTTCGTGCAGCGGGTTTACGAGTACCTGGTAGCCTACATCCGTGAAAGGCAACGGGATGGCGCCATAATCGAAATCGATCCGGCGATCATAGTGCGGGCCTTTATTGGAATGGTCATGCATCATTCGCTCAATAACAACCTTTGGGATCCTCAACGGCGGCTGCTGAATATTTCCAACGAAAGCGCGGCCAAACAATTCACCAATATTCTCCTGAATGGAATCACTGCGAACCCTTTGAAGAAAAACGACCGGCGACCGTCGTCAGCCGAGGGTTCTGCAAGGAACAAAAATTAGCTCATGCTGTCCCCCAAAACATTTCGCTTGGCAGGTCTGACCCTGCTTCTCATCGGCGTTATCAGCCTTGCCATATCCTGTGGAGGTTCGAAGGCGAACGTTAGACAGGACGCGCCCGGCACAGCTTCTTCACCCGCGACCGTCGATGTGACGACGGCTGCAGCGATCACGCGTGACCTGCCTCGGTTTTTCGAAGCAACCGGTAGTCTTGCGGCTGACGAACAAACGGATGTGGCGCCACAAACATCGGGCAAGGTTGTCGCATTAGGTGTGGACATAGGTACATACGTCAAACGTGGGCAAATGATCTTGACCCTCGATGATTCCGAGTTGAAGCTCCGCGTGGATCAGTCGCTGGCCCAACTGGAACAGGCAAAAGCTGCCGTGCGACAAGCGGAAGAGAAGATCGGACTGAAATCGGGACAGGCTTTCGATCCTAACCGTGTGGCAGAAGTGGCGGGGGCAAAGGTCTCGCTTGATCTTGCCGACAAGAATCTTCATCGTGCTGAAAAACTAATCGAGTCGGGCGACGTGTCTCGCTCTTTCTACGATCAGCAAAAGGCGCAGCGGGACCAACTGAAAGAACAATACGATGCAGCTATTGCTCAGGCGCGGCAAAACTATGCGGCTGTGGCGGTGGCACGGACGAACGTAGCAAACGCTGAAGCGCAATTGGCTCTGGCGCGTAAGAGTCTTTCATATTCGACGGTTTCCGCCCCTATCGACGGTTTTGTCGCAGAGCGCACGGCCGACGTTGGCGAATATGTTTCACCGCAGGGAAAAGTCGCAACGATCGTGCGCGTCAATCCGTTGCGAATCCGTATAGACATTCCCGAGCAGACCATTCCAGAGGTGCACGTGGGCCAGTCGGTTTCCATGAGCACAAGCGCTTGGCCTGACAAGAATTTCAGTGGTCGCATTGCCCGGATCGCTCCGAATGTGACGGCGAACTCCCGCACTTTGACGGTTGAGGCGGAGATTGAAAACAGCAGTGGAGTTTTGAAGCCCGGACAATTTGCCACCGTCCGAATTTTGCAGGCCCGTGCCGCACCGGCAGTGTTGGTTCCTGCTCGCGCGGTAATCACAGAATCGAGTGTGAACCGCGTATTTGTAGTCAAGAATGGACGCGCTGAACAACGTTTAATTCAAGTCGGCCAGGCAGCAGGCGATCTGGTTGAGGTGAAGTCTGGCGTGACGGCCGGTGAACAGGTGGTTACGAGCAACGTGGAGCAACTCAGTGACGGAATGGGTGTCAAGCAATAGGGCTTTGGCCTTAGGCCTTTGGTCTTTGAGGCTCCTCTAATAGACAACGCAACGCCAAAATACAGACAAAAAACGTAACAGCAAAGACCTAAGACCAAAGACCCAAGACCAAAGACCAAACCTCCGTTTTCTCGTTATGCAAAAACTTGCAGAAATATGCGTTCGCCGGCCCGTCTTTGCGACGATGCTGATCCTGAGCCTCACAGTCGTCGGGCTGTTTTCTTACAACTCGCTGGGCGTCGATCTTTTCCCCAAGATTGACTTGCCGACTATCACTGTAAGTGTGGTCAATCCCGGCGCCTCACCGCAGGAGATCGAGACTGAGATCACCGACAAAGTAGAAGGCGCTGTTAATACGATCTCCGGAATTGACGAACTGCGCTCCACTTCAGTGGAGGGCGTATCTCAAGTCTTTATTACTTTCCTGTTGGAAAAGAGTCCGGACGTAGCCGCTCAGGAAGTGCGCAACAAAGTCGACCTAATCGTCAACGATCTTCCAGTCACCGCCGAGCAACCCGTCGTTCAGAAACTCGATACCGATGCCGCGCCAGTTGTGCGGATTGCCGTTTCCGCTCCGCGTTCGCTCCGCGAAGTTACCGATGTAGCTGACAAGAAGATCAAGCAGCAGATTGAGTCGATCAATGGTGTGGGCGACGTGCAGATCATTGGTGGCCGTACACGCGAAATCGAAATCTGGGTCGACCCTGACAAGCTTCGCGCTTTTAACGTGACTGTTGCGCAAGTGGCTGATGCAGTGCGGGCTCAGAACATGGAAGTACCCGGCGGGCGCATCGATGAAGGTACTCGAGAGCTAACAGTTCGCACCATGGGTCGTATTGTCGATCCTCAGGATTTCAACAACCTTGTCGTGGCCAATCGCGGTACTTATTCGGTCAAGCTCAGTGACGTTGGCTATGCTGAAGACGGTGCGGAGGAAGCAAGAACCGAGGCTCGTTTGAATGGCCAGCCAGCCGTCACACTGATCGTCTCGAAACAATCAGGCCAGAACGCAGTGGCTGTGGCTGATTCGGTTAAGGCGAGACTTAGAGAGATCGCGGGCACTTTGCCTCGTGGCTTCAAAACCGAAGTCGTTGGCGATCAATCAATTTTTATCAAGGCTTCGATCGAGGCGATTCAGACGCACCTGATCGAGGGAAGCATCCTGGCAGCGATTGTTGTCTTTATCTTCTTATGGAGCTTCCGCTCGACTCTGATTGCCGCCCTGGCCATCCCGACATCGATAATCGCGACGTTCGGTTTAATGGCCGCAATGGGTTTTACGCTGAATCAAATAACGATGCTCGCGTTGACCCTGATGGTTGGTATCGTCATTGACGACGCCATTGTCGTTCTGGAAAACATCTTCCGTTTCATCGAGGAAAAAGGTATTCCACCGTTTCAGGCGGCCATCGATGGCACTAAGGAAATTGGGATGGCAGTCACAGCCACCACACTTTCGCTGCTCGCCGTTTTCCTACCGGTAGGTTTCATGGGGGGTATCGTCGGGCGATTCATGTCGTCATTTGGCCTCACCGCGTCGTTTGCCATTGCCGTGTCTTTGTTGGTCTCCTTCACCTTGACGCCAATGCTGGCGGCACGGCTGATAAAGCGCAGCAATGATGAGAGAGAGGGTGCGCTTGAACGAAACACTGAACCGTCTGATCACGGCTCGAAAGAATCGCGCTTCTATCGACCAATCGATCGAACCTATACCCGACTCTTAACATGGTCGATGGCCCATCGTTGGGCGATTGTGTTGGCTTGTGCGCTCGTCATCATGAGTATTGTGCCGCTTTTCATGTTCGTCGGTAAGAACTTCTTACCAGTCGACGACCAGGCTGAGTTTGAACTCAACGTGCG
>WNFR01000380.1_pt1 | contig 44682 bp, 37 predicted proteins | sample 5400221 | NCBI WGS metagenome assembly WNFR01 (sample SAMN13153357, study PRJNA577476) | soil metagenome | isolation source: 40 cm soil under Madrone tree | place: USA:California | collected 2016-06-14 | reverse complement strand
ATCGGGCCGGGCAAAACGATGCCGCCAAGCGCCGCCGAGTTGGCGGGCAGGCGCACTTCGAGCGACATCACGTGCGTTTCGCGCAGCGGATCGATGGGCGGATTGGTGACTTGCGCGAAACGCTGCTTGCAGTAATCCCAGAGGGTGCGCGGAAGCGCGGAAAGAAAAGCGGGAGGAGCGTCGTCGCCCATGCTCCAGTCGGCTTCTTTGCCGTGGATGAGCGCGGAAAATAAAATTTTGAATTGGTCTTCAGTCCAGCCGCAGGAAGCGGCTACGCGTTTTGCCGATTCGACCGGGACGATGGCGGCTGGAGTGAAAGTGTTGAGGCGCCTGACACGAGGCGGAGTCAGTTTCGTTTGGTGGCTGCCGAGGCGTTTCAAAATATCGCGCCAGCGGAGAAATGTGCCGGAGTCGGGGTTGGCGACGATCATTTCGCCCGGGCCGAGCCGGGAACGTTCGGCGATGCGGGATTCTTCAAAATCGACGAGGCCGGTTTCGGAGCCGACGACGAGCAGACCATCGTGAGTCAGCGTGTAGCGCATGGGGCGCAGGCCGTTGCGGTCGAGTTTGGCGCCGACGTATTGGCCGTCGGAAAAAATCAATGCCGCGGGACCATCCCACGGTTCGCTTTGCTGAGAGAGAGCTGCCAGTGCGCCACGTACGTCGCGAGAGAGTAAGGGGTCGTTTTCAAATGCGGGAGGAACAAGCGCGAGCATGGCTTCTTCCACGCTGAAGCCTTCGAGGAGTTTGGCTTCCAGACCATTGTCAAAGCTGGCGGAGTCGCTGACGTTCTCTTCCAGGATGTGAAACCAGGAGCCTACGTTGAGGTTTTGGCGGATTTTCGGTTCCCTGGCACGCATCCAGCGGCGATTGGAAACGATGGTATTGATTTCGCCGTTATGGGCAACGTAGCGGAAGGGCTGCGCGAGATTCCAGGAAGGTTGCGTGTTCGTCGAATAGCGTTGATGGAAGACCACGAAGGTGGTTTCGAACGATGGGTCGCGGAGGTCAGCGTAAAATTGCGGAAATTGCCATGGGGTGAGCAGGCCTTTGTAGACGACCGTTTGCGAGGAGAGCGAACAAACGTAACAGCGTTCGGGCAGCAGTGATTCACTTTTTTTGCGAAGAAGGGCGAGACGCCATTCGAAACGTTCCGCTGGGCGCGCGGCGTGAAAAGGCGCTACGAAGAATTGCCAGGACTCGGGCATGGTTTCAAGCGCGCGGCGGCCGAGGCAGTTGGGATTTACGGGCACGCGGCGCCAGCCGAGAATGCGCAGGCGTTCCTGATCGGCGGCGGCTTCGATGGCGGATTTTGCCGCGGTTAGGGTGTCGGCTGGGAAAAATGCGAAACCCAAGCCGAATTGTTCGGGGAGCTCGATTCCCTGTTCGCTGGCTTTGGCTCTAAAGAAATTTTTAGGGAGTGCGGCCAGGAGGCCTGCGCCGTCGCCGCTGGCGCCGTCGGCGTCTACTCCGCCGCGGTGGGTGAGGCGTTCTAGCGCGGTGAGGGCGTAATCGATGATGTCGTGGCCGGCGGGTCCGCCGAGGCGGGCCATGAAGCCGGTGCCGCAGGCGTCATGGTCCGGATGGCCCCAGTTGGGGCGCACACGGGTGGGCGATTGCCACTGGCGCAGATGGGATGGCAAGTCCATGACTGTTTATAGGGGGGCGGGACGGAGTCTGTACAACGCAGAAAATTGATACGCAAAATTGAAATTGTGATTTGGGAGGTTGGGTGAATTTGGGCAGTGGGACGGGTGGATCGGAGTGGAGTGGAGGGTTGATTTTAACGCAGAGGGCACAGAGTTCGCGGAGAAGAGACGGAGAGATCGCGGTGCGGACTTCACCGCACACAGACTGAAGTCTGTGCCACTAAAGAAAGAGCATATGAAGAGGGAGATGCGTGGCTTGAGGGCGCCTATTTAGAATTTGGTGGGTTCGGTTAGGTGGAAATTTTTGACTTTCATGGCGGGGACGACCATTTCGAAGGCTTCTTCGGCGGTCGCGCGGGAAGCGGGAGACATGGCTTCGACGTTTTGCAGAAGTTCGATGAGGGATTGGTTGAAGCGAAAATTGCGGACGGCGCTGGTGATCTTTCCCTTTTCGACGAGGTAGAGGCCGTCGCGGGTCATGCCGGTCATGATTTTTTCGTAGGGATCTACTTCGCGAATGTACCAGACGCGGGTGACGAGCAGGCCGCGATCGGTGGAGGCGATCATTTTTTCCAGTGAGGAGTCGCCGCCGCTGAACACCAGGTTCATGGGGGCTTCGCCGTATTCGTTGGGCAGAGCCAAACCGTGGCCGGTGGGTTTGGTCTTTGCCTTTTTTGCGCTGGCGCGCGAGTACACGAGATTTCTTGGAATGCCATTTTCGACCAGATTTGCGCGCTGGCGTGGTATGCCTTCGCCGTCGAAGGGCGCGCCAAGTTGCTCCGGATGGTAGGCATCGTCGGTGATGGAAATATTTTTGCCGAAGAGCGGTTTGTTCATGCGTTTGAGAAGGCAGGAGCGCTGGTCGGCTACGGCGGTGGCGGCAAAATCGTAAAACAAGAAACCTACCAGATCGAGAACGGCGGCCGGTTCGAGAATTACGGTGTATTTTCCAGGTGCGAGTTCCTGCGCGTCTTTCGCCATTTGCGCTTTTTCGCTGGCGCGGGCGGCGAGTTTTTGCGGATCGAAATTGCGAACGTTGCCGGAATTAGCTTTGTCCCAGCTGGCGGCGGGTTCGTCCTGCATGGTGATGGAAAATTCGGCTTCGGTTTGGCGATGAGTGGCGAAGAGACCGCGGGAGTTGGCTAGGGCGTGTTGCGATTGGCCAGTGGAGAAAATTCCGGCGGCGACTTGTCCGTTGCGAATTGCCAAGTCGCAGGATTTTTTTACGGCGCGGGCGCGGTCTTCGGGAGTGGTGGCGGCGGTTTCGTTGGCGAAGCGATTGACTTTGCGATAGCGCTGCTTGCCGGGCATCGGCAGCAGGCCGGGAATCTTTGGCTGGCTATGCGCAAGCTGCAGAGAGGCTTGTACCGCCGCTCGGAGAGAGTCTTCGTCGAGGCGATTGGTGGTGGCGCGAGCAGTGCGGCCGTCTACGACGGTTCGAATCGAGATGGTGACGCCGTTTTCGGCTACGTTTTGGTGAATGGCGTTGTTGGCGAAGCGCGTGAGGGCGTCGATAGTTTCGTCAAGCTGGGCTTCGGTTTCGTCGGCTCCGGCGATTTTGCCGAGGCGCAGAACGGCGTCTAGGCGCTTTTTCAGGTCGCTTTCGGACGCTAGATGCGTTTCGGTTTTGCCGGTTTTTGATTTTTTCGCCATTCGAATGGTCATCGTTCAGATCAGTGGCCGGAAAACGCTACTCCCATTTTTATATTGCGAAAACGGGCGGGCGATGCGCCGTGCCCGGTGCCCATGGTCTGCATGGGCTGACCTTTGCCGCAATTTGGCGTGCCCCACAGCGTCCAATACTCTTTGCCGCAAATTGCGTCACAGCTGTTCCAAAATTCGGTGGTGATGCCACTGTAGCTGGGATTCTTGAGCATACGAACTTTCTTGCCGCCTTTGATTTCCCAGCCGATTTCGGTGGAAAACTGAAATTGATAGCGGCGGTCGTCGATGGACCAGGAGCGGTTGGTTTCCATCCAGATGCCGTCGTCGCTGCCGGCAATTAATTCTTCGGGCGAACCGCTGCCGGGCTTGATGCTGATATTGGTCATGCGAATGATGGGCAGACGATTCCAGCTTTCGGTGCGCATAGTGCCGGAAGAACGATTGAGGCTGATCAGCTGGGCCATTTCGCGGTTGGAGAGATAACCGCGGAACTGGCCGTCCTTGATGATGTCGGTGCATTGCGCGGGGACGCCTTCGTCATCGTAGGCGAAGGTGCCGAGGCCAGGGCCGTGTTGGAGGCGGGCGTCGGCGACGACGTTCACGATTTCGGAGCCGTACTTTAATTTATTCAGTTTATCGAGAGTGAGAAAACTGGTGCCGGCGAAATTCGCTTCCTGGCCGAGGACGCGATCGAGTTCGATGGGGTGGCCGACGGATTCGTGGATTTGCAGGCCGAGCTGGCTGCCGTCGAGCAGGAGCGTGCCGGTTTTTTCCGGGCATTGCGGGGCGGAATGGAGCGCGACGGATTCTTCGGCTACGCGGGGAGCGTGTTTCAAGAGTTCGAGAGATTCGATTAATTCATAACCGGCAAGCTGGTATTGGCCGCCAAAACTGTTTGGGTAGGAGCGTTTTTGAATTTCAGTGCCTTTGAAGGAAGTGGCGACGATGCCGCAGCCGGAGATTACTTTGCGCTGGTGAATGCGCGAGCCGATGCTGGAGGCGTACCAGGAATCGATTTTGCGGAACTGCATATCGGTTTCGGTGAGGGTGACGCCTTTTACGACGCGCATGGCGGCGTCGGCTTTGAGAAGCAGGTCGAGTTGCGATTCCAAAGGAATTTCGAAGGGATCTTTTTGCAGCGGCGCCTGCCAACTGTCAATGTACGCGTTTTCCGGGACCATTTTTACTTCGCCACGTTTCGCGAGGGCCGAGGCTTTGGCGATGGAGACAGCTTGCGCGGCGCAGGCTGAGACGCCTTCGCGGGTTAATTTATCGGTGGAGGCAAAACCCCAGGCGCCGTTGGCCAGGACGCGAATGCCGATGCCGATGGATTCGAACTGGGCAAGAGTGCCTACCGCGCCGTTTTTTGTGGTTAGGTCGCGCTGGCGGATGTGCATGGAGCGGACGTCGGCGTACGTGGCGCCGCGGAGTTTGGCGGTGTCTAGCGCGGTGGTTGTTAGGTCCCACATGGAAGCACCAGATTAATTTTTAGAATTGTGCAAAAAGAAAGGGCGCAGCATGCTGCGCCCCTACAAAAAGAGGTGGTGCGAACTATGTGCCTTCTTGCCATGAGGCCAGGTAATGCTCTTGTTCGGCGGTTAGTTTGTCTAGTTTGTGGCCCATGGATTCTAATTTGAGGCGGGCGATTTCTTTGTCCAGGTCTTCGGGAACGACGTAGACCTGCGCTTTGAGATTCTTGGCGTTCTTCACGAGGTATTCCGCGGAGAGGGCTTGGTTGGCGAAGCTCATGTCCATCACCGAAGCGGGATGGCCTTCGGCACTAGCGAGGTTGACGAGGCGACCTTCGCCGATCAAATTGATGCGGCGGCCGTCTTTGAGTAGAAATTCATCCACGAGCGGGCGCACTTCCCGTTTGCCGCTGGAAAGTTTTTCCAGGGCGGGAATATCGATTTCGACGTTGAAGTGGCCGCTGTTGCAGATGACCGCGCCGGACTTCATGTGCTCGAAGTGTTCCCCGCGAATAACATTTTTGTTACCGGTGACGGTGATGAAGACGTCGCCTTCTTTTGCGGCGTCGGCCATCGGGAGAACGCGGAAGCCGTCCATGACGGCTTCGATTCCCTTCACCGGATCGATTTCGGTGATGATGACGTCGGCGCCGTGACCCTTGGCGCGCATGGCAACGCCGCGACCGCACCAGCCATAGCCGGCGATGACCACTTTGAGTCCAGCGAGAAGCAAGTTGGTGGCGCGAATGACGCCGTCGAGAGTGCTCTGTCCGGTGCCGTAGCGATTGTCGAAGAAATGTTTGGTTTGCGCGTCGTTGACGGCGATGATCGGATACTTCAGCGTGCCATCTTTGGACATGGCGCGAAGGCGGATCACGCCGGTGGTGGTTTCTTCGGTGCCGGCGATGACGTTGCTGACGAGATCGGTGCGCTTGGTGAGGAGCATAGTGACGAGGTCGGCGCCATCGTCCATGGTCATTTGCGGCTTGTGGTCGAGCGCGGCCCGCAAATGGGAATAGTAGGTTTCGTTGTCTTCGCCCTTGATGGCGTAAGTAGGAATGTTGAAATCGCGATTGAGCGAGGAAGCGACTTCGTCCTGCGTGGAGAGCGGATTGGAGGCGCAGAGAACAACGTCGGCGCCGCCATCGCGTAGAGCGATCATCAGGTTGGCGGTTTCGCTGGTGACGTGAAGGCACGCTGAAACGCGCAGGCCCTTCAGCGGCTGCTCCTTGATGAAACGCTTGCGGATGATTTGCAGCACAGGCATTTGCTGCTGTGCCCATTCGATTTTGCGTTTGCCGGCATCGGCCAGCGAAATGTCTTTTACGTCGCCCTTCTTGAGTTCTGCTGTCGCCACAGACTAGCTCCTTTTTGAGTTTCTGAAATTTGCGAATGAAAGCTAAATTGCGATTGTGGAGCCGTCAGCTGCGGACGGCTACTTCCGCGGCTGCACCGGCGGCCTTGCGCAGCGCGTCGGCGCGATCGGTTTTTTCCCAAGTAAAACCGGCGCCCTTGCGGCCAAAGTGGCCGTAGGCGGCGGTGTCCTTGTAAATTGGACGGCGCAGATCGAGTGTTTCAATGATCGCTTTGGGAGTGAGCTGGAAAGTTTCGCGCACGACTTCGGTGATTTTTTCTTCTGGAACGGTGGCGGTGCCGAAACTGTCTACCATTACGGAAACGGGCTCCGCTACACCGATGGCGTACGCGAGTTGGACTTCGGCTTTGGTGGCAAGGCCGGCGGCGACGACGTTTTTGGCGATGTAACGCGCCATGTAGCAGGCGGAGCGGTCAACTTTGGATGGATCTTTGCCGGAAAAAGCGCCGCCGCCGTGACGGCTGTATCCGCCGTAAGTGTCCACGATAATCTTGCGGCCAGTGAGACCCGCGTCGCCCATGGGACCGCCGATGACGAAGCGCCCTGTTGGATTGATGTAATACTTGGTGTTCTTGTCGAGCATCGCGACGGGGACGACGGGCTTAATGACGTGTTCGAGAACGGCGTTGCGGAGGTCGTCGTTGGAAACGGTTTCGCTGTGCTGGGTGGAGATTACGACGGCGTCCACGCGGAATGGCTTGCCGTTGCGGTACTCGACGGTGACCTGCGACTTGCCGTCGGGCCGGAGGAAATCAACTTTTTTGGATTTGCGAACTTCGGAAAGCTTGAAGGTGAGTTGGTGAGCGAGTTGGATGGGCATAGGCATCAACTCGGGCGTTTCGTCGCAAGCGAAGCCGAACATGAGGCCCTGATCGCCGGCGCCTCCCGTGTCCACGCCCATGGCGATGTCCGGGGACTGGCGCTTTACTGTGCACATGACAGCGCAAGTTTCGGAATCGTAGCCGAACTTGGCGCGATCGTAGCCAACACCGCGAATGGTGCTGCGCACGAGCTCATCGTAATCAATGTGGGCAGTGGTGGTGATTTCACCGGCCACGACCGCAAGGCCCGTGGTGACAAGAGTTTCGCAGGCGACGCGACCCTTGGGATCCTGCTTCATCACTTCATCGAGCACGGAATCGGAAATCTGATCGGCGATTTTGTCTGGGTGACCTTCGGTTACCGATTCCGACGTAAATAGAAAATTCTTAAGTCCTTGGCTCAAAACGAACGCTCCTCTGGGGTTAGCGGTCCTCTCCCGGTCAAGTTCATTTCAGGTCGAGCCTGGAAATGGGCTTTGTGGAAGTGCAGCTATGCCCGTGCACAGTTCGATTTAACAACTAGATGTCACGCACTACGGCGCCTGAAGGCGCGTTTGCCCGACTAACCAAAATATCATCCCGGAGGCATTGCAGGCAACGAATTGAATTAAGCGGTCAAATTCAGCATTAAACGGGAAAATTCAGCATTGAATGGAGATTGCCGGCAGCGGAGTTGTGGGGCTTCGCCCCGCACAGCTAGTATGTAACCTGCCTGGTCGGTTTGCTCTAAATCAGGCGGCGTCTTCGTCGGGCTCTACTGTTAGCTTGCCTTTAGTTTTTTTGGCCATTAAATAGGAACGGATGAAGGGGTCGATGTCGCCGTCGAGGACTTTGTCCACGTCGCCTACTTCGAATTTTGTGCGATGGTCTTTGATCAGGCGGTAAGGCTGCATTACGTAAGAGCGGATCTGGCTGCCGAATGAAATATCCATTTTTGTTTCATCCAGTCTGTCGGTTTCATCCTGGCGCTTCTTGATTTCCAGGTCGTAGAGTTTTGAGCGCAACATTTTCATGGCCATTTCGCGATTTTTGCCCTGACTACGCTGCGCCTGGCAGGCCACGACCACGCCGGTGGGAAGATGCGTGATGCGGACGGCCGTTTCCACTTTATTTACGTTCTGGCCGCCCTTTCCGCCTGCGCGGTAGGTGTCAACTTTTAGATCGTCTGGCTTGATGTTGATTTCGATGCGGTCGTCCACTTCCGGAATTACAAAGACCGACGCAAACGACGTATGGCGCCTTGCGGCTTGATCGAACGGCGAGATGCGTACGAGGCGGTGAACGCCGGTTTCTCCCGCCAACATGCCGTAGGCGTTCTCGCCGGAAAACTGAATGGTGGCGTTTTTGATTCCTGCTTCCTCGCCTTCGGTTTCATCGAGCACCTCGGCGTGTATTCCTTTGCGCTCGGCCCATCGGAGATACATGCGAAACAGGATCGAGGCCCAGTCCTGGGATTCGGTGCCACCTGCGCCAGGCTTGATGGTCATGATGGCGTTGAGATGATCGCTTTCGCCGGAAAGAAGCGTGCGTGTTTCGAGTTCGGAAATGTAGCTGTCGGCGTTGGTCAGCTCACGGTCTAGTTCTTTTAATAAATCTTCGCGCTGCTGAGCGTTGCTTTCTTCTTTCGCAAGGTTGATGTAAGTATCGATGTCGCCGACCAGTGAAGTGAGCTTGGTGTCGGCGGAAATCTGGTCGTCGGCGCGTTTGCGTTCGCGGAGCACAGCTTGAGCCTTCTCCTGATCGTTCCAGAAATCCGGCTGTGCGATTTTTGCTTCGAGCGATTTCAGTTCTTCGCGGAAATGCGGAACGTCAAAGATAGCTCCGTACAAGAGCGATGCGCTGCGTCAGGCCTTCGTAGTGGTATTGCAAATCTTCAAGAATCATGTTTTTTCCCAGAAAGTTGCTAATAAAAGAATAACCGAAACCAGTACGCACATCCAGGCGAACCAATCGCCGAAGCGCGTATAAAGAGTGGTGTCGGTGCGAAAATCGTATGGCAAATCAACGGCTCCGCGCATATCGCGTGGGATGTTTTCGTACATTTTGCCATACGGATCGATGGCGGCCGTGATTCCGCTGTTGGTTACTCGCAACACCCAGCGTCGGTTTTCCACCGCTCGGACGCGAGCCATGTGCAGGTGCTGCACCGCGGCGGCGGATTTTCCGAACCAGCCGTCATTCGAAATATTAATGAGCAAGTTCGCACCACGGGTCGCGAATTCGCGAATCTCTCCTGGATAGATGGCTTCGTAACAGATGAAGACGCCGAATTTATAGCCGCCAGGAAGCGTTCCGATCGCCGCGACTTTGCCTTTGTGAAAACCGCCAACTTCGTCCGAGACACTTTGCACCACGCGGTGAATCAATGGGAAAGGCTCGTACTCACCGAAGGGGACGAGGTGACGTTTGTCATAGACAAACACTTTTTGGCCTTGCGGATCGACCAATAAAGCGCTGTTGTATGGCGCTTGTCCGATGTGGCCAGAAGAGAATTGTTCGGTTTTCCATTCGATGACGCCGGCGAGAAATGGATGTCCAGCCCGAATGGCGAGGCTCGAAGCGCGCTTGGAAAACTGATTGTCCTGCCAGGAAAAGGGCGCAGGGGCCTCAGGCCAAATGATCAGATCGGGGCGATGCCCGGAAGGCTGCAGGCTCAATTCGTCGAGTTCGTCGAGGTCGTCTTGGTGGACGGCGAACCAATTCGCCGGATACGAATCGACTTCTGGAAAATTCGGCTGCACGGCGCGGGCGAAGTGAGTTGCCCGGGCCTCAGGAACGAATCGGGCGCCGAGGAACATAACGCACAGAATTGCGGCCAGAGCAGCCATGATGATGCCCAAACGTTTCTTCAGGCTGACCGATTTGGCAGCATCCGCCCAGGCGAGCAGCGAATTGAATGCCGCCATTACGAATGACAAACCATAAATTCCCGTGATCATCGTCACTTGCAGCAGTGCGGGATTGGCCGCGGCGGAATAGCCGAGCAGGTTCCACGGAAAACTAATTTCCGGCAAATGCGCGCGCGCGAATTCCGATGTGACCCAAACAAATGGCGCAGCGATGCACGCTAACGCGACACTTCGGCTTGCGATGCGATTCACGGTCCATGTGAAACCTCCCGTGAGGATTCCCCAGACCATCGCGATCAACAGCAAGATTAGCCATCCGACGAGCCGCGAGGTTCCACCGTGAACCGCGAGTACTTCGGCAATCCACGGAACGGACGCGAACACAAATGCGACAGCGTGAAAGAAACCGCAGAAGTACGCGGCTTTCGACTTGGCGCCAAGTACCACCATCAGCAACAGCCCGATGCTGATCCAGGCATAAACAGGAAAATAGAGCCAGGTGAAGGACAGCGCGAGCCCCGCGCCAGTGACGGCGGAAAGAATCAGGCGAAACGCGGCCGGGAAATTTTTCTGGGAGTCGGGATGCAGCCAGTCCGGCCAATGGGACGCGGACATCAGTGCTTGATGATCGCTTTGAAGCCCGCGGTCTCGAGACCCTTTCTGGCGGTTTGCATGGCTTTCTGGTCCGCATACGGGCCAACCTGCACGCGATAATACTTATCGCTTTGCGGCGCTTGCACAAAAGCGGGGAATTTCTTCTTGCGAAGTTCATTGGCGATGGAAATGGCGTCAGACTCGGTGCGCAGAGCAACAACCTGCAATAAATACGACCCGCGCGGAATGGCAGGGGTTGTTACGTTCGAACGCCCAGCAGGCGACGAAGCAGACTTGGCGCTGGTGGTAATCGTTTTCTGCTGCGCGGAAGAAGCAGCCGGGGCGGGCTTCAAATGATCGTTCGAGGAATTCTTGTCTCCAGCTCGATAGAATTCCCATTCCGAACTTGGCGGCGTAGCGGCATCGGTCGCGGGATCACTATTGCCAGGAGTGCTGACAGGACTCTTGTTCGGCTTCGCGGAGGGTTCAGGCTTAACAGGCAACAAAGTATCATTGCCATGCGAGCTTGCTGCACGCACCTGCGCGTCCAGCTGATTGCGTCCCATCACGTAGCCCAGCGTAAAAAACACGCCGGAGAACAGCAGCATCAGAAAAAACAGACCGATGACGTGCCGCCCCTCCAGAACGCGTTCCCCCGCGCTGGATTTCCTGCTAGCCATACTTATTTTTTTACCCCACCCAAACTCTCGACCCAGCTATTAATAATATCTATGGGCAGCGGAAACACAATCGTTGTGTTCTTCTCGACACCTATCTCGGTCAAAGTCTGCAGATAGCGCAACTGGATAGCGGACTTCTGCGTCTCAAGAACTTTGGCGGCGTCAGCGAGTTTTTGCGAAGCTTCGAACTCACCGTCAGCGTGAATGACTTTGGCGCGGCGTTCGCGTTCGGCTTCGGCCTGGCGAGCGATGGCGCGCTGCATCTGTTCGGGAATGTCCACCTGCTTGACTTCGACTTTGGTGACCTTGATGCCCCAGGCTTCGGTATCCTGATCGAGAATGATCTGCAATTTGCCGTTGACCTTGTCACGCTGGGAGAGAATTTCGTCCAGGTCAAATTGTCCGACCACACTGCGCAGCGTGGTTTGCGCCAGCTGCGAAGTGGCATACTGAAAATTTGTGACCTGCGACAACGCCAGATTGGCATCCACAACGCGGAAGTAACATACCGCGTTTACTTTAACGGAGACGTTGTCGTGAGTGATGATGTCTTGCGGCGGAACGTCGAGCGTTTCGAGGCGCAAACTGATGCGATAAAGGGTTTCAATGGGCCAGAAAACAAAATTCACTCCGCCGCTTTTGGCTTGCGGCAGCAGACGTCCGAGCCGAAGAACTACACCGCGTTCCCATTCTTTGATGACATAAAGCGAGTTCTTGACCCAAATCAGAAACACCAAAATTACAAATGCGATGCCCAGTAAGCCTATGTTCATCTGCGTCCTCCCGGACCTTCTCAGTTACGCTAGCTTGAAACTTTCGCGGCGCTGTGCGATTCCGCTGGTTCTACGTACAATTTCAGCCCGGCGATTTTTCGGACGCGCACTACGGCCCCCGCTGCGACGTCCCGTTCGGCGATCGCGCGCCAAGTCTCGCCATGGATTCGAATCATACCTTCCACGCCACTCGTTAGTCCGGAAATTGCGATTCCCTGCTCGCCCAGCATTTCTTCGGCGCCTACTGCCTGCTTCCATTTGCGCGAGCGCAACACCAGCCGCATCAGGAACACGCTGATGAGCGCGAATGGCAACGTCACCGATATTGCCGTGCCGACGCTAACGCCACCCGAAGTTAGAGGTGAGCGAATCAGAAAAATTGCGCCAAAGATCATGGAGATCACACCGCCGGCCAGCAGAATTCCGTGGCTAGTGTACTTCGCTTCCAGCACGAACAGCGTCACGGCAATCAGGATTAATAAGATTCCAGCGAGATTCACCGGCAACAGGTGCATGGCATAGAGCGCGAGCACCGAGCAGATTCCGCCGACGACGCCGGGCACGACAGCGCCAGGATGAGTGAATTCAGCGTACAGACCCAGAGTTCCCAAAATCAGCAGCAGGAAAAACATATCTGGCTCGACGATGCGCGCGAGAAACTTTTGCCGCGCAGAGAGTTCGAACGATACACGCTGATAATTTGCGATGGCCAGAGTGGTCTTCGTGCCGTCAAAGCGCGTCACGGTCTTACCATTCAAATCGCGCAACAATTCTTCCGGTGTCGCCGCGACGTAATCGATGAGCTTGCCATCGAGCGACTCCGTTTCCGTGAATGCGCGCGCGTCGGCGACCGCGGTTTCGGCGAGCTTGGCATTGCGTCCGCGCTTTTCCGAGTAGCTGCGCAGAAACGCCATGGCATCATTCATGATTTTCTTGCGCAACGTTTCGTCCACGCCAATCGTGAATCCGCCGATGGCGATGATTGGCGAAGCAGCGCCGGTACGCGTGCCCGGCGCCATTGCAGCCACGTCCGCGCTCAACAAAATAAAAAAGCCGGCCGAGGCGCCGCGCGCTCCCGTGGGTGAAACGTAAACGGCTACGGGAACCGGCGAAGCGAGAATGTGCTGAATGATGTCTTTCATGGAGTCGCTCAGGCCGCCGGGCGTGTCCATCGTAATGAGGACCAGGGCAGCGTTGCGGCGCGCGGCATCCGCGAGGCCTTCCTCAATATACGTAGCCAGGACGGGTTCGACTTCACCGTCCAGCTTCAAATCCATCACGATGGGCTGAGCGGTGTGTTGTTCGGCGTGAATCGGTCTTGCGACGCACGAGATGAGAAAAAACGCCGCGGCAATTCCTGCGAGGATTTTGAAGTTCGACTTGCGCGAAACTAAATACCACTTCATGGTGTTTTCGACTGCGCGTTTCCGTTCTGCAAATGCTCCTGCAACTGACGGGCTTCGGTATAGTTTGGCGCAATCTTCAGGGCACGCGCTACTTCCGCTTTTGCCAGGTCGGGCTTGCGTTGCTCGAGATAGATTCGGGCGAGCGTAGTGCGATCGACCGCCGAATCGCGCAGTTCAAGCGCAGCTTGCAATTCCTGAATGGCTTCGGTGCGCTTGTTCTTGCGGCGGTACATTTCGGCCATTCCGCGATGTGCGGAGGCGTCATGCGGGGCGGTAGTCAGCGCGGCGCGAAACGCCTGTTCCGCCATGTCCAGTCTTCCCGCAACCAGCTCTTGCCGGCCTTTGCGCACCAGCGACGATGGCGAACTGGCGGCGACCGACGCGGTAGCGCCGCTATTGCTATCGGAATCGTGCGAAGCGATTTCTAGCTGCAGCGTAGCGGTGTCCAGTTCGGTGGTAATGCGTTGCAGCCTGGCAAATGTTTCCGGCTTCACCGCAGGCAGCGCGTTTGGACCAAACGACTCCGCCGCGGAGTTGCGTTCCTCGTTGGCTTCGGACTTGTTTCCAGCTTTTTCCAATGCGTAGATCAAAAGTGCGCGATCTTCAGGATTTTCCGGCTCGCGGTCGGAAGCTTCACGAAAATATTTCGCAGCGGTTGTCGTATCGTTGCCGCGCAAATACATCAGGCCGAGGTTAAACGGATAATCGTCTTCATCCGGGTCAAGATCCAAGGCGCGCAATAAACTGGAAGCAGCGGCGGTGGTGTCTCCGCGCCGAGCCTGCGCCACAGCTAAATTATTCAGAATTTCCGGCAGTTCGGCACCGGAGACAAACGCCTTTTTCAAGCGATCCTGCAGCGACAGAAAAACTTCCTCGGCTTTGTCCGGCTGATTCAGCAGGAGGCGGCAGACTCCCATCGTGAATGTCGCCTCCGTCACCCGGTAATTTGCGGCCGGGACATGCGCGAGCCACGGCAAAGCAGAATCGCAATCGCGCCTGGAGAAATACGCCTGGCCAATCGCGAACGCGGCCTCGGGCCATTCAGGCTCGAGTCGCGCGGATTCGCGCAGTTCACGCATGCGCGCGTCGTCATCGTTTGCCTGCAACCCGCGAATGTAGTGTTCAAATGCATCCAGTCGCAGCGGGCGCTGCGATTTTGAAAAGTCCGCGAGATTCAGAGGAAAACCTTTGTCGTTGGCGGCGAGCAACTTCCAGGTCAGCGTCGCGTGCGATTCCATTAGAGAGTCGAGCGGTCCGCTCTGCCGAATCGGAGCGGAGAGCGATGTGGGATTGACGCGCAGCAATTGCACTTCGATGGCCAGCGACTTGCCATCGGAATTAAACTTCCCGAAGACCACAAAGTCGGCATCAAGATCCGCAGCAATGCGCAGCATGGTGGCATGGCTGAATCGCGCGGCCGGGGGCAAGCCATTGCGGTCGAGTTCAGTGGTGCGCGCCTCGCGCGTATACACCTGCTGGCCCACAGCTGAGAGGCGCTGGATTGTCAATTCTTCCAGGCCTTCGCTTAGCCAGTCGAGACGCGGACTGGCACCATCGTTCTCAAATGGAAATACCACAAATATGCCTTGCGAAGCGGCGGCTAGCATGGGATGAACACTGGTGTCCCGTTGCGCGGCAGCAACATTCCCGCACAAAGTCACAGCAAAACCCAGGCACACGGCCAAGAGCGCCTTCATTGCAAATGTTTGGGGCATCAGAGGAATTGTAGCAGAGCGCGAATCGCAGCCAACGTGGATAGAAGCGCGGCGGTGCGGTTACGGCAACGTGGAATCGGGGTTCCTCGGCGCAAGGATCTCCTGCGTTTCCGGAAGGTTCAGCATCGCCGAAAAGGAGGGATCGGTTTTCACCTCGTTCATGGAGGCGTAGCCCTCTTCCTTGGCTTTGCGGAGATAGATCAGGCTGCGGTCAAAATTTCCAGCTTCGGCAAAAGACTTCGCAAGCAGGAAGTAGAATCGCCCGCGATCACTCACCGAGCGATCCTGCAGTACGGAGCCTCCGCGGGAGGAAGAGTGCTCGAAGAGTTGCGGATCAATCGCCAGCGCATGCCGGAAGGACCCAATAGAAAGTTCGTATTTCTTTTCTCCGAAATAGGCGTAACCCAGATTGCTGTACAACACCGCCATGTCGCTGCGCAGCTTAATCGCGCGTTCGTATGCGCGAACAGCTTTGCCGAATTTCTTGCGCTGATACCAGATGGTGCCAATGTTGTTCTGGGCGTCGGCGTAGTGTGGATTCACCTTCACCGCCTGCTGATAAGACTTCAGTGCGCCCGACAGTTCCGCCTGTTGGTGCAGTGCAATGCCAAGTTTGTTCCAGTAGACAGAATTTCTTGGATTCTGATCGGCGAGCTTTTTGTAGGAAAACGCCGCTTCGCGATATTCCTTGCGGGCCATCAGGATATCCGCCAGCTCTTCCGGCGTCAGCTTCTGGGCGGCAGACTGCGCTGACACCTGCACAGGAGCCTGAATGGGCGTCACATAATTTGAAGCTGGCGACGTGTCGTCAGTAGTTTGTCCTGCGGAGGGAATGCTGAGGCTTACGAGGATCAGTGCTGCTGGAACCGCCATCCCAAAGTGCGTCATGGCGACTCTCCCTTCTCCGGCGGCTTCTGCTTGTCGGAGTCCTTCTTCTTGCCTCCAAAGATACCAAAAACCTTTTGTAAAGGGTTCTTTTTCTTTTGTGGAGCGGCTTCCGGCCCAGGGGGGAGCGGTTTACCATCCGGGCCGACGGCGGGAGTCTCGGCGTTAGCGGAAGGGAAAGTTCCAGTCTTGGGCAAATCGGCCGGTTGTTTTGGTGAGCCTCCGCCAAAAATGTGCGACAGCAAGGATCCGGTCGAAGAGATGACTCCGTGTCCGCCACCATGCAGTTCGCACATTTGCGTCGGCGCCGAACCAGACACGTAAATTTCTTCTCGTGGGGACGGGCAGCTGGACGTCGCCAATTGCGACGATTCCGGGTCAATCATCACGGACTGCACGCCCTGCGGCATTGCGAAGTCCTTCACGTTCTTGTACGCGGGCAACAGCGTGGCTTTTTTCATGAACTCGGCCCAAATCGGCGCGGCAGTAGCTCCGCCGGCCAGTCCCAGGTCGCGATTGTCGTCAAACCCAATCCAGATCACGGTAACCAGGTTCGATGTGTATCCGGCAAACCAGCCATCGCGCGATGTTCCGGTCTTCCCTGCCGCGGGCAAGGAGAATCCCCTAGCGCGAACCGTGGCTCCGGTTCCTTTATTCAAGACATCTATCAACAAACTGGTGACCAGATAGGCCACACGCTGATCGAGCACCGGATGCGTCTCCGGGGATGTTTGTTCGAGCACCGTGCCGTTGGCACTGACGATGTCGTGCAGGAATTGCGGCTCGGCGCGAACTCCACCCTGCCCAAACGCGGTATAACCCGCGGCGACATCCACTGGCGTCATTTCGTAAGCGCCCAGCGCGACCGCCGGAGTGGCGCGAATATTATTGCCAAGACCCATTTGCCGCGCGATCTGAACCACGCGGCCATAGCCGATCATTTCTGCAACTTTTACCGTGGCCACGTTCAGTGAATTGGTGAGGGCTTCGCGTACCGTCACATGCCCCATGAACTTCTCGCCGTAATTATTGGGCGTGTATTCCTGTCCGTCGAACTCAAATGTAGTTGGCTCGTCATCCACTGGCGTCGAGGGAGTCACGACGGGCTGCACGCCATCTACTGCGTTGTCGAAAGCGGCGGCATAAACGAACGGCTTAAACACCGAGCCGGGCTGCCGGTGGGCAATCGCGTGATTCAGCTGACTCTGCCCGTAGTCGCGGCCGCCGACCAGTGCCTTAATTTCGCCGGTGTGTGGATCGAGGGAGACCAGCGCCACCTGCACTTGAGGGATCGATTCTTTTTTGCCTTTTTTCGCGTTTTCTCGCTTCCACTTGGCGTATTTCTTCTCTAGCAGAAGGTCCACATTCTTTGCGCCGCTTTCGACCGCCGCGGACGCCGCGCGTTGCAGCTCCGGGTCCAGCGTCGTGTAGACGCGGTAATTCTGACTGAGCAGGTCGTTCTCCGAATATTTGTCCAGCAGGTGGTCTTTCACCATGTCCACAAAATATGGCGCTTCGCTGGATGTCGCCGAGGTGTGCACGATTTTCAGAGGCTCGCGTTTGGCTTCCTGCTCGTCCGCCACGGTGATGTATTTGTTGTCCACCATCTGCGGCAGCACGCGATCGCGCGATTGCAAGCCGCGCTCCGGATGGCGGTCGGCCGAAGAATAATAATTTGGCGCGCGGATAATGCCCGCCAGAAACGCGCATTCGCCGAGGGACAATTGGCGCAGGTCTTTGCCGAAATAGACTACGCTGGCTTGGGCAAATCCGCGGACGCCAAAACTGCCGCGATTTCCCAGATACACTTCGTTGGCGTACATTTCAAAAATACGTTGCTTGGAATAACGCTGTTCCAGCTCGAAACTCAACATGGCTTCCGCGACTTTTCGCCGCCAGTTGCGATCGGTATTCAAGAAATAGGTCCGTGCCACCTGCATGGTGATGGTGCTGGCCCCTTGCAGGTGCGTGCCGTGCCGCAGGTCATTCCATGCGGCGCCAAATATGCGGATAAAGTCGAAGCCTGGATGCTCGAAGAAACGTTTGTCTTCCGCGGAGAGGATGGCGTTGACGAGGTTGGGCGGCAAATCGTCGTAGCGAACCGCTCGCCGTTTTTCCCTGGCGCTGTCAAACAGATTGGTGATCAGCTCCGGCTCGATTTCCGCTGAAGCCATTTCAGGTCCGCCACCGATTGGACGAATTGTCCGGATCGTTTTTCCAGCGAACTGCACTGCCAGAGCATTGCCGCCGGCAAAATAGGACAACTTCGAAGGCCGGATGTCCACCACATTACCGTTCACCGTATATTGGCCAAGCGACGCGTCATCCGCCTCTGGGCGGTAGCCAACTCTCTGCAGATAGGTGGTCAACTCATTGGCGGTGAATATCTCCGCGGGAGAAATCGTGACCGGCGCGGAGAAAATCTGGGTGGTGTTTTGCAGAACATTGCCAGAGAGGCGGGCATCGATCATGTGCCCGTATTTGACGTAGTAATATCCGAAGATGCTGGCCGCAATTAAGATACAACCGAAGACCGAGCCAAGCAGGATCAGTCCGTATTTTGACGTCCAGAATCCCTTTTGTATGCGGATACGCAAGGTTTCTCCAACGGGCTGAATACTTAGTGTCTCTTACTGTCCCAGTCTAGGATAGATGCAGAATCCTTGGAAAACGCCGTTCAGACGGCTGCAATTTCATCAGGTCAGGGATTTGTTTTCGCTGCTTGGCGTGAAATGTAAATCCACATGATAAAAAAGGAGATCTACCGGTACAGTATAGTCCACCACAATCGCCACTTTGCTGGTTGACGCGTTGACTTTGATATTTTCGCGGGTGGCAGGAATTTCCAGGTCCTGAACCGTCTTGAACACGGTATCGCGGATCTGTTCCTCGCTCTTATGCTCGACCACCGCGAATCTCGCGATTTCCTGAATTTTATCGTTCAGCTGGTACTCCGCGGAATACGGCGGGACCAGCTTGAAACCTGCATAAACTCCGAAAATCAAAATCGCCGTAACAATCAGCGCCTTGATCTTACCCGCGCCGCGCTGCGCCCGAAGTTCGCCCTTACCTTGTTGGATCGGAGACAATTTGCCCGCTCCTACAGTTGCTTTTGTTGGTTGGCCCTACGATTCGACGTTAGCACCGTCATTTCCGGCTGTCGATACTTCTGCCGGACAGTGTTGCTTGGAGCTAACCTCGGCGAAGGGACAGCTCTGTAGAATCTCTGCCTGACTCGAGGCGGCTAGTAGGCGCGTGCGAAAATGGCTCGCTCTTTTGCCGGCCGTCCGCAGTACACGCACTTCCCGGTCGGGGCCGCAGCGCCGATTCCCAAGACATCGTCCTGATCTATCGGAATGCAGCGCATGGTTGCGCGAGTCTCTTCCTTGATTTTTTCTTCGCAGTCGCCTGTGCCGCACCAGCCGACAAATGCAAACCCGGTCTCTACTGCCGTCTTGAATTCGTCGTAGGTCGCGGTGGCGTGGGTGTTCGAACGCCGAAAGGCCAGAGCCTTGTCGTACATGGATCGATGAATTTCGTCGAGCAACTTTTCAATGGTGGGCGCCACATCCGCGAGCGAAACGGAGACTTTGCCTTCTCTGCCCGGACGATCGCGCCGCGCTAGTACCGCTGCTTGCTTGGCGACGTCCTTGGGACCCAACTCCACACGCACCGGTACGCCGCGCATTTCCCAATCGTTGAATTTCCAACCCGGACTCTGACCTTCGCGCTCATCCAGCGTCACACGAATCTTGGCTTTCACCAATTGAGCCTTCAAATCCTTCGCTGCGCCGAGCACTGCGGCCTTCTCTTCGTCGTTCTTGAAAATTGGGACGATCACTGCCTGATACGGAGCAAGCTTCGGCGGCAGCACCAGTCCCTGATCATCGCCGTGCACCATAATGATTGCACCGATGAAGCGCGTCGAAAGTCCCCACGAGGTAGTCCAGCAATGCTGTTGCACGCCAGTATGATCGAGATATTTCACTTCGAAGGCCTGGGCGAAATTCTGCCCCAGATAGTGTGACGTGCCCGCCTGCAGAGCTTTTCCATCTCCCATCATCGCTTCGATCGAATACGTCAGATCGGCGCCGGCAAACTTTTCCGCGTCCGACTTCGCCCCTGGAATCACGGGAATCGCCGCTTCGTTCACGGCAAAATCAGTGTAGACGTCCAGCATCTGCCGGGTCTCTTCCATCGCTTCTTTCTGCGTGGCATGCGCGGTGTGCCCCTCCTGCCAGTAAAATTCCAGCGTGCGTAAAAATAATTTTGTACGCAGCTCCCAGCGCACTACCGAATTCCATTGGTTCATCAGCACCGGCAAATCGCGGTAGGACTGAATCCACTTTGACCACATGTGTCCGATGATGGTTTCGGAAGTCGGCCGCAGAATCAGCGGCTCGGCCAATTCTTCGCCGCCGCCGATAGTGACGACCGCGAGCTCCGGGGAAAATCCCTCGACGTGATGCTTTTCTTTCTCAATGAAACTCTTCGGAATCAGCAGAGGGAACGCCACGTTCTGATGGCCAGTCGCTTTAAAGCGGGAGTCCAACGCCTGCTGAATGTTTTCCCACAACGCCCAGCCGTACGGCCGCACAATCATGCAGCCGCGCACCGGCGCGTAATCCGCCAGTTGCGCTTTCAAAACCAGCTGGTTGTACCACTCGGAAAAGTCCTGTGCTCGTGTCGGAAGTTTTTCTTCAGCCATGCGGCGCTCTATCGTTCCTCAGCAGAAAAATTATGCATCATCGAACCAAAAAGCGTAACGGACGCGCTACACACTGTCAACGCGGCCCGTTGCCGGCCGAACACGCTGCCATCGCGCCTTATTCGGAAAAATTCCGAGCCTATTTGTGCGAGGGAAGCAGGTCCCAGATTGCCGGGTCTTCGTTTCCCAGAACCCACGAGCAGAATCCCTGCAAACCGCGCCCGCGGACCAGTTCGTAGCGTTCCTTGAAAGTTCTCGCATCCGTGAAGAACAGCCATTCGCGCAGGTCGCCGCGATTGAGGTAACACCACGCCGTCCGGTCTACCGGGTCCCATTCAATCTTAGCGGAATAGGCACGCGCCAGATCCATTGCGTCCGGCGCCGAAATGTAATTGGCGGTGGGATTCGGCTTGTCGTTCAACCCCGTCGCCGGATCCTTGGCCGGCGGCCCGGCATACCAGTGATATCCGTACAGTGGAATTCCGAGTGACAACTTCGAGCGCGGGACCACTTTCAGCGCGAATTCAATATTTGTGACGGTCCAGTTCCAACCGGCGACAGGCCCCGGCATGGTCCACCGCGTATTCTGGTCATAGGTCATCAAGCACACCAAATCGACCGCGTCGGCGATGGCTTTCAAGTCGTACGCACCGCGCCAGTTTTCGTAGAGCCAAGCCGAAAAAGCAGTTTCGCTTCCCGGTCCGCCGGGTGCGTTCGGCACCGTTGCAATCGAAAGCTGCAAGCCTTCGCGGTGCAACGCGGCGGCGCTCTCCTTCACCAGCGCGGAAAGCGCGTCGCGATCCGTCCAATTGACGTTCTCAAAATCGAATTGAATGCCGGCGTAACCGTTCTCGTTACAGGCGCGGATGAGCGCATCCAGCATTCGTTTTTGCGCGGCGCCGTCGGCAAGAAGTTTGTGAAATTCAGCCTGTACAAACCCGGCGTTCACGATAATCGGCATCACCGAAACGTGATGCTGCCGGGCAGTTTCCAATACCAGCGGATTGGGTCCACCCGAAACCAACCCGTCCGCGGTTGCCGCATACCAGGCGGGCACAAGAATATCCACCTTATCCGCGTGAGCCAGAAACGAACGGACCGAAGCCGGGTCGCCGGTCAAATAAAACAACGATTTCGCCTGTTGGGCCTGAGCTTCTCCGCCAAGCAAGAAAACAGAGCAAAGAAAAAGGAGTGTGTGTTTCATAGCGACGCAGAGTCTAACGGATGATGCGCGCGAAGCGCAATTCGTGTTTGTTTGCCACAATCGAGTCATCGTTTCGACAAATTTTGTTTTTGCATTGTGTTTTTGCTCGTCGCACTTTGCAATTCGGGCCGTGCAGGGTAGCATCCTTCGCCAAGGTCTTCCTCTTGACTGCGAACAACAAGACCACACCGGCAGATCGAGCCACTCCGGTCCGCACCATCGGGTTTCTCCCCTTGCTAGCGATCTTCTACGGCTACACCGCCGGCGGGCCATTCGGCTACGAAGAAATCTTTTCTCAATCTGGCCCCGGCATGGCGCTCGTGTTCCTCACGTTTGTGCCGTTTTTCTGGAGCATTCCCATGTCGTGTGCCTCGGCGGAACTGAACAGCATTCTTCCGGTACAGGGCGGATTCTATCGCTGGACGCGCGCGGCTTTCGGTGACTTCTGGGGATTTCAGTGCGGCTGGTGGAACTGGACCGGGACATTTCTGCTGAACAGCCTTTACGGCGTGCTGGTCATGGATTATCTCGTACAGTATTTTCCTTGGCTTACCGGAAACACCAAGTGGGCGGGCGCCTGCCTCGCGCTCTGCTTACTTTCCTATTTGAATATACGGGGGATACAAATTTCCGGCTGGGTGTCCGTTGCCATGCTGATGGTCGTGCTGATTCCTGTAACGTGGCTGTGCATCGTGTCGTTGTTGCACTGGCACCACAATCCGGTGCTTCCGTGGACGCCACCGGGCAAACCATTTGGAGCAATCTTCGGAGTGGGGCTTGCCCTCGCGATGTGGAATTACGCCGGTTACGAGCAACTCTCGAGCGTCACCGCCGAAATGGAAAATCCGCAGAAAACTTTTCCGCGCATTCTTCTCTGGAACACGCCGATGAATATTCTCACTTACACGCTGCCCGCTTCGCTGGCCATCGCAGCGCTCGGCAACTGGCAGGAGTGGCAGACTGGCTACATCGTCGAAGCATCGCGCAGGATCGGCGGTGAGGCGCTGGGCATCGCGATGCTAGCCGCCTCGATCATCGGCACCGCTTCCCTTTCGAACAGCACCATCCTTTACACCACGCGCATTCCCGCCGCCATGTCCCAGGACGGTTATTTTCCCGCGTGGCTTGGCAAGATACATCCACGGTTTGGAACGCCTGCGCGTGCGATCGGTGTCTCTCTGGTGGTTTATTGTTTGCTTGCGAAATTCCCGGTCGCCGATCTCGTCAACATCTATATCTGGGCGCGCATCGCAACTTCCCTGCTTACTCTACTGGCCGTTTGGGGCATGCGTCGCAAACTTCCGAGAGCGGAGCGCCAGTTTCGCCTTCCTGGAGGCAGCGTTGGACTGGCTTGCGCAATCCTGTTTCCGGCAATTCTCTGCGGCGTAAAAGTTTATTACAGCGAACCGTTCGTATGGCGTTGGGCGCCATGGCTCCTGGCATCTGGTCCAGCTGCCTATGTCATTCTGCGCTGGGGCCTGGGCTTAAAACCGCATCCTCAGCGCATCGAAACATCGCTTAACCAAGTCTGACCCAGAAAAGTCCAACGCTATTTTCGCTGCAAACGCGCGTCCGGCAGGCTATTCGGGCAAATTCTCGTAGCAAACTCAGCGCTCTAACCGCATATTTGTCGTGGCCGCAATCACGATTCCAGGTACCTTTCTTCGATACGATGGCCCACATAAAGTTGCCAATTTATCCGTGGGGGCGTAAAACCTCGACCTGTAGGGCGGGGCAATCCTGCTGTTGCAGAGAGCGCACCGGCACGTTGCCAATCAGCGCAAAGACTTTCAGCACAAGTTGTGGGGCGTGGACTACGCCTTCAAGCGCAAACAGCGGGGCAGTTCGCACCTGCGCATTGCCCTTATCATTATGGCCATGAAAGTCGCCGCTCGCCGCCATCTCTCCGAATTTCGTGACAACTATCTCGCCCGCAACGATCTGGCGTTAAAGGCAGCATCCGCCGCCAAACGATTGTTGAAATGACCTTCCCGGTTACTTCACTTCTGGCGGCGTTTCTTCTGCCGGTGTAGACTCTCGGGCCATGCTCAAGACTACGCGTCGAACATTTCTAAAAAATATATCGGCATTCCCTTTGCTCGCCGGCTGCCCGCCAACAGTCGATTTGGCTTGCAAATTCTCTAGCTTTTCCTCTGACGAACCGCACATTGTCTTCCCGTCTGCCCCACATGACCGCATCTCCGTTGCCTCTTATCCTTTCCGTGAATTTATCGCCGGCCAGCGCGATGACAAGTCGGTAGCTTCTTCAAAAATGCCGTTGAAGGATTTCGCCGCGCACGTCGCCACGAAATTCAACATCCGCCGGGTGGAACCATGGAGCGAGCACTTTCTTTCACTCGAACCCGGCTATCTGGACGAAATTCGCGACGCCGCCAGCAAAGCTGGTAGTTCCTTCGCTGACATCGCCGCAGATGGCGACAACAGCATCTATTCTGCTGATCCAGCGGAACGCGAAAGCGCCATCAAGTTCGGCAAGACCTGGATTGAGGTTGCAGCGCGCCTCGGTTCGCCGAGCGTTCGCATCAATATCGCTCCGGCGAAAAACGTTAAGCCCGATGCTGCACGCGTTGCGGAAGGACTCAAGCCCATCGCCGAGTACGCTGCTTCCAAAAATATCGCCGTCCATCTCGAAAACGATAATCCGGTCAGCGAAAATCCGTTTTTCGTCGTCAGCGTACTCGATCGCGTCAACAGCCCGTGGCTGCATGCGCTTCCCGACTTCGGCAACAGCCTTGCCGCTCTTGCCGCGGAAGATGCCTATCGCGCACTCGATCAAATGTTTGCACATGCCTATGCCATCTCGCACGTCAAAGACACCACGACAACACCCGCCAACATAGTCGTTCAGGCGGATATGGAGAGAATTTTCACGCTTGCGAAAAAACACAATTACAAAGGCATTTTTTCCATGGAATGGGAAACAGCGGGTGATGTTTATGCCGGAACCGCCAAGCTGATCGCCGTTACGCTGAAAAATATTTCCTGAATTTGAATCGGGCTGCGGGTACGAGAGATCACATTACTTCCAGTCGTCCGGCGGAAATTCCAGCCCCCAGAACTTTGCATCGGGCCGCAAGAACTCCACTCCGACCTCGCTTTTTCCCTCGTGCTTTTCCTGAATCCGAACCACGCGGCATTCCTTGTCTTCCACGATGGAGCGGTTTCGCACAAAAATTCGCGCGCCAGGTTTTACCTTCATCGCCAAAGAAATCAGCGCCCCGTGCGCGTTCACGACCAAGGTAGTCGTGTCTTCAGTGATCGCACTGTCGCCCGCTGGCGTCCATCGAACTTGAATTGCCACGCGCAACAGTACGCGCTTGCTGCGCCGCATCTCGATTCCGTCTGCTAATTGGTCGTTCATGAGCTGTACTTTTGGCCGGGGGATTTCATGACATCATAGGACGCTTGCGGTCGCAGCCGACATGGAAATCTTCGTCATTCCGGCGCGTAATTTCCTCGCACGTACTATTTACAGGTTCCCCACTCCGCGTTAACTTCCGGGTTCGGCATGCTCCCTCCCCAGCCCAACCAATTGGGCAGCCGTCACAAGGAGCGTTCCATGGCCACACGAGCCTCTCGCACGAAATCGAAAGATCTCCAACATTCGGGTACCGAGTATCGGCATCCGCTGCGCATCGTGCCTCTGCATTCGGCGCCGCGTATCCTTTCCACTTCGCACCCACAGCTCACCTATCGCAATGGCCCGTTACTGACGAATGCCGAAGTCTTTACACTTTTTTGGGGCAGTGCGTGGCAGGCGGCCGCCAACTCTCCGCTCATGACGCATATGAACGACTTCTTCGATTACGTTCTAACCAGCAAACTACTGGACCAGCTCGCCGAATACAACGTGCCCGGCAAATCCATCGGGCACGGCTCGCGCACTGGCACAACTGTCCTTACAAGTTCCGAACCCGGCAAAACCATCACCGACGCGGCCATTCAAAAAATGCTGCAGGACGAAATTTCGGCGGGCACGCTTCCCACGAACAATTCCAATTCCCTCTATTTCGTTTTTCTGCCGACCGGCACGCAAGTTGACCAGGGCGGCGCAAAATCCTGTCAGACCTTTTGCGGGTATCACGACGCCACGACCGACAATATTTTTTATGCCGTAATGCCCTATCCCGGCTGCACTGGATGCGAGGGCGGCCTGGCAATTCCCGATGCCCTCACCTCTACGTCCTCCCACGAACTCTGCGAAGCCATCACTGATCCGGTTCCCGGCACCGGCTGGTACGACGATGCAAACGGAGAAATCGGCGACATCTGCGCATGGCGAACCAAGACGCTCGGCAGCTACACGGTGCAATTGGAATGGTCCAATTCCGCCGATGCCTGCGTTTAGCCTGTCCGTTAAGCTCCTGTAGTAAATTGGACAAGCAGCGCGCGGTTCGCTCCGCTCAAAGACAGCTCGCTTTGTTACGCTGAATGAGCCGGCCACCGCTCACTCCAGTGAATCAGCGAAGATGAACGGCAGTGAAGCGCCGGCCAACCGGAGCGAACCTGTGCGCACACCTCTCTTGCATGTTTCCGTCGAGTCTCTAACGTTTTTCGTTCCTCTCGCGTTGCTGGCCACTTCTATCGCGGCCCAGTCTTCGGCTCCAGGCGCTACGGTCGCGACTGCTCCCAGCGTTCAGCACAGCACTAAAGCCATCAATTACCGGCGCGCCGGCAGCAATCTTAAAATCTTGTTTAATGGAACGCCGTTATTGCCAACCGCTTCCGGCGAAGCCGAAGTGAAGAACAAAGGCAGTCGCGTCGAAATCAGCGCGAAATTCAGCAACATTGAAGACGCAACGAAATTTGGCCTCGAATATCTCACCTATGTTTTGTGGGCCGTTTCGCCGCAAGGCCGCGCGGAAAATCTCGGCGAACTTACGCTGAAGAGCGGCAGCGGCGAAGTAAAGGCCATCACCGATATGCAGACCTTCGGCATGATCGTCACTGCGGAACCCTATTTCGCGGTAACGCAACCGGGGGACACCGTGGTTCTGGAAAATGCCGACACTGGCGGAGAAAGCATCGAAGCGCGTTACGAACTTCTCGCCCGCGGCGTGTATTCCTCTTCTAACACCAAAATCGAGAACGCGATCTTCGGCGTTGACCGCAAAGCTCCGCTGCAACTCTTTGAAGCACGCAATGCGCTGCGCATCGCAAGAAACGCTTCGGCCGAAAAATATGCCGCGGCGTCCGTCAGTAAAGCTGCGCAACAGTTGCAAGCTGCCGAAGACGCTTATCGCCAGAAGCGCGATCGCAAGTCAGTGGAGGCCGCCGCTCGCGATGCCATTCAAACTGCCGAAGAGTCTCGCGTCATCGCAGTGAAAGCGAAACAGGAAGAAGAAGCTCAAGCCAGAGTCGCCGCCGAGAAGCGCGCAGCGGAGGAACGCGAAGCAAAAGCCCGCGCCGACGCAGATTCCGAAGCCAAACGCCGCCTGGAAGCCGACCAGGCTCGCGCGCAGGCTGTCGCAGCACAGGCCGAGGCCGTACGCCTGCAACAAGAAGCACAGAAGTCAGCCGCCGAAGCCGCTGCAGCAAAAGAGGAAGCGGAGAAAGCTCGCGCCGCCGCTCTAGCCGAACAACAAGCCGCCATCGAGCAGCGCCAAGCCGCCGAAGCAGACGCTGAGAAAGCGCGCCAGGCCGCCGCTAAATCTGAGTCCGAAAAAGCCGACCTGCGCGCGCAACTTCTCGGTCAGCTCAATTCCATTTTGCAGACGCGGGACACCGCGCGCGGCCTCATCGTCAACATGTCCGACGTGCTTTTCGACACTGGCAGCTCCACGCTGAAAGCCGGAGCTCGCGAAAAGCTAGCAAAAATTTCCGGCATTTTGCTGGCGCATCCCGGACTAACGCTTCAGATTGAAGGGCACACCGACAGCGTGGGCTCCGATGCTCTCAACCAGCAACTCTCCGAACGCCGCTCGGACAGCGTCCGCGATTTCCTCGCCGAGCAGGGTGTTGCACCCTCTTCCATGACCGCTCACGGCTTCGGCAAAACGCAGCCCGTCGCTTCGAACGATACCGCCGAGGGCCGCCAGCGCAATCGCCGCGTCGAACTTGTGGTCAACGGCGACGTCATCGGCAAGTCCGCGTCCATCGCCGCCACCGCTCCGACTCCGTGAGGAGTTTTCACGGCAACCCAAACGTAAAAAGCGCCGTGCCCGCCGCCACCGCCACATATTGCCTCCCGTCAAGCGCGTACGTCATCGGCGACGAGTACACCGACGCGCCACACTGAAAATGCCACAGCGCTTTCCCGCTCGCCGCATCCAGCGCAATAAAATTCCCTTCCGCGTCGCCAGTAAACACCACTCCACCCGCCGTCGATAGCACTCCCGACCATGTCGGGGAAGGATGTTTCCATTCCCATTTTATTTTTCCAGTATCCGGATCAATCGCGCGCAACGCGCCATAAAACGGCGCCGCATCATCGTTCGGAAAATACGCCGACCCGTAATACGCGTGGCCCGCATCGTAGGGTTGCGGCGCGGTGGAAAACACATCGCACTGCTCTCGCGCCGTCACGTAAAACAATTTCGTCTGCGGATCGTAAGTCGGTGACATCCAGTTCGTCGCTCCCGCCGCTCCCGGACACACTCCGTTCCCTTCCGGAGTCGGCGATCCTTGCTTCGCCGGCATTGGACGCCCGTTCGAATCCTTCTCTTTCGTCCACGAAACCTTCGCATACGACTCCGCCCGAATCAGTTTTCCATTCATCCGGTCGATTACGTAAAAAAATCCATTGCGATTTGCCTGCAAGATCAGTTTTTTCCCGTCCTCGTCGACCATCACCGGCACTTGCGTTGCGTCATAGTCATGCTCATCGTGCTGCGTAAACTGAAAATGCCATTTCAGCTTTCCAGTATCCGGATCGAGCGCCAGCAGCGAATTCGAATACAAATTGTCTCCGGCGCGCCCTTCTCCACGATTCGAAGGAGAAGGATTTCCCGTAGTCCAAAAAGTCGTATTCGTCTCGACGTCATACGTTCCTGTGATCCACGCCGGCGATCCGCCAATCTTCCACGATTCCCCTTCCCACGAATCGCTTCGCGGCTCTCCCGGCGCGGGAATCGTATAGAAGCGCCATTTCCGCTCGCCGGTATTCGCGTCGTACGCGTCAATAAATCCGCGAATTCCATATTCGCCGCCCGAAATTCCCACTAGCACCAGGTTCTTGATCACCAGCGGAGCCAGCGTGAAGCTGTATCCCTTCGTATAATCCACTGCCGTAACATCCCAGATTACATTTCCGGTTTTCGTATCGAGTGCGATTACATGTGAATCGAGCGTCCCCATAAAAAGTTTGTCGCCCAAAATCGCCAGGCCACGATTCACACGGCCGCAACACGGACGAATATCCTGCGGCAATGCTCTTTGGTATTGCCAGATCGGCCGTCCCGTGCGCGCATCGAGGGCAAACGCGCGATCGTCCTGTCCGGTTCCATACATAATTCCGTCCACCACCAGCGGAGTCGTTTCAAATTTTCCGCCAGCCATCGTTTGATAAGCCCACTTCGGCACCAACTTCTCCGCGTTTGCAACTTTAATTTCCTGCAGCGAAGAAAATCTTTGCCCCGCATAATCTCCCGAATACATCAGCCAGTTCTGTGGCTCTTGTCCAGCATTCAACAATCGTTGTGGCGTGACTTGCGCAACAGCTGCGGTAGCGGTGAGGGCGATCAAGCTCAAACGAAAAACCATCTTGCCTTTCACTTTGCACCTCCCGCCGCGCCACGCACCAGAAACGCCAGCAGGTCTTGCAAATCCTTTTCCGGCAGGCCCTTCTCGTCATACGCCGGCATCAACGATTGCCGCGACTTCCGCAACGACTTCAACGAAGCCTTGTCCAACGAATGCACCCGCTCGCGCGTATCCATGAACTGAATCGTGAAGCTATCCTCGTTCAGCAATGTCCCTCGCAAATTCGTTCCGTCCTTCGTCACGGCATCAACCGTTTCGTACTCCACCGAAAACTCTTTCATCGCCTCGCTGATGCCTTGCGCCAGCCTGCGGCTCGGGTTCCTCATTGACTCCACCAGATATTCGGTCGAACGCGAAGTCCCCGCAGCCGTCAAATCCGGCCCCAGCCTTCCGCCTCTTCCGTCAAACATGTGACAGGTCGCGCACCCTAGATTGCCGTAAAACAACTCGCGCCCATGTTTCACATCGCCGCTAATCGTCCGCGGCTTCTTCTCCACGCTTCGGATATACGTCACCACCTGCCAGATCTCTTCCTCCGTCATTCCCACGCCTTGTTGCGTCGCGCCGTTCGGTGGCATCGCGGTTCCAGGGACTCCGTTGTTAATCGTGTTGAAAATTTCGGCATCCGAATCGCCATGCTTTTTCGGAGTGCGCGTCAAATCAGGCCCGCGCCCGCCGCCGCGCGCGCCCAAACCATGGCAAAAAGCGCAATTCGCGCGAAATTCAAACTCGCCAAGCTTTGCCACCTGGACGTCACCGGCATACGGGTTCTTCCCTTGTGCGACAGTCGTTGAAGTTGTCGAGCACAGCAATAACGCCAGCGCGAGAATGGAAATGCAGAGCTTCCAAGGGTGGATTTTCATTTCGCGTTGCTCCTTCGCGCAATTCGGTAATTTATGCGACACCGCTTCCGACTTTCGAAACGTTATTTCGGCGAAACTATACCATCAGGGAACAGACGAGTGATTCGCGCTTTCATAAATTTCCTGCAACATGGCTATCACTTGCCGCATGAATTCAATTGGTCCACGTTCCCACACAGTGTCCCAAGCCGCCGCGAAAACTCTCTTGAGCCTTCTTCGTTCAGGTGCAGCGCATCGCCAAATTTATCCGCATCGGGAAACCACCGGCGGGCATCCAGCAGTGCTACATTCTGTTTTGCGAGCAACTGGTGCAAATGGCGCTGATACTCCGCCCACCCTCCCGCGTCATAAAACGTTTGCACATGTCTCGGCGGCAGCGGCATCAGCACCAACACCACGCGTAATTGCCGCTCCTGCGCCTCGCGAATCATTTCCAGAACTGGAGCGTTCAGCTGTTCCCGCGACGCGCGCTCGCAGTGCTTCACAAATTCATCCTGACTGCTCGCCTCCAGCAAAGTGAAATCTGCAACCCGGCCAAGCTGGTTGGTGGCTTGAATTGGCATTCCCTGCTGAGAAATCGCCCGCCGCAATCGTTCCACTTTCGCCCAGATCGCGCCGCGCTCTGCGAGCAGCGGAAAATGTCGAGCAATTTCAAATCCTGCCGCGTCGTACAAGCTCATCGAGTAGAATCGCCGCGCAAATTCCGGTTCGTCGTAATAAAGCAAGTCGTGGTTTCCGATTATGTCGCTGAACGCGAATGAAACGGGATCGGTCAGCTGAAAATCATAAAACCCATACAGCAGAAGGCGCGCTCGATCGTCAGCCCGCAGCGCAGCGCGCAGCAGCAGTAGATGTTCAACGGGAGTCGACGCTCCCATGGCCATATTCAATGCGCCGCCTTGTGCGCCCTGCGATTGCTGCGTCGCCGCAAATTCATCGGCATCGAAACCCGACCGCACCAGTGAATTTCCCAGCGCGATTGTCTCCGCACTCCCAGCACTCTCCGCATCAGCAAGGATTCGCCGTGAAACACTATGCTGCGTCAAACTTCCCACGAGCGCGTTCGAGCAAGCCAGCACCGCAGCGCACACCAGCACCGTGCCCCAAAACTGTTCTCGTGTTATCGAATTCGCATTCGGCATTTCGTCGCGCTCAAATCAAAAATCGATATAGATAAATTTCGAACTCTGTCCGCAGAAAATATAAATCACGATGGAAAGCGCTCCCCACCAAATTCCCCAGAATATGGCTTTCGGCAAAGCCGGAAATCTCGCCGGTGCTTCGTCGCGCGATCCCCCCAGAAATTCCAGCAACTGCGTTATCCACATCACGATATTCATCGGATCACCCCAGCAACAAGCGCCTGAAGAAGAACAGCGCCGTATGCACGTCCATGCAGAAAAAGGCCCAGCCTAGATTCGCCGCCACAAATGTTGTCAGCCACGCCGCGGATTGCGACCACCATGATGGATTTTCCGGGAGTGGCCGGAATTTTCTCCACGCGCGATGAATCACCAACAGCACCCCATGCCACAGGCCCCACAGCACAAAATTGATTCCCGCGCCGTGCCAGATTCCGCTCACCAGCATGGTCATCAGGATGTTGCCGTACACGCGGCCGGGCTTCGCTCGCGACCCGCCGAGCGGAATGAAGACATAATCCTTCAGCCATGAGGTCAGCGAGATGTGCCAGTGCCGCCAGAACATGGTGATGTTGCTCTGCAAGTACGGCCAGTCAAAATTTTCCGGAATGGGAATGCCAAACAACCGCGCCGAGCCAATCGCGATGTCCGAGTAAGCGGAAAAGTCGCTGTAGATCTTGATGCCATACGCCAGCAGCCACACCGGCAACATTGCGCGGTTCGCCACTGCCAGGTCCGCATGGTTCAAATGATTCGTGTACGCGGTCATCACATCCGCAATCGCAAACTTTTTCGCCAGTCCAGCCAGAATGCGCGTCACGCCGCGACGCCAGTCGTTCGGCCACGGCGAAGGCTCCGAACGCAATTTGGGCAAAAACTGCTGATAGCGCTTGATCGGCCCCGCCACCATGGTCGGAAAAAACAAAATGAATGCCAGATACTCGCCGACGTTCCCAGCCTCAGTCCTGTGTTTGTAGCGATCCGTCGCGTAGTGGATGAATTCGAACGTGAAAAATGAAATTCCCAGCGGCAAGAATGCGTGCGCCCAATAGTGTTGTTCCGGCGCGCGCAACCACACCAGCCCCGCAAAAAAGTTCCAATATTTGAAAATGAACAGTAAGACGATCGCCTGCGTTACGCCCGCCCAGCAGAACCACGATTTCGGCCGGTAAAACCGGCTGGTGATCGATTCCCACAGAAAAATTCCCAGACAGGCCGCGGGAATAATTCCGCCCAACTCGGTGTAAGAAAAATAAAGAAAAAAGGCGCTTCCGCCCGCAACAATCACCCATGGCCGAAATCGCAGCGGACTCAAACGAAATAAAATTGCGCTGGGAACGAGAAAGAAAAGGTAGTAAGCCCAAGTATTGAAAATCATCCGGCTTCAGTCGGCTCGTGACGCGGGCGATTCGCGGATTCCTTCTGCGCGAGCCCAGACTGTATCCCAGCTAGCACAGCAATGCAATTTGCCAGATCGTCCGGGCCGAGTTCCAGATACAAGCCTCCTGGAGCGCTTTTTCGCTATCCCGTTGCTATTCCTCGTGATCCAGTGGCTTCCCGTCCGCACCGACCTGCACTTCCGATTTCTTGCCAGCGGTGTCCACTTGCGCTTCGTATGCCACTAGCCTGTCTCCCTTGGTGATTGATTCGACTTTCGTGATTCGCCCCTTGCCGGCCTTGGCGTGCAAACCGGTCCTGACTTCGGTCGGAAGCGCTTCCAGCGCCACCTGCTCTTCTACCTCGATCACTACTCCGCTTTCATCCATCTGCAGGTCCTTGCTGTGCCCGTTGACAGTCATCTGCAATTCATAAGTCGTCTTGCCTCTTTTCTTCTCTTCGCTGAATCCGCGGATTGTCGCACCTTTGCTTTGCGCTGCAACGGTTTTCACCACCGCCGCCGGCAAATCCGACCGTTTGATTTTCTTCTCCTGCGCCATCGCGCTTCCCATAACTGCGAGGCACCCGGTCAACGCAATTGTCGTGTATTTCATCTCCGCTCCCTTTTCGCGGACTTGTGCATCCGCGGTGCGCGCAAACGTACAATTTGCCGTCTAAAGACACCATTAACATCGATGATCGGAATCTATCGTAGCGAGGGAGAGAAGTCAGTCAGGGCCATGAAAGTCGAATCAACCTTCTCGACGATTTTGCCGTTGGCTTCAGACGCCTTCTGCACCGATTGCCATTGCGGATCCGCGCTGAACGCTTTCCAGTTCGCGGCGGCGGCCTCGCGGCTGGAATGCGCCAGAATGTAAATGAGCGTGTTCGACTTCTGTGGTTCGTCCATCGGCGTCCAATAGGCAATGTTCTTCATGCTGTGTTTTTCAAAAATCTTTGTGGTGTGTTCGCGGAACCTCTTTAACAAATCCGGCAGCTTCCCTTCAAAGCAGTGATAGACGCGGAGTTCGTACACCGTATCCCCGTCCGCGACAAAATCGGAATGTTTTTCGCTTACAGGAAAAAGGCCCGCGGCCGGCAGCAACGCCGCGGAAATGGATTGGATCAATGTGCGTCGTTTCATGGTCGCATCTTAGCAAATAAGAGATAATTCGCTGAACAAATAAAATGCGCATGGGCGCGGAAGCGATGGCCAGATGCGAATTGTCATTTTCGGATCGAGCGGAATGGCGGGGCAAGGCGCGTTACGCGAGTGTCTACGCGACCCGGAAGTCGAGCAGGTGGTGTCCGTAATCCGGGCACCAACCGGAGCAACCCACGAAAAGCTGCGCGAAATCGTGCATAAAAATTTTCTCGATTTCACTCCCATCGAAAACCAGCTGACCGGGCTGAACGCCTGTCTCTATTGTCTGGGCGTAACCTCCACTGGAACGACGGAAGAAAATTACACGCGCATCACATACGAATTTACAATCGCCGCGGCGACGACGCTTCTTAAACTAAATCCGGGCATGTCGTTCGTCTTCCTTTCCGCCACGGGAGCAGACAGCACCGAACGCGGCGGCACCATGTGGGCACGCGTAAAAGGTAAAACTGAAAACGCGTTGCTGGCGATGCCATTCCGTTCAGTCTACGTGTTCCGCCCGGCAATGATTCAGCCGCTCGATGGCATCCAGTCCAAAACATCAAGTTATCGCATCATCTACGGCTTGACCGCGCCATTCCTGAGCGCCGCCAGACAGTTCTGGCCGAACTATATTTCGACCACGCAGGAACTGGGCAAAGCGCTGCTCGCCGCAGGCAAACGCGGCACGGGAAGGTGCGTTGCCGAAGCGAAGCGAATTAGAGAGGTCTTACAATCTTTGTCGTAACGAATTTCGGAAATATCTGTCGCACGCGAGTGACGCCACGCGTCTAAGCCGCGGCAAGCAAAAGATTCCAAACTGGACTGGCGCTGCACCAACATTGAAACGCATTCCCGCACTGATTCAGCAGTAATGTCTCTTCTAAGAATCCAAATCCCTGATTTTGCGGGCTGTTGCGACACTGGTCGAATTTGGCATGCGTCATGCACTTAGAAAGAACGAAAGAGCAGTAGTCGCTTCGGCGCAAGACTTCCCAGCCGTACCGGAGAGTTCGCCCAAGCAGCAAGTACGCACAACGGAGCAAAAAAGTAGGGAGCGCGAGGAGCAGAGCCTGTACATCGCTCAAGCTGGCGCGCAAGAAGTCGCAACTCCCCCAAAACACACTTCAGCGAACCCACTATCCCCCAGCCAGAACGCGCAAAAAGCGCCGCCGGATTTTTAATCCGAGCGGCGCTCACTCCTTCTACAGGCAGTATTTTCTTAAAAAGCTATTTCGTTGCAGTTCCGGCGTGACCCGCGGGCCAAACCAGGTCTTTCTCATCGAGCGGTTTAAGCTGTTTGATCTCGTAAGTCGCCTGCTCTTTCATCACGATCATGATGTTCTTGTGAGCGTTGTGAAACAAGCCGGCTTCCCCCCATCCACTGCGAAAGTAGTAGCTCTGACCGGGTTCCGCATCAATCTCGATGCCACTCTGGTCATCCTTGGGTCTGATGATGTGGTGTCCAGCGGGAACCTGGATCGAGGCCCAGCGGCCGTTCACAAGGTTGACCGCCATGGTGCCGTCCACGAAGAGCCCAATGCGCACGGCTCCGCACCGGTAAAGACGCGGCCGATAAAAATAGACCGTTGACATGCCATCCGCAATCACAGGGTGTGCGGGCGTGGCTACGGGTGCAGCGGACGATGCAGCGGCGGCAGCTACGTTCACCGGTGCCGCCGCCGGGCTTGCGGGCGCCACAGCGGCTGCGGCGGCCGGCTTTTCGGGTTCTTGTGAGGCCGGACCGGGTGCCGTTCCGGATTGCTGCGTGAAACCGAATGCGAGAACGAGGGCCAGAAGTGCCGTTCTGCTAACCATATTTCCTCCACGTCGGTTGAGATTGTGCCGAACCATCGGCAGACTGGGCGCAGTTTAGGGAAGGCCCAGCGCGACCGGCAAGCGACAACCTGCGACATGGAGTGTCAAGTAGCGACAATCTGGCTTAGCGCTAGCTGGCCAGAGACACGTCGAGGCACAGCTGACGCCGTGCCCCCGGTCAAAGTCATTTTTCTCGAATCGATTGTGCCTTAGCTAAGTCTAGAAAAGGTTCCAGAGGAACTGGTTGTAAACCTCATGGTGGTATTGCACTTCCGGCGCTTTCACGAAGGTGCCAAGCGCACGAGGGCAGCGGTCGGCGGAAGCGCGTTTCAGGTCCGCGAAGCGAGCCTTTACGTCGGCGCCCAGGAGCTTAGTCGTCCAGGCGGCCTTTTCGAAGTTCTCCAGTGCGGTGTAAATGTTGTCCGGCAGATACCGCTCCGCCTGCCGCAGGTTCTTGATTTTCGCGGTGTCGCCGTCCAGCCCCGATTTGAAAATCGAATACATCACCAGATACGGATTGGCATCCGGCGCAACCGAGCGCACTTCCACGCGCGAACTCTTCTCGTTGCCGATTGGGATTCGAATCATCGAACCGCGATCCACTGGCGAAGCCTTGATCTGGTTCGGCGCTTCGAAGTGCGGGTCAAGCCGGCGGTACGCATTGACGCTGGAATTCAGCAGCAGGCAGATATCGTTGGCGTGCGTAAGGATCTTGTCGGTAAAGCCCCAACCCATTTTGCTGAGCTTTTCTTCGCCCTTCGGATCCCAGAAAAGATTTTTCCCGCCCTTGGAGATCGAAACGTTGGTGTGCATTCCGTTGCCGTTCACGCCGACCACCGGCTTTGGCAGAAAGCACGCGGTCAAGCCCATGCGCGTCGCCACCTGACGGCAAATCAATTTGTAAAGTTGAATCTGGTCCGCCGCTGCCACCACTTCGCCGTATCCATAATTGATTTCAAATTGTGATGGCGCAACTTCCGGGTGATCTTTCTCGTTCTGAAAGCCCATCGAGCGCTGTACTTCCGCCGTCGTATCAATAAATGTGCGCAGCAAATCGCCCGGCAGCGAGTGGTAATACCCGCCGGTATTTACGTATTCGAATTTACGCGTTTCGTTGTAGTGCCGTTCCGCATCCGGCCCCTGGAACAGGAATCCTTCGATTTCGTTGGCCGCATTGAGCGTGTAGTCTTCGTCCTTGTTCAGCTTTTCGGCGTAGCCTTTCAGCAAGCCGCGAATATCAGCGGAATAGGGCGAGCCGTCTTTATCAATCACTTCGCCGAAGACCAAAACCTTGCCGGAGCCGAACACGTCCGACGGGCCCCAGTAAAACGCGCTCCAGTCCATCTCCAGCCGCAAATCGCTCTCGCGCTGCGCGGTGAATCCGCGAATCGACGATCCGTCAAACGTCAAATTGTCCCAACTTTTGATGAGAAACTTCTTGTCGTAATCCAGCATGTGCAGGCGGCCTTCCAGGTCGCTGAACAATACCGTGACCGCCTTGATGCGCTTCTCATCGCTAAGGTACTTGATGCGGTCTTCCTGGATCTTGTGTGCCGCGACGCGATTCTTGCGCTGCTCCTTGGCCTTCAAATTCAGCTGTTCGAGCTCGTCATATGAGAGCGACAAAAAATTACGCAATTCGGTGGACATGAATCTCCTCGGAATGGTTTGCCGTAAACGCTTGAGGTAAGCAGCAGAGCGGACGACGTGACATCATGCGAAAAAAGAGTATCGCGACGGCGGGAACAGCGTCAATCGAAAGAACTGATGGAACAGATTGAGGAAATTCATTCAACGACCTCACGCAGCGCTCATAAAGCGAAAACTCAATGCCTGGAGCGCCTGTCGGGAGTAAAATCGGGATGAAATGCCCAATCTGCACGTCAAGCCCGGGCCGCCTCTTTCCCGCTTCGTGGAACTGCTCTGGTACTACGAACATCCTCCGAGACTTCACCAGAAAGAACGCCTGATGCCGGACGGGTGTATCAGCCTGATTATAAATCTGGAAGAGGATGAAACACGCCTCTACGACGCGGACGACGTAAACAAGATGCGGAAGCTAAGCGGGTGCAGCGTGAGCGGACCTCATACAAAAAGCTTTGTGATTGATACGGACGAACAGACCTGCGTAGTCGGCGTTTCCTTTCGTCCGGCAGGCGCAATCCCCTTTTTAAAATTGCCGAGCGATGAACTGCACAACCAGCATGTTGAACTGGAAGATCTATGGGGACGTCTGGCTCGCGAGCTCCGGGAACGCGCACTCGCCGCAACAAACCCTGCAGCAAAGCTTCGCGTGGTGGAGCTGGCGCTGCTGGAGCGCGCCGCAGGAATGCTCGAAGGCCAGCCTGTCGCGGAGTTTGCCATCGAAAACTTCCTAGCTCAGCCTGCGACCAGCAGGATCACCGAAGTCGCGGACAAAACAGGTTTCAGCTCACGGCGATTCATCGAATTGTTCAAACAGCATGTGGGCATGACCCCGAAACTTTTTTGCCGCGTGCGTAGGTTCCAAGCAGTGCTGAAGAGAATTACCAACGGGCGGCCGATAAACTGGACTGACACGGCTCTCGACTGCGGCTACTTCGATCAAGCGCATTTCATCCACGACTTCCACGCGTTTTCAGGCATCAATCCTTCCAAGTATCTGGCGAACTACAAGGATTTTCCCCGCCACCACAACCACCTGCCCATAGCGTGATGCGCCAGACGTCCAGGTAAATTTTTTACAATACGCAGCGCCGGAGAACACGGCAAAATGCGTCCATACAGCAGCCCTGCCAGGAGGACCACATGGCCAATGCAAAGAGCGCAATTCCAGAAGGATTTCGGAGTCTGACTCCCTATCTCATCGTAGACGGCGCAAAGAACTTCCTTGAGTTCATCAAGAACGCTTTTGCAGCCACCGAGAAGTTCGTGGCGTCTGACGCAGCCGGAAACATCAAGCATCGCGAGGCGCGGATCGGCGACTCGATCATCGAGTTCGCAGACGCCGGCCCGGGATGGAACGCTATGCCCGCCGGATTGCACTATTACGTGAAGAATTCCGATGAAGTCTACGCGCGGGCGCTGGCCGCAGGCGGAACTTCGCTGTACGAACCGGCTAACCGCGACTACGGCGACCGCGAGGCAAGTGTGCATGATCCGGCCGGGAACTTATGGTTTATCGCGACGCACGTAGCAGGAAAAAGCTACAAGCCTGAAATTCTGCAAGACCTCAATACGTATTACAGCGTGAAGGACGCTGGACGCTTCCTCGACTTCCTCGAACAGGCATTTGGTGCGGAGGTTATCCACAAGGAAGTCAGTAACACCGGTACGATCCAGCACGCTAAAGTGCGCATTGGCGATACGGTCGTGGAATTAAGCGAAGGCCGTGCGCCGTGGGGACCGCGGGCCGTAGCGCATCACTACTACGTGGAAAACTGCGACGCAGTTTTTGCGCGTGGACTGGCCACTGGCTGCAAGGAGTTGCAACCGATGGCCGACCAGGCGTACGGCGACCGCTCTGGGTCACTTCTCGATAGCTGGGGAAATCACTGGTATATTGCAAGTCATCTGGAAGAGCTGACGAGCGAGGAGATTTCGCAGCGGTCGGCCGCGAGGGGAAACCGGTAGCGTCTAAAAGGGAGAGAACCATGATTCGACGGAGATGGTTGGTAATGACGGCAGGAGTGGTGATATGCGCGGCGTTAGCAAGCGGAAACGTACCCGCACAGGACGCGACTCCCGCCGACAAGGAAAAAGCGCTGGCTGCCCTGGAAACAAGCAAAAAGGCCGTGCTCGAGGCGACCAAGGGATTATCCCAAGCACAGTGGAACTTCAAGGCCGCCCCGGACAAATGGTCCGTTGCGGAATGCATGGAGCACATCGCGGCGGCGGAAGATTTCATTCGCGCTATGGTCGTCGAGAACGTGATGAAAGCTCCGGCCGCGCCGGACCGCGACATCGCCAAGATCGATGCGGGTATTTTGGCTATGGTGCCTGACCGCACCAATAAGGTTCAAGCTCCTGACCCGTTGAAGCCGACGAACCGGTTCGGTTCGCCGGAAGGCTCGCTCAAGCATTTTGTGGAAAGCCGCGCAACCACCGAAGAATTCCTAAAGAAAACGCCGGACTTGAGAGGGCACGCGGCGGAGAATCCCATGGGCGGGAAGTGGGACGCATACGAGTTTATTCTGCTGATCGCAGCGCACAGCGAGCGCCACACCAAACAAATCGAAGAAGTGAAGGCAAACGAGAGTTTCCCGAAGAAGTAATTGAAACGGGGATTGCAATCGTCCCGTTGCTAGCGCTGTATTTTTTCCGTCATTCCGAGCGCAGCGAGGAATCTTTCTTTTCTTCGCGTCTAAGAACAAAGAGAGATTCCTCACTCCGCAGGCTCCGTTCGGAATGACGATGATCTGTTTTGCGCCATTCTAAGGATGGTCTGTTGTTGTCCGCTATTCGTAAAACTGGCAAATGCCAGTATTCCAATGCAACGTCTAGCGGCTGCCGTTCACCGAACCAGTCGGCGCGATTGTGCCGGGCACGGTAATGGTGTTATCCATGCGCACCAGAAAACCGGTATCCGAGGGCAGCACCACTTCCCTGCCTTTACGCTGAGCAACGTAAATCGCGCTGCCGGCGAGACCGATTCCAAATCCGGCTGCGGCGTGGCTGGCAAGTTTACCAATTACGGTTGACCCGCCAGTGCCGATGGTACCTGCGATAATGCTGCCCTTGATGTCGTGCGTTTCTTGCAGTAGCTGGCCTTCTGTTACCGTGACGTCCTTGCGACGGCTGCCTTCGCCTTCCGTCGACGGTTTGGAAATCGCGATGATGCTCATCTGGACTGGAATCAGCCGGCTGTCGATTTCGACGGACCGAAATGACAAATTCAGGTAAGCTTCGCCGCGCAGGAGCGCAAAATGGCGCGCGCGGCTGATGCTGGTAACGATGCCGCGAATGCGCGTGCCCGCGGGCAAGAGAAGCTGCTCTCCGATTTTCACCGGTTCGGTGGTTACAGCGATAAAACCATCACCATTTCGTGACTGGGACGTGCTGATGTCGGTCAGAAGCTTTAAGTGCATCTGAGTGCCTTGCATGATCTGGCGTGGTTCGGCTTGAGAAAAGGAAGCGGCAAACGACAAAAGAGAAACAGCCAACATCAATCGAACTGCAATTTTCATTTAGTGATCCTCCTGCCTGCAATTTGCAAGCGTGCCTGCCGGGGCAGACGTGCTCCGTAACGTGGAGCGGCACCGAGGCGAGGCCTCGTGGTGCGGCGCTGGCGCGCGGACCCGGCGAAAGCTGCGGCAATCACCAGGCGGACGGGGAGGAATTCCGTCCATCCGAAGAGTAACTCAAAATCATCGCGCTAACCGTGACTTTTTTAAGCCGGTGTGCGTAGAACTGATCGGCCCTTTGCTGCCTATCCCAACCGAGAAAAAGAGCGCCACTTCGTCGCTCAGAATCGCTTGCTCAATCCCAACCGAAGGAGTATGGTCACCGTCATTCGGGGTCGTCTCTTTCATTTTCTTCGATAAGGGGAGTACAAATGAACTTCACTCGTTCCTGGATTGTGTGTGCCGCATTGATGGTTACGGCAGCGATCGTATGCGCAGCTTACAGCCAGGAGAAAAATACCGCAGGCGCTGGCCACGGCATTGTGCGTTCGGCCGACCTGAAATGGAATCCAATCATAAAGGGCTGTGATCTGGCGGCGGTTAATGGCGACTCATCCGTGGAAGGAGCGCCCTTTGTAGTCCGTCTCCGCTGTACGGCCGGCACCAAAATCCCCGCGCACTGGCATCCTACTGACGAAAATGTGACCGTGTTGCAGGGAACATTTCAGGTCGGCATGGGCGAAAAATTCGATGCAACGAAACTGGAAACAATGAGTCCGGGCAACTTTGTCAGCATGCCAAAGGAAATGCGGCATTTCGCGTTGAGCAAGACTGCGACAATCGTCCAGGTGAATGCCATCGGCCCGTTCAAAGTAAATTGGGTGAATCCGGCAGATGTCGTTCCTCTGGATGCTAAGCCAGCAAAATAATTTTTGCCGGTACTGCCGAAATCGCGGCTCCGAATTGCTGTGCTACAATTTTGTAAGCAGTCCCGCAGTGCGGGACTGCCGGAGCGTGGAACTTCGGGCTCTGTGCAACGAGGTCCCGCGAACCCCGCCAGGCCCGGAAGGGAGCAACGGTACCGGGATTGCCTCGTGTGCCCCAGATCACCCGAAGTTCCTCGCGCCGAAAAAGAAGCGACCAGTGATCGGCGGCCAGCGATCAGTATCCGCTCAAATTTCTACTTATTTTATGCAGGACCTTTAATTCTTCCTTGAATCCATTGCGAACGATAAAACTTAGAACTTTTCTCCATCGTCGCGTCGTGCGAGACTCTCCTTCATGAGCTATCAGGTCATTGCACGCAAGTGGCGTCCGCAAACATTTAAAGATTTAGTTGGACAGGAGCACGTCACAGGAACACTGGCGAACGCCATCAAGAATGACCGCGTGGCGCATGCGTATATTTTTTCCGGAGCACGCGGCGTGGGCAAAACAACTGCGGCGCGTATTCTGGCCAAGGCCATGAATTGCATCAATGGACCGACGGCCGAACCATGTGGAGTTTGCGATTCGTGTAAGGAAATTGCCGCTGGAAATTCGCTCGACGTAATCGAAATTGACGCCGCTTCCAATCGCGGCATCGATCAGATTCGCGAATTGCGGGAGATGGTGCGCTACGCACCGGCGGCATCGCGTAGCAAAGTTGTTATTCTCGATGAAGCGCACATGCTGACCGGCGAAGCGTCCAATGCCTTATTGAAGACGCTAGAAGAACCACCCGACCGAGTAATTTTCGTGATGGCTACGACTGAGCCGGAAAATCTGGAAGATACGATTCGTTCGCGCTCGCAACATTTTCATTTTCGCGCGTTGACCTTCAACGAAATCGCGGAACGAATTAAATTTATCGCCAAAGAAGAAAACCTGAAGATCGCCGATGGAGCCATCGCTGTGATCGCCCGCATGGCCGAAGGCAGCATGCGCGACGCGCTCTCGTTGCTCGAACAAGCGCGCGCCTATTGCGGCGATAACATTCCCGACAAGGAAGTGCGCGAACTTCTTGGCGTGGTGCCGGAAGATGCGTTGAACGATCTGGTGGAAGCGATTGCTGCAGGTTCCGCGGACCGCGCGCTGGGACTGGTGCACACGTTTCAAAAAGAAGGCCGCAACCTGCAGCACTTCTGCCGCGAAGCGATTCGCCACATGCGCAATCTCTTGATTGCGCGGGTTTGCGGTGCGGATTCGGATTTGATCGCAGCCACTCCCGATCAGCGGCCCGCGCTTGCGAAAGCAGCGGCGATCTTCAGCGAGGAAGACCTCACGCGATTTTTTAATATTTTGCTGCAGACCGACGACGATCTTCGTCGCAAGCCTGATCCGCGAGTCCATCTGGAAATGGGTTTACTGCGGCTTATTCACGCCGGGCGCCTGGCGCCTCTGGAGGAATTGCTTGCCGATTTGGGCGACGCCAGCGGCAACGGCGGCTCGACAAAAAGTTCCACTGCGCGAGCCAACGCGCTTCCTGTGGCCACGCCTGTTTGGTCCAGTAAGAATGAAATTGCCAACGCCGTTACCGCAGGTGTGGGAGCAGCCTCACCAGCAGCTGCTCTGAATAATTCCGCTGCGAATTCTGCCACGGCGCCGGTTACCTTCAGTTCCCCCGCCTGGAGCAAGCGGGCCGAAAATTTTGCGAATCGTGGCGAAGTCGCGACCAGCGTTGCGCGTCCGATTATTGCGGATGAGAAGGCCGCGGAGCGCGAAGCCGCGTTTGAAATTTCTGATGCGAAATCACAATCGGCCGCGAACATTGCTGAATCGCAGCCGCAATTAATAAATCGTGTGGCGGCAAACGGCCTGGCGGAAGAGCAAGTCGCGGAAATTCGCGCGGCGATTCAGGCGCAGCAAAAATTTCTTGGCGAGTTATTGGAGCACGCGCATCGCTGGGAACTGGAAGGCGCGGAGTTGCGAATATTTTTTGCGACTGAGAAACGCGCCTTCGCGGAAATGGTGGAAGGGCGCGACTCGCTGGAAAAAATCCGTGCTGCATCAGGCAAGGTGCTGAATCGCTCCGTGCGCGTATGTGCTAAGATGGAATCAGTTGCAGCGACGGCCGCGAGTGCGTCGCAGGCGGCGTCCGGCGCCAAGGAATTGCGTGAGAAATTTGAACGCGATCCGATGGTGCGCTCGATGTTGCAACGCTTCGGCGGAAAGATCTCCGAAGTGAAGCGGCGCGAAGAGGTCTCCTGATGGAAGTCAATGCGCTTCAACAAATGTTGTCCCGGTTGCGGCAGGTTCAGGAAGACCTGCAGCGTCAGGTGAACACAGTGGCGATCGAGGCTTCGGCCGGCGGCGGCATGGTGACCGTCAAGATGAATGGCCAGAAGCAGGTTCTGGAAGTGCGCATTGAGCCGGAAGTGTTTGCATCGAAGGATCAGGAAATGTTGCAGGATTTGGTCCGCGCCGCGGTGAATGAAGCGTCGCGCCGCGTGGACGACGAACTGGCGAATCAGATGAAGTCCCTCACCGGAAGCATTCCCGGGATCCCCGGAATGAAAATCCCCGGCTTGTTTTAGCTCATATTGATTTTATCCGTGGGGGCGTAAAACCTCGCCCTGCAGGGCGGGGATATAAGCCCCAGTTAAATTGTTAAAGCGGCTTCTTTTGCTGCTCGAGGTACGCCTTGAGGATGCCAATCGGAGCACCACCACAACTGGCGGCAAAATACGACGGCGACCAGAGAACGCCTTTCCAATAGCGACGCCTCAGGTCTGGTCGTTCG
>WNFR01000379.1_pt1 | contig 44693 bp, 37 predicted proteins | sample 5400221 | NCBI WGS metagenome assembly WNFR01 (sample SAMN13153357, study PRJNA577476) | soil metagenome | isolation source: 40 cm soil under Madrone tree | place: USA:California | collected 2016-06-14 | reverse complement strand
CTGGATCGACGGCGTGCAGCGGGGCTCGTGGGGTGGGTTGAGCTTCCGTACCAGTACGATTCTCAAACTCAACTCCGTGCAGCTGAGCTTCAGCAACAGCGCGAGCACGGTACAGACCCAGAAGCTGTATGTGGACGACTTGCTTGTTCTCACCGCACGGCCGTGACAGCGCCCCGTTGCGGGAGGAGGCTGTCATAGACGTCGGCATACCGGGCGACCATCCTTGAGATGTGATACTCCAAGGCCGCCCGGCGGCTGGCGCGGGTAGCGAGTTCGCGCGCACAGGTTGGCGCTGTGAGCAGCTTGTCGACCGCCGTCGCCAGGGCGGGAGCATCGCCGGCCGGGACGAGCACGCCCGCGTCTCCATCGGCGAGCACGTTGCGAACCTCCCCCACGTCGCTCGCCACGATGGGGCACCCGGACAACATGGCTTCAAGCAGGGCCAGCGGCAGCCCCTCGGATAAAGACGGCAGCACGAAGACGTCGGCGGCCGCGAGCACGTTCGCCACGTCCTCGCGGAGCCCGAGGAGGTGTAACCGCCGCGCCACGCCGAGCTCCTCAGCCTGGGTCCGCAGCGCCTCGGCGGTTTGGCCACGCCCCGCGATCGCGAGATACAGGTTCGGGTGCCGCTCGCGCAGCAGCGCCAGTGCCTCGACTGCGAAGCGATGCCCCTTCACGGGATACAGGTTGCCAACGGCGAGCACCAGGCGGTCCTCGGACGCAAGGTTGAGCTCCTCCCGTAGGGTCGAACGCGCAGCAGGGACGTAGCGGACCCCGTTGGTGATCGTCGTAATCTGCGAGGCGGGCAACCAGAGATCTCGACGGAGTTGGCGAGCGAGCTCGTGCGACACCGCGACGATCCGGCCGCCCAGGGCTATGGCAGCGCGCAGCGCGAGGCGCCGGCGTAGCCGATGCGCGTAGTAGCGTCCCCCGTGCATCGTCACGACGTGCGGCACGCCTGCTTGCCATGCGGCCCACGCGCCGTACACCGCCATCGAGAACTCGTGACAGTGAGCGAGCGCGATCCGATACCGACGGAACACGCCGGTGAGCCAACGGGCGCACTTGAAAGAAACCGGACGATCGAGCCGGAAGTACTCGATCGCGACCCCACTGCCGGCGAGCTGCTGCGCGAGCCAGCCCTCACCGTTGGCAGGGAGTACGACGAGGTTGTGAGCGCCCGCTTCCTGCAGCTCGCGGGCCAGGTCGGCGACCATGCGCTCCGCGCCGCCCGGACCGTCGCACTCGATCAGATGTGCGATCCGGAGACCACGCAGGCCGTTGCTAGCCATGTGTCAGGTTGTTGGCGAGGGCAGTGCAGGGTAGCGCGGCACCGTTCCCTCACGCCAGCGACGTAACCGCTCGAACACTCCCACCACGCGCAACCGGAGTTTCAGTGCTGTGTCGCTCCGCGTCATGCAGAACCGCGGCAGATCGTCTTCGTTGCGCTGCTGTTTGAGCACTGTGCCCGCAAGCGTCAATGAGGCCATCATGCCGGCCTCGCGAGCCGCGTGCACCGTGCGCCTGTCAAACAGGCCAAACGGGATTGCCAGGATCGGTACGACGTTGGGATAGCGTTCGCGTACCCTGTCGTAGCCTGCCGTAATCTCGCGGTGCAGTTCGGCGTCGGGCAGCAGCGGCAAGACGGGGTGTGAAACCGTGTGTACCGCCAGATCAACCGACGGCAGTGCAGCGAAGCTGTCCAACTCCTCGAATGTCATAGATCGCTGCTGCGTACACGTGCCGGTCTCGTGCTCCAGATCACGGAGTAGGTGGTCCAGTTCCGAAGGCCATCGCCCGGTATGCGCTGCCAGAACCCACTGGCGCAGCGGTCGCAATGGACCGTAGTGGGCAAGCTCTCGGCTGCGGTAGGCAGCCGGCAGGCCTGTGGTGTCTTCGAACGCTCGCCATCGCGCCGTGGAAATGCGGGGGAACACGTCGTCAATCCGATCCCACCAATACGATGCACCAGAGACGGCCGCTCCGGCGACGACGAATACCGTGACGGGGATCGCCTCGCGGCGAACAAAGTCAGCGGCCTCGCCGAGGAGGGAGGCGTACGCGTCGTCCATGGTGATGGCAACAAGACCGGCTGTGCTACGCCCGGCTCGGTTTCGCTGGACGAGATCGCGCAGCGGCACGAGCTGACCGATGCCCCGCGCCGCAGCGATCAATGATTTGAACTTCGCAAGTGGCACGTGGACGTCGCTGTACGACGGCCATGCTAGGGTCGTGACACCATGGAAGCAAAGGATCACGCCCGCCGAACTGCGCGGGCGCAACCCTAAGATAGAGAGCATGTCTCGTGACCGCTCAAGGCGGGACGTATGGCCCGCGTCATCCGCTGAACGACGCCTTCCCACGTGAAGTAACTCTCGGCCCGCTGGCGGCCTGCTCGCCCCATGCGGCGGGCTAGGACAGGATCGCTCAGCAGTCGCAAGAGACGGTCAGTCAGGGCGTCCAGATCATCGATTGGGATGGTAAAGCCGGTCTCTCCGTTCTCGATCATCTCCGGCACCGCCCAAGCGTCGGTCCCGATGCAGGGCAGGGCGAAGTACATCGCTTCGATAAATGCGATGCCGAACGGCTCGAACCGAGTCGGCAAGCAGAACACGTCTGCTGATCCGTACGCTTCCACGAGGGCCGCCCACCCACTCGGCTCGTCCTTGTTTAGATCGCCCAGAAAGGTCACCCCCGGCTCCGGCGCCGGCAGGGTGGGTGGACCGGCGATCAGCAGGCGTGCATTGGAAATCCGTTCCCGGACTCGGCGGAAGGCCTGGAGAAGCAGATCGCCGCCCTTGCGGTGGAACTGCCGCCCCACGAACAGAATCGCAGGTGCGTGGTTTGAGCCATTGCGAGGCTTGTCTCGCGGAATCCGAGTCGCGTCAAAGTTCGGCCCTGCATGTACCGCATGCACGCGGCTCGGCGGTAGGTCGAAGTCCTCGATGAACGATCGACGGAGCCGTTCGCTCAGCGTGAAGATGCCGGACGCACGGCGGTACACCTCCACCTCCCGCTGCGCCACCTGCAGCAACTCTGGAGCAGTGAGCGACACCGCGTCGCTATACCCCGAGGCCACGCCGTGCTCTGCCATCCGGATGTTCGAATCGCAGCAGAGGAAGTAGGGAACCGCGCCCCTCCCGAGTGGCTGGAACGCGGCGCCGATCTGGAGAATGAAGTCCACCTTGCCCCGTTGTGCGGCAATGTGGCGCCGCGCATTGCGTGAGCGCAGTCGGAACGGTTGCCCGCTGAGGTGAAACCTGGTCGCCCAGCGGCGTCGGTCGACGGAGAACGTCAGCGCGGCGCCGAGCAACCGCTCATTGCCGTAGAGGTCGACGTCTCTTGTTTCGACGGCGTGACCGGCAGCGCCGAGCTCATCGACCAAGCTCTTGGTTATACCGGACCAGGAGTCCCAAGACCGCGCATCCCCCTCACACAGCAGCAAGATTCTCAGCGGACGCATTTATCCCCCGGGAATGCTGATATAGGTGTGGTCGATGTACATGTACTGCTCCACCGGGGGCGGAATCTGGATCGTCGGAGCAAAATCGAATTGCAAAAACCCCACGCCGCCGCTGGGGTAGATCACCGTGCGGTGATCGCCGTTCAGCACGCCATCCACCCACCAGCGAATGATCCCATCTCCGGCGGTTCCCCACCGGTAGTAAAACTCGATGCGGTGCCATTCCCCGGGATTGACGTAGGTCGTGTTGACGTTGGGCAACCAAATCTTCTGTCCGTACGGGGCCCACTCGGTGTTCGCCCCGATGCGGTACGGCGGACCTTGGACCCACCCGGTCACTTCGTTGCCACCCTTGTGGTACAGGTTGGTATAGACTTGCCCCAGTCCGTTCGGCCTGGTCCACAGAAAGGTGATCTTCCCCCCCCCCGCCGGGTTGACGTACCAGTTGGGCGAGAGCTTCATCCACCACGCGGTATAGACTTCCCGCACAGGCGGAAGGCCGATCCAGTTCACACTCGGTTCGGCATCGCGAGCCATGTCAGGCGTGTCGATGATCCGAAGGACATGCGGCGGCGAGCGCGGCGCGCTTGCATCGAGGACGATGTCGTCATCCTTGGAACTGGTGCGCCGCAGATAGCTCCAGCCGGTCGGTGACTTGGCGGAGCCGAAGAAAAAGTCTCGCAAGCGCCCCAAGACTGGTGTGGGCGTGCGTGTCAACTCATCCCATGGTTGATCACTGAACTGCACGAACCCCGGCGGTTCGTGCAACGGCGGACCGGCGGCGCTCCTCGCCTCCAGATTGTCGGGCGGTGATCCGCAGGACAGCGCCGTGAGCGACGCGCTGAGCGCCAATGTCGCGAGGCTCCGAAACGAGCCGCCGACGAGTTCCTCGTAGGCTGAGCGGATGCTGCGGCCGACGACGCTCCAGCTGTAGGTCGTGACTGCGGTGTCCCGCGCATTCCGCTCGAGGCGAGTGCGCAGCCGACCGTCGCTGAGGACTTGAAGGACAGCGTCGGCGAACGCGTCCGGCGCGTCCCGAATGAGGATGTTCTGGCCGTCCACGGCGTCGAGACCCTCGCAGCCGATCGACGTCGAAACGATTGCTTTGCCCATCGCCCATGCGTCGAGGATCTTGAGGCGGGTCCCCCCACCGACGCGGATCGGCACAGCGCAGCAGCGAGCCTCCGCCAGCGCCGGGCGGATGTCGGGCACTTCCCCCAAGGCGCTGACGCCAGGCTCGGCGTCGAAGCGCGCCCGATCCGCCGGTGGGTTACGGCCGATCAATTGCAAGGAGGCCGAGCAAGATGCGGTGCGAACGATCGGCCAGATGTCCTGGAGCAAGAAGCCCACGGCATCCCGATTGGGAAAGCTGAAGGTTGGTCCCACGAACACGACCCGCCCGTCGACCGACTTCACGCCGTTGGGCTGGAAATACTCTGTATCGGTGCCGTTAGGGACGACAGCTGTGGCAGCGCCCGGCGCCAACGCCTGGAGTCGCCGCGCGTCGATGGACGACATCATGACGTTCAGGGCGATCTGTGGACACACGACGCGGGCCACGCGCTCGGCATGACTTGCCTGGAGGAGCAGATAGCGCCGCACCAGCGGATGGTCTACACGGTGCGCGCGCCGTCGGAGCAAATCGGGCTCGATGTCGTGGTGCGTACACGCGATGGGAACGCGCGGCAGGTCGGGAAGCCAGCGGTGCAGATCGAGACTATCCAAATGCACGATATCCGGCGCGCGCGTTCGCAACGTCGTGCGGAGTCGATCGGCGAATGTCCGGCTCTGGTATTCGTAATAGGTGTACGCGCGCCCGGTCACGAGACTCCGCAAGTGGTCCCAAAGTTTGCGGAGCGCCGATTGATCGTTGGGTATCGGAGTCGGCTCGGCGACGAAGCTCGCAGCAGCGAGCAGCGCGCTCCGTGCGGCCGCTCGTGCGGCGGGATCAGGCTGATGGTGCGCGCGCGAGAAGGCCACGAGATCGATATCGAAGGCCAGCCTCAGCTGTTTCAGGATGTGAAGCGTACGGGTGGCAACGCCGCTATGAGGTGGATACGGAAGGCACTGGGCGAGTACGAGCAGTCGCGGTCGGGCAGCCATCGGTTCGAGCCTGCTAGGCCGCCACGCGGCGCTGGAGTGGCCGGCGCCAGGCAAGCGACGAGTGGGGGGGGGGAGGGGGAGGGTGGCGCGCGATTTTTGCCAGCGCCAGCGCGAACGCCACGACCGTGTAGAGGATGTCGTGGTAGGCCAGCGACAGAAAGAACGATCCCGCCACAAAGCCGATGAGCGAGGCCGTGAGCACCTGGGCAAGCCTCGAGACGTCCGCGCCGGCCGGCCCGTCGCGCACCGCCTCTCGCGTCACGCGCCGGAGCGACCTGAATGCCGTCACAAGCAGTCCAATGAACAGCAGCAAACCGGGCACGCCGAGCTCCGCGCCGACTTGGACAAACGTGTTGTGTGCCGCACCCCAGCGCACGCCTCGGCCGCGCTCTTGGAGCCTGGCCAAAGGGGAAATAGTGCCTTCAGCGACGGCAAAGTTCTGGCCGCCGACGCCGAGCAGTGGGTGTTCCATCAGATAGCCGATGCCGCGCTTCCAAACCTTCAGGCGTCCCTCCTCGGACGTGAGGTTATAGTCCTCATGCGGGTTCAGAATCGTTTGCATTTGCGTCCAGTACCGGTCGCTCCCGGCCGCGAAGACGACGGTGAGGATGACAACGATCCCAGCCACCCGCGCCCGCGCCGGGATCGTGGTGAAGCCCAGCAGCACGAACATGGCGACGGCGAGCATGGCGATGAGGCCTCCTCGAGAGCCGGAGCGAATCAGGCCCACCGCCAGTACGGCGAGTCCCGCGCCGGCGAGGATCCGCACGACCAGTCGTCGTTGGCCGAGAACGAAATACAGCCCGATTGGCATTGCGGTGGCGATCAACGTCGCGAGGTCGTTGGCGTCGTAGTAGTACAGATGTCCGAGGCGCCAGTTATCGCCGCTGCCGAGCTGGAACCGGGAGAGTACGACGCCGGTGTAGAGCACGGTCGCGCCGCAATAGACGAACAAGAGACGCGACAGATCGGACGCGCCACGCACGCTCCCGGCGATTACGAGCAGCATCAAAACGGTTCGCGCGAAGTCGATCCAGAAGTGGAAGGCGATCCCTTGGTTCAAGGCGACAGGGACCGACAGGCCGCCCCACACCAGGAGGCCAAACAGGCAGGTCGTCGTGGGTGAGCGGAGCAGCAGGCCGATGCGCCGCCGTCCGGACTGCTGCAGCAGGTACAGGCCGACGGCGAGCACGGTGGCAAGCAGCGCGGGCCTGAAGAGATTCAGTATTGGGAACAGCTGGTGGACCCGCCCGATGGAGCTCGCGAGGTACACGGCGACGCACACAAGCAATAGATCCCAGGGCTGGGTCCGTGAGCCCGACACCGGCACAGCCATCGTGCTGACGTCCCTGGTCGTGCGTACAAGCTCAGCCATAGGCGCCACTCACTTCCGGCGCGACGATGTGCCTACGAACCGGTTCGGCCACTGGCGTCTGCTCGCGTACCGCCGCGAGGACGGTCCTCGCCACGGCCGGGTCGTAGCGGCGCGCTCGTAGAACGGACCACACGGCCAGGGGTCGGCCGCCGTCTCGGCGAGCGACTTTCGCCGCGAAGCGCGCCGCCATGATGCCGCCGGCCAGGAGGCTGACCGGTACCCAAACCATGCGCCCACGCCAGCCGCGGTCGCGGAACAGCCGGAGCAGCTGCGCGCAAGTGCGCACAGCCGGATCCATCAGGTTGATAACGGGGGGCGCCTCAGCAAAGTGGTCCGCACACCACGCGATGACGGAGCCCGCCAGGCCGACTTCGCAAATCGCAAAGGGCAGCGTCGGTCGGCCGAATCCCAAATGCCAGCGGCCGAACAGTCGGCGCCCGACGAGCCCCGGGATTTCGACGTGGCTCCAATCGATCAGCGCTGCCGGCCGAATGATCCGGGCTTCAATTTCCTGCCGTGCCTGCGCCTCGGCGACGACCTCCTCGGCCACGCACTTTCCCCAGGTGTATGGCCCGTACCGCTCCGGGCGTACCGCGAGGGGTGTCTGCTCCGCTTGCCTCTCCCAGAACGCGCGCGGGGGACGCAGTACTGAAATGGTGCTGATGTAGACCAGCCGGCGGACCTGAGCGGCGCGCATGGCGGCCAGCACCTGCCGCGTCGCACCTACCGTATTGCGCTCGTGGGCGTCGAATCCACCATTCGTCTCGGCCGCGGCATGCACGACGACCTCAGCTCCGGCGAGGACGTCGGGCGCGACGCGCTCGGCCAAGTCGGTGCGAACCCACTCATGCACGTGCGGGTCGTCGGGCCGTTCCGACCGGCCGATGCCTCGCACGCGAAACCCGCGCCCTGCCAACTCGCGACAGATCGCGCGGCCGAAGAATCCGGCGGCACCGGTGACCACTGCGAGGGGGCGAGGCCGGGAGGCCGCTGTCTCGATCATGGGCGCCGGAGCGGGCGGGCGTGGCGTGACCGCGCTCCGGACGCGGACCGCGAGTCGCTCGTAGACAGCCGTCACACGTCGCAAATGATCTATGCTGACGGGCGAACGATCGCCCGCAGCCGCGGCGGCATAGAAACTCCCCAACAATTCCACCAGCCCCGGATAGTCGGCGCTGCCGATGAGCCGCTTCGTGAGGCTTGTGGCACTGCGCCATGCGAGCTGCGCCGCTTCCAGAAAGGGATTGGCGATCTTCTCCAACGGGCTCGTGCCCGCGTTCGCCGTACCGAGAACGATTGAGCGTACGAAATCGGTCGTCAGCGACCCGTGCGCGCCGCTGATGGTGAGTGTCGACGCTACGGGTCGGGCCCGCAGGCTGACGACGAGGCGCCCAGTCGCTTCACCGGCCCGCAGCAGTGCGTGCAGCTCGGTCGGCGTGGCCGTCACGTTGACGAGCTCGAGCGCCGCACCCGGATCGACGCTCTCAAGTGCGGCCACGAGGGTATAGAGCGGATGCGGCAGGACGTCCAGCAGCTGATCGGCGTGCGCCCGTTCCGGCGGTCGGTAGGGATCGAGCCGCGGCGGTCGAAACGCGAAGTAGCTATCCACGAGCGTGACAGGTCCTAGTTTGGCCGCGCTCCGCAATAACGGCTCGAACGCCCGGTCCCTGACCAGTTGGTGGCCTGCACAAATCAGGCGGTCGCGCTCGCGCGCCAGAGCGAACAACGTCTCGGCTTCCGACAGCGACTCCACGAACGGCTTCTCGACATATACATGCGCGCCCGCAAGGAGCGCCTGGCGGGCGGGCTCGAAGTGGCTGGCCGCCGGGGTGCAGATATGCGCGACGTCCGGCCGCGACTCCTCAAGCAACGCGGACAGGGAGGTGTAGGACTGAGCGCCGGCCCGCCGCGCGAATGCCTCCGCCGCGCCGACTCTCACGTCATGAACCCCGACGACGGTGTGCGCCATCGAGACTCGTCGCAGCGCTTGGAGATGGTGGCCGGCCATGGTGCCGGCGCCGATGAACGCAATTCTCAGGGGCGGAGCGCCGCTACTCAGCATGTATGCTATCAGTGCAAGACTGGAGCCAAGGCCAAGGCGCGGCGATGGAGGGGGCAGACGCAGCGCGCCTGTTGCATCGACGCCACGCTTTGCGACCTGCTCACGCGAGGGTCAACGGCACCAAGGCGACCCTACTCGGTGGGCGAGGCGGTTGTGCTCGTCAATCTCCGACAGGGCGTTCAACGTACAGCCGATGCCACACTGAGAAGGAGAGCAGTCCCCAGACAATGCGCTCTCGATTGTGTCGACCGGTCACGTGCTCGCGCAGCAATTGCTCCACGATCGCGGGGTCGAAATAGCCGAGGCGTCGTTGCCGGGCGGGGGATAGCTCATCCTCGACCATTTCACGTAGTTCGTTGCGCAGCCAGGCAGACGTCGGACCGACGAACCCGCGCTTGGGGGCGACAAAGTGGTCCTTGGGAAGCCGGCAGCGCATGGCCCGCTTGAGCAGCTGCTTGTTGCGCCACCACCCGATCTTCAGATGGTACGGCAACGGAAAGACCCGTGCGGCCAGTTCATGATCCACGAACGGCACCCGTATTTCGAGCGAGTGGGCCATCGACAGGCGGTCGCTCAGCGACAAGATGTCGTCGGGGAGAAAGGTCATGTAGTCGAGATATAGCCCCGCTGAAAGACCGCTAGGACACGCTTCGTCCGCACCCAGGAACCTGAATCGGTCTCGTGCCGCGGCTCCCGTAATCGTCGTGCGGAGTTCCGACGTGTAGAGGGCCGGCCGTTCCGCTTCGGAGATTCGGCTCATGAAGCTCAGGAACCGGTCGGGAAGGTCGCCGTCGCCTGACCGCAGAAACCGTTTCACGTGATCCACACGGAGCGTACCGGCGCGCGGCTCCGGAAGCAGGTCGGCCGCGGCGCTCGCGAACCGACGCAGTCGGGCGGGCAATTTGCTGTACACCTCTACGAGGGGAAGTCCGAGGTGGCGCGGATACCCGCCGAATAGTTCGTCTCCGCCGATGCCCGTCAGCGCGACCTTGTACTGCCGCCCAACGGCCTGCGACAACAACCATGTCGGAATGGCTGAGTCGTCGGCGTGCGGCTCGTCGAGCGCCCACACGATCGGCTCGAAGATCTCGCGAATGTCCGGCTTGACGTCAACCACCGTCAGGTCGACGTCGTAGCGGCGGGCAAGCTTGCGCGCGAGCCCGGTCTCGTCCGCGCCCTCCTGACCAGATCCGATGTACCGCGCCGTAAACGCGTGCGGACGCTCCCCGCCCAGGGACATGCTCGCCAAGACGCTCGAGGAATCCAGGCCGCCACTCAAAAAGACGGCGATAGGGACGTCACTGACGAGGTGCGCCTTGACCGACTCATCCACCCATTCCCGGACCCGTGCCTCGGGCGCGGCGGGACGCAGTGTAGGCTCGCGCGGCAGGTGCCAGTATCGCCGCGCAATGCTCTCCCCCGTTGTGCTCCAAACCAGGGTGTGGCCCGGTTCCAGCTTTCGCACGTCCCGGAACGGGGAGGCCGGCGTGGGGATGTACCCGAGCTGCATGAACATGTCGAGCGCTTCCCAATCCAGTGCGCGGGACGTCAAGCCCGCGGCGTGAAGCGCCTTTAGCTCCGAAGCGAATGCGATACCCCACGGCGCCTCGACGACATATAGCGGCTTGATGCCGAATCGGTCCCTGGCGAGCAGCAGTTGGCGTTGGGTCGCGTCCCAGATGGCGAACGCGAACATTCCGCGGAGCTGTGAGACGCAGTCCGGCCCGCGCTCCTCGTAGAGATGTAGGACCGTCTCCGTATCGCTATGAGTCCGCATCACATGGCCGCGCGCGATAAGACCGTGCCGCAGCTCGCGATAGTTGTAGATCTCACCGTTGAAGACGATGACTTTAGAGCCGTCCTCATTGAATATCGGCTGCTGCCCGCCGCTCAAGTCGATGATACTCAGTCGTCGCATCCCGAGGCCCACTCCGCCTTGCACGAAGAGGCCCTCCTCGTCCGGGCCGCGGTGCTGGAGCGTCGCGCACAAGCGCTGCAGCAGTGCCCGCGGGACGGGTCGATCAAGGTCTCGGTGGATGACGCCGGCAATACCACACATGGCTGGGCTCCCCTCTGCAAGAGTGACACCGAGGCCACGCCCGATGGGCAAATGCCCATGGCATAAGCGATGCTGAGCATACCGCGGCCAACCTCCGCTCGCGATTAGCGCGCAGCGCGTCCGTGGCGTCTGTGCAACGACTGCTGTTGGAGTGCTTCAGGCGTGACTGCGCTACGAACCCGGAACAGGTTAATGGCAGGGGTGAGTGATGAGCAACGAACGAGTCATTCTGTTGGAGTTCAATGAGCTGACTCCGGCGCTGGTGGAGCGCTTTATCCGAGCCGGGAAGTTGCCCAACTTCGATCGGTTCTATCGGGATTCCCGGGTCTACATCACCGATGCCGAGGAAACGCAGGACAAGCTCAATCCGTGGATTCAGTGGGTAACGGTACATAGTGGTCTGTCGTTCGCCGAGCACGGCGTGTTTCACCTCGGTGATGGACATAAACTGAAGCGCAAGTGCATCTGGGATCTCTTGTCAGACGCCGGCCTCCCGGTCTGGGTGTGCGGCAGCATGAATCCGAGATTCGATCAGCCGCTCAGGGGTTTGCTGCTGCCCGATCCGTGGACCACGACTGTCGCGCCCTATCCCGATGAGCTGTTGCCGTACTTCCGTTTCGTACAGCGCAACGTGCAGGAACACACCAATGACCATGTTCCGCTGAGTCGTGCGGAACAAGCCACGTTTGTCGCGTTCATGGTCAAGCACGGTCTCTCGATGGGGACCGTGGGCTCGATCGGGCGGCAGCTGATCCGCGAGCGCGTGGCGGGAAAGCGCTGGAAGCGCGCGGTGCTGCTTGACCAGCTCCAGTGGGATGTGTTCCGGCACTACTATCGCAAGCTGCGGCCGGCGTTCGCGACGTTCTTCTTGAACAGCACCGCGCACCTCCAGCATAAATACTGGCGGCACATGGAGCCCGAACATTTCACGATCATGCCGACACCGGCCGAACTCGCTGAGTATGAGGACGCGATTCTGTTCGGCTACCAGCAGATGGACAGGCTCCTCGGCGAGTTCATGGCGCTCGCGGGCAGGGACACGACACTAGTCGTGTGTACAGCGCTGAGCCAGCAGCCGTGTCTGATCTACGAAGACCAGGGTGGCAAGACTTTCTATCGGCCGCACGATTTCACCCACGTGCTCAAGCTCGCGGGCGTGGACGCCTCGTGCCGCGTTGCGCCTGTCATGTCCGAGCAGTTTCAAGTGTTGTTTGATAATCAGAATGATGCGCAGGAGGCCGAATCGCAGCTGCGAGCGCTGCAGGTGGACGACACGCCGGCGATGCTCGTGAGTCGCGATGGCGCTGCGGTCTTCACCGGTTGCAAAATCTACCGGCCGCTTGCACGAGACACGGTGCTGCGCGCCGGATCGGGGAGCACGGCGCCGTTCTTCGAGATCTTCTATCAGGGGGACGGGGTCAAGAGCGGGATGCACCATCCCGACGGCTTTCTATGGATTCGCACGCCGGGCCGCGAGCACCGCGTGAACTCGAAGAAGGTACCGCTTCGATCCGTCGCGCCCACGGTCCTGGAGATGTTTGGGATTTCGCCGCCGACTTACATGACGGCGCCATCGCTCTGCTAAACACTCCGGCAGGATCGGTCGCGTGCTAGGATCGGGGTGCTGAGACAAACGCCCCAGCGCCAAAACCCGGCCGGGGCGACAGGCTTGTGGGTGAGCGGAGCAGCCGAAGCGCCGTCTGCTGTGGCGCGCGCGCAACGCGCTCGGTGCCGGTGCGGTGCTGCCGTCGGCACGCGCCCACCGGCTCGCATGTTGCACCGGCGGTGGGCAATGAGCCGCCTTCTGATTACCGACGGAAACGAGCGCGCCGCCTTGGCCGCGGCACGCTCCTTAATCGGCGCGGGTCATGTGGTGCAGGTAACCGCGCCCACCCACATGTCCCTCGCGGGCGTGTCGCGTGGCGTCCGGTCGCACGCCCTCGCGACTGATCCCCTCAGAGAACCGGCGGCGTACGCAATGGAGCTCGCGGACGTCGTGCGTACCGAGAGTATCGATCTCCTGTTGCCGATTACCGATCCGTCGGTCGAGTCCGTGCTGGAGAACCGCACGGCATTTGGTGACGTCGTGGTGCCGTTCGCCGACCTGGCGACCTATCGGGCCGCTTCCGATAAGGCCCATATGCTGACCTTGGCGCGGGCGAGCGGCTTCGACGTACCCGAGACCCGCATTATCCAAACTGCTGACGGCCGCGACGCCAACCTGCCGGACGAAGGCTTCTTTCCCGCAGTCATCAAGCCGCATCGCTCAGTTGTGACCATCGGCCGGACGCGCTGCCGGACGGCCGTGACATCCGTTGCGAACGCGGCAGCCTGTCGACGGGCGCTCGCGGCCCTCCCAAGAGCGGCGTTCCCCGTGCTGCTGCAGCGGCGCGTCGCAGGGGTGGGTGAGGGCTTTTTCGCACTGCGTTGGGGTGGCCGAGCAGTCGCGCTGTTTGCCCACCGCCGTCTGCGGGAGAAGCCCCCTGCGGGCGGCGTCAGCGTGTACCGCGAAAGCATCGCGCTGGACGCGAGGCTGGTTGATCCAGGACTTCGCCTCCTCGACGCGTTGGGCTGGCAGGGCGTCGCCATGGTCGAGTGCAAGCGTGAAGAGCTGACCGGCCGCCAAGTGCTGATGGAGGTCAATGGACGATTCTGGGGTTCTCTCCAGCTTGCCATCGACGCTGGCGTCGACTTCCCGTCGCTCCTGGTTCGCTGCGCTTCCGGGGAAGCCGTCGCTGAATGCCATCAATACAGGCTCGGTGTGCGGAGTCGCTGGTTTTGGGGGGACGTGGACCACCTGTATCTGCGCTGGCGCAGCGGCGGCGCGCGCCTAGCGGCTCTACGGGACTTCGTCCGGGTTCGTCCGGGCCGGGACCGGCCCGAGGTCTGGCGATGGCGTGATCCCGCGCCCTTCCTCGTTGAGACACTGCAGTGGCTGCGGCTGCTCCCCACAGAAACGGCGCGTCAGGCGCAGCCCGGCGCGGGCTGCGTCGCGCATGAACGCGTCTAGCGTTGCGTTCGCGCCACAGGTGCCGCGTGCAAACCTTGGACCGATGCGCGCTCAGCGGGGCGCGGCTTTTGCGCTCATGGCGGCGCTATGGGCAATTCGTCGACCAACGTCGGGGTGACTCGCATGCCGCTCTCGGAGGCCTTGGCGCTCGGCCCAGATACGTGGGATGGGTTGCTGGGGCACGCCAAGTCGCCCTCTCCATTCATGAGTTGGGCGTGGCATCGTGCATGGGCCGACTGCGCCCCCCCGGCGGAAGTGAACGCGAGCGAAGTCTTCGCGTTGCACGGCGCGAACGGATCGCTCCATGCCGTGTTGCCCCTTCGGCTCTGCCGTGAACGGTTCCACCGCGTCTCGGTGCGGGCGCTGACATGGGCTGTCGGGGACCTCGGCTGCCCGGATGAGCTGGACGTGCCGGCCGTGCCGGACGCCAACTGGTCGGCTCTGGCGGCCTCTCTCGACGCGCTGCCATGGCAGGTGATCATCCTCAGCAACCTCGCGGAGGGAGCACTGAACGCGAAGCATCTCTGCGACGCGCTCGAGGAGCGCGGCCATGCTGTGCGGCACACTGCGCTCTGGAGCTGCCCGTCGCTCGAGCTTCCGGCTTCGTGGGACGCCTATCTCGCCACGCTCAGCTCCAACCGCCGGCAGATCCTGCGGCGCAAAGAGCGCAGTCTCTTTCGAGATCATGCTGCCAGAATCGTCGATTACCACGAAGACAGGCTCGACGAAGGGTGGGGCCACCTGCTGCGGTTGCACGAGCAGCGCTGGGACGGTGCTGGCGGAGGAGCGTTCCGCGACCCGCGCACCGAGCGCTTGCAGCGTGCGTTCGCCGGCGAGATGGCGAAGCGAAAGAAGCTGTGGCTCGTCACGCTGGACTTGGACGGGCAAGCGGCGGCGGCTTGGTACGGCTTTACCTCCGACCGCACCGTGTACTTCTACCAGGGCGGCCGCGACCCTCGGTGGGAGCGGGAAAGCGTCGGGCAGGTGTTGATGGGAATAATGATTCAGCGCGCGATTCAGCATGGTTACCGCGCGTTCAACTTTCTGCGCGGCGACGATCGCTACAAGCAGCAATGGACATCGGACGGGCACACGACCAGTGAGGCGGTGATCTTGCGGTCGGGGGGCTGGGGCCTGGGGGGAGGCCGGTGGCTGCGCGCGCTGGATGCGGTGGCAGAGTTCCGGGAGAGGATCGGGGCCGGTCTCGGGCGAGTCGCGACGCGGGAGCCGGACGATGCGTAAGCGTCGCGATCCGGGCTCGGACAACGTCCTGGTCATCGTGTCCATCGACACCGAGGAGGACAACTGGCACCGCAGCCGTCACGATGTGACGGTGGAGAACATCGGCGAGCTGCGTCGGCTGGCCGCGTTCTTCGATCGATTGGGGGTTCGGCCGACCTACTTCACGACGTATCAGGTCGCCACTGATCCAGAGGCGGCAGGCGTCTTGCGGGAGGTCGCGAACGACGGCCGCGGGGAGATCGCCGCCCACCTGCACCCGTGGAACACCCCTCCCCTCACCGAGGCGTTCGTTCCCCGCAACTCGATGCTCAAGAACCTGCCAGCCGAGCTGCAGCTGGCCAAGCTCCAACATCTCACGGCGGCGCTCGAAGAGGCATTCGCATTCAGACCCACCGTGTTTCGCGCCGGTCGGTATGGCCTCGGCCGCGACACCGTCGCCGCGCTGACGCGCTGCGGTTACCGCGTCGACAGCAGCGTCGCGCCGTTCATCAATTTGGAGTCGGTTGACGATGGTCCCAGCTTCGTCGGTGCCCCGATCGTCCCATATCGTCTGGGGCCGGACCGCGACGTTCGACAGCCCGCCCCGCATGGGGAGCTGCTGGAGATTCCCATGTCCTACGGTTACAGCCGGGCGCCATTCAGTTTCTGGCATCCCGCGCGTCGCCTGCTCGAGGCAGGGCCGCGCTGGTTACACCTGCCTGGGATCGCATTCCGCACGGGCTTGGTCAAGCGCATTGCCCTATCTCCGGAACAATCGTTGACGCGCGACATGGTCACGTTATCGCGGCGCCTGCTCGAGGAGGGTGCGCGCCATCTACAGCTGTTCTGGCACACGCCAAGTCTCACGCCCGGACTAGCCCATTGCGCCACGGCGGCCGACGTGGCGCGCCTCTACGCCTCGGTTGAAGAATTCCTCGAGCGCCTTTCGCAACTCACACCGCTGACGTTTGTCACGGTGAGCGAGGCTGCCGCAGAGTTAGTGGAGGCGGCTACGTGCTGAAGAACGTCGGAAGCAACTGGGTCGTCACCGTGGTGACCGTGTTTGCCGTCTATCTCCTCACACCGTTCACGATCCACAAGCTGGGCGTCGACGGATACGGCACCTGGCTGCTCATCACGTCGATCAATGGGTACCTGGCGCTGCTCGTATTAGGCGTCCCGATGGCGTCGGTCCGCTACTTCACGCAGCACGTCGCCACCGGGGACACGCGCAGTCTCAACGAGGCCATCAGCAGCTGCACGGGCCTGTACCTGCTTCTGGGACTCATCGCACTGGTCGTCGGAGTCGGCCTCTACGCGTTCTTTACGCTCTACGGCATCCCGACGGCTTTGCATGGCGACGCCCGCTCCGCGTTCGGAGTGATGGTTGTGTTCGTGGCCATAGGATTCGTCGCGCTCCTCCCGGAAGGCGTCCTCGCGGCGCACTGTGATTTTGTACCGCGCAACGTCGTCCGCCTTGTGACCCTGCTGCTCCGGCTGGGACTCACGGTCGCCTTGCTTACGCTCAGGACGTCCCTGACCGTGTTCGCGCTGGTCCAGCTGATATGCCTGCTCTTCGATTTCACGCTCTGCTGGCTGGTCATTCGACGCCGTTACCCCGAGATCCGCATGCGCTTGTCGGGCTTCGACTGGAGCCTGGTGCGCAAGATTTTTTCTTTCAGTCTGTACGTGCTGGTGCTGAACGCCGGCGCTCGCCTCTCCTTCGAAACGGACTCGATGGTAATCGGAGGGTTCATGGGCGTGGGGTCGATTCCGCACTTCACCGTGGCCAACAGCATCATCATCTATTTGATGGAGTTCGTAGTCGCCATCGCGGCTGTGGTGATGCCGACCGCCACTCGACTGCAGACTCAAGGGAAGCTCCCGGAATTGCGAGAGATCTTCCTCAAGTGGTCCAAGATTGCACTTTCTCTGACGATGATCGTTGGTCTGTTCCTCGTGGTCTTGGGACCGCGCTTCATCGCGTGGTGGGTCGGTCCGCAGTTCGAGCGATCGGCGGGCCAGGTGCTCCAGGTCTTGATGGTCTCGTACCTGGTCTTCCTGCCCGTACGCGGAGTGGCGCTGCCGATTCTGATGGGACTCGGCAAGCCGCGGCTTCCGACAATCGGGTTTCTCATCGCTGGCCTGGTCAATCTCGCGCTGAGCATCCTGTTGGTGCGTCCGCTCGGCCTTGCCGGCGTCGCCCTCGGAACCGCCATTCCCAACGTCCTGTTTGCCGCCCTCGTGTTGGTCCAAGCGTGTCGGGAGCTGGAGACGCCCGTCACGGAGTACCTGCGATACGTCTTTCCGCGGGCGGCGCTCGGCGCGCTTCCGGTGCTCGGGTTGCTCCTGTGGTTCAAGCTCGGCCTCGAGGTCCGGAGCTTGGGTGGGCTGGCCGGAGCCGGAGTCGCGATGGTGGTGCTGTTCGGGCTGACGTGGGTGTTTTTCGTGTACCGGAACGATCGGTACGTCGACCTGCGAGCTCGGCTTCCGCTGGTGCGAGCGTGGAGCCGGGCGTGACGTTTTCGGTGCTCGCCGCGCTCGCGGCAGCGACTCTACTCCTCGTCGCCGAAGCATCGTGCCGCTGGTGGATTCGCGCCCGGTCGCGCTATTACGTCTGGCCACCGCGGGCGCGTCTCGAAATCCGGCCGGATCCCGAGGTGTTTCCCGAGCTCGAGCGGCAGGCGCGATTCCACGTCAACGCCGATGGGGAGCGCGGCAGTGATGTGGCCGGTGGCGAGCACGGACTCTATCGCGTTCTGGCGGTGGGTGGCAGCGCGGTCGAGTGCTTCGCGCTCGATCAGCCCCTGACCTGGCCCGGGGTGCTCGGACAACTGCTCAACGCACCGGACAACCTCCACGCCCTCGGCGCGCGCCGAGTACACGTGGGCAACATCGGCCACTCGGGCGTCGGGTCGGAGGATCTGGACGTTATTCTCGAGCGCGTGCTACCTCAGTACCGCCACCTCGATGGGATCATCGTTATGGTCGGGGCCAGCGACGTGTACCACTGGCTCGAGGAGGGTGCCCCACCGTCCAGTCCGCCCTCCCCAGTGCCGGAGGAGACGCTGTTCTCCTATTACCCGCGGCAACGCTTCGGTTGGAGACCCGGCGCGTCTGCGCTGGCGGAGATCGCACGGCGGCTGCGGCGATCGTGGTTTCGTCATAGCGAGGTAAAGGAGCGCGCTGGAGCGTGGTACGCGGCCGCGCGGCGCATGCGCGCGGAGGCGAAAGAAGTGCGCATCACGATGCCCGACCCGACCGTGGTCTTGGACCATTTCGAGCATCATTTCTGTCGCCTCGTCAGTCGGGCGAAGGCTCATGCGGATCACGTGCTGGTCGTGCGTCAGCCGTGGCTCGAAGGCCCTTACTGCCTCGAGGAGGCCGCGCAGTTCTGGCACGGTGGGGTTGGCAGGCCGTGGAAGGAGTCGGTGAGTGTTTATTACGACCTGGAGGTCGTCAACAGATTGCTCGATCTCGTGCAACTGCGCGCCGCTAAGGTCGCCGAGGAGCTCGCCGTCCCGCACCTGAACCCACAACCACTACTGACCCAGCGGCTACGCCACTATTACGACCACGACCATTACACGCCCGCCGGCGCGGCGGTCGTGGCGCATGCGATCGCGGCCGCTCTGTTGGGACGGCAGGAGTCAGCGGAAGAACTGCTTCGGGAAGGGGCGGCTTCGGCCAACTAAGGAGCAGCCCGTCTCTCGGCCGCATCGCGGCCGCCCCGGAACAGGTCAGCAAAGACAGGGACGTGTTGTTCGAGGAGCATGTAGTCGCCGTGACAGCCGTCCGGGCCGACGTACTTCTCCGTTTCGCGCGCTACGCGTTTCCAGCGCAGCATCGGGCTGCCCGGGCGCAGCCATCCCTTGTTGGGCAGAAACAAGCTGAGACGGCCGTCGAAGTGGCGCGGTGTGTAGCGACGCAGCCCCACGATCGTGGCCGCCTCAACCTTCGCGCGTAGAACCGCCACGGGATCCGGCGGGGCGGGAGGGGCGCTACGCCGCGCTTTCTCATCCCGCAGTCTCTGGACGATGTACTGGCCGCGCTCGCGATTTGACAGCGACAGCAACGCTCGGGCGTGGGTGCTCACGCGTTCTACCTCACCCGCGACACGCTGCCGGAGTTGCGACAATGCCCGGTACGCAGTTGGGTACGGGCTGGTGAACAGGGCGACGAAGCGAATGGTCGCGCCTTGCTCCAGGAGTTGTCGCGCCAGCTCGAACGCGATCGTCCCGCCGGCGCAGTAGCCGGTGATGACATATGGGCTGTCGGGCCGATAGGCCAGGATCTGGGCGGCGAAGTAGGCGGCCAGATCCTCGATGGAAGTGAGCGGCTCGCGTTGACCGTCGGCACCCGGAGGCTGGAGCCCGAAGAACGGCTGATCATTGCCAAGCTGCTGCGCGAGGAAGCGGTAGCAGAAAACGTCGCCATTGTGTCCGGGTACGCCAAAGATAGGAGCGCGCGTGCCTTCCGGCTGCAGCGGGACGATGGCCCGCTCCTGCCGGGCGAGTGTCTGGGCCGACCGGAGGAATTCCACGATGTCGGTCTTGCGCTGCCGCAGCTGTTCGCGCAGCTCGGGCGTCAACACGCCGGTCGGGGCAGTGCACCGCAGCTGGTCACCGTCCGCCCAGACCCGGATGTCGCGGCTACGCAATTCCTCGAGAAAGGCAGGCACGATCACACCGCAAACTCCTCGCGCGGGGCGGCGTCGGAGTCCGGCGCGTTCGCCCTCGCGACCCAGACCAGCTGATCGATGACCTCGGCGAGCCCGGCGATCGTCGGGCGCTCGAAGAGGTTGCGGAGCGGCAGCTCCACCTCGAAGGTGTCCCGGATACGTGACACGGCCTTGATCGCCACCAATGACTGTCCGCCCAGGTCGAAGAAATCGTCGTTGATGCCGATATGCTCCACGACCAGCAAGTCCCGCCAAATGGCTGCGAGTGCCTTCTCAGTCTCGGTGCGCGGCCCGACGACGTCACGGGCCGGCTGCATGTTCTCGTAGGCGAGGGCGGGTAGCGCGTGGCGATCGACTTTGCCGTTCGTCGTGAGCGGCAACTTGTCCAGCCGGACGAAGTACGTGGGAAGCATGTAATCGGGCAGCCACGTGGCGAGATGGGCGCGTAGCTCCGCCGGGGTCAGCGCCTTGTCGCTCACGTAGTACGCCGCCAGCCGGTTGATGCTGGTCTCCGCAGGGTCCCCCGGCTCCTCGTAACCGATCTGCTTCATGATCTGCTGCACCCGCGGTTCATCGATCTCATCGTCGAGCTCCGCCATGGCTTCCGAGCGGGTCTTCTGTCCGAGCCGCACGTCCCAGCTGTAGGGCAGCGAGTAGTTGTGGTACCCACGCTGCTTCTTGTGCACGTAGATGCCGACATCGTTGATGAGGCAGTTGGTCGAACGGCCCGTATCCGACGGTCGGAGCCACGGCGTGCGCTGCCGCAAGTAGGCGTGCAGCTCCGCCAGGGGCACGCTCCAGTACCGATAGAAGTCGACAAACTGGATGTCGCGGAACACGCCATCGTCACGGAAGACGTCCACCTCGAGGTGACACGAGACGGCATCCTCACGGCGGTGGTAGGCCTTGCGTGCCTCGAGCACGAGGTCGTCCAGCTTGGCGACGTCGAAATCCTCACGCTGGAACACTTCTTCGGTCAGCCGGGTCTCGAAGAACTGTCCGCGCGATAGTCCGGTGACGATGTACCGGATGCCTTTCTCATGAGCGAGGTTGGTGGCCAATGTGTAGATGGTCTTGAAGCAGCCATTGCAGACGTTCGCGAAGCGCTTGAGGCTGTCCACGAAGATCTCGTTCATGTGTGGCGTACCACCCATCACCAGGTCCACGCCCAGCGAGTCCACGACGCGGCGGATGTTGGCCTTGGCTTCCTCCGAGATGAAGCCATTATCCAATGTGAAGACCAGCGGCTTCAGCCCGAGGTCGCAGAGCTGATACAGCATATACGTGCTGTCCTTGCCGCCGCTCAACAACACCAGACAGTCGTACGCCCCGGTTCGCTTCGCCCTCATCTCCGCCACGAGCGCCCTGAGCGCTTCCGGCGTCTTGAAATACGCCTGCGCTTTCTCGACGTATGTGTCCAAACCGCGGCAGACATTGCACACGCCCGCCGCGTCATAGCTCGTCCCCGGGACGTTGGAGGCGAGACCGCAGCGTGTGCAGTGGGCCAACCGCTTCGAGGTCCTCATGGCGACGGGGTTGACGATATCCACCACGCACGCGCGGACAGCCTCGTGCTGCAGCAGGCGGGCCTCGACCTCGCCCAGCTCAATGCGCGCGCCGGCCACTTTCACCTGATGATCGGCGCGGCCCAGGAATTCCATGCGGCCATCGACGCTCCAGCGCGCGATGTCGCCGGTCTGGTACAGGCGCAACGTCGCGGCCGGCTCTGTTTGCCGGGGATCTTTCGCGATCAGGAATCTCTGCTCCGTGAGCTCCGGACGATTGAGGTAGCCCCGCGCGAGTCCATCTCCCGCGATGTACATCTCACCGATGACACCGGTAGGCACGGGGCGGAGCTGCTCGTCGAGGATGTAAACGCCGGTGTTGGCGGCCGGAATTCCGATCGGCACCGAGAGGGCGAGATCCGTGTCCACATCGTAGCGGTGAATCATGCAGCCGACCGTGGCCTCGGTCGGGCCGTATTCGTTGTAAATGTCCACCCGGCGGCCGAACGTGCGGGTGATATCGCGCGCCAGCGCAGTCTTGAAGTCCTCGCCCCCAACGATGAGCTTGCGAATCTTGGTGGCAGCGAGGTTCATGTCTTTGATCATCGCGAGGTGTGCGGGCGTGAGCTTGACGATGTCGACCGTGCCGTCGTCGATGACCTTGAAGATCGCCATGCCGGGCATTCCCGGATCCTCGCGAATGACCACGATGCGACCACCCGAAATCAGTGGCGTAAAGATCGACGTCACTGTGAGATCGAACGCCAGCGAGGAGAACAGCGGCCAGTCCAGGCGCTCGTCCCGACTATACTGCTCCCTGGCCCACCAGATGTAATTGACCAGGCTGCGGTGCTCGATCATCACGCCCTTGGGCGTGCCGGTGGAGCCCGAGGTGTAAATGACGTAGGCGAGACTGTCGGGGGCGATACGCCGCTCCGGATTTGCGACCGGGTAACTCCCGATCGTCGCGAAGTCGGCGTCCAGCTTCACGACTTGTGCAGCGTTCTCTGGAACGCCGTCTTCCAAATGCGACTGGGTCACCACCACCGGCACAGTGCCGGCGCGCGCCGCCGCGATATCCCGCAGCATGAAGGCGAGGCGCTCTTTCGGAGAGGCGGGATCGACGGGTACGTAGGCGGCGCCGGTCTTGAGCACGCCGAGGATGGCGCACACGACCTCGATCGAGTGTTCCATGTACAGCGCGACGAGTTGATCCGGGCCCACCCCGCATGCGCCGAGATGCCTGGCAACCTGGTTCGCGCGGTCGTTGAGTTCGCGATACGTCAACGATCGATCCGCGAAGCGGATGGCGTCGTGGTCCGGCGTGCGCGCCACCTGGGCTTCGAAGAGCTCGACGATCGTCTTGTCGTTGAATTCGCAGTCTTGATTCATAGCGACGACGCAATCATCTCCTTCAGGATCTCGTTGGTGCCGGCGTAGATGCGGTGCACGCGGCTGTCGGTCCACATGCGGGCGATCGGATACTCCGCCAGGTAGCCATACCCGCCGTGCAACTGCAGGCATTCATCGACGATGCGGCACTCGCAGTCGGTGAGCCAATACTTGGCCATGGCGGTCGTGAGGGCGTCGAGCTGGCCGGCGATGAAGCGTTCGACGCAGTCGTTGAGGAAGACGCGGGCGATGCGCGCCTCGGTTGCGCACTCGGCTAGCTTGAACCGCGTATTCTGAAAGTCGATCAGCGGGTTGCCCAACGCCTTGCGCTCTTTCACGTACTTGGTGGTGACGGCCACGGCTCGCTCCGCCGTTACGACGGCAGCCACGCCAATCGCCAGGCGCTCATAGCTCATCTTGTCCATGATCTGGAAGCCGCCCCGGCCTTCGGCGGGACCGAGGAGGTTTGCGGCAGGCACTCGCACATTCTCAAAGAACAGCTCGCAGACGTCCTGCGCGTGCATGCCGACTTTTTCGAGCGGGCGGCCGACGCGGTAGCCGGGAAGATCTGTTGGCTCAACCATGATGAGCGAAATGGCCTTCGGTCCCGTCGCTTTCGGATCGGTTTTCACCGCGAGGCAGACGAGGCCGGCGTGCCAGCCGTTCGTGATGAACGTCTTCGAGCCATTGATGACGTAGTGGTCGCCGTCGCGGCGCGCCGTCGTTCTTATGCCCTGCAGGTCGGACCCGGCGGCAGGCTCGCTCATCGCGATCGCGCCAACGAGCTCACCCCGCGCCATGCGGGGGAGCCAGTTGCGTTTTTGCGCTTCGCTGCCGTACGCGAGGATGTAGTGCGCAACACTGTCATGAATGAAGGAATGGAGGGGCACGCCCGCGCGCGTGAGCTCCTCCACGACGACGGTTTCGTGGACGAAGGTGCCTCCTCCGCCACCGTATTCCGCCGGAACATCGCTGAGCAGCATCCCCACGGCGCCGGCTTTCGTCCAGGCGTCCGGGTCCGGGAATCGCTGCTCGCGCCAGCGGTCCTGGTGAGGGGCGAATTCGGTTTGGACGAACGCGCGGATCGTCGAGCGGAACGCCCGGATCGCGTCGGTCGTTCGGGGAGCCTCGGCGAGAGAAATCATGACACGCGGACCCGTGGTTGGGTCGCGCGATGGACGCCCGCCACCGCGCGCCCGGATGGATCGGCGGCCTTGGCGAACTCCGGATCCCAGGCGATCGCCGCCGGCGACGAACAGGCGATCGACGGCCCACCGGGCACGGTCAACGCGCAGCAGGCGTCCGGAAACGCTCGAGCGAACATCCGGCGATACAGCAGCGCTTCTTTCGTCTGCGGTGGATTCGCCGGGTACTGCGTTGCAGCCCGCGCCAGTTCGGCATCGCGTACGGTGCGCTCCGCGTGCCCCTTCAGCGAATCGATCCAGCCGTAGCCGACGCCGTCACTGAACTGTTCCTTCTGCCGCCACAGGATGCCGTCGGGGAGAGCGTCGACGAAGGCTTCGCGCAAAACCGCCTTCTCGATTCTGCCGGGGCGGACCCGCTTGTGCTCGGCGTCCATCGACATCGCGACGTCCAGGAATTCCAGGTCGAGGAATGGCACGCGTGCTTCCACTCCCCACGCCGCCATCGCCTTGTTGGCCCGGTTGCAATCGTACAGATGGAGCGCCTCGATCTTGCGCACGGTTTCGTCGTGAAAGGCACGCGCTGACGGCGCCTTGTGAAAGTACAGGTATCCCCCGAAGATCTCGTCGGACCCTTCACCTGAGAGCACCATCTTCACGCCCATCGCCTTGATACGCCGGGCCATCAGGTACATCGGCGTCGAGGCGCGGACCGACGTGACGTCGTAGCTCTCGATGTGCCGGATCACGTCGGGCAGCGCGTCGAGGCCCTCCTGCACCGTGAACTTGAACTCGTGATGACTGGTGCCCAACGCGGCGGCGACGACGCGCGCCGCCGCCAGGTCAGGCGAGCCCTCCAGTCCGATCGAGAAGGAATGCAGGCGCGGCCACCACGCTTCCTCGCGATCGTCCGACTCCACGCGATGCCTGGCGAAGCGGGCCACGCAGGCGGCGACCAGTGACGAGTCGAGGCCGCCTGACAACAGGACGCCGTAGGGCACGTCGCTCATCAACTGACGGTGCACCGCGGCTTCGAACGCAGCACGCAACTGCTCCGGAGGAACTGCGACGCCGTGGGTCTGCTCATAGCTGCGCCACGCGGGTGTCCAGTACCGCACCGGCGTGCCCACGCGACTGTCGAGATAATGGCCCGGAGGAAATACGGTGATGTCGTCACAGACGCCCACCAGCGCTTTGAGCTCGGACGCTACGTACAGGCGCCCAGCCGCATCGTGGCCCATGTACAGCGGACAGACGCCGATCGGATCGCGCGCTATCAGGTAACGCCCCGCGTCCCGGTCCCACAGTGCGAAGGCGAAGATGCCGTTCAGCCGCCCGAGGAAATCGACGTCGTGCTCGCGATACAGTGCGTTGATCACCTCGCAATCCGATGCGGTCTGGAAAGCATAGCGATTCGCGATCTCGAGCCGGAGCTCGCGATGATTGTAGATCTCGCCGTTCACTGCGAGCGCCAGCCCGCCGTCGGCGGAACGCAATGGCTGTGCACCGGAGGAGACGTCGACGATGGCGAGGCGCTCGTGCACCAGTACGGCGCGGCCATCGACATGCACTCCACTCCAGTCGGGGCCGCGATGGCGCTGGCGCGCGCTTTGGGACAGCGCCTGTTCACGAAGTGCCTGCAAATCGACGCCAGCCGCGATTTCGAAGATTCCCAGGATCGAACACATGCCGGTTACCCTCGATCCTGACTGGCGAACGCTGCGACATAACCCGCAGCCGGACAAAAACTGTCCAGCCGCCAGCCGGAGCTGTCCCCAGGCGCGTTCTCGACCCGCAGGACCTTCGCCGGCTCCCCCGGCGCGAGCGTCACATCGAAGCGATCGAGGGGCATCGAGAGGCCGTCGCCCGACGCTTTGACGAACGCTTCCTTGCGCGTCCAGCAGTTGAAGAATCCCAGCGGCCGGTCGCCTGGCTCGAGGCTCCGATACGTCGCGTTCTCGTGGCGCGAGAAATAGCATGCGGCGATGTCGTCGGCGTCGCTGATCTCCCGGACGGCCTCGACGTCGATGCCGATCGCCTGTCCGCGTGAAAACGCGTACGCGGCGACATCATCGCAGTGCGAGACGTTGAAGTGCAGGTCCGAATCCGCGAACCGCCGCGAGAGTGCCGGCTTGCCGTATGCGCCGTACTCGAACTCGACCGCCTCCGCTCGCACACCGAGCCGCGCCGCGAGCAGCTCGCGTAGGCGTGCCCGCGCGACGATGAATCGGCTGGCGTCGCGATCGAAGGCAAAACGACGCGCTCGGTGGCGTTCGGCGTCCGAGAGCAGCGCCGCCGACGCACGAACGGCGCCGGGCGCGGCCGCCAAGCGCGTCACCACGACCTCGAATGGCTGCACAGACTTGCGGGTGTGCATAGTTGGTGCCAAGCAAGCGGGTGGCACAGCTTCATCGGAGTGTTGCGCGAGCGCAGCGGGTTGCGGAGCCGGCTTCGCCACAGTGCGCGAGACGGGTTATGCGATTCGCGAAGGTCTAAGGCTCAGGGAGCCGATTGTGTTTGCGGAGTTGCTTCCGTGTCTTCGACAGAGTCACGGTCCACCACCCACGCCGCGTTGGGATTGCGCTGCAGGCCGTGGCGCTCCATCAGGCGGTACAGCGTGGTGCGGTCGACGCCGGCGATCCGGGCGGCCTTCGACATGTTCCCGCCCGCCCGGCTGAGCAACCACGTCAGGTACTGCAGCTCGAACTGCGCGATCACCTGTTCGCGAGCGCCATGATAGCTCTCCTCGGTCAGCGTCGAGTTGAGCGATACCGGGCTCGCACTGACGGGCGACGGCGCTTCGGCGGTAAGCGGCAGATCTTCAGGCCGGATGACGGCTCCCGGCTCGGTGAGCACTGCCACGTGCTCGATCACGTTCTGTAGCTCGCGCACGTTCCCGCGCCACGGGTGGGTGCACAGCATGCGGAGCGCGCCTTCGGACAGCTTGGGGGACGTCTCGCCTTTCCTGCGGTGCCGCACCCAGTACGTCGACAGGAAGTACTCGGCGAGCAGCGGGATGTCTTCGGGCCGTTCGCGGAGCGGGGGCACATGGATCGGCACCACACGGAGCCGGTAGTAGAGGTCCTGGCGCATGGTGCCAACCTGTACGGCTGCCTCGGGATCACCGTTCGTCGCCGCGATGAACCGGACGTTCACTACGGCGTCCGTCGTTTCGCTCCCCACGTGACGAACCACGCCGTCCTGGATGACGCGCAGCAGCTTGGCTTGAATCGGCTTGGACATCTCCACCAGCTCGTCGAGGAACAACGTCCCGCCGTTGGCCGTCTCGAGCAGGCCGGGCTTGTCGCGGACGGCGCCGGTGAACGCGCCCTTGCGGTGGCCGAACATCTCGGATTCGAGGAGCGACTCCGGGAGTGCGGCGCAGTTGACTGCGACAAAGGGCCGGCTGGAACGCCGGCTGTGCTGGTGGATGAATTGCGCGATGAGCTCTTTGCCCGAGCCGCTCTCGCCGGTGATGAACACTGAGGCGTCGGTCGGTGCCACGCGCCGCGCCAACTCGATGACCCTCCGGAACGCGACGGACGTCCCGAGCAGCTTGGCCTCATCGCTCGGTTCCTGCGCTCGCTCGGGATCCTCCCGCTGCTTGCGTGTCTCCTGGCCGACGAGCACGGTGTGGGCCGCTCGTCCCACCGTGATTTGCAGGTGCTGCGCCGAGAAAGGCTTCGGGAGGTAATCCCACGCACCCTGGCGTAGCGCCTCGATGTTCGTCTCGACGCTCGGTTTCCCGGTCATCATGATGACGATCGTCTCCGGGTTCGTGGCCAAGGCCGCACGGAGCAGCGCAAGGCCCTCGACCCCGGACATGTACAGGTCCACGAGCACGATGTCGAAGGGCCGGTGCTTGAGCAGGTCCAGCGCTTCCTGGCCCCGGCTGCAGGCGGTCACATCGAAGCCCTCGGCGCGGAGGACGACGGCGCAAGTCTCGCAGAGGGTGTGCTCGTCGTCCACGACCAGCGCGCGGATGCGGGCCTTGGCCTCCGAACTGAGCGACAGGAACGCGCTGACGCTGCCCGCGTCGCCGCCCTGCGCGCCGTTGTTCGACTGTAGCGGTGTCGACATGATCAGTCCTCCCGCCGACGCATTACGCACGGATCGGGCCACGCTGTCGCGATAGTGCAGCAGGGGGAGCGGTCGCACACTTCGTACATGTGAATGGACGTCTAATACGCCGGCGCGAAATAGAGTTCCCTCTATCCCCCCGGGTCTGTTTCGTTACCGATGTGCCTCGATGTGCTGCATCCCCGCCGAAGCCGTTGCGTCGACGCAACATAGGCCCACCACGGACCCTTGCAGCACGGAACTTGATGGAAGTAAAGGCACTATGCTCGTCCTGCATATCGTCGCTCCGGGGGAGGTCGGTGGCCTCGAGCGTGTGGTGCAGCTGCTGGCTCAGGGACAAGCGCGCGCCGGCGCGAAGGTCCATGTCGCTGTGGTGCTCGAGGGAGGGGGGGGGGGCGGTGACCACGCCCTCGTCGATTTCTTCGCGGCAACCGGCGTTACGCCACATCCGATTGTCATTCCCCCTCGGACCTACTGGCGTGAACGAGCTGCGATTCTCGACCTGGGACGCCGACTGCAGCCGGATGTCGTGCAGACACACGGCTGCCGCCCGGATGTGGTGGACGCGCCTGCGGCTCGGCGACTGGGCATTCCCACGGTCACCACGGTTCACGGGTTCCTAGGAGGCGATTGGAAAAACCGGCTGTACGAATGGGTTCAGCGACGCGCCTACCGGAGCTTCGAGGCCGTCATCGCCGTCTCGCGTCCATTGCGGGATCAACTGGTCCTTGATGGCGTCCCGGCTAATCGGATTCACGTTATACAAAACGGCTGGCAGGAGAGCGCACCCCCGTTCGATCGCGCCACGGCACGGCACGTCCTCGGAGTGAATGCGGAGGGATTTCGGGTCGGCTGGGTCGGTCGCTTGAGCAGCGAGAAGGGACCCGACGTGCTCCTCGAGGCGCTAGTCCATCTCACCGACCTGCCACTCAGCGTCTCCATGGTGGGCAACGGCCGCGAGCGGCAATCGTTGCGCGCCCGCGTTCAGCGGCTGGGCATCGAGGGGCAGGTTCACTGGCACGGCTTGGTGCCTGACATGGCTCCGCGATTTGCGGCGTTCGATGTTCTCGTTTTGAGTTCCCGCACGGAAGGCACGCCCATCGTGCTCTTCGAGGCGATGGCGGCGGGCGTTCCGATCGTCGCCGCCTGTGTCGGTGGAGTCCCGGACGTCGTCTCGCCTCGCGAAGCGCTCCTGGTGCCGCCCGAGGATCCCGTTGCGCTGGCCGCGGCGATTCGCGCCGTCTATCGCCATCCTTCGGAGGCGCGCACGCGCGCAGAGCGCGCGCGGGAGCGACTGTTCGCCGACTTCAGCGTGCCGCCCTGGATAGGCCGGTACGACGCGATCTACAGGCTCGTGAGCACCAACGGCTCCTCCGGACGCGTCGGCTCCTGGACTCCCGCCGCCGCTACGGTCTGATGTTCCTGCCCGCCGTGGTGCTCGCGATGTCGTTGGGCCTCTGCCTGTACGCCTATGTTGGGTATCCCGCGATCCTCAGGATGCTGACCCTGTCGCGCCGCTTCCCACCCGCGACTCGCCCGCGCACGTGGCCGCTCATCAGCATCACGATTCCCGTCCATAACGAGGCCGCAGTCATCGCCGACACCCTCGAGCAAATCCTGGCGCTCGATTATCCGATCGAGGGACGGCAGATCCTCGTCGTCTCGGACGCGTCCACAGACGGCACTGACGAGATCGTCGCGCGGTTCGCTCCCCGAGGCATCGAACTCGTGCGGCTGCCGCAGCGGCGGGGCAAGACCGCGGCGGAAAACGCCACCAGGTCGCTCCTCACCGGGGACATCATCGTCAACACCGACGCTTCGGTGCGGATCGACGTGAGAGCGCTAAGGCATCTCGTGGCGGCCTTCGACGACCCGTCGGTCGGTGTTGCCTCGGCGCGCGACGTGAGCGTCTCGAACATCGACGACTGTTCGAATCCTGGGGAACAGACGTACGTCGGCTACGAGATGTGGGTGCGTGATCTCGAGACCAGCCTGTCCGGCATCGTCGGGGCGTCAGGATGTCTGTACGCGATTCGTCGCGATCTGCATATGCAGAGCATGCCTGAGGGGTTGAGCCGGGACTTCGGAGCGGCACTCGTGGCGCGGGAACACGGTTACCGCGCTGTGTCGGTTCCCCGCGCGATCTGTTACGTCCCGCGGAGCAGCTCCCTCCGGCGCGAGTATCGTCGCAAAGTCCGCACGATGGCGCGCGGCCTCAGAACATTATGGTACAAGCGCACCCTGCTTAACCCGAGACGTCACAGGCTCTTTGCGTGGATGCTGTGGAGCCACAAGCTGTGTCGCTGGTTTGTGCCGTGGATGGCCCTGTCCGGGGCCGGGGCGCTCGCGTGGCTCGCGCCCGCGCACTGGTGGGCTGCCGCGTCGCTTGCGCTCGGCGGGGCGGCAGGGCTCGTATCGGCGATCGGTTGGGTGTGGCCGGAGGGACGACCGCTCCCGCCGCTGATTGCCTTGCCCGCCTACGCCGTGAGTGGGAACATCGCCGCGCTGCACGCCTGGATCAGAGCGCTCGGGGGGCAGGGAACAGCGCTGTGGGAGCCGACCCGACGAGGTGTTACCAGCCGCCCCGCCGGCCAAGCATAACGGCGGGCGTGAGCAGCATGATCTTCAAGTCCTCCAGCGCCGAACGCTGGCGGATGTACTCGAGATCGTAGTTGAGTTTTTCCCGGACATCGTCCACGCTGCTGTCGTACGCCCGGTTGATCTGGGCCCAGCCCGTTATCCCCGGCAAGACGCGCTGACGCTGTGGGTATTCACCTATCTGGTTACGGAGGTGCGCAAAAATCGCGGGTTGCTCCGGGCGCGGCCCCACGACGTTCATATCGCCAACCAGCACGTTCCACAGTTGGGGCAGCTCGTCAAGCCGCAGCTTGCGCAACACGCGTCCAACCGGGGTCACCCGCGGATCGTCCGGCCGCGCCCAGACCTGGCGCGCTGCTCCGTGGTCGACCTCCATCGTGCGAAACTTGTACATGATGAACGTCTGGCCGCCGTCGTCGGCATGGCGTCGGGAGTTACCTCCCTCGTTGCCGAGTGCGCGGCGATCGAGGCCGATGCGCCGCTGTGCGAACAGCACCGGGCCCCGGGACGTGAGTTTGATCAGTACCGCGATGGCGGCCATCAAGGGGAGGGCAAGCACTAAACCCACCGTCGCAATCACGACATTCAGCGCGCGCCGACAGGCTTCGCAATCCCTTTGCGGTGTCATGCCCCGGTCACTCGCAAGGTGTGTGCCGTTTGCGATGTACGGTCTCGACGCTACGTGGCGCGGGCACTGCGCATGTAGGATGCGCGCCACGGCACCGCGCGAGCGTCGCGATGAACGAATGGGCGGTATACGTCTTGCTGCGTGAACCGGTGATGCAATCAAATCATCTTCCGGCGATTCGAGATCAGTCCGCGCCCGCAGTGCTGGGGCGAGCCAGTCCCCCACACGCCGCGACTCCCGGCGAAGAACACGCGGGGCCTGACTGGCGGCGTATCGCCAGCGCGCTGTTGCGGTTCAAATGGGTTGTGGCGCTCATGGTGACGCTGGGTCTGGGCGGGGCCTTCGCCGCTACCCGTGTGCTGCGTCCGATCTACCGGGCGCAGGCAAACGTCTGGGTCGACGTTCCAGACCGACGTGGCGAGGGCGGCTCCGATGCGAGGGGACCGATCCGGCAGGGCGCGCTCCTCGACGCGGACGCTTGGGTGGAATTGTTGCGGTCCTACGTCGTGTTAGATCAGGTTGTGCGGGACCTGCGTCTCTACCTCGACGTGAAACGGCCCAGCGACCGTGGGAGGTTCGCAGGCTTCCGCGTGAGTGAGACCTTCCGCCCTGGGGACTACCGGCTGAGCGTCAGCGCCGATGGCAAGGCTTACACGCTGGCCTCAGCCGATGGCCTCGAGCTGCAGCGGGGAACGGTCGGCGATTCGGTGGGGAGCCGGTTGGGGTTCCTCTGGGTCCCCGCGCCGGGGAGCTTGCCACCTGGTCACGTGGTTGAGTTCTCCGTGATGCCGCCGCGCGACGCCGCCCTGCGGCTCGGCGAGCAGCTGGACGTCCGGATGGACTTGAACGGCAACTTCCTGGCGCTGGAACTGCGGGGCACGAGCCCGACTCTGATTTCGAGCATTCTGAACGCGGTGGCCCAGCGATACGTGGAAGTCGCGGCCCAACTGAAACGCGAAAAGCTCACCGAGTTGACCAAGATCCTCGAAGACCAGTTGGGCACGGCTCAGCGGAATCTCGACTCTTCAGAAACCGCGCTCCAGAGATTCCGCACGCGTACCGCTACTATGCCGTCGGATCAACAAGCGGACCGCAGAACCGGCCCGGAGACCCGCGACCCGGTTCGCACGAGTTTTTTCGACATGCAGGTCGAGCGCGACCAGTTGCGCCGGGACCGTGAGGCGCTCGATCGCTGGTCGGCGCAAGGCGGGGGAGGGGGGCGGGATGCGGGGCAGCCGACCGATGCGTTGTCCGCGATCGGGTCCGTGCAGCGTGCACCAGAGCTGTCGAATGCGCTGAAAGAACTGAGCGACAAGCAGGCGCAACTCCGTACCTACAGGTACCACTACAACGAGGCCTATCCGCCGTTGCAGCGTCTTGTGAGAGAGATCTCGGAGCTCCAGCAACGGACGATCCCAACGCTCGTGCGCGCGCTCTCGGTGCAGCTGGCTACACGGGAGTCGGAACTCGGGAGGCACGTGGACGAGGCTTCGCGTGATCTGCGCCAGATTCCCGCCCGGGACATTGAAGAAGTCCGCCTGAATCGCAGCGCCCAGTTGAAGGAGCAGACGTACACGGCGCTGCAGCAGCGCTTCGATCAGGCCCGGCTCGCCGCTGAGGCCACCGTTCCTGATGTCCGGATTCTCGACCCGGCAGTTGTGCCGCAGCGTCCAGTCAAGAACACGGCGCCACGTCTCCTGCTGATGGGCCTTCTGGCTGGCCTCGGACTGGGTGTGCTGGGCGCGATCGTGCTCGACCGGGCGGATCCCAGAGTGCGGTACCCAGAGCAGGTGTCGCGCGACCTCGGGGTGCCGATCATCGGCGCAGTGCCGCATCTGCGAGCCAAGGACCCGGTCGAAGTCGTCGAAGCGCTGCGCGGTGTGCGCCTCAGCCTCGTCCACGAACACGGCCCGGGGCCGTTGCTCGTCACGCTCACGAGCCCGGGACCGGGCGACGGCAAGTCGTTCGTCTCGGCCAATCTGGCGCTCACATTCGCGGACGCCGGCCAGCGCACGCTGTTGGTGGACGCCGATATCCGCCGTGGCGTGCTGCACCGCCGGTTCAAGGCCAACCGCCAGCCCGGACTCGTCGATTTCCTCCGCGAGGAGGCGGGCCTCGACCAAATCGTGCAGCAGACGCCGTACCCGCGGCTGGCGTTCATCGGCTGTGGCACGCGCACGCAGCGCGCACCGGAGGTGCTCGGCTCGCCGGCGATGACTCGGCTCATCGCCGAGTTGCGTGGCCGATATGATGTGATCCTGGTCGACAGCCCGCCGCTGACGGCAGGGGTCGATCCCTTCGTCCTGGGAACGGTGACAGGTTCGATGCTGCTCGTGCTGCGGACTGGTCACAGCCACCGCGACGTAATGGGGGCTAAACTCGAGGTGCTGGACCGTCTGCCGATCCGGTTGCTTGGCGCCGTGTTGAACGACGTGCCACGCGGGGCCGCCTACGGTTACTACGCGTACTACTCCTACTATCTGCCCGGCTACGAGGCTGTGGAAGAAAGCGACGACCGTGCGGCGGTCCCGCGGGTCGTCTAGCGAGGCGAGGGGGAATTCCGTCGAATGAAACGCTCTCTGTGGTTATTGACCGTCGCAGCGGCGCTGTTCGCCACCGTCGTGGCGGTGGTGGCGCAAGTGTCGGCGCAAACACCCGCGACGGCGTTCCAGGTCGGGGATCGCATCCTGCTCCGCGTGGAGGGGGACTCCCTGTTGTCGGATACCTTCACCGTGGTGTCGGGGCCCGCTCTGCGGCTTCCCAACGTCGGCGAAATCAAGCTCGCCGGCGTTCGCCGCGGTGACCTCGAGGCCTATCTGACCCGTCAATTGGGCGTCTACATCAAGGACCCCGTGGTCCAAGCGCGCGCCCTGGTTCGGGTGTCTGTCGTCGGCGAGGTGACCCGGCCGGGATACTATGCGGTTCCCATCGACTTGGTGCTGGCGGACGCATTGATGCTTGCGGGTGGCGCCACGAAGGATGCTCGAGTCGATCAGCTCCGCGTCGTGCGCGGCAGCTCGTCGTTGTGGAGCGGGGACAAACTCCAGACGGCGATCGCGCGGGGCGCGACGCTGGAGGAGCTCGGCATCCGCGGCGGCGATCGCATTCAGGTGCCGGGACAACGCGATCCGGAGTCGAAGTGGCGGATCGTTGGCCTCGTCGTCACAAGCCTCGCGACGGCGGTCGGCGTCGTCGCGCTGACTCATCACCACTAGCGAGGCCGGCGGAAGACTCCGTCCCACACCGCCAGCGCCGGCTTGGCGTTCATTGCGCTGTCAGCCAGCCCGAGATGGGTGAACAGCGGAAGAATCGAACCAGGCGGCAGCGGCGGGAAACCGCTCAGGTCGAGATCGTAGAAGGTCAGTTGAAACACGCCCTTGGCCCTGGCGCTGTCCAGCAGCCGTTCCTGCCGCGTGATGTATCGTGCTTCTTCCGCCGGCGAAGACACCACACCGCCAACCGAGACTGACGGCCAGCCTCCCTCCACAACCAGCACCGGCAGCGTCGTGCCCTGCGGAATTCGACTGTAATAATCCAGCGGGATCGACTCGGGATCGGCAAACCCAGCGAGGTAGGGATAGCTCGATAGGCCGAGCGCCTCGACGAATGGGAAGTCGGCGAGGTCCTGCGCGATCCCCTGATATGGTGCGTTGGGCCGGCCCCACGCCGTCTCGACCTGGACACTGACATACAGCTTGCCCGGAAAACGTCTGGCGCGGATTTCTGCAACGACGGCGTTCGCCATCGTTACGAGCGCCTGATACACGGAATCCGGCGCCAACTGACGGATGAGATTGGTCTCGGCGGCGAGGCCCAGATACTCCGGCCGGATTCGATTCGCGACGGCAAACACCCACTCGCGATATAGACGCTGCACCATCGTATCCGTGATGCTGCGACCCGCGCTCACGAGCTCCGGCGCTTCGGCCGCGCGATTCAGCCCGTCGGTCGCGTCCACCGTAAACACGATCGCGAGGCCCTTGCCGCGGTAGTAGTTCGCGAGCGGCAGCTCGACGGTTCGCACCGCCGAATCGGGCGTGGCGCCGCCAAGCATCGCCGCCCAGGGTGGCGAGACGTGCATGATCGCGGCGTCGGCGTGCGGCGCCCAGTTGTTGATCGCGATGATCACGTCGGCGGTCGAATCGAGTCGCGGCGGGATCGCGGAGAAGCCCATGAGGTACGTCCGCGGTGTCAGGCCTGGGCCCGCGCCGTCGCCGCAACCCAGGACTCCCACAACCGCGATAATGAGGGTTCGCGCTCGCATGCCGGCGAATCTAAGACCCATCCCACTTTGCGACATGTGACGGTCGACCACGGCTCTTGACGCCGTACGTCGCAACGCGTTAGAAACGGACCCATGATTGCCCCGGGGCGGTGGACGATGTACGCGGTGGCGTTGGGATGCGTGCCATCTTCGGCGCTCTACGGCCAGAGCGCGGATACCACCAAGCCCTACACCCTGCCGCCGACGACCGTCTCGGTCACACGCACCGACGTCCCGCTCACCAAGGTGCCGCTCTCGATCCACACGGTGGATCGCACGGAGATCAGCCGCGCCAAGCCCACGTGGGGTCTGGACGAAGCGCTCGCGAACGTCCCGGGTGTCTTCGTTGCGAACCGGTACAACTTCTCCCAGGATCAGCGGATCTCGATTCGCGGCTTCGGCGCCCGCTCGGCGTTTGCCGTGCGCGGGATCAAGATTCTGGTGGACGGCATCCCGCAGACGCTCCCCGATGGCCAGGGGCAGCTCACCAATCTCGAGCTCGGCGAAGTCGATCACATCGAGGTGCTGCGCGGCTCGGTGTCGGCACTCTACGGCAATGCGTCAGGAGGTGTCATCAGCATTTGGACCAAACCGCACGACGTCGCGCACGTGAACGAAGAGGCCCGCTTCGTGACCGGCCGGTTCGACCAACGGTCCGGCCGATCCTGGAATAAGTGGCAAACCACGACCAGTATGCGAATCCGCGGCGCCAGCGCGCTCCTGACCGTCTCACGACTCGATTACGAGGGAGAGCGTGACCACAGCGCTGCGGATCAGCGCGTTCTGAACGCGCGCGTTCAGCTGCCGATGGGCAGTCGCTGGTCGCTCGCGCTGGTGACGGACGTCGGGGACAGTCCCCGCGCCGACAATCCAGGTTCGCTGACGCTCGCCGAGCTGCGCGCAAACCGCGACACCGTGCCCGTGCTGAACCGCAATCGCAACGCGGGGAAAGCGGTGACACAGTTCCAGACGGGCGCCACGCTGCGCCGTACGATGACCAATGGGGGGGAAGCCGCGATCACGATCTTTGGACTCACGCGCAGTCTGCAAAACCCGATCACCACGACGTACATCGATCTCGATCGCGTCGATTATGGCGCCCGCGCCAGCGTCACCTATCCGATGGCACTCGGCTCCCTCGTGCACCGGCTCACCGCGGGGTTCGATTTCCAGCGCCAGCGCGACGACCGCAAGAACTTCAACTATCTCAACACGCCCGGCGACTCCGCCAAGGCCGACACCGTCCGCTCGCTCGATCAGCTCGAGCACGTCACGGAAATCGGACCGTTCGTCCAGAGTGCGCTCGAGCTTTCTTCGCGTACGACGCTCACCACGGGACTGCGATACGATTGGGTGAAGTTCGCCGTGCAGGATCACCTGATCACGCCACCGTCCAACCCGGACGGCTCGGGCGACCGGCTGATGCGGGCGCTCTCCGGATCATTCGGGATCGCCGTGAATCCCTCGAGTCGGGCGACGCTGTATGCCAACGTCGGATCGTCATTCGAGACACCCACCACCACCGAGCTGGCCAATTCGGCGACCGGTACCGGCGGGTTCAATCCCGATCTCAAGCCGCAGCACGCGCGGAACTACGAAGTGGGCGCGCGGGGGTCACTGGGGAGGGGGCAGCGGCTCGGGTTCACCATTGCCGTCTTCCAGGCCGACGTGCGTGACGCGCTCATCCCCTACGAGATCCAGGCGCCGCGATTCTACTACCGCAATGCCGGCAGCACGCGCCACCGTGGCGTCGAGGTCAGCAGCGATCTCACGATCGTGCCCGGCGTGCGGCTCAATGCGGTCTGGACCTACGCGGATTACCGCTATCGCCGATACTCGTTTACTGTCAGCGACACGATCGTCCACACGCTGGATGGGCGGGCGCTCCCCGGAATCCCGCAAAACTGGCTCAATCTCACGTTGGGGGCGCAGCCGGCGGCATTTCACGGTGCGTGGGCGGAGGTGCAGCAGACTCGTTCGTCTGGATACCTCGTGAGCGACACGCTGAGCGCCCGCGCGGCGCCGTGGTGGTCGACGAATGTGCGCGTCGGCTGGGAGGGAACGACCGGCGGAATGCGGCTCGCGCCGTTTGTGGGAATCAACAACGCCTTCAATCATCTATATGTCAGCTCCGTGGTGATCAACGCGGCGCGCGATCGCTTCTACGAGCCGGCACCAGGTCGGAACGTTTATGTGGGTCTTTCCGTCGGCGCCGGTCGGTAGGTAGTTTTGGATGCATGACAAAACGTTCGAGCGTCATCGCCTTGCTCCTGCTCTCGGCGCCGATCTGCGTGGCCCAAAGTCCCACGACGCAGCCACAAATCGACTGCGACTGGCTCACCGTCGACACGACGGCCAAGACCGCCACGCTCCAATTGACCGCGGGCCTGACGCAGCTGAACGGCGGCTTGAACTTCAACGGCTTCAACGACGGCAAGCTGTCGCTGACCGTTCCCCTGAACTGGACCGTCGTGCTCCGGTTCGTCAATCACGACGCGAATCTCCCGCATTCCGCCGAAGTCGTCGATACGATGAAACCGATGCCGGCCGGCCCAGTTGAGCCGCCGGCCTTCCCGCGCGCCATGACGGTGCAGGGGCGGCTGCTGCAGGGCCTCGGCTCGGGGGAAACGGACTCGGTGCGATTCGTGGCGAACAAGGCGGGGTCCTACATGATCTTCTGCGCGGTGCCCGGCCATGGCCTGGCGGGGATGTGGATCCGGCTGAAGGTCTCGCCGACCGAGAAGCGGCCGACGCTCACGAGCTCGAGCACCTGATCTGCCGGGCGTTCGAAACGAATCGAGGCCGGGATTGCTCCCGGCCTCGATTGTTTTCCGGTCCCGAGTCTACTGGACCTCGACCGTTCCGTGCATCTGCGGGTGGATGTGGCACGTGTAGGTGTACGTGCCGGCGACCGCAAACGTCCGCTCGACCGCCACGTTCGCATTGGTGCCGCCGATGTCGGCCGGGGCACCGGTCTGGGCGGCGAAGAAAACGTTGTGGGCCACGGATCCGAACGTGAACCTGACAATGTCGCCGGCACTCACCTGCAGCGTTGCGGGCGTGAACGCGAGCCCGTCTGTTGCCGCGACAGTGTTTGCCGGTGGAGGAGGCGCCGCCGTCGAACCGTAACCGCTGCCGCAGCCGACGAGTACACCTGCGAACGCAACGACGGTGAAGCGAGTCTTGAGCGTAAACATTCTTCCGCCTGGTATGTGGTGCAATCAAGTTCGACCGGACGCGGTGCGCCGTATTGATCGGAACCGGCGCGCATTTTTGAATGTTCGTGCTGCATGTCCGGATCCGTCCTCCTCGAGTCGATCGTGACGCGCGGCCGCGTGACGCGCCGCGACAGTCAGTCTGCGATCGTGACCAGTCAGGCGTTGGACTGGCCCGGCGTGCGCGTGGAGGCCGGGCGCAACGACGTGTCGGCGGTCGACGATCTCGTAGGCGATCAGCACTATCTGTCGCTCAACCTCGACAGGACGCCGCTCAAGCTCGAGGTCCAGGAGTCGCACGGATTCAGGCAGTTCACGGTTCCGCCGGAGAGTCTCTGGATCAGCCCCAGCACGATGCCCATCACGCTGCGGCTCAACAGCACGCTGCGATATCTGCGCGTGGCACTCGATCCACTGCACCTCGCGCGACTGGTGACTCCGTCGCTCGATACCGTCGAGCCCATGCGCCTGCGGCGCACCTACGCGGTGCGGTCGCCGCAGATCCGGCATCTCATGCTGACGCTCAGGGACGAAGCGGACAGTCGCAATGCGGGTGGGCTGGCTCTGGTCGAAGCCGTCACGGCCGGACTTGGCCATCTACTGCTGCGTCACGCCGGCGTCGAGCAGCCCCGACCGCTGCGAGCGCGCGGTGGCCTGGCGACGGCCGCGAAGCGGCGCGTGCTCGAGATGATCGATGCCGCTCTGGAGACACGCCTGACCATCGAGGTGCTCGCGCGCGAAGTCGGGCTTTCGCCGGCGCACTTCGCGCGCGCGTTCCGGGAATCCCTTGGGCGCGCGCCGCATCAGTATCTGCTGGCACGCCGCCTCGAGCGCGCCCGCAGGCTGCTCGAGACGACGAGTGCGACCCTCTCGGACATCGCGCAGCGCACCGGGTTCGCCGATCAGGCGCATTTTACCAGACTCTTCAAGCGCGCGTTCGGGACGACTCCCGGTGTGCTGGTGCGCACTTTCCACTAGGTTCTGCGGACCAGGAGGAAGGACTTGGAGCACGAACTCGCCGCCGCTGGCGCTGTGCGCGGGCGCCTCCGCAATCGAAGCCTCCCCGAATGATCGCGCTCCGATGTGGTTTTGCACGTTCCTGCGGCGCTGACTCGCGTGGAGTCTCGGGGCTGGTTAAGCTCATCTCGGTATGCCTGCATCCCGCTCGCCCGCGCTCCGCGCACATCTGCAGCCCCGCCACAAACTCTGGCTCAACTGGAACGGCGCGTTCCTGATGGGGCCGCGGTATCTGCGGTTCCTCGAGGCGGTCGAGGACACGGGAACGATTCGCGCCGCCGGGCGTGCCGTCGGCTGGAGCTACCGAACCTGCCTCAATCGGATTCGCGCGATGGAGCGCGTCCTCGGCGCGAAGGTGCTGGTCACGTCTCGGGGCGGCGCGACCCGCGGCGGCGCGCGCCTCAGCGCGGAAGCCCGACGCCTGGTGAGGCTCTTCACACGGTGGCGGCGCGAAGCGCTCCGTCTGAGCGACGTTGCATTTCGAAAAATCGTGCGCCGATAGGCACGGTGTTGCCTATCGCGAGACAGGGCGCTAGCGTTTTTCCTCATGCGCCATGTCCACGTTTCCATCGTGGTGCTCGCCGCCATCGCGCCGACGGTGGCGCGCGCGCAGGGCACCGCCGTTTCCACGACTCCTCGCCTTACCGGTTACCTCCAGCCCCGCTTCCAAGCCGTGGGCGATTCGGCGTCCTTTTTTCTGCGCCGCGCCCGATTCGCCGTCGAGGGCAACATCACGCCGTGGGCTTCGTATCGCGCCCAGGTGGAGATGCGCACCATCGGAGCGCCGGCCACGCCACCCGCCTCGCCGCTCACGCTTTCGGCCACGGATCTGTGGGTCAGGATGAGTCATCACCGTTGGACCGGAACCGTGGGCCAGTTCCGCGTCCCCTATTCCCTCGAGTCGCTGCTCAGCTCGACGACTCTGGAGACGACCGAGCGCTCGCGCATCGTCAACGCCGCCAAGCGTGACATCGGCGCCCAGGCGGAGTGGCGCCTCCCGGATCGGCTGCTCGTCCAAGCCGCAGTCGTGAACGGCGAGGGACCCAATCGCGCAACCAACCCCGACAACCGGATGGCCTATTACGCTCGGGCCGTCGTCACGCCACTGAAAGGCCTGGACGTCGGCGGCGCGTTCGAGGGCTACAGCGACAGCACGGGTGTGGATGGCCAGGTGATCTACAAAGGAAAGCGCTGGTCCGCGCGCGCGGAGTACATCCGCGAGAGAAACCGCAGAACCGACGTCCGCACCACGGGTTGGTACGCGCTCGCAACCTTCCGCGCCACACCGCAGCGCGTCCAGCTCATCGGGCGCGTGCAGCAGTTCGACCCGAGCAATCAGGTCACCACGGACCGCTCCACCGGTTACCTGCTCGGCGTGCAGTACTTCATCCGTGGCGACGACTTCAAGCTGCTGGGCGACTACGAGGTCTTTCGCGAGCAGGCCGTCGAGCTCAAGAACAACCGGGGAGTGATTCAGATGCAGGTGCGCTGGTAAATGAGGGGGTGGGGACCAGGGGTTTGGGTCGCGGCGCTCATCGGTGCCTCCGCGGCACCGAGCCAGTCTCGCGACGTCATTCTCGCGACCACGACATCGACCCGTGACGCCGGTTTGCTCGATACCCTGGTCCCGCTGTTCGAGCGACAGACTGGCTACAAAGTCAAGGTGATTGCTGTCGGCAGCGGTCAAGCGCTCGAGATGGGGCGACGCGGTGACGCGGATGTCGTCCTCGCGCATGCGCCGGACGCCGAACGGGTCCTCGCCGACTCAGGCTACGTCGTCCGTCGCCGTCTGGTGATGCACAACGACTTCCTCATCGTCGGCCCACCGGGCGATCCGGCCGCGCTGCGCGGCATGAACGACGCGGTCGCGGCGCTGCGGCGCATTGCCGAGCGTGCGCAGCCGTTCGTCTCGCGGGGCGACCGGTCTGGAACCCACCAGATGGAGCAGAAGCTGTGGCGCACCGCCGCGATTCAACCACCCGCCGCGGGGAGTTGGTACGTCGAGGCGGGACACGGAATGGGCGAGACGCTCCAGATGGCCGACGAGAAGCGCGCCTACACCCTCACCGATCGAGCGACGTATCTGGCCTGGCGGGATCGACTGCAGCTCGTGCCGATGGTCGAAGGAGATCCGCTCCTCTATAACGTCTACCACGTCCTCGAGCTGAATTCCCGCAACGCGCCGCGCATCAATGTGGCCGGAGGCAAAGCGTTCGCCGACTTCATGGTGGCACCAGCCACGCAGGCACTCATCGGCGAGTTCGGGAAGGCGCGGTTTGGTCAGAGCCTCTTCATACCGGACGCGGGAAAACCCGATCGCTGGTAAGGCTACTTCTTGGCGAGATCGACCGGCGGCGTATAGATGATCCGATAGGGGCTGTCGTCCCCCTTCAGCACTTTTATCGCGTCCGCCGTGGCGGGGTCCCAGCGTGTTGGCGCGCGGCCACGACATCCGCCGAGGGTGATGAGGAGTCCGACCAGAATCAGGGCTCGCACAGTGGTTCCTCCTTAGCCTTCTTCGCGCGCGTCGTCCGAAGGCGCGCCTTGCGCCAGCCAGTCCCGGAACGAATCCGCATCGTGTGCCAAGCGCCACTCCTCGAAGATCGAAAGCGCCATCGCGCGCACACCGCCTTCGAGCCCTCCGGCGGCTCGGCATTGTTCGAGCAGCCACGCCTCGAACTCCATGGGTTCGGGATCGGCGGCGATCGCCCGCTCGAGCAAATCGCGTTTGACGGCGAGGCCGATCGCATCGGGCGTCGTGTCGCGTTTGCGGCGCTTGCGACGCCCCTCCGAAGCCTCGATCGCGCTCAGCAGCTCGCGACAGACGTGGGCGGGGCGATCGAGGTCCATCACGCCTCGACAATCCGCGCTTCGAGCGCGAACCCCGGCCGCTCGGGTCGATGATAGCCGCGGTCCAACGCCGCCACCTCGAGTGGGACGGTCGCGAGATCGTCCAGCACGATCTCCCACGGTGCGAGATGCTTCACGGTGGGCTCCGCCTTCACGTAGCCCTTACAGCTATCGCACACTTCGACCTTACGCGACGTCTCCCCCTCCTCGGGGGCGAGGTAGCCGAGGTTCGCGTGCTGCGTTTCGTCGCAGAAGGGACAGCGGAGCCAGGGCACTTCCCAGCCGGCGGCGCAGCGGCCACAGCGCAACCACCGTTTCCGCTCGAGCCCCCGGAACTCCGCCAGCGTTGGCCACGCCCCGCACACGGGACAATAGCCTTCCCACCAGGACGAAGGCACCTGCGCCGCCAGCGCGCGACCACAGGTCTGGAGCAAGGGAAGCGCGGCCATTTGAGCTACCACGCGCAACTCGGGCGTTTCGAGCCGGGAGTCATCCTGACACAGCGCCGCCTCGAGCAGCTCGACAGGCTCGAGCGAGCCATCGGCGGAGGCGAGGTCGAGTATCTCGCGGACCCAGCGGTGCACGACACGCCGGCGCACGGCGATCTGTGACCGGTGGAGGATCGGGGCTCGGACCGGTCGCTCGTCCGAGATTGTGAAAACGGCGTCACCCCAAGCGCCGTCGCTGCCCGATTCGGCAAACGCCGCTTCGACCAGCCCCAACCAACGCTCAGATTCCGGGTTCTGCTGGCGAACCTCGCTGAGGCGTTGCGCGAGCTGGGCGTTGCTTACGTGCCGGCGTCTGGTAAGGGGCCAGAGCATTTGACCTTGACGGTGCGGCAAGGGGTTTTGTGGTAGATCTTCGCGCCCGCATGGAGCTGCACAACCGCGCCGTGATTACCGGGATCGGCGCCGGGCCCGCCACCGCGCGTGCGCGCGGCCTCGGGACTGGCGCAGGCCCAGACAACGGCCGTCAGCACGAGAATCCCAATCAGCGCGCGAGGCGTCATCGTCCGATCGCGGTCACCGTTTCGTGCTGAATGCCGTTCGACGACAGCAGAATGACGACCCGCAGCAAGAAGCCGCCGATGAGCACCATCACGGCCGGATTACGGAATGCCCCTGCTGCGGCGGCCGCGGGCCGCCGGTGGAGGGTGAGTGGCCAGAGGATCCCCGCCCCAATGACCCCCACGAGCAGCAGGAGGCCCCAGAAGCTCAGCCACACCTGCCGGATCGGCCAGAGCCAGGCGATGAAGAGGATGAGAATGAGCAGCTCGACCGCGAGCGCCCGCATGTCGAACGATTCCAGCCAGGCAATCGAGCCCGCGGTCGCCCCGCGCCGCGGCGCGAGGAGGATGAGTGCTGCCGCGGCGGTCGATGCGCCGGACGCGAGGAAGAGCGCGCCGAGCCACGGACTGTCTGCCCAGATCGGGCGGTTCGTGACCGTCAGGAGGACGCCCGTGTACCCCGCGACGAAGAAGCCCAGCAGTCCGCCAACGGCAGCCACGAGCTTGGTGAACGTGCTGGGGGCATTGCTGCGCCAGGAGACGAACGCGCAGGCCCCGAACAGGAGAATCGCCCACGCGCCGAACGAGATCGGCGAAAAGCCTTTGAACATGAGGTGTGGAAAGTTGTCTGACTGAAACACCATGTGCCAGAAGCGCAGCGACCGGCCGAGGTCGATGGTCAGCAGCGCGCCGGAGATGATCGCTCCCCAGAATGCCAGCGAGTATGCGGTGCGGATGACAGGACGGTCTTCTGGTCGACCGAACCATTCGAGGGTCGCCGCGAGGAAATACGCGCCGCCGGCGAGGCCACCGACGAAGAAATAGGGAATGATGAGCCACGTCCAATGCGGCGACGCCGTGACGAAGGTGTCAGACATGCATGACTCCTTCCTTCTCGTCCATGCGCCGTTTCCGGATTCCGACCAATGCGAGCACGCCGAGCACGGCGGCCGTCGCGACCGAGAACGCGCCGCTCTTCTGCAGGCGGCTGCTGGGAAGCTGCGGATTCGCGGGCAGGCCGT
>WNFR01000378.1_pt1 | contig 44697 bp, 33 predicted proteins | sample 5400221 | NCBI WGS metagenome assembly WNFR01 (sample SAMN13153357, study PRJNA577476) | soil metagenome | isolation source: 40 cm soil under Madrone tree | place: USA:California | collected 2016-06-14 | reverse complement strand
AAGCGCGACCGCTGCCGCCAGCACGCCATAGAACTTCCCGGCGACTCGCGGCCGGTCATTTAGCGAGCCGCGCCAATGCATGGCCTCAGCTACGGCATACGCTGCCGACCCCGCAAGAGCAGGAATGCCGAGCATGCCAGTTCCAATAAGGCCGATCGTGAACAGTAAATATGCGGCGTTGCCCGCAAGCGGACGCAGAGCTTCAGCAGCCTGCTTCGCGGTTTCAATGTCGCGATGACCTTGATCGTACAGAGTCGCGCCCGTCGTCAGAATGATGAAATACATCACCACTCCGGCGAAGATCATCCCGGTTAGAACGTCGGTGCGCGCGGCTCGCAGCTCTTCGTCGGTAGCCCCGCGCCGGGAGCGAACGGTGCGGCGGCCTTTCGCTCGTTCTTCTTCAACTTCCTGCGCAGCCTGCCAGAAGAAGAGATACGGCGAGATGGTTGTTCCCAATATCGCGACAAGCGTAGCGATGTAGCTCACGGTCCACTCGAGGTGCGGGACGAAAGTCGCGCGAAGCACTCGACTCCAATTCGGGTGCGCCATGAACGCGGCGGCGACGTAGGCGAACAGCACCAACGTCAGCCACTTGAAAACCCGCGCGATATGCCGGTAGCTGGACCAGATCAGCAGCGCCACGATCAACCCGGCGAACACCGGCAGCCATATCAGAGACGGAAGCCCGGTCATCATCTCCATCGCTTCGGCCATCCCGCCCAGGTCGGCGCCTATGTTCACCGTGTTGGCGACCGCAAGCAACGTGCACGCGCTCAACAGAACCCACTTGGGGTAGCGTGTTCGGAGCACGCCCGCCAACCCCTGGCCTGACACAAGTCCGAGGCGCGCGCACATGATCTGAACGGCGATCATCAGCGGGAATGCGAAGAATACCGTCCACAACTGCGCGAAGCCGAAAGCCGCGCCGGTCACTGAATAGGTGGATATTCCTGAGGGGTCGTCGTCGGCCGCGCCGGTGATCAGCCCGGGGCCAAGCTCGGCGAAGAACCGCCGGACGTGCGAGCCCGGACGCTTCTTGAGTGAAGGAAGCTTTGAGGTCACGGCTTTGTCGGTTCTCCCTGGAAGCGCACGCCCTTGGAGCGCAGGCATCCCTGCCTGCTTGGCGTTTCAAAAAAAACAATACCCGTTGGCGCACAGAAGCAGGCAGGGATGCCTGCGCTCCCAGGGCTAGGACGGATGCTCGCAGACGTCGCCGATGATTCGCTCCAGCATCTCGATCTGCCTCTGCTGCATCTTCACCAGGTCCGACCAGTACGAGTCGCGCAGCTCGTTGAACTTCTCGTGAAGCTGCATGATCTCCATCTCGGCTTTCAAGTCGACTTCGTAGTCGTTCCTTGTTTGCATCCGATCTTTGTCGGCCTGACGATTCTGGCTCATCATTATTATCGGTGCGGCGTACGCTGCCTGAAACGACAGCCCGAGGTTGAGCAGGATGAACGGGTAGGGATCCCAGTGATTAATGTAGGCCACGACGTTTAGCGCGATCCAGGCTAACAGGATCGTGCTCTGGATGATGATGAATGTCCACGAACCCATCGTCTCGGCGACCCGGTCTGCGATCCTCTGGCCCGGTGAGAGGTGCTCCTCGAACTCCTGCGCGACATTGCGCGCCGTCCGGCCCCGGTCAATGAAGCGTTGTACTATTTCGCGTTCGTGCTCCTCGAGCTTTTCGAGTTCTTTGGCTAGGAATTTCTGGGCGGTGTTTCTGCGGGTAACTGGCATTGGGCAGACCTCTCGACTCAAGATGAACTAAGTTGAATTACGGGGTCCAATCGTACTGGGAAAGCCGGAAGCCTAACGCCGGCGCTTAAGCAAGACCTTCGCCGTGTAGCTCACAACGACTTCCTCTCGCTGATTTATTACTTCGTTCAGCATCGTGACGATGCCGCTGCGTTCATCGCGCTCGCTCTTTCCTTCGACCTTCTGCTTGACGCGGATAGTGTCACCGATGAATGTGGGCTTCACGAAGCGCAACCGGTCCAAACCGTAAAACGCGATCACCGTGTCCGCGGTCTGACCCATGCGCACCGAGAGTCCGGTGGCGATCGAGAAAACCAGCGCGCCGTGAGCTATGCGTTGCTTGAAGGGGCCGCGATCAGCCAGTTCTTTGTTGGTGTGAATTTCGTTCCAGTCGCCGGTAATGCCCGCGAAGTTCACTATGTCGGTCTCGGTCACGGTCCGCCCCGCAGTCGTCGATTCTTCGCCGACTGCGAAGTCCTCAAAGTATTTTCCCATCGATCACTCCTCATTTAGGTTTAGCGTCGAGTTGTCTTCCTTCTTTTCGATTGTTAGTTGGAACAGCGGATCGGCGGCTTCACTGAAAACGAAGCACGAGTTACGCAGTTGAGGCATCCACCCTAACACCATTTCGCGCCGCAGCCGCGCATCGTCGCGTGCCCGACGCATTGCGGCCGCGGCCTCGGGCTTCTCCTTCGCCGCTACGTAGTTCATCTGAAACGCGCACGCCGCCATATTGGTTACCAACGTATGCAGATGACTGCAGCTTGCCGCTCCGCCCACGACCTCGCCCGCACGCCGTCTAAAGCCGCGCCCGATTCGTTCGCCGACGAGACCCTCAAGCGCCGTAAGCGAGCCCTGGCAAAAGCCAGGATAGGGCATGGCGGTGATATCGCCGGCAGCTTCGGTAATGACAAAGCCGGGATAGCTGACGACGAATCGAGCCGTCAGCGAATGAACGTTGTCATTGAGTGCGCCGCGAATCTCGAAGCTCGAAGGATCGAGCCAGTCCATTTCTACATTTACAGATCTTGAAAATGCGGACATCAAGTCTCCTAAAGTCAGAAGTTTAGTCCGTAGTCCGTAGTCCGTAGTCCGTAGGCAGTGGTCAGTGGTCAGTGGTTGTCCGTAGCTACGGACTACGGACTACGGACTGATTTCTGACTTCAGTCCGTTGCGACTCCGCTCGTTCTGGTGCGATTCAGAATCTCAGCCGCGCGAGACTCGATAGTCTTGAGCAGCTTCTCGAAAGGCTCGACGAACAACCTGACGGCATCCGCCAACACGTGGGCGGTCACCTGATCAAGGCTGATCCCAACTTCTTCGAGCCGAGCCAGCAGCGCTCGCTCCTCGTCGAGATTGTCTTCGATGGTCACACGAGCGCGCCCGTGATCCCGAAACGCAACGATCGTCGCTGGAGGAAGCGTGTCTACCGTTTCCGGACCGATGAGCGCCTCGACATAATACACATCCGGATAAACCGGGTTCTTAGTCGACGTCGAAGCCCACAGCGTACGCTGCACCTGCGCGCCTTTCTGTTTCAGCGCGGCGAACCGCTCGCCGTGGAACACCTTTTTGTATCGCTGATAGGCAATCTTCGCGTTGGCGATGGCGATGCGGCCGAGCAAAGATTGGAGCGTAGCTTTCTCTTTGTCGTCGGACGCCTGGCCTATGCGACGCTCAAGCTCTTTATCGACCGCCGAATCGATTCGGCTCACGAAGAAGCTCGCGACGGATGAGATGTTGTCGATCGGTTTGTTCTCGGCTACGCGCCGTTCCAGACCGCGAATGTAAGCCTCGATCGTCTGGTCGTAAGCATGCAGCGAAAACAGCAGTGTGATGTTGATGTTGATACCTTCGTAGATACCTTCCTCGATCGCGGGAATTCCTTCGGGCGTTCCGGGAATCTTGATCATCACGTTCTTACGATTCACAAGCTGCCACAGTCTGCGCGTCTCTTCAATCGTCGCCTGAGTGTCACTAGCCAGCAGCGGTGAGCATTCAAGGCTGACGAATCCGTCCGTGCCGCCCGTCTTGTCGTAGACGCTCGCGAGCACGTCCGCAGCCATCTGTATGTCCTGAATCGCAAGCGCTTCGTAGATCTCCTGCGCGCTCTTACCCATTTCCGCCGAATCTCGCAACTGATCGGCGTAAAGGTCCGAGCTGACTATGGCCTTCTCGAATATCGCAGGGTTCGAAGTAACCCCGCTCAGTCCGTCTTCATCGATCAGACGTTTCAGCTCGCCTGATGTGATCAGCTTTCGTTCGATGTTGTCGTGCCAGATCGACTGGCCAAGCTTCGTTAGTTCAATGAGTGGATTAGTGCTCATGGTTTCTCCTTTGTGAGTAAGTATGCAACGAAAGTTTGAGCGCGCAAAGCAGTACAAATGCGCGAGTGAGGATTCGTTCGCGGATCATGCCGCTATTATCTGCACGTGTTGCGTGAAGCGCAACATCGTAAGATGGATCCCGTGTTGGTGGGTTATATCGCTGAGCGGCAAAAGCGCCGCTACGTCAAGGCAAGTCTGGCTGCTACTTTGCTGCAACCACCTTCCTTAGTTCTACGAGAATCGTCTCATCGGGCGGCCGGTCCTGGGCGTTTTTGCCAACGTACATGTAACGTATCCGGCCCTCCTTATCGAGCACGAAGATCGACGGATGAGCTATGCCGCCGTGCTCCGCCGCGTTCACGATTCCGTATTCGGTGATCGTCTTTTTGTCAGCGTCGGAGAGGATCTGGAATTTTGCGCCGGTGGTCTGGGCCATCGACCACGCGAACGATTGTTCATCGACGCTGACGGCGATTAGTTCCCCGCCCGCCTGTTTTATCTTGTCGTAGTCCTCAGCCAACCTGGTGAGCTGCTGTGTGCACGCGCCTCACCAGAAGCCTCGGTAGAAAACAACCACCACGGGGGATCGCTGTGTGTACTCCGACAGAACGACCAGCTTGCCGTCGCCGTTGGGCAGCGCAAAGTCCGGGGCCTTAGCGCCAAGCTTTAGCGAAGTTCCTGAGGCGCTCGGCGCCGGAACCTTTGGCGGCGCGAGCGGTGACTGACCCGACTGCGCACTAGCTGTGATGCACAATACGACCAGGATGCAGGCGCCAACAAAAGCTTTCATCGTTGGGGTAAATCTAATTTGCGGGTGAGCGATTGTCAACGGGGCGCGGGGGTGCGCTTCACATCACGGACCACCTCTCACGAGCCAGTGTAGGAAATCTGGAAATACCACCCACGGCAACAGTGGGTGGTATTCCGGGAGTTCTTCACAGTCTCATGACGAGCTGGGTATGCGCAATGACTGTTCCCTGTCCATCGTTGTTCCTCGATTGAGCGGGCGCGGGCTTGTGTGCTATCAATCGATTCGAGGTCAAGTGTTCAACAGATCGGGGGGCTGAGTGAGCTTTCCAAGAGCGAGCGGTATCCTTTTGCATCCGACATCGTTGCCGGGCCGGTTCGGCATCGGCGACCTCGGCGATGAAGCCTATGCCTTCATCGACTTTCTTGCGGCGAGCGGACAGGGCTTGTGGCAGGTGTTGCCGCTCGGTCCCACTGGCTATGGTGACTCCCCTTATCAGTGCTTCTCGGCGTTCGCGGGAAATGCGCTCCTCATCAGTGCAAAGCGGCTCATCGAAGAAGGGCTGCTATCGGAAGATGAGGTAAGTTACGAGCCTCACTCTCGTTACTCCCGCGTCGATTTCGGCCGCGTGATCGACTACAAGAAAGCTTTGCTCGGGAAGGCGTTCAACAATTTCAAACGCTCACCTGAAGGAAGGCTACGCGCGGAGTTTGTCCAGTTTTGCAACGAGAATGACTGGTGGCTCGAAGACTATGCGCTGTTTCGCGCGTTGAAGGATGCGCACGGCGGCGTGGCCTGGACTGATTGGGAACCGCGATTCGCCGCGCGCGACGCCGGTGCGCTGGCTTTCGCGCGAGAGGCCCTGCGCGAAGGAGTCGAGGCCGAGAAATTCCTTCAGTTTCTCTTCTTCAAACAATGGTCGGCACTCAAGGCTCATTGTCGCGAGCGCCAGATCAGAATCATCGGCGATGCGCCGATATTCGTCGCTCGCGACTCGGCTGACGTGTGGGCACATCCCGAGCTGTTCAAGCTCGACAGCCGGCGCCAGCCGATCGTGCAAGCCGGCGTTCCCCCTGATTACTTCAGCAAGACCGGGCAACTCTGGGGAAACCCGATCTACAATTGGGACGCGATGCGCGCAACCGGCTTTCGCTGGTGGATCGACCGGCTTCGCGCCACGCTTCAGACCGTCGACATACTTCGCATCGATCACTTTCGGGGGTTCGCTGCGTGCTGGGAGGTTCCCGGTACGGACAAGACCGCGGAGCGAGGTCAGTGGGTCGAGGTCCCTGGACGAGAACTCTTTACTATCCTCCGAAACACACTTGGTGAGATGCCGATCATCGCTGAAGATCTGGGCGTGATCACCGCGGATGTTGAAGCCTTGCGCGACGATTTCGGCTTTCCCGGAATGCGGGTTCTGCAATTCGCATTCAGAGGCGACAGCAAAACGATCGACCTGCCGCACAACTATGTTCGAAACTGCGTCGTGTACACAGGCACTCATGACAACGAGACCACCGTTGGATGGTTCAACAGCAAGGCGGGCGAGGGTTCGACTCGCAACGCCAAACAGATCGAACTCGAGCGCGCGTACTGCCTCGATTATCTGGGCTCCGACGGAAGCGAGATTCACTGGGACTTGATTCGCGCGGCGTGGGCCTCGGTCGCAAACACTGCGGTCGTCCCGATGCAGGACGTGCTGGGACTCGGTTCGCGCGCTCGGATGAATCTTCCAGCGAGCGAGCAGGGCAACTGGCAATGGCGATTCAGGACCGGCGCGCTGACGCACCCGATTAGCGACAGACTCAGAAAGCTAACCGAGCTTTACGGACGGACGAGTTGAAACCGCAGAGGAGGTCGCGGAGGAAGAGCCTGTGAGTGATTCGAAACTTCATTTTCCATTTGGTCATTTGTCATTTGTCAAATCAACCGTGGCGCGACAAATGAAAAATGGAAAATGGAAAATGGAAAATAAACAATCGGAATCCTCTACATGAAATTTGGCGTGTGCAGCCGCGACATGTGATCCGCCTGGTCAATGCCGAATCCAGCGGCGGTCAATCGCTTCACTCGATTTGTATGCATTGTCTCGTACAACTCGGCGACTCGCTTCGTTCCCGCCCGCAGAGATGACGGACTCATCCCACCACCTGAATAGATGATCAGCGATTCTTCGATCAGGGCGCCGACGCCGCTCACCGACTTGAGGAACTCCGCGCGCGCCTCGACCGCCGACCCGAACCTTCGCGCCGCGTTCGCATCAGCCTCAATCGCATATTTCGCGTGAGAAATTCCGAATTTAACGTGGCGCGTCTCATCCTGCCGTGCGCGGCGGCATATCTCGCGCGTCGCTCGCTCGGGCGCGTGGTCTTCCAGAAATGCAAGCAGGTCGAGGAACGTTCCCTCGCCAAGCACGCTCAACAGAAACGAAGCCGTCGAAAAATCCCTTGGCTCGAGCAGCGACGCTAGCGAAAGCTGAGTTGACGCCGAGGCAATACCAAGCCCTCCGCCATTGGCGAGCGCGCGCTTGGTGAAAACCTCTATGTGACGCGCCTCGTCAACCATCACCGTCGACAGGAACAACGCCGCTTCGGTGAAGTGAGGATGAATCTGGCCGATGAACCGAGCAGGCACATACAGCGCCGCGTACTCGTTCTCCGCCAGAAAGGTCATGATCTGGCAGACGGCGCGCTCGACTTCGTCATCAAGTGGCGCAAGCGCTTGCCACGGAATGTCGCGCGCTCCTACCCACTGACTCGAAGTCGCCTGCTCATATAGTTCCGAGATTGCGTTAGCCCAGACGTCAGTTCGCTTGCGAATCGAGAACTCGATCGAAGCCGCGCCTTCTTCGATATCGGCGTTGCGCGGCGCAAGCGAACCGCCAGAGGGAGCTTCGTCTTCAATCGCGGCGTGTCGGCCCACTTGCCAGTCGCGCATGTCGATCGTCTCACCCCGCATCGGCATGCGAATGCCCCACTCCGCCCGATCGGCGAGCGTGCGACGGACGCGGCCTCGCTCAACGACTAATATCGATTTGCCGTTCTCGCCGGTTGCGCCGGCAAAGCGATGCCCCGCGCGCCGGCACCATATCCTCAGATCATCGGAGACAGTCGGATTCTCGCTGATCAGTTCGAGTGCTTCGCCTTCCGCAAGCGGATCAAGCAATCGCGCGACGGCTACTAGCAAGCCCTCCGATGCGCCGAGGTCTTCGCCATCGTATTGCGCCTTCACATTCATTATGGAGAGGGGACGAGTCACAACTCGAGGCCTTGCTCATCGACCGCTTCAAACAATGTGCGATAGCCCTCGGTTTGCGCGGGAAGCCATCGCTTCAGACCTTCCATATCAAGGAGCGGACGATGCTTAGAATCGTTGTAGTCCATCCGCAGCAGCGCTTCGACCCACGGCTCGAACCGCGACTCCTCGAGCGACTCGAGCGCGGTGAAGTTGCAGTGATGATAAGCCGGTGTGTTCCACAACAACCGCACCTTTTCGCCGTCGACTGCGCGTTCTTCGAGCGCTTTCGCCCAAAACGGATCGCCAACCGCTCCGGCATCAGCCTGTCCCGAAGCGACTGCGTTCAGCACCGCGGATTCGCTCGCGCCGGTGTCGCCGTGCTTGCCAACGTCCAGATCGAACCGCAACAGCTTCAACTCGCGTTGCGCGTCGATGTCCTGCCGCTTGAGAAAGTAAAGCGGAAGAATCGCCGCGTGACCAGAATCGCGGCTTCCGAGCGCAAGCGTTCGCCCACGCAAATCCGCAAGCGTGTTCATACCCGCGTCTTTCCTGACAACTATGACAGATGAGTAATCAACGTCCGTGTCTCGCATTGCAAGCGCGCGGCAATGTCCATCTGTTCGGCGATGCGTGCGAACGTAAGCGAGATTCGTGTTCCACGCGATGTCGATGAACCCGGAGATCAGCGCGTCTACCTGGGCTTCATAGTTTGAGAACAGAACGTAGTCCATTCCGGGCCCGGCTTCTTTCAGGTACTCGCGGATGCCGTCCCAGATTGGAACGACCTTTGGATCGTAGGCGACGGCGCCCATTAGGATCGGTCGCGTCATCAGTTTCCTCGTTTCAAGGGTTGGTTCTAACACAACCCTACAAGACTAGAACAGCGGCAGTCCGAGCAGAGCTTTGCCGATGAAGTCGTACAACGCATCAGTCGTGGGCGCCATCACCGAGCCGGCGCGCGCATCTCTGAAGTAGCGCTCGACCGGAAGCTGCTTGCTGAACCCGGCGCCACCGCACAACCGCATTGCCTTGTCGGTCACGTCAAGCGCCGTCTCGCTCGCGCATGCCTTCACTTCCAGCACGCGGAGCATCGTGCCGTCATCGGGATTCTCGACCGATCGCGCTGCTTCCGCGGTCAAAGCCCGCGACGCATCGAGCGCGACGCGAGCGGTCGCCAGTCGCGCTCGCGACTCGGGCTGCGAAGCCAGAGTGACGTCCAGGTGTTCCAACCTCGCGGCATTCAGGTGCCCGGCGGCGGCATCAAGCGCGGCTCTGCCAATTCCATTGGCGACCGCCGAACTACCCAACTGAAACCACGGCAACGCAACCGCCATCATCACGCCGAAGCCTCCGCCGGCTGGACTGAGCAAAGAGTCCGGCGAGACTCGCGAGTTCTCGAGCTTCATAGGCGCGCTGGCGTTGGCTCGCATTCCCAGGCCGTTCCACGGGCCGGCGACACTGAAGCCCGCCGCTCCATCTTCAACGTAGTACAGGCTGGATTCCGTCATTCCGGCGGCGCCGACCGCTAGAGTCGAAACGACGTAGCTGTTCGCGTGTCCGGCGCTGGTCACATAAGACTTCTGGCAGTTGAGGACATGAAAGCCGTCTTGCTCGGTGGCCCGGCTGACGGGAGCCCAGAAATGGCTCCTGGAGCCTTTTTCGCTGAACGCCAGCGTCGAAAGATGTTTGCCGGCTGCTATGTCCGAGAGCACCGAATCGCGTCGGGGCAGCGCCGATTGCTTGATCGTTTCAGCGCCGCAAACGTGCATAACGAAGATCATCGCGGTCGAGGCGCAGGCTGCTGCGAGTTCTTCGACTGCCGCGACGAAATCCGAAGGCCCCAGGCCAAGCCCGCCCAGTTCCTCGGGCACAGTCAAGCCGAGAAGTCCCGCGTCTGTGAGCGCCTTGATGGAAGAACCGGGCCAGTCGCCCGCCCGATCGTGCTCCGCCGCGCCGGGAGCTATTACCCTGGCTGAGATGTCTCGGACTTTATCGATGACCTTTCCGTTAGTGCTCATTCCTGCAAGCTCCTTGATTGTTCTGATCTGTTGAACGAAGAGAAAGAATGCTACCGTAGCCGAGCACAAGCTTCAATGCAGTCAGAGAGGTTGGAAGGCTAAACACAAAAACAAACACCTGAAAGTCGTTGTTCGCAGCGGCAGTGCACTGTTCCCATGGCTCTCGAGTGATTCCTGCTCTGGCTTTCGATTCAGCTCTCGTTAAACTACCAGTGAGGCCGGAGAGCGAGTCGAATCCGCCCCCGGGATTTGGACTGCGCCGCCCGCGACTGAGGTATTCGATCAGCGAGCAAGGGCGGGCGCGGTCCAAAGAAGGCGGCAAAAAGCGGCAACGCGTGTTGCTCTTTGACGAGGAGGCGACGGTGTTAAAGAGTGCCGTTTGCTTGACACTTTTTTCAGCGCTGTGTTAGTTTTCGTGGCTTGAACTCACGGTAAATTTCTCACAAGGGAGTGCATGCTTTGGTTTCGATGACCCTCGCCTTCGCTGAAGGTGGCGGCAACATCATAAGCCCTGACGGCTCGCTCGTCTTCATACTCGTCCTCTTCCTTATTCTCGTTTTTGTGTTGAACAGGATTCTGTTCAGACCCATCGGCCGAGTCCTGGATGAGCGGCAGACCTTGACCGAGGGCGCGGCCAACGAGGCGCGCGCGGCGCGTCGGAGCTATGAGACGAGGCTCGCCGAGTATGAAGCTACCATTCGCCAGGCTCGTGCGGAAAGCTACAAGCGCTCCGAGCAACAGCGCGCGGCTGCCGTGGAAGAGCGGCGTCATTTGATCGATGACGCAAAGCAGCACGCCCACGAGCAGATCGAGCGCGCAAAACAGGAGATCGAGCAGCAGGTTGTTCAGGCCCGCGCGGCGCTTGAATCGGAATCGCGCCAGATCGCCGAGCGGATATCGCGCACCGTGCTGGGGCGCACCGTGGGAGGTGGAGCCGATTGACAATTGACTTGTTCATCAGCCCGGCTCTTCTGTTCGCGGCCGGGGCAGCGGAACAAACTGACATCTGGCACAACTATACGCTCTGGAGGGTGATCAACCTCTTAGTATTCGTCATCATTCTCGTTTACATCCTTCGGAGCAAGGTTCGGATCGGCCAGGTACTCGATAACCGAGCTGCCTCAATCGTCAAAGAACTCGAACAGGCCAAGCGTGACAAGGAAGAGGCGCAAGCGCGGCTCGCGGAGCTTGAAGCGCGCCTTGGCAGGCTGGATCAGGAGGTCGCCGATATCCGCGCGGAAGCTGAACGCGAGAGCGCGCGCGAAGCCGAACGAGTTCGGCAGACCGCGGCCGCTGACGCGGAGAAGATTCGGCAGACCGCCCAGCGCGAGATCGAAGGCGCCCTGAAAGCCGCCAGGGGCGAGCTGCGAGCGTTCGTCGCCGACCAGTCGGTTGCGCTGGCTGAAGGGATGATTCGCCGCGACATTCGCACGGAAGACAACACTCGAATGGTGAACAAGTTCATAGATGACCTGAGCGAGGTGAGCAAATGAGCGTGATCGCAATCGCCCGCCGATACGCGGAAGCGCTCGCCGACGTCGCCACGGCGCGCAATCAGGTCGAGCAGATCGACAACGAGGTGCGCGTCTTTGCTGAAATGATGAAGTCGAGCGTGGAGCTTCACGACGTGTTCGCAAGCCCGATCGTTTCACAGACCGACAAGCTGCGCGTGCTTGAAGCGCTCATCGCGCGCGCCAGGACCGGGCAGATGACGGCAAATCTGCTGCGCACGATGCTCAGTCATTATCGCTTGCATCATCTCGCCGCAGTGTACGAACAGTTCCGTCGCGAGATGAATGAACGCAACGGCCTGATAGTCGCCGAAGTAACGACTGCCGCCGAGGTCGGGACTGCGGAGCAGGCAAAGCTGGGCCGCACTCTCGAACAGATGACCGGCAAGCAGGTGGAATTCAAATTCAAAACTGACCCCTCGCTGATAGGCGGGGTGGTAACTCGCATCGGATCGATCGTGTATGACGGGTCGGTGCGAAGCCAGCTTCAGGAGATCAGGGAGCGATTGAAACGGGGAGACAATGTAGTCTGAGTCTTGAGAATCCGCGTGGGAGACAACGATGGACGCAATCCGAGCAGATGAAATAAGCAAGATCATACGCCAGCAGATCGAGGGCTACGACACCAGCCTCGAGATTAGCGAAGTGGGCACGGTGATTCAGACCGGCGACGGCATCGCCGAAATATACGGCCTCGAGCGCGTCATGGCCGGCGAGCTACTCGAGCTGCCGCACGAGGTCGCGGGCATCGCGCTCAACCTAGAAGAAGATAAGGTCGGCGCTGTGTTGTTCGGTGACTACGAGCACATAAAGGAAGGCGACGAGGTCCGACGCACCAAGCGAATCATGTCTGTCCCCGTCGGCGAAGAAATAATCGGACGCGTGGTCGATCCGCTCGGCCGCCCGCTCGATGGACGCGGCCCTATCGATACCGGCGGAAAGTTCAGCCCGCTCGAACGCATCGCCCCGGGCGTGATGGATCGCCAGCCCGTTCGCGAGCCCATGCTCACCGGGTTGAAAGCAATTGATTCGATGGTTCCTATCGGCCGCGGCCAACGCGAGTTGATCATCGGCGACCGCCAGACCGGCAAGACCGCCGTTGCCATCGACGCGATCATCAACTCGAAAGGCAAAGACCTGATCTGCATCTACGTCGCGATCGGCCAGAAGGAATCTACAGTGGCGCAGGTGAAGAAAACCCTCGAAGACTACGACGCGGATTCCTACACCGTCATCGTCGATGCGTCCGCGTCGAGTCCTGCCGCCATGCAATACATCGCACCGTACGCCGGATGCGCGATGGGAGAATTTTTTCGAGACCGGGGCGAGCACGTGCTGTGCGTCTACGACGATCTCTCGAAACATGCCTGGGCCTATCGAGCTATTTCACTTCTGTTGAAACGTCCGCCCGGACGTGAAGCGTATCCGGGCGACGTGTTCTATCTTCACTCGCGGTTGCTCGAGCGCGCCGCCAAGCTATCTGATCAACTGGGCGGCGGAAGCTTGACGGCGCTGCCGGTGATCGAGACTCAAGCCGGCGACATATCCGCGTACATCCCGACCAACGTCATCTCGATAACTGACGGACAGATATTCCTGGAGAGCGACTTGTTTCACCAGGGCGTGCGTCCGGCGATCAACGTCGGCAACTCCGTGAGCCGGGTCGGGGGTTCAGCTCAAACCAAGGCGATGAAGCAGGTCGCGGGCACGCTGCGATTGGACCTTGCGCAGTACCGGGACCTGGCCGCGTTCGCGCAATTCGGATCGGACCTGGACAAGGCAACTCAGGCGCAGCTCAACCGCGGCCAGCGGCTGACTGAGATTCTCAAGCAGCCGCAGTATTCGCCGATGCCCGTCGAGCAGCAGGTGTTGATTATCTGGACCGCGACCAAAGGACTGGTAGACGACATCGAGGTCGCCGACCTCAAGAAGTTCGAGCAGGGACTGCAAGCATTCGTTGAGAACACTCACGCAAGCCTGCTCGAGAAAATCCGTGACCGCAAGAAGCTCGACGAGGAGCTAGAAACAGAAATGCGCGCGGCGGTAACTGAATTCAAGCAGCGATTCGTGTCGGAAGCCGCGAGCGCCGCCGCAGCCGACTGAGGGACGCATGGCGAGGTTGGTAGTTAGAAGTTGAGAGCTGGAAGACGATTGGAAATTGAAAATTGAAAATCGCAAATTAAAAACTCAAGAACGCGTCTCAAGCTTGCGGCGTCAATTTGCAATTTTCATTTTGCAATTTTCAATCTTCAATCTTCCTTCAGCAGAACCGGAGTTTTGACCTTATGGCAAACCTGCAGGATCTTCGCCGCCGAGTTCGCTCGGTCCGCAACATGCAGAAGATCACCAAGGCCATGAAGATGGTGGCCGCCGCCAGGCTGCGCCGCGCGCAAGACCGCGTGGTCGCCGCGCGTCCCTACGCCAACACGATGATGCGCGTGCTCGGGCGGCTGGCTGAACGCACGGGCGATTTTCATCACCCGTTGCTGGACCCGCGCGGCGATGAACACCTGGTGATTGCGCTGGTGACCGCAGACAAAGGGCTGTGCGGAGGCTTCAACACCAACCTGATCAAAGCCGCCCAACTGTTCATCCGCGAGCACCCGGGAAAACAAGTTGAGATAGTCACCATCGGCCGCAAGGGGCGCGATTACTTTCGCCGCCGCCCGGTCAAGATCGTGGGTGAATACATCAACGTTACCGCGCGCACGGTTGATCACGAGGATGCCGCCGCGATCGCGCGCGATCTCATGACGATGTTCACAGCGGAAGGCTCGACCATCGACAGGGTGTTCTTGATCTACAACGAGTTCAAGTCGGTGCTCTCGCAGCGCGTCACCACAAGGCAACTGCTGCCGATCGGAGCGGACGCTTTAAACGTGGAGACGGGTGGTGAAACAGGGCAGACGGGTGAAGGCGAAGTCTCGATCGACTACTTGTATGAGCAGCCGCCCGCGCAGATTTTCGGGGAGCTGCTTCCGCGGTACGTCGAGACCCAGCTTTTCTACGCGTTGTTGGAGTCGACAGCCAGCGAGCACGGCGCTCGAATGACCGCGATGGATTCGGCCTCGAAGAATGCCGGCGAGGTGATCGAGACGCTCACTTTGAATATGAACCGTGTGCGGCAGGCTTCGATCACTCGCGAGATCATCGAGGTGGTCTCGGGTGCGCAGGCGCTTTCAGGCTGAAGGTCTTCTATTCTCTATTTTCTATTTTTTATTTTCTATTTGCCATTGAATGGCTCTCTTAAATAGAAAATAGAAAATGGCAAATAAAAAATGGAAAATGCTCCCCCCTTCTCCCCTTACCTTTCTGTCTTCTTGGGCACCAAGTCAGATGTGTTAATATCGAAGGGTAATGGCTGAAAACATAAACGCAGCGAGAACGCCGACACATATTCGCATACTCTGGTACTGGTTCCCGGTCGCGATGATGTTTGGAGTGATGTATTACTTCTCTACCGATGTATTCTCCGCCGACAACACTCGCGGTGTAATCGACAAGATTTTCCTCTGGTTCTCGCCTCACGCGAGCAAGCACACGATCGCAACCTTCAATTATGTCGTTCGCAAGTCCGCGCACTTTACCGAGTACGCGATACTCGGTGCGTTGTTGTTCCGGGCGTTCCGCGCGGGAGATGTGGTGCGATGGCGGTTCAGGTGGGCGCTCTACTCATTCGTGTTCTCTGTGTCGTGGGCGCTTCTGGACGAGCTGCATCAGACCTTCACGCGGACAAGAGGCGGCTCGATCTGGGATTCGCTGCTGGATTCCAGCGGCGCGCTGTTTATGCTGATAGCTATCTCGATCGTCGCGCGCAGACCAGGAATCGAGGCACCTCTTGCGGAGTGACGAGGGGAATGACACCGGACTTAGAATCTCAATTTTCAAATAATTCCAAATCTCAGATTTCAAATCTCAGAGTCTCAAGTCTCAGATTCCAAGTCTCAGATTCCAAATCTCAGATTCCAAATCTGAGAACCTCAAATCTCTGATCTCAACGTCCAAACTCAAAGCCTGAGATAATCTGACATCTGAAACCCATCTCAAAGCTGGGATCTGGAATCTGACATCTGAAATCATCTCAAATCTTGAAATCTGAAATCTGAAATCTGAAATCTGAAATCTCAAGTTTGAAGTTTTCTCAAATCTGAAACCTGCTTTCAATCGAATCTCAATCGCTACCCCTCAATCTTCACAACGCCGATCTTCTCGAGCAGCCGCAAGTAGTCAGACACTTCCTCAATCGGTACCGGCCCGTACGCCGCCGCAATGTAATCGCGAACCGCCTGAATGCTGCGCTTGCCGTCAACCAAGTTTAGAATCTCGTAGAGTACGATATCGGCATTCGGCTTCGTGTTGATTCGTTCGACTACCTTCAGATCGTCGCTGCCGGCCCTTTCAGCAACATAGTCATAATAGTAGACGTTCATCGGGCCGGTTACCCGTCGCGTCGGAATCCGCGCGTAATCCATCGTGACGGTTCGGGGCCTCGACGCCTCTTTCGGATTGCGCGGCTTTTGTTCCTTCGGCTCCTCTTTCGGCTCCAATGTGAAAATCACCCGCTTACCCTTCCGCTGTTCGCTCAACACGCCCGTCAGCAGCAACCACATGCCGCTCAACTGATCAACCAGTCCTTCCACCTTGGTTTCTAGGGCCTTGTCCCCCGACGCGAGCATCATCACCGACGCGAGCGCCTCGGCGTCGTGCTCGAGAGACCGCGCGATGATGTTGCGCGCCTCGTCTGCCGCGTTCGGAACACCGCTTGTCTCAACAGCGCGCGCACGATCGCGTTCTTTCGGAACGCGTCCCAGCGCCCGGGCGAAGACCTCGTCGGCCAGGCGCGCTGCGTCACGAGCGCTCGATCGAGCCAAAAAGTATCCGGACGCGGCAGCGATGAAAGTCGAGCGCTTGATCTTGGTGGAGTCGATGTTTGCGGGCGAGTCGTTGTTGGTGTGAATAAAAACGTCCGGCCAATCGCGCAGGTAGATAGCCGGGATCCGGAACGAGCCCTCCTGGTACACGTCGTGGTCCGAGCCCATCTCAAAAGGCGTGATATCGGCTACCAGGCTGTCCTTGCTCCCCTCGGGCGAAATAAGCGCATCCTCGAAACCGGCTCCTGAAGCCGCTTTCGCGCTTCCCGCGATCGCGTACTCGCCGAAGATGTCGCCAACAGTGTTTACACAACTCGGCAGCGAAGCCGGTGTGTGAGTCACGTGCAGCACGGACTTCGTCAAATTGTAGTTGCCGCCGACCATGTCGCAGTGAACCACCGCCTTCATGCGTCGAACGATCTCCGGATGCTGGGCAAAGTAAGCGACGGTCCCGCTGATCTCGGGCGGCCAGATGAATCGGATGGTGCGCCGCGGAGGATTGATCTCGCCGCGGCGGATCAACGCAGTGAGGGCGCGCGCCACCTCGAGTATCGCCGCCGCCCCGGAAGCATTGTCGTTAGCGCCGGGCTTCTGATGGCACAGATGGCACGAGTAAACGATCTCTTCGCCGGCGGCATCGCTGCCGGGAATGATCGCGCTCACTACTTCGTAGTTGCCCGGCTTCATCTCCGCTTTGACGGTCGCGTGAAGGGTGATTTGTTCGCCCCGCGCGAGCCGCGATTGATATTCGCGCGCTTTGCGAAGCGAGATCATGAACGCGAACTTGTTCTTCGGATTGTATGGCGAGAGGTGACCCCATCGCACATTCTCCGCGTAGTCGCCCGACCAGCCGGTGACCTGATTCTGCTGGTAGCTAAGAATGCCCGCCGCTCCCCGCTCTTCGCAGGCCAGCTTATGGACGGCCGCCACTCCTCCACCGGCGAGCACTATTCGGCCCATGACCTCTTTGCCTTCGTAGTCTTTCGACGTAATTCCCATGCCCACGTCGACGAGCGTAGTCGTGGCGGTAGCGCTCTGGGAATAGTCGGCAAGCGCAACACGCATTTCTTCCCAGTCGGCGATCTTCACTTTGTTCGGTTCGGTTTCCCACAACTCGGCGGATTGGACTTCCCATCCGGTCGCCGACTTCAGCGTGTAGTAAGTTTTCTCGCCGTCCGCAGGGAAGCGTTCGATCTGAACCTGGTCCAGCCCATACTCCTTCGCCTTCGAGGCAATGTACTCGGCGGCCCGGGAATAACCCGAGGACGCTTGCACGCGATGAGAACGGGCGAGCTCGATCACGGTATCTTTGGCGATCACTCCGCTTATCTCGGCGCCAAGCGCGGCTACTTCCTTGTCCGAGAGCAACGCGATCTTGGTGAATCGGGCTTGCTGCGCCTGCCCGGCAAACGAACCAGTCAAGAGTTGAGCCAAGACAACCGACAAGATGAGAACTGAAGCGGTCTTTTTCATTGATCTAGAGCCTCGTCATTGATGCCGAGCCGAGTTGAACGTGGTCAATCGGGATACGCGATCGGGAGAGGGATTTAGGAACTCGAAAAGTCGATCTTCAAGTAGATGTCAGCCATTCGAAGTGAGCACTGCACTGCCTACAGCCTACTTCCGCCGCCAGTTGGGCCGCATCTGTGCGAAGGACATCGCCGCCGCGTACGCGTAGCCACACAAGTAAATCATCAAGAACGGCAGCGTGCCGAAAATCCCGCTGTCAATCGCAAACCAGATCGTAAACACAAAGTAGAGCGCGAACAGCATCTCGAGCCAGGGCAGCGAGATCCGGCGCGGCACGTAGCTCTTCTTCACCCAGGTCGTGTCGTGCGTGTCTTCGATCCTGTACTTCGGCGTGCGAACGAACGGCGTCTTTACTCCAAGCACCGCTTCGAGCACCGCTCGCGCGTTCGAGAAGGTCAGAGCAATCCCCATACTCATCACGAATGGAATGTACTTGATCGACTTTCTCCACGTGTCCGGATGCAGGTACCGCTGCGTCACGAGGTAGTAGACGATTACAGACACCGTAGAGAACGTGAGTACCGGCACGTCCAGCGCAAACAGGTGAAACAGTCCCTGGTTGTAACGCACGATCAGAATCGGCAGATTGATCAAAGCAAGGACGATCACAAGCGGCGCTGCGAGGTTCCCTGTCAACCGGAAGAACTGCTCGAGCTTCACTCGCTTCGGCAGCCGCGGGTCATGCCACATGCGTCGAAACAACTTGATCCCGACTTGCACGACGCCCTTGGCCCATCGCCTTTGCTGCGACTTGAAGGCGTTTATCTCGACCGGCAGCTCGGCGGGCACGTCGTCGTCGGCCAGATAGACAAAGTGCCAGCCCATCAGTTGCGCGCGATATGAAAGGTCGGTGTCTTCGGCGAGCGTGTCATGCTGCCATCCACCCGACCACTCGATGGTTTCGCGCCTCCACATCCCAGCGGTGCCGTTGAAATTGAAGAACCCGCCGCAGCGATTACGCGCCACCTGCTCGATTACGAAGTGCCCGTCGAGCATGATCGCCTGCACCCTGGTGAGCAGCGAGTAGTCCGCATTGATGTGGCTCCATCGCATCTGCACCATGCCGACTCTCTCGTCGGTAAAGTAGTCAATCATCCGGCGAATACAATCCGGGCGCGGCACGAAGTCGGCGTCGAAGATCAGAACGAACTCGCCCGAAGATTTCTTGAGCCCCGCTTCCAGCGCGCCGGCTTTGAAGCCTTCGCGGTCGTCGCGATGATGATAGATGATGTCAAATCCCTGCTCGAAGTACTTGTTCACCGCAGCCGCGGCGATCTGCTGCGTGTCATCGATCGAATCGTCCAGCACCTGAATCTCGAGCAGCTCGCGCGGGTAGTCCAGCTTGACTACCGCCTCGATCAGCCGCTCGGCCACATACATTTCATTGAACAGCGGCAATTGTACTGTCACCCGAGGCAGGCGGCCCGGAACGAATCTGGATTTAGGGTGCGGGCGATGCTTCTGGTAGCGAATGAACAAATAGACAAGGCGGTAACGATAGGCGCCGTAAACGGACAGTAGCCCGAGGATGCCGAAGTAGACCACCATAAAATAAATGTCCAGCGCGTCATTTACATTCAAGTAGCTGATGTTCCCCGCGGGATAACGGCCGCCTTGAGCCGCGGACGAAGCGACATACTTGTCGACCGCGACGTTGCCCGTTTCCGGCAGGGGGAGAGCAAGCAATTCGACTTGAGTGGTCTTGCCTCCTTCGACGGCTGCTGAGCCGAGTATCCGATCCTCGCCGGCACACTCCGAAGCCAGCACGTAACGGCCCGGCTCGAGGTTATAGAAAGAGAAATCGGCATTCGCGTCGGTCATGACTCCAAGCTGGCGCAAGCTATCGAACCCATCACGCCTCTCGGCTGCCGAGCCGGCGCCCGGCCGGGAGGTCGCTTGATATTCCGTGCCAGTGGAGGCATTGCGCGCGGTCACGGTCAAGCCCGCCATCACATAGCCGCGCTTTTCCACTATCGTTCCCTGTATCGATGCTTTGTTTTCTGCGTGAGTCAGCCCTGCCAAAACCAACAAGAGCATCCCGAGCAGGGTCGGTCTGAGTAGCTTGATCATTGAATCCTTATGATGACGGCCTGACTACTAACCGTTACTGCCAAAAAACTTTGAAGTGGAACCAAGCGCAAAGTATAGGGATGAGCCGCGCTCATTTCAAGACGAGGTCGGGGCGGGAAAACCGTAGATGAACCACGGCGATATCAGAAAGATAATGAAATCTGCTGTCGGAGGAGGGACGGTGCTTTGGGAAATGCAGAGAACGGCGGCATAAGACTCAGCTTTGCTGAGACGTTCACGAAGAGTCGGTAGCGGGATCGGATGACCGGCGCCGGACGGCGGCGGCGGCGCAAAACTGCGTCGCCGCGTCAGGGCCCTCTCATTTGTTTACTGTGATGCTCGTCGGAGTGCTGTTCCCGGCCGCGTCGTAAGCGATGACCGTCAGGGTATGATTGCCCTTTCCTGCGGTGTTGGTTTTCCACCTCGCGGTATAGGGACCCGTGGACCAGGTTGTGAATAACTGGCTGTCAATGTAGAACTCAACCCTCGTCACGGCGACATTATCGGTGGCGCCGATCGAGATTGTTTGATTTCCGCTGACACGATCCCCGTTCACCGGGTTGATGAACCAGACCTGCGGAGCGGTGGTATCGCCGCCCGCCGCCACGATGACCGTGATCGAAACGCCTGTCGAGTTGCCCGCTTGATCCGCCGCTACGGCTCTCAGAATGTGCTGTGAGCCTGCGGACAAGGAAGACGTGTTCCACGGGAAGGTGTAAGGCGCAGTCGTATCGCTGCCAACCAGCGCTCCATCAGCGTACAGGCTCACGGACGAAACGCCGACGTTGTCCGACGCGCTGACGATGATTTGCTCGACTTGAGAAATGCCAACAGTCCCGCCGGCTAGAGGCTGTTGAAAGCCAACCAGGGGAGGCGTTGTATCACGACTGGCTCCGGCAGTGACGGTGGTCGTAACGGTTGTCGAGTTTCCCGCCTGATCTGCGGCGACCGCGCTGAGGGTGTGTAGTGACCCTCTGGCAAACGATGACGTGTTCAAGGTGAACGTGTATGGCAACGAGGTGACTGTTCCCACGAGCGCCCCATCCGCGATCAAGCTCACTGCCGTCACGCCCTGGTTATCTGAAGCACCTAGTTGCACAGTCTCGCCAGATGAGATAGCTATCTGACCATTCGCTTGAGGCTGAACGAAGCCGACCGTTGGCGGCGTCGCGTCAAATCCCGCTCGCGCCGTCACCAGCGTCGAGATGCTTGTGGTGTTCCCGGCCTGGTCGCGCACCACGGCAGTCAGCGTGTGCTGCGAGCCATCGGCAAACGAGGACGTATCGCAATAAAACGTGTACGGCGCAGAAGCGCTCGATCCCAGAGCCGCGCCATCCGCGAACAAGCTAACGTTGATCGGAGTTCTGTCATCGAGAGCATTCACCTGAACAAGCTCGCTCCCTGATATTCCGATCAGACCGTTTGTATCGCCGCCTATCTGGGGATTAAGGAAGCCGACAGCGGGCGGTGTCGTATCCGGAGCGCCGGCTACCATACCTTCAACGACGTTGATAGCGCGTCCGACGTTGAGTCGTCCCCATCCGTAGCCTGGATCCCATCCCGCCGGGCCAAAATCATCCGCGGTCACTTTCAGGATCGTATCTATCTGAGCAGGTGTGAGGTCCGGCTTGACCGACAGCATCAGGCCGATAGCTCCCGCCACCAGCGGAGTAGAGAATGACGTGCCGCTCACCGCCTGATAGGCATTGCCCGGCGCGGTTGTCAGGATGCTTGATCCTGGCGCGGACAGATCGACATAGGCTCCCGTTGTCGTGAAGCCCGCAAGCGAGTCGCCCGGTGCAGTTGCGCTGACCACGATGATGTCCGGAGTGTCGGGTGCGGAGTTGTAAGTACCGGTGTTTCCCGCTGCCATGACCAACACGCCGCCTTTGCTCTGAATGTAACGTCCTGCGTCCATCATCGTGCTGTTGGCCGCGCCCATGTAGCTCACGCTGGCGACGCGGGCGCCGTGATCCGCTGCCCACACCACCCCTGCTGCCAGGTCGCTCTGCATGGCCGCCCCACTGAGAAGCGACGACACACGAACGGGCATGATGCGACAATTCAAAGCCGGTGAGGCAACGCCTATCGAATTGTTTCCAGTCGCCGCCGCGGTGCCTGCTGTCCACGTTCCGTGGGAAGCGACCGGGCTCGTGTCCGAATTATTGTCAACCACATTCCACCCCGGCACCAGCTTCGACGCGAGGTCCGGGTGAGTTGCTTCAACTCCCGTGTCACACAGTGCAATGGTGATCTGATCGCTGCCGGAGGTCATTCCCCAGGCCGTCGGGCATGAAATCGCCGGCAAATGCCACTGTGATGTATACATCGGATCGTCCGGTTCCATCGTACTGACCGGATAACAGAGATAGTCGGGTTCGACAAACTCGACGTCTGGCTGCGCCCTCAAGGCCCGTACCGAGGTTTCGTCATCCGCGCCGTCCGCCAATTCCACAACGTGAACGCCGAGACCCGGTATCTCGCGGTCGGCACGCGCGCCCGCTACCATCATCAGACTGTTCCGCCGATTGGAAGAAACGCCGGCGCGATACTTCACCAACAGTCGTCCCGCAACTGCGATCGGTTTCATCCGCGCGGTCACCGCCATTTCCTGCGGACCCGCTGCGCTTCCGGCGTCAGCGTTAGCTACACGAATGAGCTGCGACTGAGTGGCTAAGAGGAACGCCGCGAGTCCTACTGCGAGTATTGTCTTGATCCGTCTGTTCATTGCAACTTCTCCCATTCCCGAAATCGCGTCTGTCCCTGGGCAGAACCCGGCCCAGTACCTGCGCGAACTCGCGCTGGCATCGAAGAGCTTTCAAATTAACTCTTTGCAGGGACGCACCAGGGAGAAGTGCAACCGCAGGACCATGCTCAATGGCGCGCAGGCATGCCATTGTCGAACGCGCAAAAGCCGAGGGATGAGTGACCCGTTCTGTCTAGGTCACAGTCCTCAGAGGCGAGTTTTGGTCATCCTCCAAACTCTGGGTCGTTCAGTGGAAAAAGCAACGGATGGTGATTTGTCGGGCACATTACAGGGAGGGTCGATGGGTAGAGACGCTACGAGCCCCCGACTCCCAGCGGATTGTAGCGAACCTAAGACTTGGACTGCGCCGCCGATCCGTCAATCAACGAGTGTCGTAGTAGCGGCGGCGCTTTGGCTCATAGCACAGGCTCGTCCGGCATGATGAGTTCCTGACTCGCACACAGCCAAACCGGCGGCGGGTTGGCGCAGTCCAAATATGCAGTGGGCCGCCGCAGTCCATATGGACCGCGCCGCCCATTCGGCGATCAACGAGTGTCGCAGGTCAGTGGCGGCGCTTTGGCTGATGGCTCCACCGACAGACATGTTTTGCAGTCTGTCACTCCAGAGCCAAAGCGCCGCCGCTACTGCGCCACTTGTTGATTGACGAATAGGCGGCGCGGTCCATATATACGGGAATGTAGGGCCCCTCCCGAGCGTTTGGGTTTTGTAGCGCATCGCGCCACGTAATGCCACGATAATGCGCCAACTTGAACGAAGCCGGTCAATCAATTTGGCGACATTCCCCTCATAACCCTCCGACGTTCTTGAGAGATGTCTTTGCTTTGTTTGACTTAGCAGTGCGCATTCGATTGGAACGAACGTCGCCCTAGTTGCTTGTATCAAGGAAACTGCTATGGGCCACATCGTCGCTAAGTTATGGCGCGAATGGCCTTGGGCGAAACGATCCACTAGCAATGTTATTGATACAAGCAACTAGTTACGTCGTGATCAGAGGGAGAGGGTTATTATGAAGAAAGCGAAGGTGTTCAACAAATCTCTAATAGTCGGATCGGGCCTGACCGCCAGGCCCGGAACTGTTTTGACTGCCGGGCGGTGTTACGCCTCGTTGACCTTCGCCGCTCAAGCCAAAGAGTCGGTCCTCTGGATCGAGGAAATAGGCTTCAGCGGATTTACCCCGCTTGTCGCCGCCGCCCTCAACCCATCCGTTAACCCGACCTCGAATCAAGTGTTCGCCGATGTCGCCGAGAGTGAAGCAGGCGAGTCAGTACAGGGGATGGAATCGCTGTTTATCCCTGTTTTCGCGTTTGACACACGAGCCTGCTGTGATACTATCGCAAGGCTGAAATCCTAGCAGGATGAAGGATTTGACAGTCCATCTTTTCGAAGCGGCTGCGCTGAAGAGATCACAAACAAATTCGCTGGAAAGAAACAAATAATCTTGCCGAGCCGAGAGCACGAAGACTCAAGCCGAAAGGTTAGCGCGAAAGGTCCGGAGCGGACGAGCGCGGCTAGTCAGGTGCGAGGCTCGAGCGGCGAGAATAGACGTTCAGGTGTCGTTGGAGGAGTTATGAATCGAGTCAAAGTTTATTTTGAGAACAGGATCGTGAGGATGCTGGGCGCGAAGCCAGAACAGGTATCAGGGACTCGGGCCAATGCTCGCGCAACGATGATTCGGCTCAGCGTAGTTCTGAGTCTATTCGTTGCTGGAATGTTCCTGGCATCCCCGGGCGCGGCGAACGCTACAACTAGGACATCCGTGAGTAGCGGCAATTGGGGCGTCCATAACAACTGGAGCCCTGACGGGGCTCCGGTTAATGGGGATACTGTAATCATAGGGGCTGGGACACAAATCGACTATGTTAACGTGTCCCCCCTGTCGATTGCGAGTCTCACAATAAACTCAACTGGAACGCTTAGGTTGAACGATAATGCAATTGATTCTCTGACAGTAACTGGCAACGTGGTAAATGACGGCTCCATCATTGCGGGGGGCCCGGGAAACCGGATACATACTCTGAATGTGGGCGGCAACTTCACCAACAATGGCACGTTCACCGCAGTTTCGGCGACAAACGACGTCATAGACTTCACGTTCAATGGCGGCACGGCCCAAACCATCGGCGGTTCCGCATCGACTGCATTCCACGGACTGACTATTGCCAACACCGGCGCGGGTACCACCACTCTGAATACCGCCGGGAGCGTAACCGCTATACTAACGCTGACGTCTAATCTAACCGCGACCGCCACGCTTACACAGAGCGGCACGTCGGCAGGCAACGGCGATGTCATTGGCACCGTTCAGCGCACCGATGTCGGGGCAACCACTCGATCCTTCGGGAATCCCAACAATCAGATCACAAATAGCGGAGCTGCCACTACCTTAACAGTGAATCTTGTGAAGTCGTCGCCCGTGGATTTCGGAAACTCAGTCAGACGTACCTATACGCTCACCCCCGGCGCTGGATCTCTCTCGGCCGTTGTGCGCTTGCACTACCTTGACGCCGAATTGAACGGCAACACCGAAGCTACCCTGGAACTCTGGAGAAAAAGCGGCACCTGGGGCTCGCAGGGCGCCACCACGCGTGACGCAGGCAATAACTGGGTTGAGAAGACTGGCATCACGGCGTTCTCTCCCTGGACAATAGCTGGCCCAACCGGACCAACCGCTGTCGAGATGGTAGGCTACGCAGCCAGAGCCGGACGTGACGGCAAGACCCTCCTTCAGTGGGAGACCGGTCGCGAAGTCAACAACCTCGGCTTTAACATCTATCGCGAAGAAGACGGCAAACGCGTCCGCATCAACAAGTCTCTCATCGTCGGTTCAGGCTTGATGGCCTCACCCGGCACCGTTATGAGCGCCGGCCGATCCTATGCCTGGCAGACCTCGGCCGATCAAGCGAAAGGCGCGGCCTTATGGATCGAAGAAATTGACCTCAGCGGTTACACTGTCTGGCACGGCCCGATCATCAGCCAATCCTCGGACGCCAGGATGTCCGCCCGAGAACGAACCATTGCGGATCAGACCGTGACCCTTTCGGACATGGCCGCCGAAAGCACCTACAACGGCGTCACTCATCCGGTTCAGTCTCTCGCAAGCAGAGCGCAAGCGAAGACGGCGAAGCTCGCCAGCGCGATGACGCTCACGAGCGCGGCTGTCAGTCCGAAACTGCCAATCAATCCGCTGAACCCGACCGTCAAGATCAGCGTCAAACAGGAGGGCTGGTATCGAGTAACTCAACCGCAGCTTGTTGCCGCGGGTTTCAATTCTTCCGTTGACCCGAACGCTCTTCAACTGTTTGCCGATAACAAAGAGATACCGATCTCGGTCATCACCAACAACGGCTCGTTTGACTCGACATCGGCCATAGAGTTCTACGGCCAGGGCATCGATACTCCTTCGACTGATACGCACGTCTACTCGCTAACGGTGGGGAGTAACGGCCTTCGCATTCAGAATGTGCAAGGGCAAGGCGGGCTTCCTCCCTCCAATAGCTTTGTGTACGCGGTCGAAAGAAAAGACCCATTGTATTATCTGACTGGTGTTCACAACGGTGACGCTGAGAACTTCTTCGGCACGCCCGTGGGCGCGGCCTCAGTAGACCAGGCGATCACCTTGAAAAATATTGACGCGACGGCAGCCGGACAGGCGACCATCGAGATCGGCATGCAGGGCTTCACGAATGGACCACACGTGGTGACCGTCAGCTTGAACGGTTCTTCGCTAGGCACGATCGAATACACCAACCAGGCACAGGGTGTGTCACAATTCCAGGTCCCCAACAGCTTGCTCTCCGAAGGCCAGAACCTGGTCACGCTCGCGAGCCAGACCGGTGGAACGGACGTTTCGCTGGTGGATCACATCCAGGTGAGCTACTTCCACACGTACGCGGCTGAGGGCAACGCGCTCAAGTTCTCGGCCACCGCGAATCAGGAAGTGACCTTGACCGGATTCACGAGCGCCGAGGTGAAGATACTTGACGTCACCAATCCGCTCACGCCTACTCAGGTTTCGGCGGCGGTCACTGCGCAGAAGAGTTCGCCCGCATCGGTTGTAACGGTTGTTGTGCCCGGAACTGGAACTCGCACCTTGCTTGCCATCGGCGTAGACCAGACGCGGAGCCCGGTGTCGGTAATACTGGACAAACCTTCGACGTGGCGGACCTCGGGGAACGCCGCCGACCTCGTAATCATCACGCACGAGAGCTTGAAGGACAGCTACGCTCAGCTCCAGGCGTTGAGACGCTCGCAGGGCTTAAAGGTCGCTCTCGTTGACGTGGAAGACCTCTACGACGAGTTCAACTTTGGCAACAAGAGTCCACAGGCCATCAAGGACTTCCTTGCATACGCAAAAACCAATTGGAAGACGGCGCCCAGATATGTGTTGCTTGCAGGCAGCGCGAGCTACGATCCAAAGAACTACAACGGATTTGGCGCTTATGATCTGGTCCCGACGAAGCTGATCGACACATTGGCAACCGAAACTGCAAGCGACGACTGGTTTGCCGATTTCGATCTGGATGGGATAGCCGAGATGGCCGTAGGTCGTCTGCCTACGCCTACGTCCGAGGAGGCGCAGACCACGGTTACGAAGCTCGCGGTCTATGACAATAGCGCGGCTCTCAACTCGGCGCTGCTGGTTGCCGATGCCAATCTGGATTTCGACTTCGAAGCGGCGAACAACTCAATCGCGGCGTTGTTCCCGGGTTCGATCACCGTTCAGAAAATCGATCGCGGCCAGGTAGGGACAGCGACAGCCCGGCAGCAGTTGTTCGACGGAATCGCCGGCGGCCAGAAGATAGTAAACTACGTTGGGCACGGTTCGCCTAGCATTTGGAGAGACAACCTGCTGACCGCTGCCGATGCATTGGCACTCACTAACACCGGCCGGTATCCCTTGTTCATAGCAATGACCTGCCTGAACGGCGAGTTCCAGCAACCGCAGTTGAACCCGCTTGCAACCGCGCTAATGAACTCGCGAGAGGGCGGCGCGATCGCTGTTTGGGCTTCAAGCGGGATGACGGCGCCTTCAGGCCAATCGGTAATGAACCAGCAGTTCTACACTACGCTGTTTCAGACGAACGCGCCGGCGAAGGGCAAATCCGCTCAAGCCCCGCTGACCCTGGGGGAGATCACCAACAACGCCAAGTTGGCAGTCGGCGACGCTGACGTCAGACGGACCTGGATTCTATTTGGTGATCCGTCGATGATAGTGAAGTAGACCACCATGAATTCAGAGACAATGAGCGCCCTCCGTTTTCGCGGAGGGCGCCTTTGTTTTTGCTCTACGGCCCAGCCGGCGTGTGCGATCCGCTTCTCAACCCGCCTGCCTGCCGTCGCGACATTTGGACTGCACCGCCTGTTGCGGATTCAGTCACCGTCGCATGCGTGACGGCGATTTTGGTTTATGGCGAGCGCTTAGACAAAAGGTTCGGTTCCCTGGCTCAGCCCTCCGCGGGAGCAAAAGCGCCGCCCGCATGCGGCAGTAAATGAATGCGAAATGGGCGGCGCAGTTCATATGAGCTTGACGAGATGGCTCTTGATAACTTACGCGTATACGCGTGCGCGAGAGTAAGCTCCGCATTCGTCCACTTACGGTCAAAGGTATTGTTAATCCCACCGTGTCTTGCCGGGATTTCTGTTGACAATACCTTAACCAACACTGTACAAAGGTTACTGAAGAGCTTGTAGGAATTCGACCCCCAACGTTTTCCTGGGGAGATACCAACGAAATGAAGAATCCAGTGCGACAGGCAATGCCTAGGGCGCGTCAAGAGGGCCTCTTGGTTCGCGAGCTAAACGACGAGACGCTCGTCTACGATCTGCATAGGCACAAAGCACATTGCCTCAATAGCACTGCGGCCCTGATCTGGAAGTACTGCGATGGGCAGACTTCGGAATCGGATATCGCTCGAATCATTGAAGGAGAGCAGAACACGCCGGTGCATTCCGATGTCATTCGCTTTGGTCTGCTCCAGTTGAAACGGACTCATCTAATCGAAAGGCAAATCACCCGCTCTCCGGACGGTGCGTTTTCCCGGCGCGATCTGATCAAGAGATTCGGGGCGGCCGCGGCAGTTGGATTACCCCTGGTGACATCGGTGCTCGCGCCGAGGGCCGTCGAAGCCTCGACTTGTCTAGGATTTGGCGCAGCGTGCACTTTAAACGGTCAGTGTTGCAGCGGCCTGTGCCTTGCGTTAGTTTGCACGTAAAGCGCAACGAGACCCTGGATCACCTCTTCCTCTAACAATCGATTTTGTGCTGTCACCTCAGTCCATACCCGTCAACCGAGTCGGAACCTTGGTTGCCGCAATTCTCACGCACAGTTGGCGGCGCTCGCCCGATGCACTTGAATGTTCTGAGGCCACGCTCGCTGAGTTGCTTCCTCTGCTCGCCGGATCAATGTCCGGAGCGCTGGCATGGTGGAGAGTTCGCAACACACCGCACCTTCGGACTTCGCCGCCCGGTTTAGAGCTTCAAGAGACCTACCGCTTTCATAGCATCCGAACTGCCTTACGCGAAAACAAAATCAAACAGGTGCTGACCCTTCTATCCGCCTGCGGAGTCGAACCGATACTGGTGAAGGGCTGGGCGGCCGCCCAGCTCTATCCCGAACCCGGTCTGCGGCCTTATGGCGACATAGACCTCGTGGTTCGACCGGAACAGTACTCCTCAGCGGTAGCCGCTACAAAGGATGCGGGCGGTGAATATTACGTTGACGTTCACGACGGGGTTGGACATCTGGACGATCATTCCTTCGATGATCTGTTTGAACATTCGAGGGTCGCTAAGCTTGATGACGCGGATGTAAGAGTGCTAAGCCCGGAAGACCATCTGCGAGTTCTCTGCAAACACCTGCTGCACCACAATGCGTTCCGTCCGCTGTGGCTGTGTGATATCGCGGCCGCCGTCGAGAACCGCGAGACGGACTTTGATTGGGACCGGTGCCTTGGCCGGCGCAAGCGCCGCGCAGATTTGGTCGCTTGCGCGATAGGTCTCGCGCACGTGTTACTCGGCGCCGAGGTGACTGATACTCCTGTTGCGCAAAGAGCTGCGACGCTGCCAAGCTGGCTTGTTTCAAACGTGCTGAAGCAATGGGAAACGCCGTACAGCATGTCTCAGGCACCGGTCACCCATCAGGCCCCGATGTCAAAATACCTTCGCGACCCGCGAGGCCTGGTAGCTGATCTTCGCCGCCGATGGCCGAATCCGATCGAAGCGACGGTGTATGTAGGTGGGCCATTTAATGAGTTGCCGCGATGGCCCTTTCAACTCGGCGAGTGCATCGCGCGCACGGCGAAGTTCGTCGCTCGGTGGCCGAAGGCGCGGTGAGCGGGCAGTGACAGAGGGCCGATGTGTCGTGGCCGTTCGAGCCTGCGATCGACTCGCCATTGCCGCGGCCAATCAGGTGGCTGGGAAGTTACTTGCGCCAGCGGAGTGCTGTAGCGCGAGAGACTTTCAAGCGCTCGCGCTTCCGGCCACTCATATCCGCCGCAAACTTTTCTCTTGATTTCTCTCGCAAGAACGCGTAATATACACATCGCATCCTGAATATGTTCTGTCAGACCTTCCTGGATTAGTCTAAGAATCAGTCATCGAAGAGGCCTTTGACTTATTTTCACAGACCTATGGCGCCGGATCGGCGCGTATTCCAGGAGGAGTCGATATGTTCCCAAACGACGAGCATGTTGATGCTCCCAGAGTTCCACTAAGCCCCAGTGGAGTTTTCAAAAGGAGAGTTGGTTTTTTCCTGGCGGTTACGTTTTGCACACTACTGATCAGCACAACGACCGACGGACAAGTTCCAGTCCTCTACTACGACTTCGAAAACAACACCACCCGAACCACTTTCGAGAACCTGGTCGAGCAAGCCGTTAACGGCGGCAGTGGCGCCATAACGAGAGCAGGCAATACTACGACCATAAGCGCCGTCGCCGGGGCGGGTACGTTCAACGGAGGGTCTGCAACGGGTCAAGCGGCCACAGGAAGTAATTGGGATACTTCAACCAGTGACCCGGGCCTGGCGGCGACTAACTACTACCAGTTTGTGGTCAACACCGCCGGCTTCTCTCAGTTGTCCATCACGTTCGACCATCAAGCATCGGCTACCGGACCTGCGCGCCTTGGCGTCCTGTACAGCACCGACGGAACTAATTTCACCGCGACCACAACCACTCTCACCGGAAACGCCGTGTTCTCCGCGGCGACGTTTGACCTCAGCGGTATCTCAGCAATAGACAATCAATCCTCCGTTACGATCAGACTATATGCCTTCGCTGGATCTGCAGGCGACCGTTCCGGCCGCAGCGCCTTTGCGTCCGGAGGCACCTTCCGCGTAGACAATCTTGCAGTTCTGGGTAAGAGCGTCACAGCTTCCAAAACGCTGCTGGATTACCCCGCTATCGGTCTCAGTATAAAATCAGGCACAGCATTCATACCGACATATACAGACTTCACGGTAAATGGCTCAGGAATAGCGGTCGCACTAGCCAGTGAGTTGAGGGTCAGCGGCGCATTCACTGTTTCCAACGGCACGCTCAACTGCGGAACCAACATCGTATCCGGAGCAGGCGCCTTCACCCTCGCATCCGGCGGCTCGCTCGGGATCGGCTCAACCGCCGGCATCGCGTCCTCAGGTGCAACTGGAAACATCCAAACCAACACAAGGAATTTCGACACAGGCACGAACTACAACTACATCGGCGCCGCGACACAGAATACAGGAAGCGGATTGCCCTCGACTGTCAACAATCTCACGATTAACAACAGCGCGGGCGTTGCGCTTAGTTCCGGCGTAAACGTCAACACTACGCTCGTGCTGACGAGCGGAACATTCACAGTCGGCGCTCATACGTTGACCCTGAATAACCCGATTGGCGGAACGCCCACGAATCTCGGCGCTGACTCCACGTCATCAATCACCATCTCCGGCTCCGCAAGCGGCATCAACATCCCAGGCAACATTTCGGCGCTCAACAACCTGACGCTGAACAACTCAAGCGGCACAACTCTACAGGGCAATCTCGCTGTAGGCGGAACGCTCGGTTTGACGAGCGGCGACATATCCACAGGGTCGTTCACACTTTTTATGGGCAATGGTTCGGCGGCGTCAGGGAATGGCGACGTCGTGGGCAATGTCAATCGAACCGACCTCAGCGGCGCGACTACCCGGAGTTTCGGAAATCCCAACGTGCAGATCACGATCACCGCGGGCACGGTTACAGGCATGACGGTGAATCTGATAAAGGCATCGCCTTCGGATTTTGGAAACTCGGCCAGGCGTACTTACACCCTAAAAGATGTCGTGGGGACCCTGGTCTCGGCAACGGTGCGCTTGCACTACCTCGATTCTGAATTGAACGGCAACGCGGAAGGGACTCTGGATCTCTGGCGAAAAGATGGAACCAACTGGGTCTCCCAGGGCGCCACCACCCGAGACCCGACGGACAACTGGGTAGAGAAAACGCTGATTACCAGCTTCTCGCCCTGGACGATTGCCGGACCGGCCGGGCCAACCTATATCGCGATGGTCGGCTACAGCGCCAACCAGGGCCCAGACGGCAAAGTGCTGTTGCAGTGGGAGACGGGCGAGGAAGTGAACAACCTCGGTTTCAACATCTATCGCGAAGACGGTGGACGGCGAACGCGGATCAATAAGTCACTGATCCTTGGATCGGGACTCATGGCGAGACCGGGAACTGTGATGACCGCCGGGCGCTCATATCTCTGGCAAGCTTCGGGGGCGAAGGGCAACGACTCGGCATATTGGATCGAGGAGATCGACCTGAACGGCAGCAGCGTATGGCACGGACCGATCTTCAGCCGGAGAACGCCCGATGGGATGATGACTATGTCGCCCAGGGAGCAGGCGGTTGCGGACCAGACGGTGACCCTCGAGGACCTCGCGACCGAAGGGGCGCAAAGCGGGGTTACGTCGCCTGTGCAGATCACTACCGGACCCGCCACGGTAACCGCCGCCAGGACGAGTTTTCAATTTGGGCTGGCTTCTCAGGATGCGGTAAAAATCACAGTGAAGCAGGAAGGATGGTATCGAATCGGCAAACCGGAACTTGTAGCGGCAGGACTCAATCCAAGAGCGGATCCGCTCTCGCTACAACTCTACGCCGATGGAGTAGAGGCGCCCATCACCATCACCCCTGACCGTCTGAAGTTCGACTCAACGTCCGCGATAGAGTTTTACGCGGTGGGTTTGGACACGCCGTCAACCGATGAGCGCGTGTACTGGCTCATATCGGCGAAGACGGCAGGCAAGCGCATAGCTACCGTTCCGGGAGGAGGAGGATTACCCGCGGCGAACAGTTTTCTTTCAATGGTTGAGAGACGGGACAGGTTGCTTTATCTGTCCGGAGTTCACAACGGTGACGCGGAGAATTTCTTTGGCACACCTGTTGGGAGCGCGTCCGTTGATCAGATTGTCACGTTGCGGCACGTGGACATGGCGGCAGCGGGACAGGCGACTCTGGAAGTCGGGATGCAGGGCTTCTCGCTTACGCCTCACAACGTTACCGTCAGCTTGAATGGGAACCCGCTTGGGGCAATTCGTTACGATGGCGCCGCGGCTGGGGTGATGCAGTTCACCGTGCCCAACAACTTGCTCTCAGAGGGTCAAAACGTGGTGACACTGGCGGGTCAGCAAGGCGTGGTGGATGTATCAGCGGTAGAGCATATACGGATGAGCTACTGGCGAGCGTACTCGGCAGACGCCAACGCCCTCAAGTTAACGGCGCTGGCGAACCAACAAGTGACAATCGGCGGATTCACCAGCGGCGATGTCAGGGTGGTTGACGTGACCGACCCCGCCGAGCCTTCGTTGATTGCAGCGTCGGTCGATCAACAGAACCCCGGATACGCTGTGACTTTCGCAGCGCCGGGGACTGGAGAACGAACGCTGGTGGCGTTTGGAGGGGACCAGGTCAAAAGCCCCTTAAGGTTGTTGGCTAATCAGGCCTCGTCGTGGCGAAGCGCAACGAATCAGGCCGATCTTGTCATCATTACGCACAGCAGCTTGAGGGACAGCTTCGCACACCTTGCGGCGCTCAGACAGTCGCAGGGGTTGAAGGTGGCGACGATTGACGTTGAAGACCTCTACGACGAGTTCAACTTCGGCAACAAGAGCCCGCAAGCGGTCAAGGACTTGCTGTTGTATGCCAACAGCAATTGGAAGAAGTCGCCCAGATATGTATTGCTCGCCGGGAGCGCAAGCTACGATCCGAAGAACTACAACGGGTTCGGCAGCTATGATCTGGTGCCGACGAAACTGATCGATACGGATATCACGGAGACGGCAAGCGATGATTGGTTTGCCGATTTCGACCTGGACGGCCTAGCCGAGCTGGCCGTCGGCCGATTGCCTGCTCATACGGCGGAAGAAGCAACCAGAACGGTGGCGAAGCTCTTTTCGTACGAAAGCAGCTCGCCACAAAACTCGGCTCTCTTGCTGGCCGACGAGAACCTTGGATTTGATTTCGAGGGGGCAAACAATCGGCTGGCGCCGTTGTTCCCGGCGGGGATATCTGTTCAACAGATCAACCGAGGGCGGGTAGGGACAGCGGCTGCCAGGCAACAGTTACTAGACGGGATAGCGAGCGGCCAGAAGATAGTGAACTACGTTGGGCACGGCTCGCCTGGCGCGTGGAGGGGCAGCCTTCTGACTACCGCCGATGCATTGGCACTCACCAACGCCGGGCGTTACCCGTTGTTCGTGTTGATGACCTGTTTGAACGGAGAGTTTCAGCATCCCGAACTGAACACTCTGGCGACGGGCCTGATGAACGCGCAGCAGGGCGGAGCCATAGCAGTGTGGGCATCGAGCGGACTCACCGAGCCCCCTCCGCAAGCGATAATGAATCAGCGGTTCTACAATCTGCTGTTCCAGCTCGATCGTCAGGGCCACTGGCCTCGCCTGGGCGACGCGACTATACGGGCGAAGTCGGCCATTAGTGATCCTGACGTAAGACGCACGTGGATCCTGTTCGGCGATCCGTCGATGAGGCTGAGATAGGCAAATGGAAAACACTCAGCAACTTTTTCCACGGGCGCGCGAGAAGGGTCTGTTAACTTGCGAAGTGGTTGACGAGTTGCTCGTCTACGATCTGGATCGGTACAAGGCTCACTGCCTTAATTCAACGGCGGCGCTTGTGTGGAGACAGTGCGACGGGCGGACCAGCATCCCGGAAATCACTCGCGCCCTTAACAGTGCATATGAGGTTACGATCGACAACGACGTAGTCTGGTTTGCGTTGGAGCAACTTGAGCGAGCACGGCTCATACACATAGACGTGGCAAATGGGCGGCGCTCGGCAAAGCTAACGCGTCGAGAGTTGATCAAGAGAGCTGGCGCCGCCGCCGCTGTGGGATTGCCGCTGGTCAGTTCGATTGTTACCCCGACTGCCGTAGAAGCGGCGAGCTGTAGGCCACCTGGCGCCGCGTGCGGCCCGGACGGTCCTAACAGCACGTGTTGCAATGGAATCTGCGTCTTAGGTCTCTGCATTTGAGCAGATAGGGTCACACAAATCGAGGCAGCCAGATAAGGCTGCCCCGAAATGATTGAATAATGTGGCTCCTGAGGTAGGATTCGAACCTACAACCCTCCGGTTAACAGCCGGATGCTCTACCGTTGAGCTACTCAGGAACGAATTCGATGCTCCGGCGAAAACCTGAAACTACCAGAGGGCTCGCGCGAGTGTCAACCTCGGCCGCTGAGTCGAATGGCGCATCATTTGACCACTCCCCGTTGCACAATGCCGCAGAGTTTGCGATCAGCGGAAGTTCTCCACAAGCATGATGTCCGCGCCGATTTGATCGTCCTGTGTATAGAGGATCTGTCGGCGGTCCGGAGACACGGTTACGCAAGAAGGGAGGATGTCTACTCTGCCCAGTCCGGCAACACGTCTCTCCTTATGTGTCGCAAAGTCGAAAAACTCAAAGAGCGACTTCGCCTTTGGTATCCGTGTTGATGTAGTAAATGCCGTCATTTACTACCAACCCAAGTTCTGATTTGAAGGAATCTAAAATACGAACTTCTTCGCCGCCCTCCGCCGGCACTCGCCAAAGCCCAGGAGGTCAAATACCTCGAGCGCGCCAACGACCGTTATGCTAAAGGAGATAAGGAAGGAGCCATTGCCGATTTCGATATAGTTAAGATTAATCCCCGTTATCCTCCAAGTTATGTCAATCGTGGCGCTGTTCGACAGCTAAACGGAGACCTTAGCGGAGCAATTGCTGACTTCGACAAAGCAATAGCGATCAACCCAAGCCTGGCCCAAGCCTATAACAATCGTGGCGCAATCCGTCTGGGATTAGGAGATATGGAAGGCGCGATTCGCGACCTTGATCGTGCTGTGGGTATCAGCCCGCGCCTCACAGCGGCATACAATGATCGCGGTATCGCCACGACGGAGCAGGGACGCTTGGATGAAGCAATATCGGACTTCGACAAGACTATCGAAACTGACTCCGCGTACGCTTTGGCTTACTTAAATCGCGGCATGGCTCTCCTGCTCAAAGGCGAGACGGCCGAGGCCGACAAAGACTTTGGCCGCTGTCTCGAAATAAACCCCAGCTTGAAGCAGTTACTTGAAGCACACAAAAAGCAAGTAGCGCAAAAGCACACGGCGCAACCGTAAATCCAAATAAAGCTCAACAGATGAATTCCTCGTGAAGGACCGCAAGAACATTGCCTTTTTCGTTCCGGTCGAAGCGTCTCGTGAAATAGAGTGTTGCTTTGGCGTCGGCTCGTCCCGCCACAAAGGTGGCGAAGGCCCTAAGCTACAGTTGTTAGACGGGTGATTGGCATGCGACGACGAGGCTAGTGATTTTTCTTTCCGGTATCTTCATAAAGCGCGAGAGAGCCGCTGTCAATACGGCCATGCTTCTCAAGGTCTTTCAGTAACCCCTCATCAGTCAAATCCATACGGTGGGAGTTATTCCAGTCGTGCTCGAAAACGTGCCGAAGACGCTTAATAATGCCCTCGTTGGAAACTTCAATGCCCAACTCACGGCGCTGATCAAAGCTTCCCGGCGAAAAGTTCATAGAACCTACGATGGCTCGCTCGTTATCGGCAAGCATCATCTTGGCATGAAGATGTAGCCCTCTTAATTTATGAATCTTTATTCCTACATCCTCCATCATGCGCAATGCGTTCACACCCTCCTGCAACTTGGCTCCCTTCAGAGCGTGAGGAGATAAAGACATCAAATGGACCTTCACGCCGCGCCTATGCGACCGAACAAGGTGCTCGACCACGGTCATGTCCTGATAGCGCTCGTTCTGCAAGAACAGGGAATGCCTGGCCCGGTCAATGAACCGCACGATCCTTTCTCTGCCGTTCCCGCGACACCAAATTAGCAGCGACGCCATATCGCCATCGAAGCTCCGGCGATCCCAGTCGGCATTGAAGCACGCAAGCACCTCCGCGACCTCCTCCGGATGTGTCGTTGTCACTGCATAATCGCGGGTCTGCTCGAAGTGCTTTGGCGCCCAATTAAGCGACTTGATGTAGGCGACCTGTTCGTCGATAACCATCGATTTCTCATGGGTGACCTGAAAATCAGGATGCGTGGATCTGACATCAACACCGGCGCCGGCCAGCATTTCATGTGTCGCATCATTGTCGGCTTCACCCGAGCGGCGCTTCGGGTTAAGCATTACTCTCGTCTTCACCCCCCGCCGGTGAGCTTCAATTACCGCATTGATCAAGCGGGCCTCGGAAAAGAGAAACATTTTGATTTCAATGGACCTGTTCGCGCTTGCTATCGCCGCGAGCAGAGGTTGAATTCCGTCATCGGGCATGACGATCAGTCTTCGTTTCGAGTCGCCCATGGATTGTCGTCCTTCGCGCCTTTCAAGACTTGCGTCATAGAATCAAGTCCGTACAAATCCATCCTAACCCTGAGTAGTTCCGGATGATCTTTTGATACTTCAAGCGAATGACTGGCAAGCGCGCCCTTGCCAGTCCGGGAACCATTCTAACAGAAGTGGAGGGATGTGGGGCCACGTAGTGACATTGTCTTTAGGCTATCTACAGAATTATCTACAGTCTTTCTTAATGATTTGGTGGACGCCAAAGTAGTTAGCAACTCAGACCGTACCGGTAGGTCTTTCGCCGAAATACGCAGTCACTCTGAGTGTTCGATAAGCGATTATCTCCGGGAGAGCCCACGAAGCCTTCCTCCGTGACACCAATCCGCACACCCGCCTGCACTGTGTTATCAGATCATGAATACGCCTGAGTGTCCCGCGACCACTGCAAAGTGCGTGGGCGAGACAGCCACTACTCTGCCGTGGACTAGCCCCCAGTGTTTAATCGTCTTCTGGGCTATATCGAGGATCTTGAGACCGTCCCTGGTTGCGATTATCGCGGCGCGACCGCTGGGCAGGATCGCCGCGCCGAAACCCTCCCCGTCTAAGGGCAAACGGTGGACTTGACCGCCATTGAGGTCAATGATATTGACCCTCTGAGTGCTGTTACTTTGGTCGATGATAGTGACCCTCTGCGTGCTGTTAGTTTGGTCGATGATGTCGAACCTCTCCGTGCTGTCACTTTTACTAAGCACCAGCTCGACGGCGACCGCCAGCCTTGCGTCAGGCGTCATGCTGAAGCCGGCTGCTAACCGTCCGTGCCGTAGATCCGTTTGGTGACCGGAGGAGTTTGAGTCCGATCAATCACGTGAAGATCGTTTCGCATCACCACAATTGTTTTGCCGTCCGCGCTCAGTGCAACCTCGCCCAGCAGAGGAATGCCCGGCAGCAATAGATATGAATTAAGGATTTCCCCAGTCGGTAATGCGATCTCGTTGAGACCCATCACCCCGACCAGCACAAAGGCACGCTTGTCGTCCGGCGAGAGAGCGACTGCCCAAACTCCCCCAGGCCCAATTAGGGGATCTGGAATCTTGATCGTCCAGGCTATCGCACTCGTCGCTACGTTAACGCGAACGAGACTCTGTCCCGCTGCAACCAGTACCCAACTTCCGTCCGACGAGAAGGCCGCGTCTTGCACGTCAGCGATCGGAATTCTCTTCTTTGGGGTCTGGCGCTCAACCAGATCAGCGATGATGATTTCGGGTGCGCTAAAACCCGACGGTATCAGTAAAGCAAGCTTGCCATTCGGTGCGATGCGAAGTCTGTTGTAGCCCCCGGAAATCTGGAGCGATATCGGCGGTTGGAGTTCGTTGGTATTCGAGATTGTGAGGCCGGCTTGCGCCCCGGAGACTCCTTCAGCCACAACTCGAATATCCGGGCCCGGACCGTTCTCACCGGAAAGAAACAATTGATAGCGGTTCTCTGCACCGTAGGTATCAGCGGGCGCATTCTTGTCAACCGTCACATTATTCACCATGACAGTGCACTTAAGGGCGTTCTTAGCCCGCCAACCTGCTCTGACCATCCTTCCGCTCGGAGATGCGTTCAAATGCCAGGTAGATTCAAGCGAAACCTTAGCCACTTCCACCGGCGTGTACAGCGTTTGTTGAAGTTCGTCGCCTCGCAGCACTTCAAGCGAATAGATGGTGCTACCTGTGACCTTCACTTGTATTCCCTTGGGGGAGCCATCGGCGCAGGTGTAGCGCGAATCTGTCGTACCCGGGCCGCGCAACCGATAGGATCGTTTCTCGCCTTCGGGTCTACAGGTCCATTTCAGGAGAACCGTTTTGTCCAGGTCATCAACCGCGGCGGGGTGGGCGGAGAACGATTGCACCGGAAAGTCAGTGGGCTGTTTTTCCAACAACGCCGCGCCAGTCACCAACCTGCTGCCGCCTTCCTCCGTGATTACTCTCTGGCTGATGGTGATCTTGACTGTTCCTGGCTTGGTATTGACCTTAATCCCCTGCAGCAGAAAAATGAGCGGATTGCCACTGAAGACAAGATTGGTGTCTGGATCCTCCGGTTGGATGTTAACAGAGGGCCCTTCCGAATCTACTCTCCATGCGCCGGGGGTCTCCAGAAGCGGCTGCGGCAAGTCCTTGTCGCCGGAGAGGTCGGCGGCGATATCTTGTGAGAGTGGGAAAGTGATGACGATGCTCTCGACCTCAACGGGCTCCACGCCTGGATTGGACATGGTCACGCGAAGGTCGATGGTACTGGAGACGAGAATTGGATTTGGCTTAGGCCAAAAGCTACAGGCTAGCGGGAGGTTGCTGTCTTTGGCAGTTATATGAAGCAATTGTGTCATCGGTGGTATTCCCCTTCAGCAGAGATGCTTGTTCGGAAGCGACGCAATTCAGAGCAGATAAACTCCGCGGCCTTCCGCGCTTGCTGCTAACGCGACGGGTCCGCCGGGCGAAATGGCCAGGATGCGAGCAGGGAAGTTGGCGTTCCATTTGTGAAACTCCCGACGGCCCAAATGATATACGCCGACCGACCTTTCCAATCCCAGAAGCGCGGTTCTACCGTCCGGCATGAATGCGACACCTGGGCCCGCGCCCGCGATGGTGTCGATGATTTCGCGATTTTCGAGATTGACGACCTTCGCCGGCGAATCAGATTGCATTCCGGTGAGGATCGCGCGCGTTCCATCTGGAGACATCGCCATATCTGCGAGATCCATGCCGACGGTGATCTCCAGCGGCCGCATCTTGAGTGGTGCTGCGCTCAGATCCACGACGCCCAGACTCCAGTGCACCGCAGGCTTGGGGCTCGCCCGGGGATCCGGATTCAAGGCAACGTAGGCGAATTTCTCATCGGGCGTGATCGCAACGGCGACGGGCACGCCCCAATATTCGAGCACCAGGTCCATTATCAACGGCAGCGGCGGTGGAATTACAAACGAGGTGAAGGATCGAGTATCCTTGAGGAGCGCCAATCTCCGTCCAGCGGCCAGCGCCGCTCTTATGGTTACCGGCGTTAGAATTTGCGGACTTCGGAGCACTATAGCTCCCAAAAACCGCCCGGTCACGAGTGCTTTCATACCCTTCGGATCGGGAACGCCTACGAACGACGCTGGGTCACGGGCCTCAATGCCATTCAACTGTTTGCGATTCGAGATATCAATGACAGCCACGTTATTTTGATCTGCCGCTGGCAATAGAAACGCGAACTTTCCATCTGTCGTGATACCGGCGCCTCGAAACCTACCTGTGGACGACACCTGGATCGCCTCGCCCACGATCACTGGCCTCGAGAGCTGCAGGCTCGTCTGCGCTCCGCTGGCTCCGTGCGCCACGATCTCGATCTTGTGAGAACCAGCTTCACCAGTAAACAACAGGTAGTAGCGATCTCGTTCCAAATAGGTATCTACAGGCGCATTTGCATCCACTAGCTTATCGTTCACGAACACTGAACAACGAACAGCATTGCGCGCCAGCCAGCCGATCTTGGCGATTCGGCCGGAAGGAGAGACGTTCAAATGGTGGCTGGGCTCCAACTCGAGCTTGGCAAAATCCACGCGGGTACTCAGGGTCTTTTGGATGGTGCGCTGCCCGCCCTGAGCCTGAATCACATCCAGATAGAAAATCGTTTTGCTGGACAGGGCAGCGTGGTGACGCCCGCCGCGCCGTCGTTGTATGTGAAGCACTCATTCTTATTCAGGCAATCCCGGGGACGCCATTGCGCGCTGCGCAAGCTGTAGGAACGCTTCTCGCCTTCCGCGGTGCAGGTCCAGTTGAGCTTAACCGTTTGCTTCAGATCGGTGATTGTGTCCGGAGTGGCGGTAAACGAGGAGACCGGAAAATCCGCCTCCAGCTTCTCCAGCCGGGCTTCCCCGATAATCATTTTGTCGATGACCGATTTCTCCGTAATGGCCAACACCACTTCACCGGGCTTGGTGTTGATGCGAATACCCGGCACCGTGAAAACGAGTGGGTTCCCTTCGAACGCAATGCTCGAGGCCGATCCCGACGGGCTGATCTCTATGCTGTTGCCCTCCTCCGAAACGGAGACACTCCAGCTCCCTGGCGTCATCAGAACGGGTTCCGGCAGTTTCGGGTCGCCGGAGAGATGCGCGTCGATGTCCTGGCCGATCGGAAATCGTATAACGACACTCTGGAGCTGCATCGGTTCCACGGTAGGATTGGATACAATCACGCGCAGATCCACCGTTCGCGGATTGCCTGCCTCGAGTGAGACGCGAATCGGATCCGGCACCGGCCTGAAGACGTAGGCCAATCCCAGGGCGCTGTTGTCGTCGGTTGCGTTGAAGAGCTTGAGCTCCGGTTCCATCTCGTGTCCTTTAGATCTTGTCCAGAATCCTCGAGCCGAGGCTGGTGTCAGCCGCAGGATAGGGGTGCTCCGCAATAACGATCTTCACTGTTCCCGGCTGGCTATTCGCTCGAATACCCGGCAGCACAAAAACGATCGGCTTGGCCTTGACGATGCCGGCATGGTCTCCGGACTTCGGCGTGATCAAAACCGACGAGCCGGAGCTACGAACTTGCCAATCGCCACTGCTTTCTACCGCGGGCGAGGGCAATTCGCGGTTCATCGACATATCGGTGGGAATGTCCTGACCGTTTGGAATTGCGATCTTCAGCTTCTCAAAGACGGCCGGTTCGGTCGAGGAGTTGGAAACGGTGATCCGCAAGTCCACCAATGCGCCGGCACGGATAGGGCTCGATGCGGGTGCAATGCGATAGTCGAGACGCAGCCCGTCGTCAGGCTTGAAGTTCAACCATCCTTCCCTGGCCGCCTGGGGCAAGGCGGGGAGATCGGCGTCGTCGTCAACCGCCAAAACACTGGAGCTGGCGTTGGTCAGCTTATCAAACCAACTCCACACTCCGCGGACACCGTAAGGCAGCGGAGCGCGAATCTCCCGCGGCGAAGTCAACAGCGGTCCCACGCGGAACAGGAAAGAGATCTTTTGCAGAGCTTCGGTGACGAACTCATCGGGGACTTCCAGATCGAGCACTGGAAGCAAACCCGTAAAGGCGTGGACGCGGCAGCGCGGATCGACCAGCATCGTCAGCCTCGCCACTTGATTCTGCCTGGGATCCCACGCGGCCACGGAATCGTCGACCGGACGCAGCATCGGATAGCTGCCGGGATCGCCGATCGTGCGCACGAAATCGCTGGGAGTATCGGGCGGATTTATGCAGTTGAAGGCGGCGAAATTCCTGGCGGTGTCCGACGGGTCATCGATGAAATATCCAATCAGACCGTCGTCGGTGAGCGTCGCGCTACCCAATCTTACCGGCCACACGTAGTTGAACACGCCGCCGTTTTGGGTTCCGATCGCGTGGGGCTTGGCGCTGTTATTGAAATCCGGATTTACGAACGTATGCGGCCAATCCTGATTGGTGTACGGCAAGCCGCGCAGGCGCAAAGCCATTTCCGCACGCACAATCGCCAGCGGCCGGCCGACAAGCACCGCGAGATTCTGGTCCTGGCGATGGCCGCGCGGCTCGACGGTCCACATCGTCTCGTCAATCGAACGCAGGAAAGCGTTGAAGGCCTGACCGCCATCGGTGGACGCCCGGCCGACAAGCGTCTGCAACAGTCCGCGCACATAAGCGTTGGGGATCGCGTCAAGGTCTTTCGGCGCATTGGGATTAATGGGATCGGGCTGCCATACCGGTACGAGTTTTTCGCGCAGCGGCGGCCCCGGATCATGACGAAGCGAGAGGAACAGTTCGCCCCACGCTGAACCGTCCGGAGCATAAAGCGCCAAGCTGCGGTCGAGATGATTCGGTACGATCCATCCGCAGACTGGATTGGCGCCGGCGGCCAGGTGGATATTCTCGTTGCGTCCCTCGTTGGAAATCAGACGGAAGAGAAGCTGTGAATCCTGGTGAAGGCGCGGCGGCAATTGCAGCATTCGTTCGGTGGCGTTGTTCGACTTTCCGTTGCCTGGATCGGGCCGCCGGGAGATGGGCACGCGCTCAGGCCACTTCAACGGCGTCAACCCGCGGCCGGTGAATGGATAGAAGTACTGATCCACATTTTTGCCATCCGGGCAGGCATTGTAGTTGGACATCGTCACGTCCACCCTGCGTCCAAATGTATCGGTCACCGCAAGCTTGTTCACCACAAGGAAGACTCCGCTCATCGGCGCAAAGTCCAGAATTGCCAGAGAGGTCACAGTGGCATTCGGAAAGGGCAGGGGCGGGGCCGGATGGATCTGGTCGAGGATCTTGGCGATCTCGCCGACCGGGCGCAGTGTTTGCCGATAGCCGCGCTCCACCATCATGCCCAGCAGTCCGCTCAGACGTTGCGACAGCATGTCTTGCTTTTCAAACTCAGGAACCGAATTCAACAAGGTCGCCAGCTTCGGATCGCGTTCCTTTTGCTTCTCGACGTATTCCCGGAGTTGGGCCGCGGAGGTGAAGGCGAGCTGGGGCGTGATGAAAGTACGTCCTTGCGCCTGGATCTGCGAGTCGGATAGCGAGAAATCATCTTTAATGGCTTCCGTCGGACCTTTCCACACATAGTCCGTGCCGTCGAATTTCCAATGCTCTTGCTGGAACACCGAATATGACTGACCTGTCCCCGGCTTGTATGCCGGATCCGGCATGTATGCGGGACGCTTCATGACCGTTACATCCCAATCGAGCATCAAGGGTATCCACGGTTGCTCCCATTGCCGGCGCGAATAGTCCAACGGTGCAAATCTGACGTCCGGGGCTGGATCGAGGATTTTGGCAATGGCCTCAGCTATGTCGTCGAGACTCTTATCTTTTCCGATGAGAGTGGTGAGCAATCCCGGTGACAGCAGCACACTCTCGATATGTAGTTGCTGCACTCCCTCCGGAAGCAGGTTTTTGGGATCCTGCAGTTGCGGAATCTTCGCGCGGATGTCTGTGCCGCGCCCCGCGAGGGTGGAAAACAAGGTTCCGCCGACAGTCAGCTCCGCGACGGTTTGTGAAACGAGTCGGCACATGACGCCGGGCGACGGATCAAAGTT